>Ga0315272_10000051_pt1 | contig 45784 bp, 21 predicted proteins | sample C3_middle_MG_FD_203918 | JGI IMG/M metagenome (GOLD analysis project Ga0315272, IMG submission 203918) | Sediment microbial communities from Yellowstone Lake, YNP, Wyoming, USA - C3_middle | ecosystem: Environmental > Aquatic > Freshwater > Lake > Sediment | place: USA: Wyoming | collected...
ACACGAGTCTTCCGGCGGATCACTCGACCAATGCGCTTGTTTTCGATGGCTTCGGGATTCGCGCGCTTCGGAACTTGCTTGGAACCACGGCAACCAATGGCGCCAATTACTCGTTTCGCGAGGCGGGCGCCAACGGGGTGTTCGGCGATGCTGACGATACGGTGATTCCTTTGGGCCTTTCCTTCAATGGCTGCAAAAATGTTAATTTCACTTTCACCAACGCCCCCCTGCAGCCGGGGAAATACCGTTTTGAAACCAAGGCTGGTCTGCTCGATACCAACAGTTCCGCAGTCACCGTGTTTGCCCGCGAGTTCGTCATTGCCAATCCGGCGGGAGGCCAGATTGAGACACCGAATAATGACTCCATCGCTTCGGCAACCGCTTTGCCCATGGTGGAAAATCCGGTTGGATCGGGCTTTTTGACCGCTTATGGGATGGGGTTGTTTTCGGCGAAAAGCGAGGTGGATTATTGGAGGTTTGAAGGGGAGGCGCGGGATAAACTGACGATCCGAATGGAGGCCAACGCGAACGGCATCTACCCTCAACTTTATTTGCAGGATTCAAGCGGCCAGAATCTCAGTTCCGTTGGGGGAGATTATTACGGCATTGCCCAGATTCAGAATTATGTCCTGAGCAAACCCGGGACCTATTTTGTCAGGGTATGGAGCGATAACCAGACTGGGAAATACCGGTTGAGGGTGGACCAGTCCCGTGGTCCGCAAATGGAACAGGAGGATAATAATTCTCAGACGTCCGCCAATGCTCTTGGGTTGACGTTTTCAACAGGATCGTACCAGGCGGGAATGGTGGGAGCTTTGACTGGAAATGACGCCGGCGCCGGGGATGTGTTTTCGCTGGGCACATTGAATGCGGGAAATGCCATCAGCGTGGCCCTTGCCATGCCTTTGGGGGCTTCTCTTACCACCAATGCCGCATTACTCTCGATAGAGGGGGCTGGGCCGGGGAATGGTGTGTCCCTTGCAACGAACACGACTGGTTTTCTGAATTTCACAGTGGCTTCGAACGATGTCTATTACGTGAGGATTGCGGCGGCCAGTTCAAACTTGAGTCTCAATGCGCAATATTTGCTGAGCATCACCGTGGTGGACGGGGTGCCGCCGGTGGTGGTATCGACCAGTCTGCCGGCAGATGGAGCGACGACGACCGGTGTAATTGACAAGGTGTCGGTGAACTTTAGTGAGGATTTGGGGCAGTCGGTGAACGACATGGGACAGCGTTTCCTGACCTTTGGCGCACACCGATATGTCGTCACCCCTTCAGCCGTGTCGTGGGAGGATGCGGAGGCTTTCGCCCAGTCTGTGGGCGGGCATCTGGTAACGATCGATAGTTCATTTGAAAACGAATGGGTGCGTAGGCATTTCAGCGCATACGGAACGGTGTGGATTGGTTTCACCGATAAGTCATCCGAAGGAAACTGGGTCTGGTCTGATGGCAGCCCGGCCAAATATACGCATTGGAATCCTGGAGAACCGAATAATTCCGGAGGGAATGAGAACTATGGTGTCCTGTACACTTCCGGCGCATGGAACGATGTCAGCGCGGCGACAACGGCCCGCGGGGTGGTCGAGATCGGCACGGGAGGTTTGGACTCCGATGGCGATGGATTGGCCAACACGCATGATCCTTTTCCCACGGACCGCCTGAATGGGTTTGAATTGCGGTGCGCTGGCGCGGACGACCTGTTTGGCACGGTGGATGACCGAGTTTATTCTGTGGTGCCCGATGTTTATACGGGCGGTTTGACGGTGGTTTTGCGCCTGACAGACGGGCCATTGCTGCCAGGCAAGTACCAGTTTGTGATGACGACTTCGATCAAGGATCGAGCCGGAAACAGCATGGCGGGCAATTATACAAACGCTTTCACAGTCGGTGTGTTACCGGGTTATGTCACGTACAATGGAGGGGCGGATGCCACACCAATCGGCGGCGTGGTCGCTTCAGCACCGGATGGATCGCTGATCAATTATTCGGATTGTTCGACGGAGAGAAATCCTCGAGGCATCGCGGCTGGGCTTCTGGATGGGGGCACGAATCTCGACCTCGCTGTGGCCAATTACGTTAGTGGCAGTGTGAGCATTTTGCTGGGGGCGGGCGATGGGACTTTTTATCGAGCGACGAACTATGCCACTGGGAACGGAGCTGTCACGGTTGTCATGGGTGATTTGAACAAGGACAATAAGATGGATCTGGTGGTCGCAAATAACAACGCCAACAATATCAGCGTTTTATTGGGGAATGGGGATGGGACATTCCAAAATGGAACCAATTATGCGGCTGGATCAAGTCCGATCGGCCTGGTTTTGGGTGATTTCAACAAGGATGGAAAGCTGGATATTGCGGTGGCCAACCGGGGGGCGGCCACAGTCGGCATTTTGCTGGGTAACGGGGATGGCACGTTTAACGCGGCGGTGAATTATGGCGTGGGAGACCAGCCTTATTCGATGGGTGTGGCGGATCTGAACGGAGATGGGAAACTGGATCTGGCCGTTGCCAATTACTCGGGCGGCACGGCAAGCGTGCTTCTTGGAAACGGGGATGGAACCTTCAATCCGAAGGTGGATTATACCACCGGCGCGGGCCCTCGCGGCCTGGATATCGGCGACATGAATGGGGATGGAAAGCTGGACCTTGTCGTGGGCAACGCGGATGCGGGCACGGTGAGCATCCTTTTTGGAAACGGGGATGGGACTTTCGCGGCGAGAACCGACTATTCCACGGGAGCCTCGGATGTGTACCAGGTTCTCCTGACGGACCTCAATGCGGACAATCGCCTGGATGTGGTCGTTCCCGGTTATGGGAACAGCCGGTTAAGCGTTCTTTTGAATAGTGGAGGGGGACGGGTGGAGCCGCCAATGACGTACACCACCGGTGGCAATCCAATTTGGGCCGTTCGCGTGGATTGGGATCAACATCAGGGTTTGGCGGTCGTTAATTACCAAGGTTACACTGTTGGTATTATGACCGGGGTGGGCGCCAAGTTGCTGACGGAGGATCCCATTGGCAGCGGCATACGCATCGGAGCCGGACGCGGACAATTGAAAAACCAGAACGACGTGGATGTATGGAATTTCACGGCGAAAGCGGGCGATCTGGTGAGCGTGGCGGTGGAGGTTCCGGGCAATCCGGCAGGCAGCCAGCTATATTATCGCATTTATAATGCGGCGGGCGATACCCTGACGGATTTTTATACGAGTTATTATGGCTCGGGACAGTCCGCTCCATACCGTCTCCCCGCAAGTGGAACCTATTGGATTGGTGTCCAACATTATTACGATTTTTACAGCGAGTACCGGCTGCGAGTAACGCTGGCCACTCCTCCCACGCAGATGGAGACGGAGGATAATAATGACATCGGCCATGCCAACAAGCCTTCCCTGGCGCTGACTGACGCGCATTTGAAGGCGAGTATCCTTGGGTATATTGGGACTTCTGATGGAAATGGGGATTATTACAACCTCGGCAATCTGGCCGCAGGGGCCGCCATTCAACTGACGATGAAACAGCCATCGAGCAGCGGGCTTGCGGGAGTGTTGGGAATTTATGATGCGGGAGGCACCGTGGTGGCTCTCGGCGCGCCGGGAGCCAGTCCGATTTCTTACACCATTCCTTTGGCGGGGGATAGCAACTACTATGCCCGGGTGGTTGGAGCGGGAGTTTATGCGGGATACGCCGGCAGTGGAAATTACGCGCTTAGCTTTGATGGTGGCGCGGACTTTGTGCTGGTGACGAATACTCCATCCCTGGATCTGAGCAACCAGTTTACGCTTGAAGCGTGGGTTTACCCGAGAAGCTTTTCCGGCCGTGATCGGGCTGTTATTTCCAAGGTCGGAGGCACGGGAGGCAATAATGGTTATCAGATGGGGTTTGGACAGGATGGGAGGCTTTTTCTCTTGTTCAACGCATCGGGCGAAAGCTGGCCGGCAAACAGCGTCTCCACGCCGCCACTGGATATTTTGAATAAATGGACACATGTGGCGGGAACTTATGACAACGATACGATGCGCTTGTATGTCAATGGTCTGCTGGCCGCATCCAATACAATCGGAGCAAAAAGCGCGGTCAAGAGCCTGTCGAATTTGCGCATAGGCGTTGACGATAACGGCTCCGTTTTCTTCGATGGCGTCATTGATGAAGCAAGGGTTTGGAATGTCGCGCGCTCTGGATCCACGATTCTTTCGGGGATGAGTCAGGGCCTGACCGGAAACGAGACAGGACTGGCGGCCTGTTGGCGTTTCAACGAGGGGGCGGGGGGCGTGGCTGGCGATTTAAGTCCCAATAAAAATAACGGGATTTTGGGAAATGGAGTGATCAGTCAGCAACCGGCTTGGGTGGCCTTGCGATCGGGAGACCTGCCCTCGACAGGCATTTACGCGCAGTATTTGGTGGGTGTTGACATAGCGGATACTATTCCTCCAGTGATCACGTCGGTTTCGTTGCCTTCAGCGGATTCCACAAATCAGGTTCTGGTCGATCGTTTCACCGTCGGCTTCAACAAGGACATGATGGCAGCGACGGTCACCAACAGTATGAGTTACGATCTGCGTTCAGCGGGCGTGGACGGAGTTTTTAATACTGGTGACGATGTGGTCTATCAGGTTATCAACCAGAATTACTCGAGCGGGGTTTCCGCCTCCTACATGGTAGCGGACGGTCCTCTACAGACCGGGAAATACCGGTTCACGGCAAAGACGACATTGAGGGATCTCTCCGGCAACGCCCTGTCGGCTGATTTCAAAAGGGATTTCGTCATGGCCGGGGTGAGCGGTTTCATTGTGGAAAACCGCTCCAACAACACTCAAAACACAGCCACTTCGCTCAGTGTGACTCCTGGAAACCAGAACGATGGATCCTTTGCGCAAGGAGATAGTGTGAGTGTGGGCGTCCGGCCGTACGCCATGGCCTCGGGTCTTTTCAATGGGGACAACCATCTGGATCTGGCCACAGCCAACAACAACGACGGCACGTTGAGCATTTTGCTGGGAAGTGGAACGGGGACTTTTACCAGCACCACAAATATCAGCGTCGGTGGCAATCCTTACAATGTGGCCACGGGCGATTTTAACGGGGATGGGAAACTTGATTTGTGTGCGACCAAGGATAATCCATATCGTGTGGTTATTCTTTTGGGATCGGGTGATGGATCATTCCAGGTTTTCACCAACTATACGGTGGCCAGCGCGCCTCGTGTGCAGGCGGTGGGGGATTTCAACAAGGACGGGCGGCTCGATATCGCGGTGGCGTGCCAGAGCGCCGATAAAGTGGAAATTTTGTCGGGCAACGGAGATGGCACATTTAATGCGCCCGTGGACTATGTCGTTGGCAGCCAGCCATACGGTGTTGTAACGGGCGATTTCAACAAGGATGGCAAACTGGATCTGGCTGTAGCGAATTATAATAGTGATCAGGTCAGTATCCTCATGGGCAAGGGGGATGGGACTTTTGAGTCTGCGGTAAGTTACGCGACAGGGGGCGGACCGCGCGCGGTCGCTGTTGGCGATTTGAACGGAGATGGGATTCTGGATCTGGCCACCGCCAATAGCCAGGGGAATTCCATTAGCACTCTGGAAGGGAAGGGGGATGGAACGTTTCTGGCAAAGCGGGATTATGCGGCGACAATATATGACACCTACCAGTTGCTGTTGACTGATCTTAACGGGGACGGGCGATCGGATATTGTTGTCGCGGCTTATGGGGCCGGACGACTTGGTGTGATGTTGAACCGGGGCGCCTGGTCTTTTGAAAGCTACGAGGATTATTCAATGCCGGGAGGCATTGGCGTGGTGGCGGGGAATTTTAATGAGGATTTGCGCGCGGATTTGGCGGTTGTGAGTTACAGCTACAACAAGGTCACCGTGTTTTCTGGAAACCAGAGGGAGTGGCTTGCCGAGGATCCCATTGGCAGCGGGATTCGATCGAGCGCGGCGCGGGGAAATATTTCCGGGCAAAGCGACATCGATTATTGGAGTTTCACAGCGAATGCGGGGGATATCCTGAGTTTGGCGGTGGAGATTCCCGGAAACCCGGCGGCGAGTCAGTTGTATTATACGGTTTATTACCCCAACGGTTCGGTCGTCGCTGAATTTGCGGCGGATAGCTATTATGGCTGGGGGAATCTGTCTCCTGTGCGCCTTAATATTAGCGGGACGTATTATGTGGGCGTGAGGCGGTATTATGACTATGTGGGCGAGTACCGGATTCGGGTGACCCTGGCTCCTGAAAAATATCAGATGGAAACCGAGCCAAACAACGACATCGGCCATGCAAATACCGCAACCTTGGCCCTGGCCGCCGGCCATCAGACCGCAGACCTCATTGGATCCATTGGCGAAGGGGACGGATCGGGGGATTATTTCAAATTGGGCAACCTTTCCGGAGGAACGCTCATCCGGCTGGGTTTGACCCAGCCTCTGGCGAGTTCCTTGCAGGCCATTTTTGGCCTGTACGATGCGGCCGGCAATCTAATCACCAACTCGGCCATTCGGGGAACGAACCTAAATTTCACGATTCCCACAGGGGGTGAGGGGGCCTACTACGCGAGAATACAGAGCGCGAATCCGGGCGCGCTCCAGTTTTCAGGTGGAAATGACTATGTTAATGTTGGCAACTGGAGTCCGGGAACACAATGGACGGTGGAGGCGTGGGTGAAGCCATATGCGGCGCCAGGCGGGCGTCATGCCATTGCGGGCGGTTTCAACTCCTGCGCCGATTGGGGGATCGTGCTTCAGGACGGCCAGTTCGGAATTGCAACCAAACCGCCGAGTGGTTGCAGCATTACAATCCCGTCGGGCGAAGCTGTGACCTTAAACCAATGGTATCATGTGGCTGGCATATGCGATGGAACCAATGCCCAACTGTATGTGGACGGAGTCTTAAAGGCCACCGGGCCCGTCTTAGCAAACTATTCCGCCAATGGAAATGGGACATGGATTGGAAGCGCAGCGTGCTGCGGTAACGATACCTTCTCCGGACTCATCCAGGAAGTCAGCATCTGGGAGCGTCCATTGTCCGTTTCCGAGATCGCCAGTGGAATGAATCAAAGCCTGGTCGGAAATGAAGCCGGGCTGTCGGGGTATTGGAAGTTAAATGATGGCTTGGGGGGTGTGGCCCTGGATTCGAGCACTCGCAACAGGAATGGCACGCTTGTTAACGGCCCGATCTGGGCTCGTTCGGACCTGGCCGGATTCGCCAGCGCCGCTTTACCCGGCACGGCGATTTTCGATCGCTTGTATGCGATCTACGCATTGAACATCGATTTGAGCGATTCGCAGCCACCATCGATTGTGGCGGTGAGTCTGCCGGACGAAGGCAGCACAAACACCACCATTGTGGATCGTTTTGGCATCAACTTTAACAAGGACATGATGGCGACGACGGTGACGAACCCCTCGACGTACGAGTTGCGTTCGGCGGGCGCCGACGAAATATTCGACTCTGCAGACGATGAGATTTACACGATCAGTTGCGATGGTTACACCTCGGGATTGACGGCGAGCTATCGAATCAGCGACGGACCGCTGCAGCCGGGATTTTATCGGTTCACCATCAAAACCGCTTTGCAGGATCGCACCGGCAATCCGTTGCCGCAGAATTACACGCGCACTTTCAGTATTGAAGGCATCGATGGTTACATTCTGGAAACTCGGAATAACAACACGATTGGACGGGCAACGTCGTTAAGTTCCAACCGTTCCGCCAATCCGGATGGTTCCTTTGGACAGATTGGGAACGTGAATGTGGAGAATAATCCGCGATTTGCGGATATGGCGGATCTCAACGGAGACGGCAAATTGGACATGGTTGTCGCCAATTCGGGCGCTGGGAATATCAGCGTGTTGTTGGGCCTTGGGGATGGAAGCTTCCAGACCAGGACAAACTTCACCACTGGAAATGGGCCGACCGGCATCGCGCTGGCTGACTACGACAAGGATGGGAGTCTCGATGCGGCGGTGGCGAATTACAACGCCAACACCATCACCATCCTGCAGGGTCATGGGAATGGAACGTTCGATGCCCTGACGAACATCACAACAGGAAATCATCCGCTGTATCTTATCTCGGGAGATTTCAATAAGGATGGCAGGCCCGACTTTGCGGTGACTTGCAATGGCGAGAACAAAATGTACGTTTATCTGGGGCATGGGGATGCTTCTTTCGATGCGCCATTGGTTTACAGCATGGGGACCAATCCTGAAATGCCTGCTTCCGGCGACCTCAATGGTGATGGCAAGGCGGATTTGGTTGTCGGAAATTATCGCAGCGCCAATGTGAGTGTTTTATTGGGGAACGGCGATGGCAGTTTTCAACCGCCGGTTCAATTTGAGGCTGGGGCGGGACCAGCGGCTGTTGCGGTGGGGGATTTGCGGAAAAAGGGCACGCTGGACTTGGTGACGGCGAATTATGACGCGGGAACGATCAGCGTGCTGCGCGGGGATGGCACCGGCAATTTCGGTGCCAAAACGGATTACAGCACGGGAGGCAGCCAGCCCTACATAATGTCCCTGGCCGATGTCAATGGGGATGGGTATTTGGACGTAATCGTTCCCAATGCGGGCAGTCGCAATGTCGCTGTTTTGTTAAACCTCGGAGATGGCGCATTCTCCGCGCCCATTCTTTATACCACGGGTTACCGGCCGTTCCAGGTTGCGGCGAAGGACTTCAATCAGGACGGTCGTATGGATTTTGCGGCCCTTTGTTATGGAAACGACTACCTCAGCATGTATTTGGGGAATGACACCGAGTACATGGCGGAGGATCCGATTGGCAGCGGAATACGCACTTCGGCGAGCCGGGGCAGAATGACGACATCCAGTGATGCCGATTACTGGAGTTTCACAGGGAAGGCTGGGGATTGGCTGGTAGTGGCGGCGGATACACCGGGAACACCCGCCGGCAGCGCTCTGGATTTTCGTGTGGATGGCCCCAACGGGGTCAATGTGACCGATTTTTCGGCCGGTTATTATGGTTACGGGCAAAACACTCCGGTTCAGTTGCCCGCCAACGGCACCTATACCATACTGGTCAAAAAATATTATGATTACCAAGGGGAGTATCGAATGCGGGTCACCACGGTGCCCTCCAGTTATCAACTTGAGCAGGAGGATAATAACGCAATAAGTCGGGCGAATGCCGTCAATCTAGTCCTGAACAATCGCCATCGCACTTCTAATATATTAGGGTACATCGGAACGGGCGATGACAGCGGAGATTATTATGGGCTGGGCAATTTGGGGGCCGGAACAACGATTTCCCTGCAGACGCGGCGGCCGCTGACCAGTGGTTTGTGGCCGGCCATGGCCATCTATAAAACTGGGGGAACGCTTGTGACGAATAGCATCGGCGGCGTCACAAACCTCAGTTACACGATTCCCACCGGAGGGGACGGGACTTATTATGTGAGCATGGTCAAATCCGATTTTGGCCCGCGTATAGGTCTCAGATTAAACGGTTCGCAGGCGGTCGGATATGGCAGTTGGTTTACCAATCAAACCTTTTCCATTTCCATGTGGATCAAGCCGGATGCCTCACAGACGACTTACGCCGACATCATGGATAACAACCACCGCAGCGGTATCAACTGGGTCATCCAACAGGATGGTGGAAACCAGAATTCCTACACTTTTGGTGTTGCGGACGGGGCGTCACCGGGGACATTTTATATCGCTCCCGGGGTTTGGCATCACATGTTGGCGAGCAGGGATGCTTCAAAGTTGGATCGCATTTATCTGGATGGCCTGGTCGTAAGCTCGGTAACGGGTACTGGCGACATCAATTATGATGGCAATCAATTTCTTCGGTTCGGTCGATGGGGGGGCGGCGGAAGGAATTGGACTGGAATCATAGAGGAAATCCATGTCTGGGATCGCGCCTTGACCGATGGCGAAATTCAGGCGGACATGAGCGCTTCAACGACACCGAACGATGCCGGCATCATTGGTTTTTGGAAGTTCGACGAGGGCTCCGGGAGCGTGGTGAAGGATTATAGCGTGTCCTTGCACGACGGCGCGATAGAAGGCAGTCCGTTATGGGGTTCATTTGCCGCGAAACCGTATGATCCGCTGTTCGCGCAATACATTCTCAATGTGGATTTGTCCGATACTCTGCCCCCGCTCATAACCGCAGTCGGTTTACCGGATGATGGGAGCACAAATTCGACGATCCTCGATACCTTTACAGTGTCTTTTTCCAAGGACATGCTCGCATCCGCTGTCACCGATCCGGCCACCTATGAATTGCGCGGGGCTGGAGACGATGGGATACTTGGGACAGGCGACGATATCGTTTATACCGTCCAGTGCGATGGATACACGAGCGGTTTGTCGGCGGCCTACCATATCATCGATGGTCCGTTGCAGCCTGGCTTGAACCAGTTCACAATCGCAACCGCCATTCAGGATCGCTCATCCAATCCCATGGCGGCGCCTTACATCAGGACTTTTACGATCGGGCCAGTTACCGGGTTCACACTGGAGACCCGTAATAACGATTCCGCCGCAAACGCCACGCCGATCGTTTTGATCGAGGAGCCGACCGGATTCAAGCATGGCGGAGGACGTGGCAATCTCTCCAGCGCTTCCGATGTTGATTTTTGGAAATTCGAAGGAAATACCAATGAATCCGTTGTTTTGAGTGTGGATATCCCGGGCCATCCGGGAGGAAGTCAACTGCATTACGAGGTATTCGCGCCGAATGGTAACACTCTGGCTGATTTTTACGGTGACTACTATGGGCCGGGTGCGAGCGATGTGTTTTTGCTGCCAACCAATGGTGTCTATACGATCAGGGTGCGGCGATATTACAATTATTTTGGGGAGTATCGATTGAGACTGGGCGTTGCCATTCCGCCGATGCAGATGGAATCCGAAGGCAACGATGATATTGCGCGCGCCAATGCGATTGTTCTGGCGCCAGGAGGAGAGGGGCGGTATGGAAGCATGGCGGGCGTCATCAGAACGAGTGGCGATCTGGATTATTACAGTATGGTTGGTATCACGAACGGATCGACGGTGTTTGTGAGTGTGCGTCTGCCATCGACCAGCCGGTTGTCCCCGGTGGTGAGTCTTTACGACAAAAATAATCAATACCTTGCCGAAGCGCCTGGAGGGCGTTTCAATGACGGCGTGGCTCAGGTGCGGGTTACCCAGGACGGAACCTATTATGCGGTCGTTCGTGGATCCGAAGGGGTTGGAGGGATAACAGAGCAGTATGTTGTCGATGTGCAGGTGATCCCGACGGGAAATGTGAATTTCCCAAATCTCCAGGTGGCGAGCCTTACGCCTCCAACGGGTCTCATTACAAGCGGGGGTTCGATTGCTTTCGGATTTTCAGTGACCAATGTCGGAAGCGTTGCCACTCCAGCGGCCGCATGGTCGGATCGAGCCGTGATCTCACAAAACATCATTCTTGGGGACGAGGATGATATTTCGCTCGGCGTCTTTCCTCATGTCGGGGCATTGGCCCCGGGGGCTGGTTATACAGTTTCGCGCACGGCTCAAATCCCGGATGGGGTCAGCGGACCTTATTACTTGATTGTGCAAACGGATGTCGGAAATGCCGTCAATGAGTTCCTCTTTGAAGCGGACAACACGACGGTCTCGGATCGCACTTTTGACATCACTCTGGCTGACTATGTCGATTTAAAAGTGGAGAATCTGATGGTCAGCGGTCCTGACAACGCTGGTTTATACGCGATTACCTGGAACACCGCAAATCGCGGAAAGGCGGACTCAACGCAGAATTATTACGAGCGAATTCTGGTTAAGAATCTGACCTCCGGCAATGTCTTTCTGGATCAGGAAACCATGACGACCAATACGCTGCCGGTCAACGGAACGCTGGCACGAACCAATTCAGTGTCAACGTCAACGGCTGGTAACTACTTGGTGAGAGTGACTGCCGACTCGAGGAATAATATTTACGAATATGACGCCACAAGCCACGCGAACGCCGAGCGTAACACTGTGGATGCCTCATTTCAGATCACGCAAATATACAATATTGCGGCGGGGGTGAATCCTCCGGGATCGGGAACGATCACCGGGGCGGGACAGTATGTCATCGGTTCCGTGGCTGAATTGACCGCAACACCGGTTACGACGGATAAACCTTATTCTTTCCTGAACTGGACGGAGAACGGAACGTTCCAAACCGCCAGCAATACGTACCGGTTTAGCGTAACGAGGGATCGTCAACTGACGGCGATCTTCACCCTGCCGACATTCCAGATTACCGCAGTCAGCCAGCCGGCGGTTGGCGGCATGGTTGCCGGAGCTGGAACTTACTCCTATGGAGTCACCAACACGCTCAGAGCGATCTCGAACGAGGGCTACCGCTTTACGAATTGGGTTGAAAACGGTTCTGTGGTCGGCACTCAAACCAATTTAAGCTTCGTCGTATATTCCAATAGGGCATTTGCAGCGCGGTTTGTCGAGGCCAACGTGTTTCATGTGGTCACGACGGCGACTTTGCCCCCGGGAGTTGCGTCTGTGACAGGAGCCGGCACCTACAACAATGGCCAGACGGTTTCATTTGTCGCGCCAGCCGCAATCACGAATGGACCGATTGCTTACACGTTTAAGCGCTTTACACAGAATGGGAATCCTTTTGGAAATTCACCGTCCGTTTCCAAAACGTTTTCGACTCTTGATTCGACAAACGTCGCCATTGTCGCGGAATACGATGGGCGCAGCATACTGCCCGTGGTTGTGGGTGTTTCGGTCAATATCACCAATCCAGTTCCGTTGACGACCAACTACGTGTTGACCTTCCAGTTCGACAGGTCCATGAGGGAGACGCCGAAGCCCCTGGTTGTCCTCACAAATGCGGAATCCGCCGTTCAGGCTGTCGTCGGCAGTGGAGGCCTGTGGAGCACGACGGTTTCCAACAATGATACTTATTCCACGCCTCCAATCATTTTTGCGACAGGCATGGATGGCACCAACCAGGTTTTGATTTCCAGGGCGCTCGATTTGTCAGGATTGACCCTGGACAGGACCAATGTTCTCACCACGGTGGTGGATGCGACTCCTCCCGGCCAGCCTGCTGTCAGTCTTGTGTCCTCAAACGCCACATCTGTGATGCTGGGATGGTCCGGCTATGCGGCTCCGCAGGATCTGGCGGGATTTAGAGTTTATCTGCGACAAACCAATTACACGACGCTCTCGGGTCTGTCGCCCATTACGGGCCTTGCCCCAGGCGCGCGGAACTTCCAGGTATCGAGCCTGAACCTTGACACGGATTATTACGTTGCGGTCGTGGCTTCTGATATTGCGGGCAATAGCGCCGCGAATGTTTCGCCGGTTAAAATCAATCTGCCGACCACATTACCTCCGAAGGTGACCATTTCCGTGACTCCCATTGGTGCGAACTCCGCCCGAATTTCCTGGGCTGGATATGATGCCAGCGCTTTGTATGGTTTCTCAGGATTCAAGCTCTACATGAAGGAATCCCTTTTTGTGAACGTGACCGGCATGACGCCGGCAGCGTCGTTCGATTCTCAAACACGCGAGGCGCAAGTCGATAGTCTGGATCGATCGAAAAAATACTTTTTTGCCGTGGTGGGCGTTAACGCGACGAACGGATTCATTCCGGTGGTCACCAGTCGGCCATGGTCCGATCCTTATGCGGGCAACATTACCGCCAACCTCACCATCGGCGGACTGGATCAAACGGTGGACATTTATCAAAGCATGGTCGTAACCAATGGCGCAACATTGACGATCAACGCTGGAACGACGCTGCGATTTGCGGGTGGAACGGGGATTACCGTGGAGCAGGGCGTGATCAGGGCTGACGGAACGGCGCTTGACCCCATTTTATTGACGTCATCGTTGGGCGCCAATGGCGGGAGCCCGGCCGCCGGGGATTGGGCTGGCTTGCTTGTGAGGGGAACTGCGGCGAATTCCTCCAGGTTGGCACATGTATGGATAAAATATGGTCAGGGTTTGGTTTTGGACAACGCGACCCCTGTGGTCGATGCCTTCTCGGCCGTTTACAATATGCCGTCCGGCCTCCGACTCACGAATGGGGCCGTATTAATCACCAGGGACGCGCTGATCAGCTTGAACCAGGTCGGTTTAATGCAATCGGATACGGCGCGATTGACGGTGACAAATTCCGTCATCAAGAATAACGCCACCAATGCCTGGGCCCGTGGCAGTCTTGGCCTTGTGGCCACACAGAACTGGTGGGGCACACCGCTTCAGTCTGAAGTATCCTCCCGACTGGCGGGCAATGTCGATGCGAGTGCGTTTCTGGACTATGAACCCCTGCTGACCCCTGCGGCGGGTGTCGTGGGCGGCCTGACAAAAGTGAGCAGCCAATCGGTGGAATTGAAGCTTGCATGTCGCACTGCGGAATCGATGCGGGCGAGTGAAAATTCGGCATTCATCGGCACGTTTTTTGCGCCATTTGCCTCACGACAGATATTCCAGCTTTCTGACGGAGGAGGGCACAAGAGTGTCTTTGTCCAATATCGAAGCACAACCGGTGCAACCAACATCCCCATTTCGTTGGATGTGGAGTATGTGACCTCGGGGCCGAAGATCATCAATTTCAGTATTGCCGAGGGTCAGGTGATCAACAGGCCGTTGCTGGTAACCGGTCTGGCTGCGGCGGTATTGGGAGTGGAAGGGGTGGAATTTTATGTGGATAACGCGCTTTCTGACAGCGTTACATCCGGGATTTATTCACGGCGTTGGGACATGCGCGTCTTGAGTCCCGGGATTCATCGCGTCAAGTTGCTGTCGCGTGACAAGGGCGGAAGCATTGCCACTGAGGAGCGGAATGTGATGATAAGTCCCAATCCGCCACCGGCGCCGTCAATCACAACGCCGACAGGAGACGGGATTCAGTCACAATCCACTGTTTCCGTGGCAGGCACCGCCGAACCCAATGTTGGATTGCGCCTCACAGACAATGGCACACTTCTGGCCACGTCTGTGGCCGATGCCAGTGGTGGATTCAGATTTGAGAACATGGGATTATTCGAAGGCGCCAATGAACTGGTCGTCATCGCCTATGACAACATTGGCAGCACTCGTTCGATCACCCGAAGAATCGTCCTGGATACCGGGGTCCCTGCGGCGGTCGTCGTGGAAGCGCCCATCTACGTTCCCAACTTCGGAGTGAACCTGAGCTGGAATTATGCAAAGGCGGGCGAACGGCCCTCGAAATTCCAGGTGTTCTGGGCGAGGACGCCGTTTATTTCCACAAATCAGGCCATAGGAAAGAGCCTGGTCCTCAACCTATCCACCTACGCGGTGCATGGATTGGCGGATGGCACTTATTACTTTGGCGTTTTGGGCTACGATGACGCTGGAAATCAAAGCCCAATGTCGAGCCTGGTATCGCTTAAGTATGATGCCACGCCGCCGTCATTCAATATCAGTTATGACAGAACTCCGCCGGTTGGAATTGGAGCGGTCCAGGTCACTTTGACCGCCAGCGAGCCGCTTTCCGGCTTGCCGGGCCTGACCCTGAAACCGGCAAATTCGACGCCCATTTCCTTAAACCTGACCAATGTTTCGGCCTCGGGCTATGTGACGGCGATTGTGATCTCGAACACGACGCCTTCCGGCTTGGGAACATGGAATGTCAGTGGGCAGGACGTTTCTGGGAATGCCTTTAACGGCGCGCCAACGGCTCAACCGTTCCTCATCGACGTGATTCCGCCGGTGGGATCGATTGTCACACTGCCTGTCAGTCCGGTTCAGACACTCGTTCCGACCAATGTGAGCGTGAATCTGACATTGACCAAGCCGGCAAAGGCCGCAACCCCGCCGGTCATAAAATTCACCCCGCCTGTTGGAGACGTGGTGGGAGTCACCATGAGTGGAACGGGGACCAACTGGGTTGGTTTGCTTCCGTTGCAGCCCTCGATGGGGGCGGGCTTCGGCCAATTCGCAATGACGGCAGTGGATGCCCTGGACAACAAGGGCACAAATATTACTTCTGGTTCCACACTGGAAATTTACAACACGACTTTGCCCTCCGCTCCCGAGACGCCCACCAACCTTGTCGCCCAAACGATTACGGGTGGCGTGGTGCGATTGACATGGAGCGTGGTGACGAACGCTGATATTTACCGTCTGTATCGCGAGCCAGGTTCCAATACGACCGCGCCCACGGTGCTGGTTGCGGACAATCTCTCCACCAATCGTCTGGATGATTTGCCGCCAGCCGACGGGCGTTATACTTACACTGTTACGGCGTCGCGCCGGGGTTCAGAGAGCAACCCATCCAGGATTGTTGTTGGCCTATCCGATAGAACGCCGCCCGGGGTTCCCGCGAATGTGGCGGCTGAGTTGGCCAGCTCAGGGGTGCGGATCGGTTGGCAACCGCCTGCCGGTGAAAAACCGTTCAAATATTTGGTATATCGAAATGGGCAGCTTATTGGGAGCACCAGCACAGGAACCAATCTGGTTGATGCGCCGCCTCGCGGTGTCGCCACTTATACCGTTAGTTCAGCGGATGTCACGGGCAACGAGAATCTGAGCGCTGCGGCGTCCATTGAAATGCTGGTGGGCGCGGTGGAACATCTGGCGGTTCTGGTGAATTCCGGCCAGGCGCCAATATTCACCTGGACTTCGAGCGACACGACGGCCATCAGTTTCAATGTGTATCGAAATGGCATCAAACAAAATGCGGGTGCCATCACGGTGGGGACCTATGTTGACAATCTGCCCGTCGGCAGCGAGGTGACCGAATATGCGGTGCGGGCCGTCAATGCGAAGGGCGAAGAGAGCGCGCCGCGCGTGGTGAAGGTGTATGCGGTGGCGCTGGACTTGCTGGCGAATGCCGGTGGAGACGCCGCCAGCAAGCCGCTGGTGACCCGGTATTTTGATAATTATCGGGCGTCTGTCACCAATCTGACCGTCAACAGCGTGTTTCCGCTGGAAACAGTGGAACTGCGTCGCCTGGCGGGCGGGGGAGTCATTACGACTCAAACGATTCCAGTGGGCCAGATCGTGGCTTCGGGCAATTGGTATAATCGGGATGTGGTGTTCACAAGCGCTGCGACGGTGGATGCGCAGACGATGCGAATGCGCGTCATCCAGTCGGGCGACCTGGGTGGCAGTTCGGTGATTTACCAACGCACCTTCGATTTTGCCAGTGTTCTCGAACCCAGTCTCATGATGAGTCTGTCCGCGAGTCAACCGCCGTTGGCGGGTGGGCTGACGGATTTCGACGTGCGGCTTTACAACCGCGGCTACGCGGATATCAATGTGATCGTGGTCAGGGAGAATGGCTCCGCGCCAGGGGATATTTATGTGGCGGTCAAGAATGCGCTGGGCCTGGAAGTGAGCCGGACCGCGTATCGCGGTACCCCCAAGGGGACCTTCTTTATGAACGATGGACGGGGCTATGTCCGTGTGGCTCCCGGCGCCTCCATCAATTTCACCGTTCCCGCTGTGCTCGTGCCCGAAGCGCTTTCCTTGAGCGCGTCCACGACGTTCGAAGTCGCCGCCAGCCGCATTTACTACCGGCTGGGCACACCGGATGTGCTGGAATCAGGTCCGATTTCGGGCTCGATGTCATCCACATTGCGCCAGACGGACTATTATGGAACGGCAACGACGGACAAGCCAGGCTATTCGAATGAGGATCCGATCATCATATCCGGCAAGGCCATTGTGCGCGCCACCGGCCTGCCATTGGCCAACGCCCCCTTGAAGATTGGATTTGCAACCCGCGGGTTCAATTGGTTCAAGGAAACGACGACCGACAGCCAGGGCAACTACCAGTATTCCTATTCCACCATGCCTGGATTTGGCGGAACCTTGATGTTGTGGGCCGCCCATCCTGATGTGTTCGACCAACTCAATCAGGTCCAGGTTTCCGTTTACAAGATGTATGCCACCCCATCCCGTGGCGAGATTCGCATGTCGAAAAACGACACGATGGATTTCAGCGTCAGCCTGGTCAATCCCGGGGACATTCCGTTGACCGGTTTCACGACTGAATTTCACGCCTATGTCGTGGACGGAACCAATTATAATGAGATAACGACGATCACCGGAACCAACCTTCTGGGAGCGGGATTCCAGGTGGAACAGGGCAGGAACCAGACGGCCGCATTTCGTTTGAAGGCGACTCCCAACGCGCCTGATAAGGCAGTGATCCAGTTTGACATCCGTTCTGAACAAGGCGCGTTGGCCACATTTGTGGGGAACGTGACCCTGTTACCGGCGCTCCCGGTGCTGAATGTGGTGAATCCCGCCGTGGGCTACCTGGAAGTCAGTTTGGATCGTGGCAAGATATTGAGCCGTCAGGTGACCGTTGTGAACGGGGGACTCAAGGATCTCAAGGGAGTGGAATTGATTGCTCCGACCAATGTCACCTGGATGAACGTCAACCTGCCTGTGTCTGAGGATGGCAAAATTCACTTGCCGGACATTGGCATTGGGCAATCGAACACGTTCAGCGTGGTATTCACACCGCCGAGCGACACACCGCTTGATTATTACAACGACTTTATTGCGATTCGTGGCACCAATGCCCAGACTGAATTCAAGGTCCGTCTGTACGCGCTGGTTACCTCCGATCAGAAGGGGTCGGTGCAATTCTTCGTGGACAACAACCTTGGGCAGTCGGTGTCCAACGCCACCGTGCGATTGCGCAGCAGTTTGCTGCAATTGGAGTTGACCCCATCGATTACAGACGGCAACGGCCTTGTAACGGTGGATGGCCTGCAGGAGGGCGATTGGTCGTGGCAGGCGAATGCGCCAGGCCACAGCAGCAGCGCTGGCATCGTAACCGTGGTGCCATCCCAGACGGTGCAGGTGCATACGCGGCTGGCCAAAAGTTTGGTTACTGTGAGTTTCACAGTGGTTCCAGTGCCTTACACGGACAAATATGAAATCAAAATAGAGCAAACCTTCGAGACGCATGTTCCAGTGGGTGTGCTCGTCGTTGATCCGCCGTTCAAGGATTTTAAGAAGATTGACTCTGGATTCGAGGCGAACTGGATTGTCACGGTGAAGAACTATGGTTTGCTGGAGATGACGGACTTGACGATCAAGGGCGCGGAAATGAGCGGGGGAGTGCTAACGCCGTTGATCGAATATGTGCCAGTATTGTTGCCCATGCAGACGATCGAAGTGCCTTTCACATTTACCTATAACGATGCGACAGAAACCACGACCCAGTCGTTGAGAAAACAGCGCATACCCTCGAGAGACGATATTGTCGGCTGCATTGTGGGTATGATGCCCTTTGGCGGCTTGGCTAACGCGGATATTTTCAGGGGATTGGCCGCCATTTTTCAGGCGCGTGAGAGGTGCATTTCGGATTTGGATCCTCAAACTGCATTGGCATCCGTGGGTATAATATTCGCCATAGGCCAAATCGCAGGCGCCATTGGCAGTGCCCAGGAATTTCTGGTCGGGGCCATCGGCAGTTTGATTAGTTGCATCATCGGCAACTTCCTTCCTCTGCCATCCGGTGGTGGGGATAATTCCTACCCGGGACCTCGATCGGATAACGCATTTCAGCTTAACAATTTTCAATGTTTTGCGGCGGATACGCCGGTATTGATATCAGATGGATCCTCGCGACCCATTGCAGCGATCAAGGTCGGTGACCGGGTGAAGACCGGTTCCAACGCGGCTGACACCGCCGAAGTGCGCGCCGTGTTCACGCGCGACCAAACATCTGTGCGAAAGCTGACGGTCAGCGATGGCAATGAGCACGGTGTGGATCGGGAGATCGTTTCAACGGACGATCACCTATTCTGGGTGGATGGGCGCGGGTGGACCGCCTCATGCAACCTGAAAGCCGGGGATTATCTTATGGATCCCCACAATGCCCGCATCAAGGTGCTGGCAAACCGCGCGCTGGATAAGCCCATGCGCGTCTATTCGTTCCAGTTAAAGGGCGACGGCGCCTTCTACGCAAACGGTGTGCTGGTGCGCGACATGTGCGGTTTGGGTGGTGCGCGGCAGGTCGCCGCAGGGAAGGGGGCGGGGCGATGAAAACGACTCCATCGATTTTAAATCAAAATCTCATGAGGCCCATTGAACGCATTCTAAAAATTGCACCCGCGTGGATTGCTCATGGCGTGTGCGGCTTGTTTCTTGCATGCGCCATGGCGGCTTCGGCGCAGCAGGAACAACGCGGACTCTGCGCACAGGTGAAGATTGTGATTCTGCAGGAACTGACGTTGGAGCGCATAGGATTTGAGGCCACCCTCGAGGTTACCGACAATGATGGGAACGATCCCATTACGGACTTTTTTGCGGATCTCACGTTTGAGAATCCCGCCTTGTCCACCAATGGGGTGGCCAACGATGCCTCGTCCCTGTTTTTTGTGCGATCACCGGAGTTGCAGAATCTATCCGATGTGAATGGGGGAGGGGTGATTGGGCCGACAAAGAAAGCGGTGATACGCTGGTTCATCATTCCCAAGATCAAGGCTGGCGGAATCACACCTGATGGAGTTCGCTATAAAGTGGGAGCCAAGCTCAGCGGGAAGTTCCAGGGAATACAATTACCCGGCGATGTTTTGCAGGCCTTGCCGGATACGATTGTTGTCAGGCCCGAGCCTCAATTGGAAATCACCTATTTCCAACCCAGGGACGTGCAGGCGGACAATCCTTTCACGCCCGAGGTGGAAAGTCCGATTCCATTCTCCATTGGAGTTCTGGTAAAAAATTCAGGTTACGGTGTCGCGCGTAAGCTTAAAATTGCCTCCCAGCAGCCTCAAATTGTCGAAAACAAAAGGAACTTGTTGCTGGTGGCGCAGTTGCTGGGTTCGCGTGTTAATGACGCGCCGCTGGATAATGCAAACCTGACCGTCGTTCTGGGGGATTTAAACCCCGGGGAGGCAAAGAAGGCCTCGTGGGATATGATCACTTCGCTTTCCGGTGAATTCACGGATTTCAAAGCCTCGTTCACACACGCTTCCGACCTGGGCGGTGAGGAAACTTCAGTGATCAAATCGATCAACGCTCATTTTATCGCGCATGAAGTGATCAATGATTTGCCAGGTCGCGATAAGTTGCTCGATTTTCTGGCGGATACGGATCGCGACGAGAATATGATTCCCGATGCCCTTTACGAGAGTGAGGGGAATGTTGTGCCTGTCAATAATTTGCCTAATACCACCATTGAGGCCATATCGGGAACACCCGGGGCCTACAGGATCAATCTTGATGCGGACCGTTCCGGCTGGGGCTACATGCGACTGATTGATCCCGGGCAAAACCGGTTGAAAATTGAGCGTGTTGTTCGCTCGGATGGCAAGGTGATCAACACCCATAATATTTGGACTAATACCCGGTATGCAAAAGTCACCAATGCCCGGTCCGATTACCTCAATTTGTTCGATCAGGTGGAACTGAAGAAGTACACCTATACGGTCCAATACGCCGCATCGAGCATCGATACGACACCTCCGGTGACGATGTTGCGGTTTGTCGGCTCTTCGGCCTATTCCAACAACAGATATTACATCACCCCTGACGCGCAGATGTATTTTACGGCGGAGGACCAAAGTCCTGTCAGTATTTATTACAGTCTGACAAACAGCGCGTTTCTTCCGGCTTATCCCTTTGTGTTGCGCGCTCCCGGTGAATACGCCCTGAAGTATTACGGGCAGGATGCCAGTGGCAACCGTGAGGCAACCAATTCAACGATACTGGTGGTTGGCAACGCCGGACCCACATTGTTGAGCTTCACGGGAGAGGGGCAGCCGGTTATTACTTCCGGCGACGCGTTGTCGGTGAGGGCGAATTCCGCGGACATTCGCTACCGTGCTGGTTTTAATCCGGTGCCGGTGGACGCCTATCTGGACATTTTTCAGGGTGTCATGAGCTGGCCGGTGGTTTCCGGGGTGCCTTCGTCACCCACTGCGGCCAACCTTGCGCACTTGGTGATTGGCGGCGATTGGGTGGATTTTTACAAATACAGTCTGGATGGCGGGGCTTGGAGCGCGGAAAAGCCCGTTGCGCAAGTTTTGCATTTATTCAATCTGCCCGCGGCTCAACATACCGTAAAGGTGCTCGGGCGTTCCTCTTACGGGGACTACGGGGCGGAGACCAACGCGGTGGCGGCTCAATGGACTGTGGATCCCGCCGCTCCGCCGACGCAAATCACCGGCGCGCCGGCGACTCCGACGCATGATCTTTTTGCGGCGCTGAAAGTCGCGGGTACGGGCGTCAACTTGTATCGCTGGACGCTGAGCAACGGGTACTACCGCGCGCCAGCCAGCGTGTCCGCGCCGCTTTTAATTACGAACTTGGGAGCCGGTCTGCAGAATATCTCTGTCATTGCCCTGTATCAAGGCGCCTGGCAGCCAACGAATAATCCAACGACGATTCGTTGGACGGTTGATCCCGCCTATGGCTCGGGTTATTCGTCCAAGCCGCTGGTGCGCAGTGTCACCAATCTGAATGCGGGCTTTTTGCCGCAGAGTTTTTCATGGGATGGAAGGAATGAGAAGGGGACGATCATGCCCCCGGGATGGTACACGGTGCGTCTGACTCTCAAGGATCGGGTGGGGCGCGCCACTTACGCAACCAAACTTGTGCAACTGGGGGAATTTGCCGGGGCCTTCAATGCGCTGGCGGCCGCCAGTCGCGGGCCTGAGAATCCCAATGCGCGGGGGCGCTGGGCCGTCTGGCAGGATCAAAGCTCGGGAAGTTCGCAAGTTTACGCGCAGGATTTGCTGGCTCCGGGTTTTGCGCCCTTCGGTCTGACAAGCAGCACACGCAGCCAGGAGAAACCCAGGACGGATGGCCGCTACGTGGTCTGGCAATCCCGGCAAATTAATGGCGGGTGGGATATCTGGATAACCGATCTCCTGTCTGGAGCGCAACCTTGGGCGTTGACTTCGACCGTCGATGTCGATGAAACCAATCCGTCCATCGATTGGCCATGGGTCGTTTATCAATCCAGGTCTTCGCTGGACGCCAAGGCGCCGCAACAATTGAAGGCGGTGAACCTGGTGACAGGCATCACACAACCGGTTTCGGAAAGCACGCAAGACGAACTTGACCCGGACGTTCAGGCCGGTCGGGTGGTCTGGCAGGATTCCCGGGATGTTGGCGCGGGTGAAATCTACTTTAAAAACCTTGAGAACGGCGAACTCAGGCGTTTGACGACCAATGCCTTCGGTCAATATCATCCGGCGATTTATGGCAACTGGGTCGTGTGGCAGGACAACCGCAACGGTCAGGTGGATCTGTACGCGTTTGACTTCCTTCGCGATACGGAAAAGCGGATCACTCAAACAACCGAAAATGAGACCCGGCCCTTCATTGACGGGCCTTGGTGCGTTTGCGAGGAGGACTCCATGGGGGCCACGGTTGCCAATATCCGGCTCATCCATCTGCCCACTCGCCAAATCGTGCCCATCACGCGCACCATGACCACGAAGTCCCGTCCGGCTTTGGCGGCGAGACATGTGGTCTGGCAGGATGGCGCCGGAGGACAAAACACGATCATGTCCGCAGAATTGCCGTCGCTGCAACCGGTGTTCCAGAATCAAAATGTCGTGGTCGTAACCGACGCCCTGGCCGCCAACCAGCACGACGCGCGAACCCTCCTGTCAAGATGGAATGCGGAGGCTGGAGTCACGGAAATCACCCGCTTCGTTTCCCTGGCACCCGTAGTCGCTTTCGACACCGCGCGATGGGGCAACGGGCAATTCAGCGGCACCAATTTTGCGTTGGCGCCCGGCTCGTTTTTGTGGGTGAAGTTCAATACGAATCAGGTCATCGATCTGGGTGTCAACAGCCGTGGATTTGCAAATCTTGTCACGGGTGTCAACGCCATCAGCTACACCGCGTTTCCGAATGATTACACCGCTTATAAAATGGCGCGGCAGTTGGGGGTGGACAAGATCAAGGCCGTGAGAATTCTCGAGTCCGAATCGGGGCGATGGCTGGTGGCGGAGGTTCGGGATGGCCGGCTCATTGGCAATGATTTTGAGATTCCGCGGGCGGCGGTCGTCTTTGTCGATATGGATTCGCCCGTGGCGCAGTGGCGGCCGGAACCCTGAATGCGATCAATAAACCTTTGAGAGGAATCCTTTGGAAATGAAACAGATCATGAATACCGCGGTCATGCGACCCATGGTTGCCATCTGGTTGCTGACGGGTGTCTGTCAGGGCCATGGAGCCACTGTGGCCGAGTTGCAACAACGCATGGCTGATGGCGCGTCCGTGACGATCATCGATGTGCGACCCAACGAGCTTTTTCGCAATGGGCATATCGAAGGCGCCATCAACATACCGGCCAGCCTTTTGCCCGCAAAAACCCTCCCCGCCCTGGGGCAGGTCGTTGTTTGCGCCGAGGGCCTGGGTCGGGACAAGGTGGAGGATTCCGTGAGTTGTCTCAACAAAAAGACCGGGATTCAGGCGGAGGCGTTGGAGGGCGGTTTTGCGGCATGGGAAACGGCGCGGGGCGGCAATACCCGGACGATGGGATTACAACCGGAAAGTCTGGTCCACATCACATACGACCAGCTCAAGACAGCAAAAATGACGGAGGTTGTCCTGGTGGATTTGCGGCGTGCCAGCCCAGCCGTGCGCCAGAGTGTGAACAGTTCTACCAACGCATCCGAAGCGCCGTTGACGGATCTGGGCAAAGAATTTCCAGGCGCGCGGATTTCCCCATCGCCATTCAGTATTCCAGCGACCCGGCAATCGAACGTCACCGGGCGCGAATCCGCCCCCTTGTTGGTGCTCATAGACACTGGCAATGGAACCGCTGAGGACACGGCGCGCAGTTTGAAAGCCAACGGTTATCACAGGGTTGTGATTCTGGCCGGAGGAGAGCGAACGTTGGAGCGGCAGGGACAACCCGGGCTGCAGCGCATGGGGTTGGGATCGGTGATGACGAGTGGCGGGGATCAATAAAAAGGATTATCGCGATGTTAAAACTCAACTGCGTTTGTTCATGCGGGAATGGGGCGATAAAATTCTTTATCCTATCCCTTCTGAGCCTTGCCGGCATGGTTGCCGCGGAAGGTGCGGTATCCATAACGGATGTTCGCGCGGTCAATGTCAGATCCGCTGGTTTCGCCTTGGTATGGACTGTGGCGGGCGCTTCTGAACCGGTGGTTTCGATTTATGCGGATCCCCAAGGAAAAACCAACCTCTCCGGAATTGTCGGCGTCGAGTGGTTTCCATTGATTGGAGGAAATACCACCGGTGACAACACGTATGAAAAGCGGCAGACACAAAGTGCCACGCGAACGGAAACAAAAAAGGCGGGCCTGGTTATGGCCCAAATTTCCGGCTGCAAGCCATTAACCCAATACTATTACCGCGTGGGGGCGAAAGTAAACGGAACCATCGTGGCGCAATGGCCCGATTCCGGGGATTTGCCAGGAGTTGGCACCGCTGAGGCCAACAGCTTTGTCACCGACGCCAAACAACTTCTTCTGACCATTCCCGGGGTGCGCACTTATGGGCGGATCATGACACTGTCCACAACAAACGCGCCCTATCCATTGGCCGCGGTTGTGGGGGATGGAGCGGACACCAATCAGGTTTATTTCAATCTGGCCGAGTTCCTGTCAAGGGACGGGAAAACCAATTATTCAGGTTCGCTGGACGAAAGATTGCTTGTTGAAATGCTTGGCCCGTCGCTCGGACAGGCCACGCAAAGTTTCTATCTGGCTTACTCGTCCAATTTTGTTGTTGGCGCCGCAGAGGATCGAGTTTTTGTTTTGGATTCCCTGACCCTCACCTTGAACGAAAATATTATTTACGCGGGCAGCAATGGTTTCCTTGGCATTTACCTGAAATGCAACGCGGCGATCACCAATGTCACGGCGGATTTGGATTTGCCTCTGAAGCGGTTTACCAATTTCAACATTGTGCCGGTTGCAGTTCAGGGTGGAAACGCCACCCTGGAAGGAGAGCGAACCCTGCGTCTGAACCTGCGAGTGGATTCGCACCAGACATACTCACAACCGAGATTGGTTGCCCGTCTGACCTATCAGAGCGTGCTGGATCAAATATCCGCAATTGTGCCCGTTGGTGTCACGGCCATGACCTCCACCCGTCCCGATGGATTGCCGCTGGATGCGGTCACCGGGTATGGGGGCAGGATTATTGTTGTGGCGAAGCAGCCGATTCTCGAGGCCTTGCGAGGCGCGGAGGTCCTGCGAACCCTTATGGTTTACGGACGGGAGGGCACTCAGTACCGCATTCAAAGCGCAGCCGTTCCAGAATCCAGGACATGGCCTGATTACATGAGCGTGACCCTGACCAATATCGCCCATAGGCTTGACGGAATGACCCCCACAAACGCGAACCGTTTCTACCGGGCCCAACAGTAATCCGGCTTGATTTTGGATATCGTCCGTGCGAATGCTGCCGGTCGGAAGGATTGTTGTCGAACCGGCTGATGATACGGAACATTATATTTGATTGGTCAGGCACACTCGTGGATGACTTGCCAGCCGTCTGGGAGGCGGTGAATGATGTTTTTCGGCGCTCGGGGGTTGCGGCATTGACGCTTGATGAATTTCGGGCGGAGTTCTCTCTTCCTTTTGGTGACTTCTACAGGCGTTTTGTGCCGCACATCCCGTCGGCCCAGATTGAAATTTGGTTTCACGAACGATTTCAGCAAGCTTGCCACTGCGTACCGCCTTTGCTCCATGCCCGGGATTTTCTCGAAAAATGCCGGGAAAACAAGCTGCGCTGCTTCATACTGACGAGTGTGAATAGCAAGTATTTTCCCCCCCAGGCGGAAAATACGGGTTTGGCCGGATATTTTGAGGCGGTTTTCTCGGGGGTCCTTGACAAGCGCGAACAAATTCGCGTTCTCTTGAACACTCACAAACTCGCTGGAGAAGAGACTCTTTTTGTCGGGGACATGCAACACGATATCGAAGCCGCCCGGCATGGGGGCGTACATTCCTGCGCTGTGTTGACCGGTTATAACCGTTTGGAACAGCTTCGGCAAAGCGAACCTGAAGCGATTGTGGAGCATCTCAAGGAATTATGGCAGTTGCTTGAGAGAAACAAAATGGAATGGCCTCCCGCATCCAATACGAACGGTGTGGGACATCCCATCGTGACGGTCGGCGCGCTCATCCTAAACGACTCGCGGCAGGCCCTGCTCGTTCGGACGCAAAAATGGTCTGGCATGTGGGGCATTCCCGGGGGCAAGGTCAAGATCGGTGAGACTTTGGAAGAAGCCCTGCGCCGTGAAATCAAGGAGGAGACCAACCTGGATATCGACGATATTCGATGGGCATTGGCTCAGGATTGCATCCATTCCAGGGAGTTTTATCGGGACGCCCATTTCGTGCTGCTGAATTACACATGCCGTTGCCATGGCGCTCCCAACGTGGTTCTTAATGACGAGGCGCAGGAATATCGCTGGTTGCCATTAACTGAAGCCGGGAATCTATCATTAAACCAACCGACGCGCATTCTCCTGGACCACATCAGTTCCAGGAAGTGAAGCTCGAAAAGCCCATGGACAAAATCACCATTCATCAACTGGAAGTGCATTATCACATCGGGGTTTCCGATGAGGAACGATCCCGGCCTCAACGGCTTCTGATATGCCTGGAAATGGAACGTGATTTTTCGGAGGCGGCGCGAACCGACAATCTGGACAGCACAGTCGATTACTACAAAGTGGCGCAGCGCTTGATTCGCTTTGGCGATGGTCGAAGCTGGAAACTCATTGAAAAGCTCGCCGCCGATATCATCGACTTGATGTTCACTGAATTTGCGATTGAGGCCGTTGATGTCGAAATTCGAAAAATGGTGATTCCCGAGGCGGGATATGTTTCCTTCTCGACGCGTCGTCGCCGCCAATGACCGCTTTTGGATCCACCTGGTTTGAAGAGGTCGGCGAAACTCTCGAGAAACGCGCCCTCGCGCAAAAAGGCTCGCGTATTGTTGTGGCTGTCTCCGGCGGGCTGGACTCGATGGTTTTGTTGCATGTTCTCCATTCCCTGGCCGCTCGAAACCAATGGAAACTATTGGTCGCCCATTTCAACCACCAACTGCGGGGACGGGCCAGCGATGCCGATGAAAAATTGGTGGCCAAAGTCGCATTTGAACTCCAACTGCCGATGGTTCAAGCACGGGGGAACGTCACCGAACTGCAAAAAAAACTCGGGATTTCTCTGGAAATGGCCGCCAGAAAACTTCGCCACGAATTTCTGGCGGAAACAGCCATCCATTTTTCAAACGGATTCGAGGAGGCACTGCCAGAAAAGCTTCAGAATAGCCTTATGAAAGCAGATCCTTCCCTGAACAAATTGTATCCAACGGTTGCGCTTGCCCACCATGCCGATGACCAGTCGGAGCTGTTTTTCCTGCGGCTTTTTCGGGGTGCGGGTGGGGAGGGGATTGCCGGGATGCGCTGGAGCAATGCCTCGCCCGCCAATTCAGCGGTACGGCTGATCCGCCCTCTTTTGAACCAAACCAAGTCCGCTTTGTTGCATTATGCCCGACAAGAGGGCATTTCCTATCGCGAGGATGCCTCCAACAAACAGGCGGACATTTTGCGAAATCGAATCCGCCATCGGCTGCTACCTCTGCTGCGTCAGCAATTCCAACCGGACCTCGACTTAAAGATAGCGCGCTTGATGGAAACCGTTGGAGCAGAGGCCGATTATGTGAGAACCGAGGCGCAAAAGTGGCTGGACATGAAGAAACAGCCGCCATTTGGAGAAATCCCGGTTGCCCTGCAGCGCCAGGTAATCCGCCTGCAACTGCGCTCTTCAGGCATTGAACCTGACTTCGAGTGTGTCGAGCATCTGCGGACCCACCCCCGACAACCCGTGAGCATCGGCCGCAGCCTGAATTTCATCCGGAGTAGCGCGGGACGCGTCAACGTAATTACTCCCAACGCGCTGGAGTTTCTGCCCGGGCAAAGGCGATTGGATTTTAGCGTGCAAGCCGGTCAGGTGGAGATGGGAGATTTGCGGTTTGAATGGCAGATTTTTACCGGGAATGCCTTGGTGAAATTGAAAAAGAATGTTCTTAATGGATTGGAAAAGCGGCGGAAGACAATAAAGGACCATCGCCAGGTCAACAAAGCGTTGGTTGGAACCGAATACTTTGATGCGGATGCCATCGGGTGTTGCGCCACACTCCGCCATTGGCGCGCGGGGGATCGTTTTCAGCCCATTGGCATGAGGCAGTGTGTTAAAATCCAAGATATTATGACGAATCTGAAGATTCCCACCACAGCCCGGCGCGCTTTGGTGGCGGCCGAGGCGGAAGACGGACGGTTGTTTTGGATGCAGGGATTGCGGATATCTGAACCATTCAAAATTCAACCGCAGACGGTACGCTGCCTCCGTTGGATTTGGCACCCATTGGAGACCGATGAAGCGGGGCAGCCGTGAGTTACGGCTTACAAACCTGACGCCACTGGATTTACCAAACGGATCAGAGGGAACATCATGGTTTTATTTGACATATTTTTGTCATGATAAACACTCGAACCCATGAACCATCGTTTGAATCGTCGTGAATTTCTTTCCGGCACCGCGCTGGCCACCGCCGGCGCGGTCATTGCGGGGCAAACCAACTCTGTCGCCGCAATCGACACTCCAACCGCTCCAACAGCAAGGGTTGTGCCCGGATCAAAGGGGGCCATGCCGGTTGGCAAGATTGGCGGGATGACTGTGAGTCGGTTAATTTCAGGAGGCAACCTGATCAGCGGCTGGGCGCACTCCCGGGATCTGCATTATGTGCCATCGTTAATGCGGGCTTACAATACCGAGGAGAAAGTTCTCGATACCCTTCAATTGTTGGAGGAGCAGGGCGTCAACACCATCATCGCCGATCCGCGCAAGAACGTCATGAACGTCTTCAGCCGGTATTGGAAGGAACGAGGGGGTAAAATTCAGTGGATCGCCGAGGGACACCCTGACATTGATGACTGGAAGACCAATTTAAAGCAATCAATCGATTTTGGCGCGGTGGCCGTTTACATTCAGGGGGTCAAATCCGATTACTTTCTAAAGGAAGGACAGGGCGAACTTCTGGGAAAATGCGTTGATTTCATCAAGTCCCTGGGGGTGCCCGGCGGAATTGGGGCGCACAAATTGGAGGTTCTGATGGAGGCGGAGAAAAACAATTATGGCGCCGATTTCTATGTAAAGACGCTGCACCATACCAAATATTGGTCAACACGGCGTCCAGACCAGACTCAGGATGTGGTGGATAATACCGCCGACAATTACTGGGATTTCGATCCAGACAAGACGATTGCGTTCATGCAGACCGTGAAGAAACCGTGGATAGCCTTCAAGGTGCTGGCGGCTGGCGCCATACAGCCGAGCTCGGGATTTCCGTTTGCCTTCGAAAACGGGGCCGATTTCATCTGTGTGGGCATGTTTGATTTCCAAGTGGAAAAGAACGCAAAGCTGGCCCGCGAGGTCATTCAAAAAGTTCAGCAGAAGAACCGCAAACGCGGTTGGATGGCATAAACTTGCGGCCATCGGTCATTTCAGCCAGAAAACGATCTGGCGGAGCGAGTGATTCGGCGCGTTTTCAGGCTGCTTTTTCGTGATCAATATGCGAATCACATCGACATTGCCGCACGCGGCGAGGTTGTACGTGGGCTATATCAGGGTTGCGGATCCTCAAGCCGCGTGTTAATCTAGGTCAAATTTTATAACGATGTCAGACGACAATAAAAACGAATTACGGAGGGAAAAACGTAATGGCGAGGGAAAAATACCGCCCCGAGGCTGGATTTTGCTTATTGCAGCGCTGGGTTTGATCCCGTTGATGATGCTTCTAAGGGATCAGACCGAGAGCCGACAAAAACTGATTACCCACTCGGAGTTTGTAAGTTATGTCAAAAACGGTCAGATCACGGAAGGCGTGATCAATTACAATCCCCAGTCGCCTGATCTTAAGGAGATCACGGGCAAATACCATCCGTCCAAGGGCACGGAAGATCCCGCGCCTTTCAAGCTGAAGACTTTTTTGACGCCGGAATTAACGGATCAACTCCTAAACACAGGCAAGTTCCGAACAGCGGAGCCTAACACTTTGCTGCTGGGGTTTCTGTACACGGTGGCGCCGATTGTTCTCGTGGCGCTCATTATTTATTTTTTTCTGATTCGGCAAATTCGCAGTGCCGGCAAGGGAGCGCTGAGCTTTGGAAAGAGCAAGGCGCGCCTTATGAGCAAGGATAAGAACAAGCTGACCTTCAAAGACGTCGCCGGGGTTGAGGAAGCCAAGGATGAGGTGTTGGAACTGGTCGAATTTTTGAGGGATCCAAAGAAATTTCAGAAACTCGGCGGGCGCATACCCAAGGGCATATTGATGATCGGGCCACCGGGAACAGGCAAAACGCTGCTGGCAAGAGCCATTGCGGGAGAAGCGGATGCGTCCTTCTTCAGCATCAGCGGTTCGGATTTTGTGGAAATGTTCGTTGGAGTCGGGGCCAGTCGCGTGCGCGATATGTTCGAACAGGCGAGACGGAGCACGCCCTGTCTGTTGTTCATTGATGAAATTGATGCTGTGGGGCGCAGTCGGGGACATGGTTTGGGGGGCGGCAATGACGAACGCGAGCAAACGTTGAACGCCTTGCTGGTGGAGATGGATGGTTTCGATACCCAGGAAGGCATCATTATCATTGCAGCCACAAATCGACCGGATGTTCTCGATCCCGCCTTGCTGCGGCCGGGGCGTTTCGATCGGCAGATCATTGTCAATTTGCCGGATGTACGGGGGCGTGAGGCCATTTTGAAGGTCCATGCCAAAAAAGTAAAGCTGGATCCTGCGGCGGATTTGGGGGTCATCGCGCGGGCGACGCCCGGGTATTCAGGGGCTGAATTGGCTAATTTGCTCAATGAAGCGGCGTTGCAGGCCGCCCGGCAAAACAAGAAGGCCATTGGAATGATTGAGTTGGAGGAAGCCCGCATCAAGGTGCGCTGGGGCCGGGAACGTCGCAGTCTTGCCATGACCGATGAGGACAAGCGGCGCACCGCGTGGCATGAGGCGGGACACGCTGTGGTAAACGTATTGCTTAAACACACCAGCCCGTTGCACAAAGTGACGATTATTCCCCGCGGACAGTCATTAGGGTCCACGATGTCCCTTCCCAAGGAAGAGATGTGGAATCGTCAGCGCAAGGAAATGCTCGATATGATCGCGATGGGCATGGCTGGGCGCATTGCCGAGCAGATTTTTTCAGACGATATTTCCACAGGAGCCAGCGGGGATATTCAACAGTCCACTCAATTGGCGCGTGCCATGGTCTGCCACTACGGGATGAGCGAAAAGTTGGGGATGGTCCAATATGGGGAGGACAACGAGTATGTTTTCCTGGGGCGTGAAATGGTTCGTTCCAAGGAATATAGCGAGAGCACCTCGGAAATGATCGATGTGGAAGTAAAGCGTTTGATTGATGAAGGCTACGCCCGCGCAAAGAAACTCATTGAGGAAAATCGGGACAAGCTGGGATTGGTTGCTCAGGCCTTGTTGGAATACGAGACTTTGGATGGCAGCCAGGTTGAGGATATTCTCCGAACCGGCAAATTTACGCCTCCACCCGTCCCCCCTGTGATCGATCCGCCATCAGGCGCGCTTGCCGCGACTCCTCTTGGGGACACATCGAAGCCGTCCAAGCCCAAAATTGGTCCCGGGTTGGCCGCGCCGGAGCCGGCCGCAGTTTAAAAAATCGGCGGCCTCGTGAGTTGGAGGGGCTATGGACTTTCACGGTGTTTTTTGATTTTCAACCACCAGTTTGTGTGGTTTTTCTTGCCTGAGATTTGGAATCAGGCATATTCGACGCAGGTTGGGATGTTGATGATCTCTTCCTTGTGGACCGGGCCAAAAGCCCGGTTTGACTGTTTGCGCGAGTAGCTCAATTGGATAGAGTGACGGCCTCCGAAGCCGCAGGTTGTGGGTTCAATTCCCGCCTCGCGCACCATTTTTAATATTCTGTCGCTTGGGAATGCGTTTTCCAGGGATCGGATTTGGGCGCCAGGCTTTTCCGTATATTCAGGACCGGCGACATTCACCTTTGTAATGCTGGTGTGGGACTTGGTGGGGGGGGGCTTTATCCAAAACCGGCGGCAATAACGCGGCAACGACTAAGGGCTTCAAGGAGATCGGTTTTTCCGGCGGTTGGTCTGTTGCACATTCGTTTGAGAGCGCCATTGGGCCGGAATCCCTGTTTTCAGGCGGGAAAATGGCGAATACCACAAAATGTTCGCGTAACTACTTGACAGAATGAGTTTCGCTTTTAGTATGGCTGAATGGCAAGATTGCCTCATAAGAAAAATAAAAACGGACGATCCGTCCTCTTGGGATTGGGCCTGGACTCCGATGGGCATAAACGGATTACAACCGGACCTAATTTTTTCCTGGCGGGGGGGACACAGGAGACGCATGAGGTCATGACGGAGAAGGTCATCAAGATTAACGAGAAGATTGCGGCTCGTGGAAAAACACTGGAGACGGTCAGCCATACGGAATTTGAAGACATCGCGCATGATGTCGGGTTGCGACGTCCGGAGGTGACCGGTCCTGACGCCCAAAGGTGAAAAAGGCCAGCGGGGCGGAATAATGCCTGGCGACGGCCTCGGAGTGTTCTAAGTCGAGATTACGGTAATTTGGGATTTAATTATGACAGGATCGATTGGGCATACCCTTCAGTTTTTGACGGTTTTTTTGGTCATTGCTGTTTCGTTTTCTCTGATTCCGATATTGTTGGCGCGAATCTGGGCCAAAGCCTTTTCACCCGCCAAGCCAAGCTCCCGGAAGAACGCCATCTATGAATGCGGTCTGGAGTCCAAAGGGGATGCCTGGATTCAATATCAATCCCAGTATTATGTGTACGCGATTTTGTTTCTTGTCTTCGATGTGGAATCGATTTTTTTAATACCGTTTGGTGTGGCTTTTTTGGAGCTGCCACCTGGCGCGGTCGTTGCCATGCTGGTTTTTGTGCTATTGTTGTTCGAGGGTCTTGTCTGGGCCTGGATGAAGGGTGTATTGAACTGGAAGTAAGTCAATATGGACGAACGCTTGCGAAGCGAGCTCAGTCGGCAGGGGGTGGTGGCCATCAAGCTGGAGACCCTGTACAATTGGGGTCGCAAGAATTCTCTGTGGCCGCTCGGTTTTGGACTGGCGTGTTGCGCGATTGAAATGATTGCCGCATCAATGGCCCGGTTCGATTTGTCGCGCTTTGGGGCCGAGGTGTTTCGTCCATCGCCCAGACAGGCGGATTTGATGATTGTGGCCGGAACGGTAACCAAGAAAATGGCGCCACAGGTTGTGCGGCTCTACAATCAAATGCCCGAGCCCAAATATGTGATTGCAATGGGGGCGTGCGCGATATCGGGCGGGCCGTTCAAGCAGGGTTACAATGTCCTGAAGGGGATTGACCGTTATCTTCCCGTGGATGTTCACATACCGGGATGTCCCCCGAAGCCGGAGGCTGTGATACAGGGCTTGATGCTTTTGCAGGATTTGATTGACGGGCAGAAATTGACCGGGCCAGGGCGTCCGCGTTTTCTAAAGAAGGGGGAGCCCTCTGATTTTGAGGTGCCGATCGAGGGGGCGCACGACCTGGTGCCGCCCTACAACGCGGCGGTGTGGCGCCCGTGCAAAATCACCATTGATGAATAATGGAGTCGATTGAACAGATAAAGTTGCGAATTGAGCAGGCGATTCCAGGAGTCATTTTGGAGATAATCGCCAACGGCAGTCCGGGAAATCCGGCCTCGATAAGGGTGGATCCGGAGCATGCGTTGGCGGTGGCGCGTTTTTTGAAGGATGATGGACAATTGCGTCTGGATTATGCCTCGAATGTAACGGGTGTCGATTGGCCTGACAAGGTCGCCCAACAAACCGTGAAGGTGCTCAAGATGGTGGACGGCGTGGAGAAGGAATTTGACGCGAAGGTGGAGACGCGGGAACCGGGTTTTTTGGAAGCGGTCTATCACCTCTACTCGATGGAATTGAAGCACGGCCCCCTGGTCTTAAGGATGCGCACGGGCGATCGAGCTGGTCAGACGCATTTGCCATCGCTGACACCGCTTTATCGCAGCGCTGATTTTCAAGAACGCGAGATTTACGATTTGTATGGGATTATTTTCGACGGCCATCCGGATTTGCGGCGTCTGCTGATGTGGGAAGGATTTGAGGATCACCCCATGCGCAAGGACTATGCGGAACCGGATGATTATGAGTTTGAGCCGACCGCGCACAACCAGGTTTTGGCAAAGGCCCGACGGCATTATCCACCAAAGGCTTCCAATGGCTGATATTGGAATGGAGAGCGCGGTTGGAATTTCGGCGGCTGGCGATGGCGCGGGTCCCGGCTACAGGTTGTTGGCCAAAGAATCCCCGGAGGAAGAGGGGCGTTTCCTGGAAATCTCGATGGGGCCGCAGCACCCCTCGACGCATGGCGTCTTCCGGATGGATGTTCTTCTCGATGGGGAAACGGTGGTCCGGCTTAAGCCCGTTTTCGGTTATCTGCACCGGAACCATGAAAAAATCGCGGAAGGCACGACCTATCTTGGCTCGATGCCCTACACGGACCGGCTCGATTATTTTAATTCGATGACGAATAACTGGGCCTACGCGCTCGCGGTGGAGAAACTCGCGGGGATCAGCGTGCCCGAACGCGCCGAATACATTCGTGTGATCACAGCGGAAATGACCCGTTTGCAAAACCACGCCACGCTCATGGGCTTTCTGCTCCAGGATCTGGGCGCGATGGGGACCCCGCTGATGTATGCGTTTCGGGAGCGGGAAAAAATACTGGATTTATTTGAGGCGGTGAGCGGATCCCGGATGATGTGCAATTACATGCGTTTTGGGGGATGTCGTGTGGATCTGCCATCGGGCTGGCTGGAGGAAACCGTCCGGTTGGTGGATGAGTTTCCGGGGTTTTTGGATGAATTCGAGGCCTTGCTCGCGGAGAATGAAATCCTCATGGCCCGTTTGCAGGGGGTTGGGGTCTTGTCGGCGGCGCTGGCGGTCAACGCCGGGGTCACGGGGCCGATGTTGAGGGCCAGCGGGGTGAATTATGACATTCGCAAGGTGGACCATTACGGGATTTACGATCGCTTCAAATTCCGGGTCCCTTTGGGAGCGCATGGTGATTGCTATGACCGTTTGATGCTGCGGTTATTGGAAATGCGCGAATCGATAAAAATCTTAAAGCAGGCGTTGAAGCAGATTCCGTCCGGACCGGTCATCGATCCCAAGGTGAAAATTCGTAATTTCAAACCAAAACCCGGCGAGGCATATGGCCGCATTGAAGGGCCGAAGTGGGAACTCGGTTTCTATCTGATGAGCGATGGGTCGGCCAGTCCATACCGATATCGGGTGCGTCCGCCGAGTCTGATCAATCTAACGGTTCTGGAAGACCTGTGCATCGGGCAGAAGGTGGCGGATGTCGTGGTGATCCTGGGCAGCGTGGATATTGTTCTTGGGGAGGTTGACCGCTGAGGCGGCGCAGTATGTTTGGCAAAGGAATCATCAAGGGGTTCATTGAAACGGCGCGCAATTTCGCGGGCAGTTACCATGATCCCGCGCGCATGGTGACCCTGCAGTATCCAGAGGAAAAACGCGCGCTGCCGGAGAACAGCCGGAACTTTCCCTTCCTGGTTTTTGACGGGAACGACCCGATAAAGGGCCTGCGATGCGTCTCGTGTAAAATATGCGAAAAAGAGTGTCCGCCCCAATGCATTTATATAGTCAACGAAAGGGATGAAAGAGGAAAGCCGCTGAAGCATCCGAAGATATTTGATATCGACATCTCGGTCTGCATGAGTTGTCAGATTTGCGTGGAAGTCTGCCCATTCGATTCGATTAAAATGGATCAGGCTTACGAGTTGAGCGCGACCGAGCGTTTTAAAAAACTCATTTTACATAAACAGGACCTTGCGAAATCAAACGACTACTACCATCGAATCCATCCGACGGAGGCCGATGCGGTGGATGCCATTTTGGAAGCGGAACGCAAGCAGCATGAGGCCAAGAAAAGCGCGGCATCATCCGAAACCCCACCGGCGAAACAATGATCAACACAGGATTGGCGGCAATATTTCTTTGGGCGGGCCTGGAGCAGGGTTTGGGAAAACTATTGGATCATGGTTTGAGCCTGTTGCCGCCCGCCTGGCGTACCTGGGCGACGATCGTGGTTTTAGTGGGTGTGATGCTCGGAGTGTTTGCGTCGCTTTTCGCGTTAAGCACATTGCTTGAGCGGAAAGGGCTGGGACGAATGCAAAACCGGCTTGGCCCGAATCGGGTGGGGCCGTATGGTTTGTTGCAACCCGTGGCCGACGGCATCAAAATGCTGACCAAGGAGGACATTGTGCCGCGGGGTGCGGACGGCGTGGTGCATTTTCTGGCGCCCCTTGTTTTGTTTGCGCCCCTGACGCTGTCTTTCGCCGTCCTGCCTTACGGCAGACATTGGGTGCCGCTGAATCTGGATGCGGGGTTGCTTTTCTTTTTCGCGGCCGGCTCCGCCTCGGAACTGGCGGCCTTCATGGCGGGGTGGTCGAGCCGGAACAAATATTCAATGCTGGGCGGCATGCGGGCCATTGCGCAGATGATCAGTTTTGAGATGCCTTTGGTCGTGGCTTCGTTGTCGGTGGTGATGATTTCCGGGACGATGTCCCTGGCGGCCATTGTGGAGCGACAAGAAGCCTGGTTATGGATTTTCCCAAAGTGGAATGTTTTCACTCCGTGGGGTCTGGCTGGATTTGGTTTGTTTATTGTGGCCGCAATGGCGGAGACGAACCGGTCCCCGTTCGATCTTCCGGAAGGCGAGTCGGAGATCATCGGAGGGTTCATGACGGAATACTCGGGTTTCAAATATGCGGTGTTTTTCATGGGAGAGTATTTCGGGATGTTTGCAGTAAGCGGATTGGCGGTGACGTTGTTTCTGGGCGGATGGAATGCGCCGCTGTCGTTTTTGCCGGCGTCGTTTCTGTGGTTTTTTGCGAAGTTAATGGCGTTGGTGCTGGTGTTCATCTGGGTCAGAGGCACATTACCACGCGTGCGGGTGGATCAATTGATGAATCTGGCGTGGAAATATTTGTTTCCGATGACTTTGTTGAATTTATTTGTGGCCGCGTTGTGGCATTACACCGCCGTATGGCGGGCGCCGGGCGGCCTGGCATTGCGGTGGGTTCTGTGCTTCGCGGCCATTGCGGTTCCATGCGCGGTTCTGGCGCGGGCCATGATGAGGAGTCATAAGTGGGCGCCGCGGGTGTATCGATTTGGAGACTGATGCAGATTACTTTTTATATTTTTGGATTGTTGGTGATTGTCGGAGCCGCCGGGGCGGTTTCATTGCGAAAGCCCATTCATTGCGCGCTGAGCCTGGCGGTGTCCCTGGCGGCGGTGGCGGGGCATTTTCTTTTGCTTGGGGCGGAATTCGCGGGGTTTGCGCAAATCCTGGTTTATGTCGGAGCCGTGGCAATTCTGATGGTGTTTGTGATTTTATTAACCCGCGAGAACACGCCGGGCGAGGGTTTGGGGGTGGGGCGTTGGATGATTGGCGCGGGAGTGGCGGCAGGGGTGTTCGGCGTGATTGCGGCGTGCGCGCTGGCGTCGAAAGCGGTGTGGGTCGCGAGCGCGCAACCGGAAGCAACCGCGCGCGGGATTGGCGAGCAGTTGATGGGCGCTTATGTACTGCCGATGGAGGCGCTGGGACTGTTGCTGACAGTGGCGGGGATCGGGGCGGTGGTGGTGGCGATGCCGGACAAAAAGGTTTTATGATTTCAATCACGCATTATTTGATTTTATCGTCGGCGCTTTTTTGCATCGGCCTCGCCGGCGTATTGAGCCGTCGCAACGCAATAGTGGTGTTGATCGGCATAGAGCTGATGCTGAACGCGGGCAATCTGAACTTTATTGCATTCTGGCGATTTGGGGCCAATCCGCAGCCATTGGCAGGGGTGATGTTCGTTATTTTTTCAATCGCCATCGCGGCGGCGGAAGCGGCGGTGGGACTGGCGTTGATCGTGGCCATGTATCGCCATTATAAGACGACTGATCTGGATCGATTAAGCTCATTGAAGGGATGAGGGCTCGATGAGATGGATTGTTGACAACCTGTGGTTGATACCCGCCATACCGCTGGCGGCCGCAGCCCTTATTTCTGTCACGCCCAAGGAGGGTAAACGGCTGGCCATGGGGGCGTCCATTGGGGCCATGGCGATCAGTCTGTTGCTCTCGATTGGGGCGTTTGCGCGGACCCTTGGGGGAGATTCGCACGGCGGGGTGTTTCGCGAGGTTTATGATTTTCAATGGTTCGACTTCGGTCATTCCTCGGTTTCGTTGGGGTGGGTGCTGGATCCGTTGACGGCATCGATGGTGGTGATGGTGTCGTTCGTCAGCCTGCTGATCTTCATTTATAGCGCGGGCTACATGGCGCACGACTGGAACGTAACGCGATTCTTTGGTTTTCTATCGTTGTTTGGCGCGGCGATGCTCGGATTGGTGATTGCAAACAGCCTCCTGTTGCTTTTCATGTGCTGGGAGTTGGTGGGGCTTGCCTCCTACCTTTTGATAGGATTCTGGTTTCATAAGCCCAGCGCGGCAGCGGCGGCCAAGAAAGCGTTCATTACAACACGGATTGGGGATATCGCGTTTTTCGTTGGGATCCTGTGGCTGTATGCCGGGACCGGGACGTTGCTGTTTTACGATCACGGCAACGGGTGTCTGGAGCAATCAGCGCTTGAAAATCTGGTCGCGCAAGCCACGTTTGAAGGAATGGCGGTTTCCACCGCGATCGGGCTTTTGATTTTTTGCGGGGCGGCGGGCAAGTCCGGTCAGGTGCCGCTGCATGTTTGGCTTCCAGACGCCATGGAAGGGCCCACACCGGTGAGCGCGTTGATCCACGCGGCAACGATGGTGGCCGCCGGGGTGTTTCTGGTGGCCAGGGTGTATCCATTGCTGGAAGTGGATCTGGGTAATGGCATCGGGCAGGGAGCCGCGTTGTCTGTCATCGCCTGGGTGGGGGCGGTCACGGCCGTATTTGCGGCGCTCATTGCGGTGGCTCAAACCGATATTAAACGCATTCTGGCCTATTCCACTGTATCGCAACTGGGCTATATGATGCTGGCTCTGGGGGTGGGCGGTTACGTGGCGGGGGTGTTCCATCTGCTGGCTCACGCGTTTTTTAAGGCGTTATTGTTTCTTGGCGCGGGTTCGGTGATTCATGGGTGTCACGAAGAACAGGATATACGCCGCATGGGCGGCCTGCGTCGCTTGATGCCGATCACATTTGCGACCTACGCCATCGGCATGATGGCCCTGGCCGGTGTGCCGGTGTTCTTCTCGGGGTTCTGGTCCAAGGATGAAATTCTGCATTCAGCCTATGAATGGCCCCTGTCGCATGGGCCATTTTTACTGGGATTGGCGGGCGCCTTTTTGACCGCCTTCTACATGACGCGGCAGATGAGTTTTGTGTTTTTCGGGGAATACCGGGGAGAGACCGGGGTCGGGAACGATCATGGCCCAGCACCACACGCGAAAGGCGGACATGGGAAGTCTCACGGAATTCACGAGAGTCCGAAGGTCATGACCGCGCCTTTGCGCATTCTGGCTGTGGGCGCGGTTTTGCTGGGAGTGATAGGCACACCCGCGTGGCCATGGTTTCATGGCTACTTGAGTGGACATCCGGCCACCTTCGAAATCGGACGACTATTCGAGGGATCCACGCTTTTCATCATGAGTTTATCGACGGTGGCCTTGGCCTTGGGAATCTTCCTGGGCTGGCGGTTTTATGGCCGGAAACCGCCCAAAAAGGCGGGTGACATGGATGCTCTGGAAAAAGTGAACGCGGACGGATTTGGCTTGCTGCGGGAAAAATTCCGGGTGGATGAAATTTATGATGCCACCATTGTGGCGGGGAATTTGAATTTGGCGCGTTTTTGTCAATGGATGGACCAAAGCATTGCATCCGGGGCTGTGCGAATCGCCTCCCTGGCTCTGCTGGCCCTGTCGTGGATGAATCGAGGCATTGATGAAATCCTGATCAACGGAGGTTTCGATCAGGGCTGCAAAGAGGTGAGGCAGACGGCTGCCGGTGTTTCGCAATGGCAGGGAGGGCAGGCACAGAAATATCTTTGGGTTATGGCGCTGTCGGCAGCGGTTCTCGTGATTGCGATTGCCTGGGGAGGGGGACGATGAATTCGTTGCCGCTCCTGACTCTTATCACGTTGACGCCCGTTGTGGGCGCGTTGGTGGTTTTGGCCATCCCATGCCGATTGAAGGGTTGCGCCAGGGCGGTCAGTCTGGGTTTTGGGACTTTTGCGCTGGGGCAGGCTCTCCTGATATATTCGCTCTTTGTGCCGGGCACAGGGATGCAATTCGACGAACGTCACAGTTGGATACCGGTCCTGGGGGTCGAGTATCATGTGGCGATTGACGGACTGGGGTTGACGATGGTGCTTCTGTCCGCCTTGCTGGTTCCGTTTGCCATGCTTGCAGTCTGGCGCCGCGAAATGCCCCGGGGTTATCATTCCCTGTTTTTATTGCTTCAAGCGGGTGTTTTCGGGGTCTTTACCGCGCTCAATTTTTTTCATTGGTTCATTTATTGGGAATTAAGCCTCATTCCAGCCTTTTTCCTCATCAAGCTCTGGGGGGGCACTCGCCGTGGATACGCGGCCACGCAGTTTTTCATCTACACTCTGGCGGGCAGTGTGGCGATGCTTCTGGCGTTTCAGGTCATTTTTCTGGGAACGGGCTTGTTTGACTTTATTCAACTGGCGGAGTTGGGACGGTCAGGGGAACTACCGGGCAAGCTTGCAAGCGGGCTGGGGTGGACGGTGCAATCGGCGGACACCGCGGTGGCGATGGTGTTCTGGGGTGTGTTTTTGGGTCTGGCGGTGAAGGTTCCCCTAATCCCATTTCACATCTGGCTTCCAGCGGCCTACGCGGAAGCGCCCACGGGGGTGTCCATGGTGCTCACGGGCTTGATGTCCAAGATGGGGGTGTATGGTTTTCTGCGGATTTTATTGCCGTTGTTCCCGCAGCAAATGCGCGGGGCGCTGGATTTGCTGATGTTAATGGCCGTCGTTACGATTTTGTTTTCGGCCTGGTCCGCCCTGGTACAGAAGGACCTCAAGCGCATGATTGCGTATTCCTCCATGAATCATCTGGGCTATTGCCTGCTTGGAATTTTTGCCACACTGAGAATGGCTGGCGGGAACGCCGGTATGGCGAATGAACAGGCCGCAGCCCTGGACGGCGTGATTTTGCAGATATTCAACCATGGTTTGACCGCCTCGGCCCTCTTTTGTTTTGTGGGCTGGATGGAGGACCGAAGCGGCGGACTGCGTGGGCTGAACGATTTTGGCGGCTTGCGCAAGCCGGCTCCCGTTTTTTGCGGGCTGATGGGGATTGCGGTGTTTTCTTCGCTCGGTTTGCCTGGATTGAACGGTTTTGTGGGTGAGTTTTTGATTTTTAAAGGGGCGTTTGCGCTCGCGGGTTGGCAGGCGGGGATATCGGCGTTGGGCCTGCTGCTGACAGCAATATTTTTGTTGAACGTTTTACAGCGGGTGTTTCACGGTCCTGTAAACCCGCGGTGGATCGCGTTTCCCGATCTGACGCGGATGGAACGATTCACAATGGCGCCCATCATTGTTTTGATGTTCGTCGTGGGAATCCATCCGCAACTGTTACTGCGGTTCATCAACCCGAGTGTCGTGGAAATGGTCCTGAACATTCCAAAATAACTGCATGCTGGCGTGGACGATTTATAGTTCGTTTATAGGCGCGGGGCTTTTAATGGTCCTGGATCCGGCGCGCAAACAAGCGGCAAGATTCCTTGCGCTGGCCACCGCCATGGTGGGATTTGGGATCGCGCTGGCGGGATTTATTCAGTATCAGCCACCAGGTGACGGTGATTTTGGGACCGTGCGGACCATCAGCAACATCCCTTGGATTTCCACATTGGGCCTGCGTTACTTTCTGGCGGCGGATGGCATCAGTCTGACCCTGGTTCTGCTCACCGGCCTGGCGGCGGTGGCCGGGATTCTGTTCTCATGGAATATCGAATACCGGGTGAAGGAGTTTTTCACATTCTACCTGACGCTCATTGGCGGGGTGTACGGGGTGTTCCTGAGTTTCGACCTGTTTCTGCTTTTTGTGTTTTACGAAATCGCCATCATCCCGAAATATTTTCTGATCGCGATATGGGGATCCACGCGAAAGGAATATGGGGCCATGAAGCTGGCGCTCTATTCCTTTGCGGGAAGCGCCATGGTGCTGGTGGGACTTCTGGCGGCCTATGTGAAAAGCAGCGCGCGCACGCTGAGCATTGTGGACCTGGCCGCTTTTCCATTTCCAGAATCTTTCCAGATATGGGTGTTCCCATTGATCTTTATCGGCTTTGGGATTCTCGCGGGTCTCTGGCCGCTGCACACCTGGGCCCCCACGGGTCATGTGGCGGCTCCGACCGGGGCATCGATGTTGCTGGCCGGCGTTGTGATGAAGCTCGGAGCGTATGGCGCATTGCGAGTGGGCATGACGCTGTTTCCGGCGGGGGCGCAGGCGTGGCAATACCCGATGGCGACTCTGGCGGTGATTGGCATTGTGTATGGGGCCATGGTGGCGCTGGTGCAAAAGGACTTCAAGTTCGTGATCGGCTATTCATCGGTCAGCCATATGGGATTTGTTCTGCTGGGACTGATGACGCTCAACAAAACGGGGATCAGCGGCGCCGTATTGCAAATGTTTTCGCATGGTGTGATCGCGGGTCTGTTGTTTGCCGTTGTTGGCAGGATGGTTTATGAGCGGAGCCATACGCGCGATCTGGATGAATTGCAGGGGATGGATTTGGGCCGTGTGCTCCCGTTTGCGTCGGTCACATTTGTGCTGGCCGGGGCGGCGTCGATGGGGGTGCCGGGTTTCAGCGGCTTTGTGGCGGAACTGCAAGTGCTGATCGGGGCGTGGCGCGCCTTTCCTGTAATGGCCCTATTGGGTGGCGCGGGTGTTTTTCTCGGGGTGGTGTTTACCCTGCGGGCGATCCAGAAATCCTTTTTCGGCGAGCATCGCAATGCCGGATCCGAATCCGGAAATCAGCATGAGTTGCCACCCATCACCCTGCCAGAAAAGGCCGGCGCGGTGATTCTCCTGGCGGCAACGATTGTGATCGGTCTCTGTCCCAATCTTCTCTTGAACATCATCATGCCCAGTTTGAACGCCCCATGGATGCAGGGACTGTTGAGGGGAGGGCGGCCATGAATTATTGGAGGGTCCTCCAGTTATCCGCGCCTGAAGCGATCGTGGCATTGACCGCATTGGCGGTATTGTTCGTGGATTTGCAATGCAGGGGCGCGTGGTCCATTGGCCGAAGGCGCATTGCGGGTTCGATTCTTTCAAGCGCGGGCTGTCTTGCCGCGATGCTGAGCCTTTTCTGTTTTCCACAAACGGGTGAGTTGGCGAATGGGGTCTGGGTTGTGGGTTCCATGAGCCAGTTAATCAAGGGATTTATTCTGGTCTTGTCGCTCATCACCGCGTTGATGGTGTTGGAAACGGATTTGGAATTCACGCCCCATGTCGGCGAGTATCACGCGTTGTTGCTGCTGGCCGCCCTGGGATTCATGTGCATGGTGAGCACGCGGGAAATCCTGATGATCTTTGTATCGTTGGAATTGGCGAGTCTATCGCTGTATTTGCTGACCGCTTTTGCCAAAAAGTCTCCCGCATCGACCGAGGCGGCCATAAAATATTTTATTTTTGGAGGGGTGTCCGCGGCTTTCATGCTTTTTGGATTGAGCCTGGTTTACGGCCTTACAGGGGAAACTCGGCTTGCGGCCATTGCGCTGAAGCTAAAACAGTATGGGATGGATCCGCTGCTGATTGCGGCCATGGTGATGATTGCCATCGGGCTTGGTTTTAAAATTGCATCGGCGCCGTTTCACTGGTGGGCGCCGGATGTTTACGAAGCCGGCCCGATTTGCACGTCGGCCCTTGTCGCGTCCGGATCCAAGATCGCGGGATTCGTTCTTTTGACGACCGTAATGATCGCTGGTTTTTCCGGTCTGGAGGGGAGCGGGGATTGGCGTGGTTTCAAGATGGGATGGGTGCCGCTGCTTGCCGGGTTGTCACTGGCGTCGATGTTTTTGGGGAATCTTGCGGCGATTGTTCAAACCAGCGTTCGGCGGTTGCTGGCGTATTCCGCGATTGCCCAGGGCGGCTACGCGCTGATTGGATTGCTTCCAGGCAGCGGAATGGGTGTTTCCGCAGTGGTCTATTACACGCTCACGTATGCGCTTACAGTCCTGGGAGCGTTCATCGTGGTGGCGGTGGTCTCGGCGGGAACGGAGCGGGGCGATGCGATGGAGGATTTTGTCGGATTGAGTCGTCGCGCGCCGCTGGTGTCCCTGTGCATGATGGTTTTCATGCTTTCACTGGCGGGAATACCTCCGCTGGCGGGATTTTTCGGCAAGTTTTATCTGTTTGCATCCGCATTAAAGGGCGGATCAGGAAGCTTTGGGTTGATGTGGCTTGTGGTTTTTGCCATCGCGATGAGCGCGGTATCCCTTTACTACTATTTGCTGGTGCTGAAACAAATCTACGTGGTTGAAGGCAATCCGAAGGTTTCCTTGATAAACGTGGCGCCAACAACGCAAATGATACTGGTCGTGCTGGCGCTCGCTGTGGTGGTTCTGGGAGCCGCACCCGACCTCGTGCTGAATCCGCTGACGAAAGCCGTTTCCGCCAGTTTGTTTTGACCGGTGTTTTGCGACCGATAATGAGCCATGTCTGCGGGCGCTTTTGGTTAATCGAACTTCCGGATTGGGGTTCAACGCGGAATCGAAATACTCCATGGAAATGACAGGCGA
>Ga0315272_10000053_pt1 | contig 45225 bp, 40 predicted proteins | sample C3_middle_MG_FD_203918 | JGI IMG/M metagenome (GOLD analysis project Ga0315272, IMG submission 203918) | Sediment microbial communities from Yellowstone Lake, YNP, Wyoming, USA - C3_middle | ecosystem: Environmental > Aquatic > Freshwater > Lake > Sediment | place: USA: Wyoming | collected...
CACTTGTGCTTCTATCGTAGGCCTGTGGCGATGGGGCGGTGATTACTCCACTAAACGCACCTGTTGTGGCCGATATCGCTGCTAATGTTGATGCTCCTGATATAGATAACCCACCAGTTACTGAAAGACTACCTGTATGAACAGCATTAGTACCATCGTGTTGGTATTTAATAACTCCTGTACCGTTAGCAAGAATAATATTGTTAGTTAGCCCTGCTGCAAGTGCTGTTACGTTTGCACCAATAATTGTGTTTCCATTACCTGAGACAATACCTCGACCTGTATTATATCCAAACAGTGTATTATTGTCTGTTACAAGTCCAACAGTACCTGTACCTGTACCTGCACCATTTGCTGTGAACTGAAGACCTAGTGTGTTAGACGCTGCACCGTATGTCATAAAGTTTGTAGTGCCTAACGTACTGATGCGATAAACAGTACCATTCACCATCGATGTAGCTGTTATAGATGGGTTTAGGTCATAACCAGCATATATTCCAAAGAATGAGTTTTGATATCCAGTAGTATTACTAAAACCAGCCTGCAATCCATGGAATGAGTTGCCAATGCCAATAGTATTACTATAACCAGCACTCAATCCATTGAATGAGTTGTTATACCCAGTAGTATTACTAAAACCAGCCTGCATCCCATAGAATGAGTTTTGATATCCAGTAGTATTATAATAACCAGACTGATACCCATTGAATGAGTTGTATGAACCAGTAGTATTATAATAACCAGCCTGCCCCCCAAAGAATGAGTTGTTAATTCCAGTAGTATTACTATAACCAGCCACAGTCCCATTGAATGAGTTGTTGAAGCCAGTAGTATTACTAAACCCAGCATTCGTTCCATTGAATGAGTTGTTGAAGCCAGTAGTATTACTAAACCCAGCATTCGTTCCATTGAATGAGTTGTTATACCCAGTAGTATTTAAATAACCAGCCTGAAATCCAAAGAATGAGTTGTATGAACCACTAAATGCATTTACCCCATCATACGCGACTAGTTGTCCGCCGCTACCTATGAACAGGTTGTTACCGGTAGTAGACGCAGCAAATTTAGACGACATAAGCCTAAGTTGAGATTCACCGAATGAGACTGTTCCTGTAACAGTAATCCCTCCTGTATGAACAGCATTAGTACCATCATGCTGGTATTTAATAGCTCCTGTACCGTTAGCAAGAATGATATTGTTAGTTAGTCCTGCTGCAAGTCCTGTTACGTTTGCACCAATAATTGTGTTTCCATTACCAGATATAATACCGCGACCTGTGTTATATCCAAACATTGTATTATTGTCTGTTACAAGTCCCACTGTGCCTGTACCTGTACCTGCACCATTTGCTGTGAACTGAAGACCTAGTGTATTAGATACAGCACCGTATGTTACGAAGTTTGTAGTACCTAGCGTACTGATGCGATAAACAGTACCATTCACCATCGATGTTGCTGCTATAGATGGGTTTAGGTCATAACCAGCATATATTCCAAAGAATGAGTTTTGAGACCCAGTAGTATTACTATAACCAGCCTGCATCCCATAGAATGAGTTTTGATATCCAGTAGTATTACTAAAACCAGCATTCCATCCAAAGAATGAGTTGTAATACCCAGTAGTATTAAAATAACCAGCCTGAAATCCATTGAATGAGTTGTTTGACCCAGTAGTATTACTATAACCAGCACTCATTCCAAAGAATGAGTTTTGAGACCCAGTAGTATTTAAATAACCAGCACTCGATCCAAAGAATGCGTTGTTTGTCCCAGTAGTATTACTATAACCAGAATTCAATCCAAAGAATGAGTTTTGATATCCAGTAGTATTAAAATAACCAGACTGAAATCCATTGAATGAGTTGTTATACCCAGTAGTATTACTAACACCAGCATTCCATCCAAAGAATGAGTTGTAATACCCAGTAGTATTACTATAACCAGCACTCGTTCCAAAGAATGAGTTTTGAGACCCAGTAGTATTATAATAACCAGCCCCAGTCCCATTGAATGAGTTTTGATACCCAGTAGTATTACTATAACCAGCATTCATTCCAAAGAATGAGTTGCTATAGCCAGTAGTATTTAAATAACCAGCCTGATATCCATTGAATGAGTTGTTATAGCCAGTAGTATTAAAATAACCAGCATTCGCCCCATAGAATGAGTTGTATGATCCACTATATGCATTTACCCCATCATACGCGACTAGTTGTCCGCCACTACCTATGAACAGGTTGTTACCTGTAGTAGATGCAGCAAATTTAGACGACATCAACCTAATTTGAGATTCGCCGAATGAGACTGTGCCTGTTACAGAAAGTCCACCTGTATGAACAGCATTAGTACCATCGTGTTGGTATTTAATAGCTCCTGTACCGTTAGCAAGAATAATATTGTTAGTTAATGCTGCTGCAAGTCCTGTTACGTTTGCACCAACAATTGTGTTTCCATTACCAGATATAATACCTCGACCTGTATTATATCCAAACATTGTGTTATTGTCTGTTACAAGTCCAACAGTACCTGTACCTGTACCTGCACCAGTTGCTGTGAACTGAAGACCTAGTGTATTAGATACAGCACCGTATGTTACGAAGTTTGTAGTACCTAGCGTACTGATGCGATAAACAGTACCGTTCACCATCGATGTTGCTGCTATAGATGGGTTTAGGTCATAACCAGCATTCATTCCAAAGAATGAGTTTTGATTCCCAGTAGTATTACTAAAACCAGCCTGCAATCCATGGAATGAGTTTTGATATCCAGTAGTATTACTATAACCAGCACTCAATCCATTGAATGAGTTGTTGAAGCCAGTAGTATTACTAAAACCAGAATTCAATCCAAAGAATGAGTTGTTAATTCCAGTAGTATTTAAATAACCAGCCTGAAATCCATTGAATGAGTTTTGATATCCAGTAGTATTTAAATAACCAGCATTCACTCCATAGAATGAGTTGGTATACCCAGTAGTATTACTATAACCAGAATTCAATCCAAAGAATGAGTTTTGATATCCAGTAGTATTACTAAAACCAGCATATATTCCAAAGAATGAGTTTTGATATCCAGTAGTATTAAAATAACCAGCCTGAAATCCATTGAATGAGTTGTTAAAGCCAGTAGTGTTACTAAAACCAGCCTGCACCCCATAGAATGAGTTGTATGATCCACTATATGCATTTACCCCATCATACGCGACTAGTTGTCCGCCGCCACCTATGAATAGGTTGTTACCGACAGTAGACGCAGCAAATTTAGACGACATCAACCTAAGTTGAGATTCACCGAATGAGACTGTTCCTGTTATACTGAGACCTAAAGGAGTGATGCTTAATGGTGTTATTTGTGCTCCGGTACCATTCATGTATTGAAGCTGAAAGGAATCGGTTACATTATATAGTGTTTTTGTGACCATTCCAGACAATGACCATGCGCTAATAGAGGTATCGTCTCTAGTTAATGCTCTATTGTATTGTGTTGTTTCATTAGCATTAACACCAAACCCACATTTAAAACCATTAACATCATCTACAAAAGAGAAAAGATTTACTCTTCCTGTTGTTGTGCTAACGGAAGAAACTGTTAGTTTATTGTTATTTGCTGTTGTACTGAATGCATTTACGTTACCATTAACTATTAATCCAGTAGTAGATAGTCTTGCTTTAAGTGATACCCCACCATCGGTAGAAAAAGATATACCACCGTTACCTGACCTAACGATCATATCGTATGCAGATGAGCCTGTTATGACTGCTCCACCAATAGAAGAATCGACACCGATATAGGTATTATTTCCGGTATTATTAACTAATATAAGGTTTTGGGCAGTCGTTGTTCCACCAACTGATATTGATGTTGATGGAACACCAGCAGAACCGTTAACGCCAATACCACCAGATCCTACTGTCAGACTAGATAAAGATGCAGTTGATAGCGTTATATTTTTATTCGAAATAGTTTCTGCACCAACCAAGGTAGCAAGAGTACCAGTTGTTGGTAAAATAAGAGCTGTAGGTGCTGTTGCGGTAAATGACTGAGAAAATGCTCCAAGATGGGATATGTTTCCAGCTAGTGTAAGAGTATTAGCACCATTATTGACCCCAGTACCACCAAAGGTAGCACTAATGATACCGGCAGACCAAGTACCAACAGTAACATTACCAACGGAATTTAATGAAGATGATAAAACCGATGCCCCAAGAGTTGTAGAAGACAGGACGGATGTCCCATTAATTGAAAAAAGTTTACCTGAAGCGATATTAATATTTTCGGAAGAAGTCCAACCATTAGCAGGAGTCCACAAAATACTTTTATCTGTTGTTCCTTTTAATATAACTCCGCCATTAGTAGCAGCAATATCACTATTAGAGAAATATATGGTTGTTGATGCTACTGTTTGTGTTGGGGTTATGACCCAGGAATTAGCTGATCCAGAGACCACAGTTGTACCTGGTGTTACACCAACACCAGTTACAAATTGTCCAACAGCGATGCCTGTAGTAGTACCAGCAGATATAGTTAAAGTAGTGCCTGCAATAGCACCAGTAACCGATGCCATGACACCTAAAAGAGATTGTGTCGATACGTTGGTGGTTGCTCCTGTATTTGTGATACCACCTGAAACTACTAACGTACCAGTAACGTTAACATTACCTGAAAATACACCAGAACCAGCAGATATCGAAGGTATATTCGACATTGCACCGAGATTATCTATGATATTTAGTGGTGTTGTACCTACTGATATACCGTTTCTTGCGTTAAACTGTATTCCTGCCATGATCTCGGTTCCCTATCCCCTGAGCGGTTTGATTTATATTGCTTTTAGATATTTATCATATCATATCTTCGTTGCGGTAATTGTTATTTTGAATACTGTTGAATTAGCTGATGAAGGAGTAACTAATATTCTCATAAGTCCACCTGATACATCAGCAGAAAACAGTCCTGTGACTCCACCAATATCAATAGACGAATATTCTGTTGAATTAGCTATGGTACCATTATGTACCGCAATCATTTTTGCTGTATGAAATTTACTGCCAATTGCATCATATCCTTGAATGATACATTCCGCCGAACGATAGACTGCTGTTGATAATGAATATATTACTTGTGCAGGGGTCACCGCGGCAGTAGTAACAGTACCAGTAGCAATGAATGATTGTGGTAATGATAATGTAGCAGTAGAAGTATCAGTTGTGGCCGATATTGCTCCAGTAACAGCAAGCCCTGTTGCTGATACTGTGGTAATTGGTGATGCTGATGAATAAGTAATAACTGTATTCACTATACCTACTACTGCATCGCTACCTATTCTTAATATATTTGCTGATCCTGTATTGGTCACAAGTGCCGGAGTTGTACCAAGATAATACCCAAAATTTTGATTAACACCACCACCATTTATTACCGCCCTATGGGTACCACTTACAGAACCAGTGCCGATAGTTAGAACTGAATCACCACTACCAGCAGATACTGTTAAATTACCATTAAACACGCTTGGAGCAGTACCAGTCCAAATTGAGTAATTATTGACCCCTTGTGTTTGGTTTGCAATATAGAGGCCATATTGATTTGTTATTGTACTACCCGCACCTTTAACTGCATTGTCTACCCAAGCACCGTATACCGCAGCGCATGTAAATGCTGCCGCAGCCGTAGAAGGCTGTAAGTATATACCAGCGACACCTAAAGTGGCTGATGCATTTCCGATGATACTACTTTGGACGCCTACTTGGTTTCCAGAAGTCAATGAGGATGTTTGTACAAGAAGACCAATACTAGCAGAAGAATTGGTACCTATACCTATTGTACCAGTCGTTTGCAGACTGCCTGTCACTGAAATACTATTACCGAATGATGCTCCTCCAGTTGTTGAATCGATAATCAATCCAGTAGTCAATGTTGAATTAAGTAAAGATATACCTGAAACTGATGAAAGTATATGTCCATATTGGGTTGTTCCGTTATTCGCATAGAAACCAATACGACCAGAATTATCTGCTGCCCTACCTATTATTTTAATTGCTTCTTTAGTAGCATTATTGGATGTGATGTTTATTTGGTCTGCTGTTTGTAATGTAGAGCCTAAAGTAGTTGCTCCTGTCGCCATTAGAGTAGAAGAGAAAGTAGCTGCACCGGTAGCAGAAAATGCTGCAACAGAAGTAGTTGATAAAGTCGATATCCCTGCCACGGACAGCGATCCGCCCACAATAGTATTTCCTGATAATGATGCTACTGAAAATTTATTGGTATTGACTAAGAGGTCGCCTGTCACCCCTAAAGTTGAAGAGAAAGTAGCTGCTCCTGTAACGCCAAGAGTACCTGAAACAGAAATGTTACCAGTTATTGGCCCGCCGGTGGTATTAAATTTTCTAGTATTTAAATCATTAGCAGCAAGCACCAAAGAAGTTTTGCTTACATCGTATATGTTTGATAGATCGCCGATAGAAGTAGCAACGGTATTGGTAATTAATCTCCAATCATTAAATGAATTTGAAACTGCGACTTGTGGGATGGCCATTACTGATTAACCTTTTGAAGTATTAATTCGAGCATATCTTTAATATTAGATACGTCTTTTTCTATATTATTTATTCGTTCCTTTTCTTGGAGATCATTGATTGCTTTTGCTTTCAATCTTGTATATTCATCTCCTTTATCCGTATTAGTAAACACACCACGGCTAATTGCATTGATACCTTGTATGTCTGTCTTATACATGGCTAATAATTCTTAGATTTTTCATACGTGGAGTTACTGCTTTGTTGGTGCTCAAGAAAACAAATTTGAATTGGAACTCATCGAAACTTTGAAGTCCAGTGATGATGTATTCATAATCGATAAACTCTTCATTTGTCGGTGATTTCTTGTATGTAATCGGGTAGTTAGTCCATACAGTATCTGAAAGTTTAGTTGAGGATGATTTAACTGCTGTTCTATAATACATTTGGACTTCAGCATCAGGTTTAACATTTAATGAAACCATAACTCTAAATGAATAATTAGGAGTTGTGAGCAGAACTGGTAATGTGATGTGTTTGCTTTCAGATGAACCGCCATTGAATGTTTCTGACATGAACATTGTATACTGTGTCAATATTGCGCTTCTAGTTGCTGAATCGATCAATGTTGGGCCAGTTAATTTTATAATATTGTTTATTGGATCGACTGATGATATATACCCAGCCAATCCATTATTTCCTTGAACAGCCGATATGGTAGTTGAAGGTACCAATTGAGAAGATGAAATAGTATATGTACCTGCTGCTCCTGTTGTACCTGTCAATTGTGAAAGAATTTTAGTGCCTGTTAAAATACCTGTACCAGAAATTATTTGTCCTCTATTTAAAGAACCAGATGTCACAGATGTAACAGTAAGAGTAGTATTAGCGACACCTGTACCATTTACAGTACCAACATATCCTGTTACTACTGCTGGGTTATTGTCAGATATAACACACCAAGCGCCCAATTGAATTTTCGTATAATCGGTTGTAGCTGGTACTGTTATTGAATTAGACACCGAATCGAATGACATATTTGCGACCCCTGTAGAGATAGCAACTCCATCCAAATCGACATCAATATCCGCTGATGATGGATTATTAATACGATTTCCGTATAATTGAACAGTCAATCTATCCAGATTTATTGCAGGAGAAATAGCATCATTTAGTGAACTTAGGACACCATTAAGAGTAAATGAGTTTGCTCCTGATAATTTAGCTTTTCTATTGACCGAATTATGTACATATTTCATTCCACCTAATTCTTGGATAATTCCAGGATAAAGTGTATTTGGTGAGACATCTATTGCGGTATCTGATGCGGATTTAAGAGAAAGTTGTAGTCCTGCATCTCTCCCAGTTTTGTGGTGTGGTATACTGATAGCACTATACCTCACTACTTTTTCTGTCATGACCTTTGCACCACCAACGAAATTTGATGCTGTTTGGTTGGCAGCGGTGATAACATAGTAATCCGAATTGATAACACTTAATACAGTAAATGTGCCATTAAATTGAGTATCTGATGAATTGGTATAACTAACTAACATATTAGCAGCCATACCATGATTAGGCTGGTGTACTTTAACTTTAGTTTTACCTGTAACCGTCATGAATGGGTTTGGTGGCAATTGTTGAAATGTAGAAGAAGGAGCCTCTACCAGATTTACTTTACCAGGAGCTAAGATATTAAACAGGGCGCGATTAATATTAAATGTCAAATCTTGTGTTTGTTCTGGTGTCCACGTTGAACTATTTTGCGATTTAAACAACGATCCTAATGCTGGTTGTTGTGAAATTAGGATAGCAGGATTATCTATTTTTGGTTTTCCCATAACCGCAGTCCACAAACTATATCCTTTTGTGGTTAGGGGTAGATTGGCAGATGAAGAAGAATTCGATTTAACTAATATTGCATATTCTGTTCCTGGTTGAAGCATAATCGGGACAGGGAACGAAAATTTAGTTGCTACTAAACCTAGAGAATTTGCTGTTATATTTTCTGGTTGTAGAACACTACTTGCTCTTGGTAATTGATTTTCGGTTGGATATCCGTTCAAAACTTCCACTAGTTGTACTTGGACAGGATTAACTTCTGTTGGCGATTTATACGAAAAGAATAAATCAACAGAAGTAATAAAACATCCTTGTGTCAAAGAGGGTAATACTGTAAATGTTTCTGCTATTGCGCCTGAAATTGGGATTGCCATTTTTATATCCTAGTAATTAAAATAAGGATTTTGTCCTAATGTACCGCTAACGAGGTTATTTGTTGTATTAGTTATCGTTGTTACTGTTTGTTGTTGATTCATTATATTAGTTGTATTATCGAATTCCGCTCCATTGGAATTATATTTTGTAGCAGCAAAAGTTTTAGCAGATAATGGATCTGAAGAAACAGAATCGCTTATTAGGATTGTATTATTTCCTGCCGGGAATGAGTGATGTGGTATGGATATAGTGCCATAGATATTACCAAGAGAATTGGTATCTTTTCCACCATGAGAAACACTAATAACTGTGCTTAAAATTTGTGATGTTAGACCTTTTATGGTATTTCCCGCTATTATAGTAGGATTGAATCCTGCCATACCTTGAAACCAATCCTTAATAGCAGTTAACCACCCAGATAAGGAAGAATAATTTGTAACTGGTTCTTTATAATTAGCAACATATAAAAACCTTCTATTTGCATTCGTTGTTTTATCAGATACAGTTTCATCTGCTATTACTATTGCTGATGCTCCTGATGTTATAGATGTCGGGTATCCTTGAAGCATACTGACAGCACCAGTAGACCATGTCATATTTTGATCTGCCCATACTGCTGGCCCAGTGCTGACATTTTGAACGGTTATTATCTCACCAACCATTATATTATCATGTGTTCCCAGTGGAGTTGCTCTATATACAAGATTATCTGTTTGTTGACCAGATTCACAACCGGTATATTTACCTGGAGTATTAACTGCAATTTCTAATCGAAGACATGGGGTAAATAACCCATTTATATTTTGGGTATTAAGATAAAAGTTCATTGTTGTATTGGGTTGTAATTTCTTCCCAGATACCACTAATGTTCTTGACCTCATTGTACCTTGCTGAAACTGTACCTGTGTTTTAAAGCTGGCCAGTTGTTTAGTTGTAGTATTTGATGATGTAGTTGTAGTTGTTACCATATTAGTTTACCATTTCGATGTCTTTGATAAAAACTTTGCAGCAAATAAAAATACCAATAAAATATAAGTTTTGAGTATATTAAGATTTTTCTTAGGTTTAATTCCTAATTTTCTATGGTACACACCAAGCAATTTACATATAGGTATAGCTATAAACATGAATACTTTTGATGATATTGGTGATGAAGAAGAGTACCCTAGAATTCGGCTCATTTCTGGTGTCCACATTTCGACTAATTCTACTCCTAAAGTAGTGAATACTTTTGATGTGTATTCACGTCTTTTTATGTCATCTTTTATCCAGAAGAATACATTTGGCCCACGCCCATCCATCAAACTTACTACTGTTCTCGCCCATGATAGATAGCCAAGGTAAACATCTGGATTGTTATCTAATAAATATTCACCAAATTTAGAATCGATAAGGAATGTTTCTTTTGACACTAATCCTTTTTGATATGTCTTTGTGCATATAACAGAACCAAAAGCATCCGCAATACCACCGATGAGACCACCAACAGCATCCGCAACACCACCGAGGGCACCACCAACAGCACCAGCAAGACCACCAACCAAATCTAATGCGCTACAAGCGATGAATGGCAGAAGAGCTTGATTGCAGTCGCCACCCGGCTGATTGATAGTAACATTATTAGTTTTCACAATGTCATTAGCTACATAAGTGTTAATAATTGTATTGTCTACGTTATCTACAAATGCATCAGAATTAGGATAAATATCCAACTGCCCAGTAAAATCTGTATGCTTATATTGATTTATATCTTCAGGAGTCGATGCCATCGTTTGAGATATCATTGCTACTTCTGTATATGGTAAAGTAACCACATTACCTGTTATTTGATATCCGCTGGCCAATCTAGCAGCAGCAGTAGTGCCCTCTGGTTCTACAAGATTGATCGCCTCTTTAGTCATCAAAGAATGACAAATTCTAAGCCTTGTACTAATAGCAGACTTCCAATCGGGATTATTTACATCAGTTACATCGAATGAATGAAACCCATCAACAAGGAAACCATTTTTAGTTACTGGCAATCCAAATTTATCTAATATTGGTTTATTAATAGTTTCTTTTTCAACTTCGTTCAATGCTACATAATATTCCACATTCTCAACACGCTTATCGATATTTTGGATATCTTTCATCGTATATGTCATTGTTTGCATATCGTTGAACGTGACATCGATTGCAGGATCGAACGTATATGGGTTTACCGTTATCTGTGCCAATTGCATCCCGGACTTAAATGATTCTCCTACGTTATAAGTCATACCAGAACTGATATCTATTCCAGAAGTATCTACTCTTGGTAAGAAATACGAATAACTGGTGCTCATTGTCAATGTTGACACTAATGGATCAGACAATGATGTACCAGCACTAGCAGAATTGAAATTAGTACCATCATTAGAGATAGCATTTCTAAAATCTAGGTAATCAGGGAGATATATATCTGTCCCCCCAATAGACACATTACCAATTAATGACCTTGGTATTGATGAATAAGAATCGACACTGAAATAATCGCCAGCAGAATGTTGAAGATAATCGTATGTTATTCTTATTGGTCTTGTATTATTTCGTGTAGTGAATAATCTACCAATATCATAAAATTCACTTCTTTGTCCAGTATCTATTGTGAAATATTGCGTGATATCAATTTCCCCTGTGGCGACATATGCTGTTTTATTAGTCGCATCGCCAGATTCTGTCACTTTAATCAGCCTGATGCAATCGCTATTAGGTAGAGCAATATTTTTACTAGCAAACGTTTGAGTACCGGTATTAGTAAGTATTAGTGTATTAGTAGCAAGAGTTTTCGTTTTTTCTTTTGCGAATGACCCTACTCTTCTGACTAAACATAATGCGGTGTAAGATGCTCCATTAGTGAGACCACCAATAGTCAAACTAGTGGCACCGACATTCAATGAATACGTTACATTTACTGGTACGCTATTATTTAAAGTTGTATTGAGGACAACTATGTGATTAGTTGTACCAATAAATGTTTCGCCACCAGCAAGAGTAATAGTATTAGTTGTACCAGTAGCTGTAAATGGTGGATAATATTTCGATATTGTATAAGCTGTATCAATATCACCAACAGAATTTCTTATAGAGTGGACTGCTGGTGCTGCCAAAGGAACAACATAATTGCCCAATTTAACAAGTGTAGATACTCCACGGTACATGATAGTACCTGCTGCTGCTGTAATCGTTGCAGACACGGCCGATACGGTATAAACTTCACCTGTACCATCACCAGATATAACCACGGTATCTGCTGTAGTGTAACCGTGTCCCGGATTAATAATTGATATTGATGATATTGTCCCACCTGTGAGATTAGCTTTACCGATGAAACCAGAACCAGTTGCAGAGGTAATAGAGATATTGGCCCAAGTATACGGAGTGGGTGTTACTGGCGTTCCTCTTAAAAGAGTAGTGATCGAACCTGACGAAACGGTCATAGTTGTCGGGGAATTTATTGAAACGACATTCGTCCATGTTGTTCCTATTCTTACTCTGTCACCAACGTCTAAATCGAAATCGAAATATGATCCAACTCCTGTAATAGTAGAGCCAGCGGCACCAGATGCTGTTGCAGAACCACTTATAGCAATTAAGTCAGCTACTATTGATGCAGAGAATCCGCTAGAATAGACAGAATGAACACTCTCATAGAAATTGAATCCTGGAATAACCGATATATTAAATAAAAACAATTTATATTGGACAGAAGATATTACTGTAAAATCTCCTTTATAGAATTCCAATGCTCTAACCCATGCGCTACCGATGACCAACCCATCTACACTCAATAGTTGTACTTGAGTTAAGTTGGTCGTTACATTAGGTAGTCCTTTAAGAGTATCAACAACCACATACATTCCAATAGGCTCATATAATTGAGCATTAGAAATTTGTTTGGTATTTCTTGCTTTTGGTACTACTGCAACAGTTGCAGAAGGGAAATTCTTCTCGAATCCTTGAACGAATGCATTACCGGCTGATGTAGTTATTGCCATCATATCATCTGCTTTATCATGATCTGTGATTATTGCTGATGAGACATTTGTTATACCACCGTTGATAAAATTTATTTTATTCGGTAATTGTCCCCAATAAATTGCACCATCTGATTGCACATTAAAGGTTTGTGTTGGTGCAGTTGTACCAGAGTATCCTCTATTTTGGGCGATATAATAATTGCCTGCATTGGATACCACATCGCCTTGTAGATATGGTGTATTAGATAGCCATTGCCCACGGTCATTATTACGATAATTTGCGGCGGCTAATTTAAATTTTGTAGTTACGAAATCGCCTGATTCTTCGTATGTTCTTCTAGCCAACCAAGATTCTATTTGCGCGAATTTAGTGTCATTTGATAATAGCTCAATACCACCGGATTTTATTCTAATGAGTTCTATGAAATTTATTTCTGATGTATTAGTAGAGACATAGTTATAATCTTTTACTGTCAATGCCAACGATACTTTTAATCTATGTGATCCAGGAGCATTATAATTTGAGAACCCAAACGCATTATCATTCAATGATGGGTCTTCGTTTTCGGTTATAATAGATTCTGTATAATTGAGTCCTACTACTGCTGATTGTGTATTAGAATATTTAGAAACTGTTTTTGTTTGTTTAGCAACACCGACATAGTACCCATTGACATAGAATACTCCTTCGCCTATATTACATATAGCTGCTTTACCTGTATAATCAGTCAATTGTCTAACAACACCACGGAGACCTGATATACTTTGTGAAGTGAATGTCTCGCCAGCCATAAATGTATTTGTGGTACCAGAACCCGATATATATTTTATATAAAGAGTGGTCGGTTCTGAATCGCTTACATATGAATCATACCATACTATGGTTGCTTTAATGCCATTTGTATCTCCAATAATAGTAGTACCGACTAATTGAGACAGATATGATTCGATGTTGATATTAGAGAAGGTTTTTTCTATTTTCAGATAGATAACTTTATCATCATAGAACACATGACCTGGGATGACCATAGTACCATTCTTAAAGGTGAAGTCTCCATTCTTTTTGATTTGCTCTTGAAGAATACTTTGTATCTGTGTCAATTCCCTCGCTTGTACTGGTTTAGCTGGATTGAAGAGAATCTTCTGATATCCTTTAACGGGATCAAAATCGTCAAAATACGGAAAACTGTTTAAGTTTAATGCCATGATTGTTGTGTCCTAATTTATTCTATTATTTATCTCTACCTTAAAACTTCACAATTATTTTTAAGTCTTCCGTTTGTGAAACACTTCTAAAAATTGGAGATCGATATTCAGAATAAAGAATATCACCCGAGTATTTTTCGACTCCTGGAGAAGTTATAGATACTATTGATGCTGTTCCTGTACCTGGATTTGTGTTGAGTGTTTCGCCAACGATGAAGCTATTACTTGAACCTATATTACCTATATTCTCATATGATGTTCTGATGATACGGATGTTGCCAGTAACTGTGTTAAAATCTACAATTCTACCTTTAGCTCCTGATGATGAACCAGTAACAATAGAATCATATGGATACGCTGCTGCACTCAGACCGACCCCAACATTTATGGTATATGAGGCATCGAGAAATGCTGATGTTGCTATTGTACTTGTACCGAAATTGTACGGATTAATAATTAACATCAACTTGCGGAAATCGTTTGATACTGTAAATACACCGTTGCCTTCGGCGCCAGTCAATGATGTATCGATTATCATATATCTAGCAACAATATCTCTATCAGGAGAAACGCCCAATCCAGTTAATGGAGTATAAACAATATCGAATGATGCACCTGTCCCACCAACAGCAGTGATAGTCGCATATGTGTATCCATGCCCAGGATTAGTAATTTCTACATCCATAATAGAACCAGATGCACCATATGTTACTGTATATTGGAGACCGATACCATTACCAATTACCTTAAAATTACCATCATTGATAGAATCAGTTACTGTCACAACTCCAGCTACGTTACCATGATACCCAGTACCTGCTGATGTTACGTTAATAGTATATATTCCACCTTTGAATAAAGCACTAGTTACTTGAGATGTCCATTGTGGGTAATATGGGTCAGATGGTGCAGGTGCAGTTAACACAGTTTCTATCGGGTGATAATATGTACTAGAAAATTTAACTAGGTCTGCTGGTGATGTAACTGCTATAAATTTCCAGTAATACCCATCTGCTGTTTTAACTACTCCTGCTGAACCGACTGGGGTTCCTGTCTTTGGTGAATATATCGATGGTTGAACGATACCATTGACTATTGGTTGTTTCAAGCAGATATATATACCGAATGTATCAGTTATTACTACGCATTTCACATCACCAATTGATGTTGGGAGAGTAGGTGCAATATTTGGGCCATTGTAAACTATTGGTCGTGATCCATTCCAATCATGTCTGTATGTATCGTATTTTACATTAGCTTGCCACATTTCTTTATATATGGCTGCTATTGCATCAGATATAGTTATTTTCTTGAGCGCAAGCATATCTTCCCAGTCTAAATTGACTGATGCAACGGTATTATCAGGTATCGGAATTGTAACGTCATTTGAACTAACAGTATCCCAATATTCTGGTCTTGCTATACCAAGATAAAGAGATTGGGTTGCTAATGAATTTATAAAACTTGAAAGAGTATTAACTCTGAAAATGTCTCTAATAATTGCGCTCATATTATACCTTTGTTAAGATTCCTACTGAACCAGTAGTTATTGTATTTTGCAACATAAAGTTGCTATTTGTTGTATTTACTATACCAGAGGATGCGTTACCTACTAGCATAATAGTAGATGTAGCCGATCCAACAGTTCCAACTGATCCGTTGCCTGATGTTGAGACATTAGATGTTGTTGAAGAATTCCCAACCACTCCATTTGTATTAGTATTAGATATACCATATGCGAATGTACCACCTGGGCCTAATAATGTACCATAAGAACTGACCGAACCAGAAGACACATTACCTGATATATTATATATAGAAGTACCACCAATCACTGATGTTATGAATGAACCAATTGTACCATTCATTACATTGCCTATCATACCTTTAAGCAAGAATATGTCAGCTTCGGTATCGCATATATTAAATCTAGTAGGGATATATTTAGAATTTGTTGCCCTGATTATTTGAGGATTTGATGAAAGTCCAGTAATATTTTTCACTATTACTTCTGATATTTCCACCTGGCCAATTGCTGCTGAATTTGTTATTGCAATATTTGAAGTAAAACCAGCAGCTGGTACAATAGAAACAGATGAAGATATTGTAGTAGCAGATGGTACGCTTGGGTCTGTATACGCTATTCTAATAAACCAATAATCACCCATATCAATGATGTCTAGTGGCGCTACTGAAGATACATATGTTCCAGTATCAAGATTTATATTGAGAATAGTTGTACCAAGCCCAACTTGAAGGAATGATTGTGGATTTATCTGTTTAGCTACAAAGAATTCTGCTGTTACTGTATCCCCTTGATGCATAGAGAAGGTATTAAAGACACTTGAACTGCTCAATGTATTATTATCGCCAACTTTAGTCAATGAAATAGTATTATTTGGTGCCATGCTAAAATTAGTTACTATTTGTGTGGCATTAGATATCGACCATGAAGAAACATATGGAGATAATAACGCAGGAGCATTATAATTATTGTAAGTATTATAAAGAACGTCTGATGTTTGAAATATTGTAAAGTTACTTACAAATGATATTGGTAAAAATTTGAATTTAAATTTGGATATGTCTCCAAATATATCAGACATATAAGACCATTCTGGTCCTGCTTGATATATTGCTGATACACTGAATATGTACAATATTGTTGTTAATGCATTGTATCCTATTTCATTGAGTATATTAAAATCTATATTTGTTTGGGTACCAACATCACCGAACATCATAAACCCTGCTGGATGAACAGTTTCTTTTATTAATTTCTCATATTTTTTTAATGATAGTCCAGCTTTTATGACATATGCATAATCTTGATATCGTTGATTGTCAGCAACAACGGATTTTTTGTTATTGAGCATACCTGTGTCACTAGAATATGCCATTCCACTCCACCCATTACCACCTTTAACACATTTACCGCTTGCTCTATTGATAAATTTTATGGTCGATGCTACTTTTGATTTACTACCAATTATCACATCACCCACACCAACGGAAGTAGAGGCTTGGTCGACCAAATTTATATCGTTTTCTGATGATATTTTTAAACCATCTTCTGAATTTAAGAAAAAAATATCATATGAAGAATCAAGAATTATTTGATTGCGTTCGAAATCGAAGTCCAACACTGTAGCGGTTTCGCCAATATCAAACATAGTTGAATCGAGGTCTTTTATTGATCTTGTCGCATCTTCAAAGTTTAAAAAATCTCCATTCTCTAATAGGATAAAATTAGTTGAAATAATATCCTTATACACCCCGGTTCTGATGGTGATTTGTTCGCCTATTTTAAATTCGGTGTTTGTGTCTAGTGTTGCTATTAGTGGGAATATAGGGACAGGCAAATCATTATACCTAGCGCCATTATTATTGAATAATATATTACGAACTCCGCCGATGGTAGCACCTGAACAATATAATTTAGCACCATAACCTATTAACCCACCGACACTATTATATTTGTCTTTAATTTGTACTATTGGTGTTTGTGTATAACCACTTCCTGGTGTAGTTATTTTTATTGCAGAAATAGAACCATATCCACTTGTATCAGTGATAATTACATTTGGTGTCGAGGTATATCCATTACCAACATACGGTATTGTTATTGTATCAATTGAACCATTCGATCCAGTGATAAGTGATGCTTGTGCATTATGTCCATCTCCTATTATCAATAAATCAGCCTTATTGAATCCGCTACCTGCTGATATTATATTGACTCCGGAAATATTTCTAATACTTCTCGCTACTATACTTGCTCCTGTACCAAGTCCAAAATTAGATATACTCAACAGAGGATTAGTATAGTTGACCCCTTTGTTAGATATTGTCAGACTTGTGATAACACCATTTATTATGGTTGGTCTAATATCTGCTCCAGTACCTGTTGGGTCAGTGACTATGATTGTTGTTGTTGATGGATAATTTGATCCACCTAATATAACATCAGCATTTGTTATTCCTGTTTCGACTGTTGGTATAACAGAAGCATTAATACCATCTCCTAGGACGATTGCAGACGTTCCATATTTGTAATTGAGTCCACCATTCAAAACTAAAACGTCCGTAATGATACCATTGAAAACGATTGGTTGAAGGACAGCTTGAGTCGGAATAATTGATGGGAATAGCGAACCATATCCACCTGTTACTGATATTGTTGATGTATTAGTATAACCAGCACCACCTGTAATAACTTTTACACTTTGTATTGTACCATTTGCATCTATAGTTGGTAGAAATAATGCACCAGATCCTATGGATGCTGAGATATTGATTGGTGTTATTTCTGATGTTGAATAATAACCAAATCCATTATCTGTAATATTATAGCCAGATATTAGACCTATACCATTAGAGGTAGCAGAAAGAACAGCCTTGGCTCCTCCTAAAACGGCGAGAACATCAGATTGAAGATACCCAGAACCACCTGATACAATATTGACGCTTGATATAACGCCATTGTTTATTATTGGGGTAAATGATCCTGTTATAGCCCCAATAGATGCTGGATATTGTATTGTTGTGCCATAATAATAATTAGTGCCACCATTTATTACGCTGATGTTTGTTATTCTACCATTTGCGAGGTTCCCTACTCCTAATAGATCGAATGATTCACCAGAACCATCTCCCATAATAGTGACTGTATCGCTAGTGAGGTAACCAGAACCACCGTTTATGATTTGAATAGAAGGTATCACTCCACCAGATATGATGCATTTACCGACAAATCCTATACCGGTTGTTGAATTGACAATAACAGATGCATAGGTATATGGCGTAGCCCCAAGACTGGGTGTATTTCTTCTAATACTAGAGATAACCCCATTAGAGATAGTGGGTATTAAAACAGCCCCAGAACCTATTCCAGGTACATCGGTTGTTATTGAACGATAAGAAGAGCCATTATTGATGATATTTGTCGAATTAAGTCTAAAATCCAGTGCTAATACCGCCCCATAACCACTACCTATTCTAGTGATTGATTTATTACCAAAACAATATGGTAATGATGTATACAATCCTCTACCATTTGTTATTATTGATAGACCTGTTATTGGGCCTTTACCAGTAGTTTGGTTTTGTATAAGAGGAGTAGCAGCAAAACCACTTCCATTTTTTTCATATATTACAATATTAGGTGGTGTTGTGTATCCTGCACCACCTGATATAACCATCACTCCTGTTATTGTACCATTAGAAACGACTGGGACAGCAGAAGCACCTGTACCAACTCCAATTATTGAGATAGCTGGATTTACATAATTGACACCAACATTATTGACAACCACTCCAGTAAAGAGGCCACCAGCAACTATTGCTGTCATACTTGCCCCATAACCATTAGCAATTACGGTCATATTAGCATTTGGTGATGTTGGTGGGGTTGTTATTGATATTGATGATATCCCACCAGCAGATATCGTGGGGATGGCAGAGAATCCTGCCATATTTGCGTATGGTTGAACTGTTGTATCGATAAGTGCTATTTTTGTATATAGCGGATACCCAGAGCCTGAATTAGTTACATTTATACCTTGAAGTAGCCAAGTAGACGCAACGGATGTTACTCTTAATCTTGCTGCTGGTGTCCCTGCTACTACTATTCCAGTAGACAATTCTATTTCATCATTTACTGCAAAGTTATATCCACCATTTACAATACTAAATGTATTTAATTCAGATACAGTTTGGATTGTGGCACCAATACCATCTATTGCTGATACTTCTGCTGTTGCAGATAACGCTCCTGGAGACCCCTCATTGATGAAGTTAAGTTTGTCACCTATTGTATAACCGGTTCCTTTATTGTTTATTGATATTGTATCAATACCACCTGATGTTACTTCACTAATATAACCATCGACTAATTGGCCATTACCACCAACAAATTTTACTTGTTGGCCTGGGACATATGACGTTCCTTGTGTTTCTATCACTACATCAGTAATGCTATTGGATACAAATCCTGTTTCGAAATTTGATTTAGTATATACCGAATTTTCTAATGATACTGGCACAATATAGAGTTCGTTTCCAGGCACAAATGTATTTGGAGTTCCTGTAGTAGTAGAGAGTGTCACTACTGTATATCCTGTACCTTGATATCTCGAAACGAAATCGGTAATTACAACTCGGAATGTAGAATTTAATTGCCTAACAATCAGTCCAATATATGGTCTAGGTGTTTCTGTTACCGCTGAGAATTGAATAGAATTATTAGTGACAGAGATGGGAGTATAATATTCAGTTACTCTCGTCATACTTCTATCTATATTAGAATGAAGAACTTCGACTGATGCCCCAGGAGTGAAAGCATTTCCATTAGCGTCCCCTGCAACAGAAGTTGGGTCTAGTTGTAGCCAATTGAGAATTGTGTTATCGAATGTGGTAGTAGTACAAGATATTATTGTTGCGGTTGATACATTTTGTCCAATTTGGGTAATAGTAGCACCTTCGACATTAGTCCAAGGGGATAAAGATTCGATTACCACTTGTGCTTTTCTATTATATGAGTTTGCTGATGCGCGAAGCAATTTTTCGGAATTCCATTCCAAATCTATAGTTTCCCCATATACCGCATTCATGATATATTTGAACGATTCAGAGCTACCTTTAGATGCGAGGAATTGTTTTAGATGTTTGGTTATAATACTTCTATCGGCGGCAGTTGTTAGCGGCAAATCACTCAACAAAGAAGATAATATACGTGTTTTGAAATCTGGTGTAGTAGTATCTATATCCCGATACTTAATTAGATTGTGAATAAATTCTGTTGGTTGACCTGTTTGAACTGCCCATTCATAATAGCGTTTAACAAATGAGACGAATTGACTATTGGCCGATTCCCTAACGATATCTGGTAACTGATATTCAACTATATCGGGTAATGTCAACGCCATTTCTACAGTCATTATGTGTTATCCTGGATTAAATCTATTGTTATATCTTCTTGAAGAGTACTTAAAATTATATTTTTTGAGGAATAAATATCGTTGCTTTCTGGAGTTGCTATGATAGTAAAATCTTTTCCATCCAGATAAGATATGCTCAGATTATTTATAGTGACATATCCTGTAGTATAATTGATCGTACCGACATTTGTTTTATACAAAGTTTCTACTCCGCCAACAGAATGGTATATATTGATTGTTCCATTAGATGTACTTTTCAGATATAGTTTGTCGCCTGAAACACCATCATAAAATTTAGTGCTATACATTGTGCTAGGAATAATAGTATTAGCAAATGAAAAAACATAATTATTTTTAGCAAAAGAATTAACTTTCAATTCTACGTCAAGTAAAATAATGGTTTCATTGCTTATAATTGCATAGTCTGTAGAATCTATTACACCTAGAAGTGGAGAATATCTAAATACCCCATTGAATTTCATTGCGGATGTTTTAATGTAGTTAGTTATTGCGGATTGAATATTTGTTTTTAGAATGTATTCGTTTGTTGTCAACTTATTTGCATTATATTTTATTTTGCTATAGACCAACACACTTACATAAGCAGGGTCTTGAAATACAACTTTAGTATTACCGACAGATTTTTTCTTTAGGAATGTAGAAATAACATCTTTTTGTGATTGAGACAGTACATCTCCAACAGACGGGATAGCACATAAAACTACCTGGCCGAATTTAGGTGGTATATTATCAGCTCCATCCCAAGACAATACCGAACTTACTGATGGGAAATTTTGAGATGCGATAACGGCGTAGTCGCTCGCTGTTACTGCTCTATTTTGTACATTGAATGTGCTTTTTGTATTCAGTTTTATGGATTCTATTGATTCTTCCATTTGTCCACCGGCAGCAGCCAATGTAGCAGTTATTATTTTTGTTGTTGTTGGTATTTCGTCTTGAAGAGAAGATGTCATTGAGAAAGTAGCAGCACCATTTGCTACCGAACCAGAAGTAACGATATAAGTTATGATAATAGCAGTACCATTTGCTGGTTTTTTGCCTAATACCCCATCCCCAAAATATATCTCGAATCCTTTTAGACCTTCTTGAATCATATAAACTTGAGATGTTGAATTTATAGTCAGGAAATTTTGTGGTAATACGAATTGTAACCATTGGCCATTATCAAGGACAGACACAGATAAGGTAGAAGTATCTATATCTGTATTTGGTATTGCGATGATATTATTGACTGAATTATAAGTAAATGAATTTTGGACAAGCATACCTTCGTACACGGTAGTATTACCATTATAAACAATACTACCATCAGATAAAATTTGTTTTGTTAGTGATGTTGGGTTGAGGGTAGTAAAAGTAAAAGTCCTAGCATCCACTTTAGAAGAAAATGTAGAACCAGCTGGTAGTGGTTCGTTTCCCAATTGAGATTGGTTTGATAGGTTTGATACTGATATATTAAGAGTGGTTGTTGCTGCCCTGCGGCTTCTACTAACGTATCCTAATTCTTTTGCACGAGATACAACTGAACTTCTTAGTGTTGCTGTATCGAGGAATACTTCATTTGCTAGAAAATTAGCTGCTAAGGAATCATAATGTGAATTATAAGCAAGAACATTTATCAACTGTGTTAGTCCTGACCCTTCGAAATTATAATCTGAAAATTCTGTTTGGTTTTTTAGATATGTTTTAATGGAAGTTTTTATGTCATTGAAATCCAAATTACCAATGCGAGTTAATTGCGTCATATCATCTTATCCTAGATATTGTGAAATTGAATGTATGTTGTGTTTGATTGCCAATAACATGAAACAGAATACCAATATTCACACCATCTTCTGACCCATCGCTACCAATATAAATGTCTTCTATAATTGCTCTTGGTTCATACTCTGAAAGAGAATATATTATTTTGCGTTTAGTAACAGCGATAATCGAAGGGACTAATGGTTCGAATAGAAGAGATTTAATAGCACCACCAAAATTAGGATCAAATGGAGAATCGAATGGCCCTGATAAAAGTATCAACTTCATTGATGCTATAACATCAGAAATATCTATTTTTTTTAGAACGTCTTTAGTTCCGGGATGTTTTTGGAATGTCAGACTGACATCGGTATAAGTAGACATAGTATCATAACAGTTAAATTATGATACTATTTATTGAATGATCTTTGAAAATATTATTTCTTACACCCCTATACTATGGGGTTATTTTGCGTTCATTCTTTAAAATCCGCAAATGCTACCATTATAATTGCGTAAAGAAAGAAAATAGCAACAACATACCCATTATTGCATAACATGGGTTGTTGTAGTAATACAATACAAAACATAACAAATGCACCACGGACGATCGCATACGTTTTAATTTTGTTTCTCCAATACTCAGTAGTTATTAATGGAACAGTTTAAATCATATTTAAATGGTCTAAGTTCTCCTCTTGCTAATGCTGCATTGAACCTGTTAACAAGAAACACAGAATCAATATGTTTTTCGATCAGGTCATAATTTTCCCAGCACCATTCACGAAACCACCCAGAAGTAATGCTAGTACATACTTTCATCAATGCTATTCTAATAGCCCCATATGCGTCTGGTTTAAATCCATTTGGTATTAATGACCTCTCTAATGCCAGAACATATGATTCTTCAAGCCCACATTTCATACGACCATATTCATTTAATTGCATGAAATTTTCTTTAGAGCATTTAACTTGCGCTCCTTTATCAAGAATATCCATATAAGCTGGATGATGTTCTAAAGCAACTGCTAAATGTAAATCGTCGTGGTCGTATTTATAAAACGATTCATCCTTGAAGAAATCATTTTTTACGGTGTCGAGATTGGGATGTTTATAATAATAAGTCTCATTCATCCTCGTTTCGTACCATGTAGAAAAATAATCACTAACTTTATGTTCTTTAATGTCACCAAAAAGAAATTTACGAATTATCATTATATCATTTCTTGTTTTCATGAAATGTGGGCTATTACGAAGATATCTGTGGCTCATTTTCATTGCATAAAGAGCATCAAGCTCAGGATAAATCAACCCATCGATATAACTAGATTCTTGACTATTTGTGACCAATAACATGAATGATTCTGCCGAACTTCCAGGCCAAGCTATTTCAATTTCGTAAATATTGCCTTCACATTTTACAACCATTTTCTTACCGTTACTGATTGGATAAACAGATTTGATATTCTCGCATTCTTTAACTGCATCAAGCCAAATTTTATAGTCAGCATAAGTCATGATGTAATCAGTATCATTACCTTGAATCCTTGTCGGGATATGATTATTTAATGCTTTCCCACCAATAACGATAATATTCACGAAATTACTCCTTTATGTTAACAGTTATCAGATGATGAAGTCCACCCATAATCTTCATCTGATGTTTCCCATGATTCCTCCTCACAATTCACATTAGGGGGTTTACCTTTATATGTGCCTCCCATACCATAACCCGGCCCTTCAAAATAAAAATAAATACCATATTGGTCGGCTATTTTTGTTGCATTTTGAATTGCCGTTTGTGCTGTAAGAATGAGTGAAGCGATTTCTTCATTTGCTTCCTGCTCATTTGTAATTGTTGATACTGTTTTATTTGACATACTTTTCTCCTTTATATTAAACCACTTTTTGTTTCAATTGTAAACGAATAACACGAAAATGTTTTTATTCCTCAATTTCTACGATTGTTCCATTTTCATTGTAAGCATACCAAGTATTATCTTTTATACCATCTTTGCCAACCATCAAAAAAACGCCGTCTATGAGGTCACCAGACTTCGAATAATGACAAAGCACTATTGCTGACCCTAGAGAAGCTTTAGCTTTGCTATGCATGCCTGTTGCAATTGCTACGGAATTCACTCCTTCAACACTAGCAGCAGATTTATCACCTGTATTAGTAGCAGCAGATCGGAGACCTGTGGTAGTAGCAACAGATCGGAGACCTGTGGTAGTAGCAACAGAATTATTCCCTGTATTAGTAGCAGCCGATTGACTTCCGGTATTAGTAGCAGCCGATCGGTAACCTGTATTAGTAGCAGCAGAATAATCCCCAGTATTAGTAGCAGCCGATTGGCGACCTGTATTAGTAGCAGCCGAAGTATTACCAGTATTAGTAGCAGTAGAATAATTCCCTGTATTAGTAGCAACAGAAAAATCTACTGTATCGGCTACACAATTACACAAAGAGAGATTTTGCTCAGATTCGTTAACAGTTTTCATTTTGTTGCTCCTTAGTTGTTGTTCGATGATTTGAATTATACAGAGTAATAATTAAATGTCAACTTTATTTTTCAATTCTTCGAACAATTCTGTTTCCTCTAACACATCATCTTTCTCAGACCTGATATTTGTTACATTTTCAGGGTTTTCATGCCATACAGTGAATGGGAAATATAATTTGTTTCTTGTGTTTTCTGATGATATATTATTTGGTCCCATACATATCACCAGAGAAATAGTTCAAACAAGAGCAAACATCAGATTGTTCGTTGAATATCGAAAATCCTAGTTTATCCTCATCATTCATAGGATATTGTCTTGACAAATTATTATCATCGAGGAAAAAAGTCAAACATTTTTCCTGTATTGAATAATCTGTTCTACATCTATTTTTGAATTCTTCGATTAAACCAATATTTTCGTAATTTTTTCTTTGGTCAAATAAGATTTTGAATTGCTCGTGACCATAAGTAGTTTTTAATTTTATAGGATGTGTACTCATTTTTATTCCTCAATTTCTACGATTGTTCCATTTTCATTGTAAGCATACCAAGTATTATCTTTTATGCCACCTTCACCAACCATCAAAAAAACTCCACCAATAAGATAACCAGACTTTGAATAATGACAAAGCACTATTGCTGACCCAAGAGAAGCTTTAGCTTTGCTATTCACACCTGTCGCCATTGCAACCGAATTTACTCCTTCGACACTAGCAGTTGAATAATGACCTGTATTAGTAGCAGCAGATCGGTAACCGGTATTAGTAGCAGCCGAATTATTCCCTGTATTAGTAGCAGCAGAATAAGCCCCGGTATTAGTAGCAGCAGAATAATCCCCGGTATTAGTAGCAGAAGATCGGCCACCTGTATTAGTAGCAGCAGATTGATCTCCTGTATTAGTAGCAGCCGATTGGTAACCTGTATTAGTAGCAACAGAATAAGCCCCGGTATTAGTAGCAGCCGATTGGTAACCTGTATTAGTAGCAACAGAATTATTCCCTGTATTAGTAGCAACAGAATAATCCCCGGTATTAGTAGCAGCAGATCGGAGACCTGTATTAGTAGCAGCAGATCGGTAACCTGTATCAGTTTCTGTATCAATTACATTATTCAGGATATACTCTGCACCATAATTACACAATTCGGCCAATGACAATTCTTTAACAATATCCAATATCGATGATGCGATTTTCGAATCATCTTTGTGCGTTTCAATATCACCACTAGATTCAGTCAAACAGAAGCGCGAATTAGCAGGGGGATAATATGTAAATATATCGAGAGGATTTTCGCAAGCATGAAACCCAGAAGCGCAAGCTTCTACATTTCCTGTATGAGTGAATGTCTCACCGATATTAAATTGAAAATCCATACAAGAGAGATTTTGATTAAAGCCTTTAAACGTTTTCATTTAGTTGCTCCTCAGTTGTTGTTCGATGATTTGAATTATACAGAGCAATAATTAAATGTCAAATGATTTGAGTTTTATACCTAATGTGATGTTATGACTGCTGCTTCGAGGATACCTAAACCAGTAAGAAACGCAATCAGATAAACGAATTCTCTAATACTGCTCCTCACTAAAAACAGAATAATCATTTACTTTAGCATTGATGTGCATTCTCCAAGAATTGCATTAGTTTCCTTTGAATGTAGAAAAGCCCATGCATTTCTACATAGGCTTTATAGTTGACAGTTGATTATATTATTTTACATCTATTTCGATATTTTCACCTGAATCGAATGCTGCTTTCATCATTGGGAATAGTTTATCGAATGCTGTTCTTGATCCACCAATAGTGTCTCCTAGATTGGTCGAGCCGACTAATAAACATCCTTCTGTATCATCTGCTTTGTTGCCGCAATGGATTCTGACTCCTTCGAATCCAGGAACATTTAAAATTTGTGGTAATTCTTTATTGAAATGGGCACTATGATTGATTACTACCTTATAAGTGCCACGTGGAATAGCTGTTTGGTTTTGAATCTTCCATTGACTTACTGGTTGACCAATTACTTCTCTAACTATATCTTCAAGGACTAAACAAATAAATTCCCCATCAATTGATAAGTCACTTATAGTTGATGTTTGGTTGAAGTGATTTCTATTAACTTGTATTTTCATTTTATACTCTTTTATTACTAAGTATAATATTTATTAATAGATTAACTTAAATCAACGACTACTCATAATCACATACCGTGTCAACTGTGTCAAATCCGCAAGTCATCCAGCGAAAACATTTTGTGATCCTTGTGCAATCATATCTCCGCAACTAATAGAATCGCCTATTCTAGCCACAACTCTACCATTAGCGAAAACAGAAGGGCTACCACTAGCATCAACTCCATCGTGACACGAGTGAGAATCACAATGTGTTATCCAATGATCTCCCAATCTATGAATAGGCATACTATTGACAAATACATTTGGTGAACCAGAATCATTTACTCTAGGTGGGAACGAACCATGTCCTGTGCTAATATCACCTAATCTACATATTGCTGCCATTTTTAGTATGCTTTCGTTAATATTTTTTGAATATCGAATTTATTACTATCCCAATTGTTATAAACCATAATAGAAAACGTGATAGGAGTGAAAGTATTAGTTGGGCCTAAACTAATACCCTCATACACATTAGCAGTGAATGTGTATATTTGGGAAACTGTAGAATCTACGTGGAAAAAATAAAGATCGGCTTCTTTAGGTATATCTACTATCGAGAATGCAGTACCAGTTACCCCCTTGATTGTGTAATCCATCTGTTTACGTCCGAATGCCGAAGATGAATCGCCTTTAATGTAAATAGCTGAATTATCAGCAGAAATTACAATAGAATTAGGTAAATTTGCATCTTGAGCTACTATGGTATACTTTGTAATGATATTACCTATAACATCTGTTGCAGCAGTGATTGTAAGAGTTGTGGCCGCTGGCTTTGTAACAGTTAGAACGAGACCTGCTGGTGGAGTGCATGTTATCATGTTAAATCCTTAATTCTAGTCTATGGATATATTCCTGCCCATAAAAAGACATAACACCAGTACCATCTGTTCTTGGGAGATTTGCGTTTTCGTTATATGAAACATGCAACCAAACAGTACCTTGGGCTGGGTCTGTTTCGAATATAAATTGATCTATTGGAAGCCCCATTGATACTATTTCTTTCGCAATATTATAAAATGATGTCACTTGTTCTTTGTATGTGCCTATTCCTCTTATTGTAGTGAAAGAAATATCTGCTGCCTGTCCTAGATTGTGTTGAGACTTTCCAGACCCCAATCTAAATCCACTATTGATCTTCATACCTAATTGTGAGTATTTTTCTCTTAATGGTTCTAGTATATTCACGCATAATTTTTTCAGGTTACAAGCTATTTCATTATCCGTTAATCCATTTTGTCCAATACCGAATGGGAAGGGTGTGCCTCTAGCCTTCACCAAATCTGATAATTTATAATTAGTAGATAATTGAGTTGACATACTCAATGTCCCGAAATCACACGTTGTTGTTTTCTTTGATATTATAGCTGATGTGCTTTTTGGTGTAGTATCAGCTATAACAGTCGGCACTTCGTTTTCTGGAATTACTCCATCTGAGAGAGAAGTACGCATATCAACATTCTCGGGGCCTTCTAATGATGATGTGTATGATTCCAGTTGAGTTGTTGGTTTCGGAACCACAATAGGATTTGATGTATTGTATACTATTGGTGATATTGGAACAGAAACGGCACCAGAGGCGAGACCATCATTTAGATGGATTTGAATGCCATCTAAATTGACCATACTACCACTTCTGATATTAAATGTCCCAAGCGATTCATTTGTTGAAGCGCCATTTGACTTTATTGATGAGGAACCTGATTCAATATTATATGCACCACCAACATGAATAGAATAATTACCATCCACTTTGGTCTTCATGTCTCCTGATACTTCGAGATTAACATTTGCTGCTTTAATATTAGCATCGCCGATTATTTCGACACTACATTTCTGTCCTATCCTAATACTTAAATCGCCATCTATATTGACATGTCCTGATCCTTTTATGTAGACCAATTCATCTTTACCGACGATAACTGTTCTACAACCAACGATTTTATTTGTTTCGTGTCCAGAATTATCTATCTCTAAAAAAGTCCCCGACATATGATGTAAATTAATTCTCTCATTTTCTGATGTATCGTCGAATTCTAAAACGTGCCCAGATTCACTTATATATACCTGATTGAATGGGTATTCTGCGTTATATGGTATTGGTGATTGATTCCAAGTTTGTGTTGAATTTGCGACTGGTATATTCAAGTCTCTATCGTATACTTTTTCACTTACTATCGTTTCAGATATTTTTTGTCCAGTAGCCAATCTAGGTATATCTGATTCATTGATATGAGACTTTAACGGATATTCGCCATTTGGGTCTGTAAAACCTGTAGATTGTTTTGGTACAGTAATTGATGATGTCGCTACATCAGAATGCTTATCTATTGCTGGTGAGTTTATATTTTCTGAGGTTGGTACTTCATTAGTCGATATACCGATTATTGACGCATATCCTTTTCTGTAATATGTTTCTGCTGTTGTACCATTTGCATCTGCGCCATTATCGTTCTTTTTAATGTACCTTGAAGCACCTGTAGCACCAACGAGATGAGCGGCCATTAATGCACCAGCAACTTTCTCAGGTGGGGTGGTCATAGATACTGCTTCGGTTCTAGCTAACGTTGTAAAGTTCCGTTTAAGCATTGTATCCATTGCAGATTCTTGAGTAGATTTGCTATTCAGGAATCCATCCATTGAAGTTATACCATCTTTACCAGTCCAATTAGTATTTGATGATACGACCTTCATATTATTTTTTGTTTTTTTGTAACTCCCACGAACTATGTATCCAGATTCTTCTAATGCTTCTGCTCCTAATTGATATTTACCTAAAAAGCCACCACTACTTTTTCCGTTTGGTTTGCTAACCTTCGAGTAATCATTTGATGATTCAGATAATGCAATAGCAGATTTTAATTGATTTACTTGAGAAAAAGTAAGTGTACCAATATAAGGTAATTCTATTACTGTTGCTCCTGGTTGAACCATGGCAGATTGTGTTATTGGTACTATATCACCAGACATCAATGCTACTTTATCCTCAGGTGGTGTTTTCGCTGGAATCAATGCTAACAAATCTGAAACAGGATCGAACGAACCTTTGCTTATATCACCAGAGTATCCTGCTATCGCACCTAGTATAAGTGGGATTTGTAAGTCTTCATCTGCAAAAATAATAGCAACTCTTGATCCTTGAAGATACCCAGTAGCAGAAGACCCAACACCACTGATAGCTGCGGAATTGTTTTGAATTGGTGTTGCCCATGGCAAATCTTCTGTTGGTAATTCTGATAATAATGGGGAATGAAGACCAACAACTCTTACTTTGTATCTTGCAATTCTAAATGGATCGCTACTTCTATCTTCAACAGTACCTATATATAATTCCATAATCACGATACCTTTATTTTAGTGAAGCTTGAATCTTTTATGCATTGAATATTTTGTTGATATTTAGCCATGGTGAACCTATGCTGAATAGCCGTTATCAGATATTTTCCAGAATATATTGGGTCTACTGTATCTGTAGTATGAATATCTGATTGGTCTGCGACCTTTGCTATTGGTAACATTACATTGATTGTGTCACCTACTTCTAAATCCGATCTACCATTTACAACGATATCTATTTTCCATGTTTCTAACTGCGCCAACAAAGATATTCGTTTAGCTAAAATATCTGCTGATATATCTATTACCCCATTAAACAAATTAGGATAGGTATGATGAATTGAATATAACCCAGCAGATTTAGTTGTTGGTAGAACGGTCAATGGATTTTTATCAGTATGGTCTGTACTATTAAAACTATCAGTGAAGGAGTATGTTTTTATTGTTACGCCTCTATCAAATAAGTTTTCAGTAAACACGATATGGTTATATGCCCCATTCATCATATTTTTAATATAATCTTGAGATGCAACAAACGTAAGTTCTTTTATTGATTTGTATTCTCTATCAATATCTCTTGTTGATGATCCGTCAGGTGTTGTTAATCTAGCTGGATTTTTATCGAAAAAATATTCTGTCTTTGGTTTTTGTAATAATAGATTGCTTAACGATTTAAACTTGTGACCTTTGTTTGTTTGATAAAAAAGATAATTTGGTATAGTTATTTTATTGCTTGGATATGTTGCTCTGCATGTAGCGTGATTTATTATTTTCATTGGCCCCCAATAAGGACTTACGAATTTAATTGAATTACCTGATTTATCTGCATCCAATAATTGTTTACCAAAGTTTTTTTTGTATGTATTTTTTATGATATCTCCTGTATTCCCAGAAAACGCCATACTTAGTCTTGTGTTTATATCAATATAACCATCATATGAAATGAATTCCAAGGTATACATATTTTTGTGGTCTTGATGATCTCTTATTCCTACTTTAGTTATATGAAACACCCCTGATATTTTGACCATGGTTGGTGTATTAAATTCAGCATACAACATTTCTTCACCAGTAACCGGCAAGAGAGATAGAAGATTTTGTGTTTCTACTATTGCAACATACCCAGATAATATGGGTGAGAAAAGGTCTTCATACAATGTAAAATCGACAAAACTACCAAGAAGGTTATATCGTTTGTTTGAATCTTTGGTATCAATCAATTCCAATTTATGGAATTCTACATCTCCAGCTTGTATTATGCCAGGTGTTTGATTATTGTCTATAGTTGACATCTATTATTTCACCTGAGCAGCTTGCCACATTTGGACAAATGATGCGATATACAACGGATTTATTGCTTTAATGAAACGTTTAGATTCATTGAGGTCTGTTTCATAATCGTAATTGGTTACGATTCTAGCTACTTGTCCATAAGTCGAATAACAAAATGTCGGATCTATTGTTATTCTTTCTGGCATTTTTTCGTAGTGATGGGTCAAGTTTTCATTGCCTGCACCATACTTTTTAGTCACAAATGCATAAAGGGCGCTTTCATTTATTGGCCATTGAGTGGTGATATCTGTAATATCATTAATGTATAAAATTGTCCAATGCAATTGTGGGTCATTATATAGTTTTGATGCAATTTGTTCCGGTTTAATGCCGGTCGGTATTAAATATTCTATTGTCAAATTCTTTAAATCGTCATCAGAAATAGACAGTTGAGTTCGTTGTGTTAGATTGACAATGTTTTCTATTATTGGTACTGTATCCTTACCTCTAATGGTATAGTCGTATGGGATAATATCGAAGTTTGAAAAGAAATGTTTATTTGCCATGTTTAGAATCCATATTGTCTAATCATTGATCTATTGATTGGTTCCATCTCGACAAATCGTAAAGTAAGTGATATGGCTACCGGATTATCTGTGTTTTTAAATGCAATGAATTCACCAATAGAAGTATAATCCACGTCCATCCCTGCCAAGGCACATGTTGCTATTCTATGTACAGATTTATTTTCTTCATATTTAAATCTAAATTCAATGTCGAATTCTGCTGGCGTTATGAGCATTGAACTACCTTTACCTTCATTCAATTCTGGATGCATGTATAACTTAAAAGAATGAATGATATTTTTTATATTTTCGCTTTCTTCTTTATTTCTTGGTATAAACAAATAAGTGAAAGTATGGCTTCTAAATTCCATATTATGGAATAGTTGTTCTTGCCTTTTATTTAATACTGTTCCAGACAGTTTTGAAACAAGTTGTTCTGTTTTACTTGCTATAGATTTAGAATCACCGACTAATGAATCACCCAATGATGATCCTAATACGCCTTTTGCTAATTCTGCTCCCATGGTAGCTATAGCTGGAGCCATACCAAATTTAGCTGTTGCTAATGCATCGCTACCTTCACCACTTAATGCTGCCAATATCACACCACCCACTGCACCAATAGCATCAGTTTGTCCATATGTTGCGCCATAATTAGCGACAATATGTACTGGCATAGGGAGGCAGATAGAAAGTTTAAGTCTTTTCTTTGTGGCGCTGAATTTAGCTAATGCACCCTTCAAATAGTCAGCACTATCAACCACAACATCGCCTATTCCTTTTGAGAATTTGCTTAATGCTGTATCTGCGGAAGCATCGTCTATAGTTTTTTGCAAAGCAGAAGTGTCACTAGTTTTAGTTGTTAGGGATTTAGACATAGAAGATCCGGCTGTTCGTTGATTCAGTGCGACATCAACAGTTGATTCACCCGATTTTGCTACAGATTTTTCATAGTCATTAATATGGAAAATAGTGTAATGTGGATATTGGTCGCCACCTAAACCTGATACTGGATATTCTATTGTAGAATATTCTATACCTGCATCTTGCTTACCAGTAGATTCATTTCCCTGCGGACTGAACACTCTTATCTGTTTTGATAATTTCATCTGCATATCTGACTGATACCCAGAATTCTCAGGCCCAAGAGCAGGTGGTATTGGTACAACTTGTTGGGCTGGTAATTGTATTTGGGCCATGATAGATAAATATTTAATTAACTATCTCTATTTATCTGACAATGAAGTATCTTCAAGGGACATTTGTGCCAGCCAATCCAAGTAAGTATTCTGGTGATGTGACTAAAATTTATTTTCGAAGTTCTTGGGAAAAGAAGGCCATGGTTTTTTTTGATAATAATCCAAGCATACTTAAATGGTCATCAGAGGAAGTGATAGTACCTTACATAAGTCCAATAGATGGAAAACAACACCGATATTTCCCGGATTTTTTGATAATGGTTAAAACGATTGATGGCACCATAAATAGAATAATGGTAGAGATAAAACCAGCTATACAATGCTCTCCACCCAAGCAAGGAAAAAAGACAAAACGAATGATAACCGAAATGCATACATTTATGGTAAATCAAGCTAAATGGATAGCAGCAAAATCATGGTGTGATAGAAACAATATGAAATTTCAGATTATCACGGAAAAAGAATTGGGTATCAAGAAATGACAATTGATCTACGAAAAATAGTACATAAAGAAGCAAAAAAAGAAACTAAACGTAGTTGGGAATGGTACCAGACTAATGTACGCAATGCAGCCGCTGGTATGTCTGCTCAAAGATTTCTAGGCGATAATATAGCACATCAGGGTAAAAATATAATACCTGGGCAAATGGTAATGTATTTCTATGACCCAAAGACCAAAGATAAATTGCCTTACTATGATACGTTCCCCCTTTTATTGCCATTTGCAGCAAATGATACCCATTTTACTGGATTGAATTTGCATTATATACCACCACTTATTAGAGCAGCATTATTAGACAAACTGATGAAATATGCATCGGACGATAAGTTATCAGCAAAGACTAAATTGAACATTAGTTGGCAGATATTAAAAGGTGCATCGGATATAAAGGATATTAAACAATGTGTCAAGCAGTATCTATTCGGACATGTTAAAAGCAACTTCATAATTATACCACCAAAAGAATGGGAGTTTGTAGTTTGGTTGCCGTTAGAAAAGTTCAAGAAGGCCGATAATGCTACTGTTTGGAGAGGGAAATAATGGACTTCAATGATATTAAAATAAAGAATATAACGAAACCGTTTACTGATGCCGCCACTAGTATATCAGACAAATACGGATCGTTATTTAATGCATCGAATAAAGAATTGAATGCTAGTGTATCACAGGCAGAACAAGACCCATTCAAAGTATCCAATTTTATAGCAAAACTTAAACGAGATGGACAGCGTTTAACAAAGGGATATTATTATACTGTATATATGTTCACACCAGATTTAGGTATCAATGAATTAGTTGGATTTCATTGCAATAAGATAAATTTACCAGGATGGAGAGCAAAAACACAGAGCGGTAAAATTTATGGTATTTCGTATGAAATAACGACATCAATAGAACAAGACCCATTGTGGATGTCTTTCAGTAGCGACATATACCATAAATTAGAATCTTACTTCATGAATACAATGAAGATAGGATCAGATATTCGTACATTTGGAAGGTTGACATATTCTCCCTCATATAAACATGATGCCCAATTTCAGATATTGATTAACGTAACTGATGAAAATTTCATACCGGTTTATCAATACAGATTTGATAATTGTATTCTCAAAACAGTACAACAAATAAATTATAGTGCTGATGCTTCCGGGTTTCAAGAGATAACTATAGAAGTTGTTTATGAGAAAGTTGTAATGGATTCCATGTCTGGTATAACAAGAGATCATCCTGTTGATAATCCCGAAGTGGTAAATAAAAATCAGATAAGAGTTGGCCCATTCTCTTCCGATATAAGTAATGTAAATCTATTTACCGATGCAGTAAATAAGATACCAGACTGGTTCAAAGGCCCAATCAAAATTTAATATGTGGAGATAAAGCATGATAGTAGAGTTGAAATTACCAAAATATAAAGTGACATTACCAATATCGGGTATCTCTGTCGAATTTAGGCCATTTACGGTAAAAGAAGAAAAAATTCTTCTATTAGCCAAAGAGGAAAATGATGTGGCGGATGTTATACGGTCAATTGGCCAAATTATATCCAATTGTACTTTTGGTAAATGCGATATAGAGACATTAAAAAAAGTAGACGCGGAATATCTATTCATCCAAATAAGAAACAAATCTATGGGTGAAGGAGTAGACATTACTGCAACATGCAAAGAATGTTCTGCTAAGACTGAAATGACTATAAATTTCGATAACATTAGAGTAAAAAATATCGACAAAGTAGAAAACAAACCTATCCAGATAACAGAGGATGTATGGATTACTGTTACATATCCATCTATAAAAGAATCAATGTCGCTTCCAGAAAATGATGGTATATCTGCCTTAGCGTTAGCATTGGATACAATTATCGAAGGAGAGGATGAAAAGAAAGCTTCTGACTACACCATGGCAGAAAGGGTTGAGTTAATTGAATCTTTTACCAGTGAACAATTGAATCTATTTAAGCCATTCCTTGATGGTTTCCCTACTCTTATTCTTGATATAGTATTCACTTGTAAATGTGGATATAAGAATGAGATTGCAATTGAGGGTATTGAAAGTTTTTTCGTATAGGCCTCTCAGAAGAGGGGCTTTCTGATTACTTTAGAACAAATTTCAATTTGATGTATCACCATAATTACTCATTAACGGAATTAGAAGATATGCTCCCGTATGAACGAAGCATATACATTGGATTGCTTGAATTGCACTTAGAGAAAGAAAAACAAAAATGAGCATTTTGTCGGACATAAACAAGAAGATTATATCGAAAGAAAAAGATAAAATCGTAGAGGCTATTTTTCAAGTAGCCTCACATCTTGTCACTAAGGCAATGGCAAATCTACCTTTAAGTCAAGAAGATTATGATATTGCTTTCGATAGAGAAGTTAAGGCATTAGTTGTAGAATTTAAAATATTACTATCAAGAAATGACCATTCATTTGACAAATATGTCGATGAATATATTGACGATTTGAGAAATAATAACGTAGAATCCCCAAAGAATAGAATTTCTAAAGAAACACTCAGACAATTGGGGGTCGAAACAGAAAAAGGAAAGATAACTGCCCGAGCAGCAACACACATGGCGAGCCGTCTAGGTAAAGCATCGAGCAAAGTATCATTTTCTGATTTTGGTATAAAGATAAGCCCAAAAACAGAAAATGAAACGAAAATACCAACTAGCACCATTGGTAAAGCATTCTCAGTCTTTTCTAAAAAGATATTCGACCCAAACATAGACAAAACATCATCAACGTTTGGGTCAGCACAAAAATTAGATAGGGGAGCATTTAATAAGGACGATCAATATCAAAAAGAAATGTTAATGGTATTGAAACATATAGAAGATAACATTGGTGATGCGACTAAAGAAGAGAAATTGCTAGCCAAAGAAATAAAGAAATTAGCAGGTGTAGATGAAATAAAAAGTAAAAGAAAAGAAGCTGAGGAAGAATATAAATCATTAGAAGGAACCAGAGCCAGAATGACTCCTGGAGCCAAAGCAATACTAGATGTCTCTGTTGGTTTGATTGGATTAAGTAAAAAGGGATTTGGTGCTATTGGTAATAGATTAAAGAAAAAGAAAAATGTAGATACAACCACAAATGAAGAAGAACAAATAGACACCACAGCAAATAAAGAACAAATAGAACCGAAATCTGCCAGTGGGGTTTCGTATAAGATGGATCCAAATGATTCAGCATTGGAAGAAGCAAATTACGAAGATAAAGTTAAGAATGAGGTGGAATTGGTAGAGTTCCACAAAAAAGAGATAGAACTATTAACGAAGATATCTGAGAAAGAACCAGAAACGAAAAAGGATGGTGGTATCATGGACGGTATAAAGACCGCCATAACGGCTGCCATATCGGGAGCATTAGGTGCTGGATTAATTGCTATGGGTGGTACTATCGTTGGTGCTATGAAAACAGGAATGTCTTTTCTCGGTAAAGGGGCTGGAGTATTAGGTGCGGCTGGTGTAGGGTATGAAATCGGTACAAAAGTATACGAGAATTTAGACGAGGATACTAAAACTAACATAGGTGGTACAATAAACACAATCGCAAATAAGTTTGGATTAGGTGTCGATGAGGATGAAATTAGAGAAACAAATAGAAAGCATAATGAAGATGCTGCTAGAGTAGCAGCAGCCTACAAGAAAAAAAGAGCGGAAAATTTAGAAGAGAAAACAGCAAAAAATATAGAAAACAAAGAAAATAAGGAATCTGAAAAGATGTCCAAAGCTTTGTCTCCTATAATAAGTCAATCATCTAACAATAATGTTAGTGCGCCAGTAATACAACAAATAAAACCAAAAGATGCCCCTCGAAATCCAGATAGTAGCTTGATGCTATATCTAAATTCGAGGGTAGCAAAGTTCTTTTAATCGTCGTTGGCTAATCCTTGAATCATAGCCATAATATCATCGTCATCGTCCGATTGTGTCGGTGTTTCTATGCGAGTTGATTCTTTAGGTGGCCGTCTATTCTCTGCATCCTCTTCTTTAAGTTCCGATACTTGAGCAACACGAATTGTATTACCCAATACAATATCCAAACGTTTTTGAAGTTGCTCAACAGTTTTGAATTTGCTTTCATCCAAAAACTTTGAGATATCGTTTTCGTCGGAATATTGCGATTTGAAGTCTACAGATACTTTACTTTCTGTCTTTTCGAATTCGGACTTATCGTAATTTGTTTCATTATCAACCTTACGAATCTTCAATTTAAAATTAGTCCATGGTGCATCATCTTCCTTAAGACCGAACACGTCCAACTTTTCGTCATCTTCATCAACTGGTTGAAGACCATCAACTAATTTATCGAAAATCTTCTTACCGAATTTGAACATGAAAACCTTGCCTTCATTTTCTGGAGTCTTTTTATCTTCAATCACCAGAATACGGGCGATGAATGATGTCTTGCGATTCATTCCATGTTTGCGAGCTTCGTCTTTGGTCAGTTGGGCATAAAGTTTTGAATTTGCTTCGCATACTGGACAATCTTTTTCGATTGTTGTTGGGCACTCTTCAATAAGCCATTTATTAGTAGCTGACTTGAATCCATGATTATATGTTTTTACGAAATGAACGCCATCTACTCCAGGGAGAAACTTGATTGTAGCACCACCATTACCAGCGGCGTCCCGTTGAGGGTAATAAAATACTTCTTTATCTTCTCTGTTACCGCCTGATTGTTTTGCTTTATTTACTGCTGATATCAATTTATCAAATGCACTCATTTTTTTTCCTTTTATTGTGGCATCTGGCATTCGCCTAATATTGCCTAATTATACCGATAGAATCACTTTATTCATAATGTAATTATTAGAGAATCGGCAGTCTCTAATTATATTTATCTCAAAAAAAACCGTATCTCCGAAAGTAAATCTTCATCGACTTCTTCTAAGTCTAATGATTCGTCATATTCTTGCTCTTTTTGTTTTTTGTATAATGAAGACCTATTTGTTTCTTCGTCGGAATGTTTGTTATGTAATTTTTTGTCCATGTTTAAATTTTAGCATAAATGGTGTATATTTTGAAATCCTAAATCCTTCTTCTTTTACCAAAGGGTCTATTGATTTTGTCCAACTATCAGTAAAACTATGCACACTATTAAGAAGGCAACAGCACTCAATACTGACATAATTCTGAAGATATAACTGTAGAATAGGAGCTGCGTTTCCTGTTCTAGTCGGTGCCATAATTTGTTCGAGTGATATGGTTTTACTTTTTCTAAGTTCTCTGACACAGTTTAAATCCTTTTCGATATTTTCAGAAAATCTTGAATAAAATTTATTATGCTTTGATGCTATTACTTCTGCGTCTTCGAATTTCCCATAAACCCAATTATTTGAATACAGAAAATTGAATACGCATAACCTTAACGCCCTTTCTTGGCTATCCAGTTTCTTGGCACCATAAACAAAAACATCTTTGTCTATCCTCTCATTGAATATATCTTTAGATATTGATTTTATCGTACCATTATATTTAAAAAAATCAAACTGAGAAGAAAAATGCAAATGGCATGTATGGTAGATATAAAAAAACTGATATGGACTTAACATTTTACAGCATAGGCAAAGTCGATTCTGGTTTTAGCATCCCGTTTTCCATTGCTTCGATATGCAATTTAGACCTGAGAAGAGGCGATATTAATTTATTCTTTACCAACTCTTCTGGGTCTATACCATTTGTGTCACAAACTTGCATAACAGCATCTATATATGAAATATCATCTGATACAACTACATTATTGACATATACATAGAACTTTTCGGCAGTAAGAAATAGTGATTCTAATTCGGATTTCTCTATCATACTATTCTGTACCCTCATCTTGATTATTTAGCCATTTTTTTAGAGGAAACTTGAACCTATGTTTTGATGCATCAGATAACCAAACGATGTTATCTCTACCAGCAGCGAACAACAAATTTGTTTGGATATCTACCTCACTATCGAGAGGAATTATAAATCCCAAACCAAGATGTTTTGCCAAATTGGCATAATACTTGCCAATTGACTTACAGAAGTTATCACCACTAGAACAAAATGAAGGATACATCGTGATTGTCATAGTTGAGTAATTCAATACACAAATAGATGTCATAACATTGGTGTTAGACCATTGTTGATATTTGGTATCGTATGTACGGAAATATCTAACAACTTCGACTTTATGTTTATCGGCAATACTTTTAATCGGCCACGCACGTTCTAGTGCTATTCCTTTTTCTAATGTCTTTCTCATTTCACAACTCCTTGTAATATAATCCGACATTTTTAATGCTATCGGTACGAACCATTACTGACCGTTTAAAGTCTGTTGTCACTTCAATAAAAGGAACACCGTCAATATTCTTCCGTACTGGATCATTTTCTAGTGCATACATGATAAGAGATTCATCATATATTGATTCATATTTAATAAACGTATACTTTTTCATTTTAGAACTCCAATTTACTCATAACAAAATCCCTAACAATTTTACAGATAGGACTATTTAAATCTTTACCTGTAAATCCAGATGCTGCTATTGTATCTAATTCTTCCTTGAAGATATCTGACATAGTCCATTTTATCATATCACCCATTTTTTTCAAGTCAACTTCCCCTCCGTTAAGAGTATCGAAAACAATCTGGCATCCTTGTTCTAGTCTACCATTGTTTGCTAGAGTGTGCGCCAAAATTTGTATATCAGAAATACGATCAACATCGACATTTGCTAGAGTTTTGACCTTGGTATTGCTATGCTTTTCTCCTTTTACTTTGAACCAATATACAGAATCTTCATATCTGGGAGTTACACATCTCCAAACTATTCCTTCTCCAATTCCCTCTATACCAAAAGAAAATCCCACAGGACATTTTTCTTCAACAAGTTTTGTTAGTTCGTTAAGTTCATTCTGTATCAGATGTGGCTGGTCGAAGTCAATATCTACTTCAAATGACTGGAATTGCCAAATATTATATATTTGATATCTATTTCCTGTATGCCCAGACATGATACTGGATACTTGTTTAGCAGTCAAGTAATCCTTATTGCCATATTCGTCAACCAATGCGATACCAAACACTACAAACATTTTATCCAATTGGGAAATAGCAACACCCTTTTGAATGTTGCCACCACAATATTCTCCAAATACGATGACTGTTTTGTCCGCTCTATCAGTAACAATATGAGTGGTCTCGATTATAGATTCGGCAATTTCTTTTCGTCCTTCGATAAACATAGCAAACCCAGCGTTATCGTGCATAGGTGTGATTATATTCGTTCTTGATTGACACCAAAATTCGCCATTGGGAGACCTAGCAAATCCTGCATTAGTTCCATGTAGTTTTACTGTCCCTTCGAACTTCAATGTTGGTGCCTTCCTACTCTTATCGAATATAGGCTCTCCGTTTTCATCAACACCAACATATGCTGTTTGGTGTGTAACATGCTTAACAACGTTACGGAATTGTTCTATGCTAGGCCACGGTATATGTTTCATGATAATTACTCAAGAGTTATTTTACCATTATAGTCCACAAGTAAATCTTCATCCCATGATTCTCCAGTATACTTGCTGATGGTTTTCCCTACAGTAAACCCATCAGCAGAAACGCCATGTATCAATGTACCATATGCACCATCGTCATCGATGTCTGTTATTAAAAATACAGCATCCTCTGCTACGGTTGATACCATCAACTTAGGAAATCCATCATTATCGATTCTTTTGGTTTTCATATTAAATCCTTTTCACTCTGTTAATTTTAGTTTGTGTTTGACCAAGATAAACATCGTGGTCTTTAATTGTTGCTTTGATATTCAGAATTTCACCGACATCAGCGATAAATGTGCCCATTGCCACAATACATTCTTTTTCTTTGGTGACCATTGTAATTACGTTGACATATCCATAATATCCCATAAATCCTTTTTTGCTGATAACAGTAACACCATATAACTCAACCTTTTCTTTTTCCTTACCAAACTTTGCATCGATCTTAGCAACTGGAAGTTTCATATCTGAACAATTAGCAATAACTGCATCTTGAATAGCTAACATAATAACATCATTAAACACAGATGTCAAAATCCAATTAACATATCCGATTGGAGCATCACGAAATTCCTTATCAGCATATGATCCAATCGGATATTTTCCCATCGCTATTACATTTAACAACTCATTCAGCCGTTCTTTTCTTCCATTTGCCCATTGTTCTTCGCGGGCATCGATAGCTTTTTGTCTTTCTGCCATTTGCTCAGCATTACACCGAGTAATTTCTCTCATTTCCTCTTTGAGTGAATCAAATGTTGTTTGTAGTTGAATACCCATCGCCTCGGATGCTGATACTGCTTTATCGAATGCATCAGAGGAGTCTTGAGATAAGTTATAATGATGGAATGAACGGAGTTCTGTCACTGTTTCACCAGCACCGCCAATATAAGAACAATGTAGATATGTTTCCCTGAGGGTGAAATATGCTCCAGTTGCACCGACACCAATAATAAGCTTAGGGATAAACGTTGTGTGGTTATACATTTCTTGCTCTTCAGTAGTGGTTCGATGATTTAAATTATACAGATCAATAATTAAATGTCAAATTTATTATCATTGGCGGAGATGAAATTAGTAGAAAGTGCTTGTCGATATGCTTGAATTACGTTCATGTTTTTATATAACATTCCGCTTATACCACACCAGATATGCATTGGTATATTTTCCATTATGCTTCCTCAAATTCGCAATTGCTATTTAATGTATAAAAAATATTTTCTTTTAGTTCAATACCATCTACAATTGCTGCCTTTATACAAATAAGATCACCAGACGTTGAATAATGACAAAGCACTATTGCTGACCCAAAAGAAGCTTTAGCTTTGCTATTCACACCTGTCGCCATTGCAACCGAATTTACTCCTTCGACACTAGCAGCAGATTGGCGACCTGTATTAGTAGCAGCAGATTGGCGACCTGTATTAGTAGCAGCAGAATAATCCCCGGTATTAGTAGCAACAGATTGATAACCTGTATTAGAAGCAGCAGATCGGAGACCTGTGGTAGTAGCAACAGATTGATAACCTGTATTAGTAGCAACAGAATAAGCCCCGGTATTAATAGCAGCCGATTGACTTCCGGTATTAGTAGCAGCAGATTGGCGACCTGTATTAGTAGCAGCAGATTTATCCAGGGTATTAGTAGCAGCAGATCTGTGACCCGTATTAGTAGCAGCCAAATGATCTCCGGTATTAGTCCCATTATTCAGGATATAATCGACCCCTGCATTACATAATTCAGCCAATGATAATTCTTTAACAACAGTTAATATCGATGAGGCTATTTTCGAATCATCGTTGTGCGTTTCAATATCACCACTAGATTCAGTCAAACAGAAGCGCGAATTAGCAGGTGGATAATATGCAAATACATCAATAGGATTTACACAAGCATGAAACCCCGAAGCGCAAGCTTCCACTTTTCCTGTATGAGTGAATGTCTCACCAATATTGAATTGAAAATCCCTACAAGAGAGATTTTGATTAAAGCCTTTAAAAGTTTTCATTTAGTTGCTCCTCAGTAGTTCGATGATTTGAATTATACAGAGCAATAATTAAATGTCAAATGATTATTTTCCATGAGTTGTTTGTTTCGAGTAAAACGTAATTCCTATACCATACCGGCGATAATGGAGTTAAATGTAATTCCGAAAGAAGACCGAATTCTAGTAAAGATTGTTTGATATGCGGAATGAGAGACCTAAATATGCCTGTACCTCGCCATGTCAACTACTGCACGCGACTAAAGATCGTGCAGCTTGCCCACTCCCATGACTAACTGACAATAATATGCCAGACCTCTCGATTTTACTAGTCATTTTCTGTAGGGCCAATGGGATTTCTCCCAAGTCGCCTATTGCATACGACTTTATTGCTTCCCCGTAGCAGTCAAATTGACCAATACGAAGGACATTATTTATGTAATTCTTTTCCTTGTTATACTATTATTTATGTAATTCTTTTGGTTAATTTGTTTGTTCTACGGGTTATGAGTCAACCGAAACAATAGCTAAATACATAGCAGAACAAGGATAATTTGTTCGCTTACATCTGCGCGACTAAAGATCACGCAGTTTTACGCTCAATGATAAATCGTTCCGTTCACTAAAAAATCAGCTTTATTGTGTGCCATTTTAGCCTCCAATTCTTCCAATTTGCACGAATGTGGTTTTGACGATAGGGGATTGATATACGGCAACATTTGCAAGTTTTAAAGTACACACCCAGCCTAAACCGTCATATTTGGCACATAAGGCATTAAATTTCTTTTTGCTCATATCTTTCTCCCTATAATTTAATTTTTTGGTTGTGGACGGCTGCCAGCTTTACTATCTGCTTCCACCGATTTAACACTTTCATCGTATTGGGGAAATTCATCTAACTGCTTTACCCATTTGCCTTGCCTCTACTTGGATATACCGTTCGGGCTGACCTTTCCTTTACTCGCTACCTCAACCAACGATTGAATTATGACACGTCTAAATCAGGAAGTCAAGTATATAATTCACATAATTTACTTGTGTTACATCGCTATGCGGATCGTAAACCACCACGCTACTAAATTCTAGGCTATTAATAATCCGAGAAAATGCTTTAATACTAAATGCTTCTCCAGGATTACACACACGATCTTGCCGAGCATAAGGCACATATGGCATAGTTAAGAGTATCTCCTTGACATCCATTTGTCGCAATGCATCACTAATCATAACTAATGTCATTACATCATCAGCAGAAGTCAAAATAGCCTCAATTCTAATAACATCAGATACAGCAATGATTGTGTCTAGGGTCTAGGGTCTAGTTGACTCTAATCTCTCCTCCCGGGAACTTTGCAATTTCCGGGAAGAATTGTGTTTTACCGACTGGTAAAATCTTGAATTTTGGTTTCATATTAACCACCAAACAATTTCTTAACCATTTTACGTTGTGCCAGTTGTTTATCAGTGTGTTCTACTGATACAGGGTCCCCCGATTCTGTATA
>Ga0315272_10000054_pt1 | contig 44991 bp, 39 predicted proteins | sample C3_middle_MG_FD_203918 | JGI IMG/M metagenome (GOLD analysis project Ga0315272, IMG submission 203918) | Sediment microbial communities from Yellowstone Lake, YNP, Wyoming, USA - C3_middle | ecosystem: Environmental > Aquatic > Freshwater > Lake > Sediment | place: USA: Wyoming | collected...
AACTGCGGTCGCAGCGGTTGCTCAGACTAGACCGCATCGAGCTGATGCGCTCTGGACAGCAGCGGCTGCGATTGGGCCAGGACTTTCAAGGCCGGACGAATAAAACCCAGCAGTACCAGTGTGCCAAACAGAAAGGTACCCACTGGCCAGGCCGAGCTGCGCACCAGATCCTGGAGCTCGGCTTGTTTCCAGAAAGGCACGTCGGTCATCACCACTTTCTCTCTGGCAAAGGGGGCGTTCATCAGGTTCACCGAGTCACCCCGGTCTTTGTTGAAGCCCACGGTTTCGCGCACCAAAGCCGTCATTTTCTCGATTTGCTGATCGGTCAAGGGTGTGCTGGTGGTTTTGCCTTTGGCATCGGTCACCGACTGGTTGTTAAGAACCACAGCGACGCTCAGGCGCTTGACGCTGCCGGTGCCGCCGCGCACCACTTTGACGGTCTTGTCCACCTCGTAGTTGACGATGGATTCGCGTCTGGCGTTGCCATTGGCAGCCGGCGCAACAGTTGTCGCCGCCAAGGTTTGCGCCGCGCCATTGATCGGCGCGCTGCTGGCCCCCGGCGGCTGGTTGCTGGTGGCGCCCGGCACGCCGGAAGGCAAGCCAGCGCCAGCGCTGGTGTTGCCGGTTTCCGAGGTCTGCTGGCTGCGGATCGCAATCGTGTCGGGCGTCTGATTCGGTTTGTGCGACTCCGAGGTGGATTCGGTCTGCGAGAAATCAAGCTCCGCGCTGACCTGGGCTTTGACGTTGCCCGCGCCGACCACCGGCTCCAGAATATCGAGGATGCGCCGGCTGTAGAGCTGCTCCAACTGCTGCACGTACTGCAACTGCTGCGCGTCGCCGGCGCTGCCATTGGCGCCATCGGGCGGCGTCGAGAGCAGTTTGCCGCTGTCGTCGAGCACGGTCACCGCATTGGCGTTCATCTCCGGCACGCTCGATGAGACCAGGTGAATGATGCCCGCTAACTGCGAATGATCCAGCGTGTGCCCGGCATTCAAACTGACCAGCACCGAGGCCGAGGGTTTTTGCTGCTCGCGAAAAAATCCGTTTTGATTGGGCAAAGCCAAATGCACGCGTGCGTTCTGCACCGAAGACAAAGCCTGGATGGAACGGGTCAATTCGCCTTCGAGTCCGCGCTGAAAGGCCAACCGCTCCTGGAATTGCGTCATGCCAAAGCGGTTGGCATCCATCATCTCAAAACCAGCAACCGAACCCTTGGGCAAGCCCTGGGAGGCCAGCCGCAAGCGGGTGTCGTAGACCTTGTCGGCCGGCACCAAAATCGTATTGCCACCCGCCGCATACTGGTAGGGGACATTCATCTGCGAGAGTTGGGAGACGATGGCACCACCGTCTTTGTCGGCCAGATTGGCAAACAAGACGCGCCACTCGGCCTGGCGGCCCATCATCAACCCGATGACACCAATGGCAATGAACACCAGCAAGCCCAGGCCGATGCGCAGCCGTTGGGCTTGATCGAGCCCAGCCAGGCGCTGCGACAGCGTGGGGTTCAGAGAAATGGCAGAAGCGGCAGACATTGTGGTTTCCAGGTCGGTGTGATGCGATTTTGCACCACCAATGCAGGCGATTATTCGACGCTGCCCCGAAAACATGAGCGGGATAAGCGCATCTTTTACCCTCTACTTCAAATTAATGTTTTGCCCTGCGCGTTCTAGTATCACCCAACCCTTAATTCACCAGACCCAACGGCCCCATGCAACTTAGACTCACCCCCCTGAGCATGCCCACCACGGTGCGCCCGACGCTGACACCGCGCCTCGCGTCCAACGCGCTGGGCACCGGCGCAACCGATGCCGGCTTTGCCGGCGCGCTTAAAAATGCCCTCGGCTCGGTCAGCGCCCTGCAAAACGACGCGGCCCGGCTCCAGCGTGAAGTTCAAATGGAAAACCCCAAGGTCAGCCTGGAAGAAACCATGGTCGCGATCCAGAAAGCGCAAATCGGCTTCCAGGCGACACTGCATGTGCGCAACCGCATGGTGCAGGCCTATACCGACATCATGAACATGCAGGTGTAAAAACTTCTGCTCGCGTCAGCGCGAGGAGCGTCTTTATTCGTCATTGCGAGGAGCGCAAGCGACGCGGCAATCCATGTTGGAGCGCCAGCGCTGTGACCATGGATTGCCACGCTGCGCTCGCAATGACGGACAAAGTGGCAACCGCAATGACGGTTTTCGTTCAGTGCAACAACGGCCGCGCGCCGTCAAACGACTGTTCGCAATGCAGGAGCCAGGGTTCGGCCAGGTAACGGATCTGCGCGTCGTTGAGCAGGATGCGCTGCATGATGTGCGTCTTCTCGGTGCGCTGCTCGGGCGCCAGCTCCTCCATGTGGGCACGCTCACGCAACTGCTCGATCAGCACCGCACAAGCCCCTTCAAAGCGCACCACCTGCTCCCAGTCTTCGAGCTTGGCAGCGTCGAGCATCTTGCGGCTGCTGTCCTCGATCGCCTTGTAGTAATCAATCAACATTTGAGACATCGCGGTACTCCCGTGGATGGGTTTACTGCACGCGGCTTGAAACTTGACCGCCAATTTCTTTCCAGCCTTGCGCCAGCGGCTCGATCACGCGCAGCACGTCGGCGAGGGCAGCCTCGTCATTGTTCAGATTGGCCTGCGTCAGCCGCAGCACGCAGTAGCCATACAGACCCTTGAGATTGGCCGCCAGCGCGCCGCCCTGCTCCAGGTTCAGCGCGGGGTTCAGCCCCTCGTCAAGAATGCGCACGGCCTTGATGATTTGCTGGCCCTTGGTGACAATATCGCCGCGCTTCATGGCAATGCGAGCCAAGCCCACCGCTTTCAGAAAACCTTCAAACAACAGATGCACCAACTGATGCGGGTCGGCCTGGCTGACGGCCGTCTCCACTTGAACCCGTTGGTAAGCCGAGGCCGAGCGCTGACTGACTGAAGTAAACATGGTGACATCCCTTGTGCTTGTTACTTTAGTTATCGGCATGCTGGCGGCCAACTCAAGCGCATTTAAGCGCAGAAAAAGACATTCCTACGCGGTATTCTTATTCCACTGCGTGACCTGCTGACTCACATAGGAATTGAGCGCATTCAACTGTGCCATCTGGGCATCGAGCGCACTGTATTGCTTGCGCAAACGCGCCTCAAACAAAGTAGCCCGGTCGTTCACCTTGGTTTGCTCAGCGCTGTTGGTGTCAAGCATTTTTTGCAATGCCAGCGCCTTGTTGGTGACTATTCCACCGCTGGCCGCCACGCCTTGCCCCAGTGTCTTGAACTTGAGGGCAAAACCGTTGGTCAGCGGGTCGTTGTTGTTGTTGGTAAAGAGCTGCTGCAAGCTGGTGCCGTTGTTGGCGGCCAGGCTCAGCTTGGCAGTATTGATGCTGAGCGAGCCGTCGAGTTGGCGCTGCAGCCCCACGTCTGACAAGCGCTGGCTGGTAGCCCCCAAGCTGCTGGAGCCCAGCATGCTGCGCAGCACATTTTGCAGCCCGGTAACGGCAGCGTCACCCTGGAACAAACCGGCGGCTTTGGTGGCGACGCTGTATTTAGTCAAGTCCGACAAGGTCTTGTTCAAAACGTTGTAGGCGGCGACGAAGTCATTCACGATTTTGACTGCCGGTGTCACATCTTCGCTGATCGTCATTGTGAGTGGTGACTTGGTACCGGTATCGGTGCTGGGGTTGTAATTGGTTGTCGTTGTCGCCAGCAGATTGATGGTGACCCCCGGAATATTGCTCGCCAGGGTGTTGGAGGCCGAAGTGACCTTCAAGCCATTGATGTGTGCGATGGCATCCCCCCCTTCCTGCACCGGCACACCCACGCTGGCCATGCCGAAAGCCCCCGCGTGCGGGTCGTAGGCCAGGCGCGACAAGCCCGTGTTATCAAAGTTGGTGCCGTCCCCTGACCCCGTGGCCTGCACGCGAAACCCTGCGGCTGCGCCCGTGTTCTTGGAACTCAGCAGCAACCGGTCAAAGCCGCCGTCGTTGAAAGCCGTCGCCACGACACCGCCATTGGCCGTATTGATCTTTGCGGCCAGCGTGGCGACCGTATCAGTTGCAGTGACGTCAACGCTGAATGTAGAACTGGGCACGCCAAATGACGCCCGGGGTGCAGAAGCAATGGCAGACAGATCAGAAGCCGTTTTCCAATCTGCCACAGCGGTCGTAGCTGTGGTATAGGTGGCGGCACTTGTGATGCCATCGACGGACGTTTGATTCGGGCCACTCAAGACGGCATACGCGCCATCGCGTGCCGCCAGTGCGTCCGACTCCGCTGTGATCAAGGTTGGCGTAACGTGGTCATTGGCAGCGACGGCCGCGACCCACGCTGTGTATTTACTCGAATAATTTGAGGCTGCCGGGGTTCCCACCGCAAAGGCCGCCAAACCGACGGAGGCCGTAGCGATCGCTGCGAGGCCTTTGGCTGCCGTTTGCGCCGCGCCGTCCGCAATGCCCAAGGCACCATCGGCGGCGTCGCGTGCCACCAGCGCAGCATCTTCTGCGGTCTGCAAAGCTGGCGTGACATGGTCGTTTGCGGCTGCGCTTGCCGCCCATGCTGCGTAAGCGCTTGAAAACGCCGCTGCCGATGGTGTTGCACTTGCAAAGCTAGCCAATGCCGTGGTCACAGCGCTTGTCTCTGAGATAGCGGTAGCGCCGGCGGTGGTGGCGATAGCTGCGGCCGCGATAGCTGCGGGGGCGGCGTCTGCAACGGTGGATGCGGCCAGCCCCGTCCATGTGCCTATACCAAAGGTCAACCTGCCAGCACCAACGAATCCGCCCGATGCAATTTGCACCGATGAAACAGACTGCTTTTTCGCCACTTGGTCAACATCCAGACTGAACGTCGTGGCATTGGCCGTCCCCGTTGCCGTGATGGTGGCGGCACTGAGGTTGGACGATGTTGCGTTACGGGCGCCCCAAGTACTGGCAACCGAGATGCGGCTGGCCACATCGGTCAGCGCCGCAAATTGCGACTGAATGTCGCCAAAAGCGGAAATCTGGGCTTTCTCATTGGTCGCCTTGAGCGCCAGCGTTTTAAGCGGCTGCTTTTCCAGCGCCACCAACTGCGAAACAATGCTGTTGACATCAAGCCCGCTGCCAATGCCGGTGGATGAAATGGTGGCCATACCAGCCTCCTATGTAAACCAAACAAGCAAGATTATCGTCAACGGGCACCAAGGCAAATGCCTCATAAGACCTGCAATCTCCACGTATCTTGCGCGCTCTCCGGCCTCGGCATGAGACCGGCCCTGACCTTTATATCGGCAAACTCGTGGCCAAGTTAAGGTCTATTTTCGCTTTGTCATCGCAAGATTTGTCGCCACCGTCATCGCGAGGCCGAAGGCCGTGGCCACCCACCTTTTTCGTCATTGCGAGCGCAGCGCGGCAATCCATGACTCCCTGGATTGCCGCCTGGACCGTCATTGCGAGGAGTGCAGCGACGCGGCAATCTCAACGACGCGCTTAGCTACTTACTCCCGCTTACCGCAACAGGGCCAGCACACCTTGCGGCAACTGGTTGGCTTGCGCCAAAACCAATACCGCCCGAATAAATTCGGCCCTACGACAACCCCCAAATCGGCTTATTGCAGGATCTGCGAGCGCGACAGGTTGGCGGTTTCTTGCAGGGCCGAATTTATTCGGGCAGGCGGGCTGCGGGCAGCGGCCGCGCTGCGGGTTGCTCAGACAGTCAAAAGTTCCTGATCCCGGCGCAGTTGATAAGGCTTGACCAATACCTCGGCAGGAAGCTTCAAGTTGACAGCGAGGCGGCGGATCATCTCCAGTGTCAAGGGACGGGTGCGGTTAAGAATGTCTGCCACGCGGCCACGCGCGCCAATGTAGGGCTCCATATCCTTACGCGTCAGGCCACGGCTTTCCATCACATGATTGATGAACTCGATTGGGTCTGGGTCGGCAATGGGGTAATGAACGCGCTCATAGTGTTCAACCAACAGTGTGAGGATGTCGAGTTTATCGGCATCAGAGGACTTGGCTGGCGCATCCCAAAGGCGCTTAATCTCCGCCAAAGCAGCCTGGTAGTCTTTCTTGGTGTGGATGGGTTTGAGTTCCATGCTGATTCCTTCAAATCGTTTCAACGTCAATCTTGTCATACTGCCGATGTGTGCCGATGAACCGGACAAAAATCAATCCACGGTCATACTTCACCAACACCACCAGCCGGTAATCATTGCCCTTGATATTAAAAACAACGCGGTTGTTTGCAGTGAAACTGGCACTGCGATAAGCCTCTTTGATGTCAGCCGGAGTTTCCCAGTCGGCGCGACTTGCCAGGGCATACCAAGCGCGGTTTTTGGGGTCAGAGCCCAAATTCGCCGAGCCTTCGGCTCCCCCGCAGGGGGCGGCGCAAAGCGCCGCAGCGAAATTGGTGTCTGACCCCAATAACCCCCCAGAAAGAGCGCAGGGTAGAAAGAGCAATGACTCGCACGCTCACATTATGCTACCAAATTGGTATCAATGCTGGAACTGACGCCATATCAGACATAAAAAAAGGCGACAACAGTCAAACTGTCGTCGCCTTTTGGTATTGCCGTCATTGCGGACCCCTGCCCGCAATGACGCGCTAGCTACTTACTCCCGCTTACCGCAGCAGGGCCAGCACGCCTTGTGGCAACTGGTTGGCCTGCGCCACCATGGCGGTACCGGCTTGCTGCAGGATCTGCGAGCGTGACAGGTTGGCGGTTTCCTGCGCAAAGTCAGCATCTTGAACCCGGCTGCGAGCAGCGGTCAAATTCTCTGCGGTTGTGTTCAGGCTGGCCACTACCGAACTAAAACGGTTTTGATAGGCGCCCAGTGAGGCGCGCGAACTATTCACCGTGGAAATTGCCGAGTCAATCGAGTTCAAGGCCGTTTGAGCACCAGTTACCGAACTAATATCGATCACCGAAATTGCCGTGCCGGTTGCAGTTGCAGTTGCAGACGCCGTCGCGGCACCAATGAGGCTGGTAGCTGCTGCTCCAGTAACGGCGATACCAGTATTTCCGGACGAGCTGAGTGTGACCGTGCCTCCTAGCGCAGCACCCGCTGCATGCACACCTGTTTGCGTAGCAGTGAGCGTGCCGAAAGAGAGCGCAATGTTGCGACCATCGGCAGCAGTTAAGGTGACGCCAGCCGCGCCGCCTGTGTCGGTAGCGATCACTCCGGTTGCACCACTGATGAGGTTAATCGCAGCTGCGACAAGCGCGGTATCAGACTGGGCATTCGTTGTTGTGATGCCGGCGGTGCTCACCCCGTTGATGGTAATAGTGCCGGTAGCGCCGGCTGCTGCTGTAAAGCTGCCTGCCTGAACGTTTGTGGCAGTTGCCGTGACACCAACGCCGGAACTGGCATTAACCGCTGTCGCCATGGCTTTAGCGCTGCTGGTTGCATTGGCAGTGGAAACACCATCAGTTACTGAAGCAATCACATTTGCGCCGTTGATGGTGATGTTGCTGCCAGTGCTCGCGGTACCGGTCGTTATTACTTGGCCTGCGATTGTTGAAGAGAAAGAACCTCCGAGTGCAGATGCTTTCGCCGATGCAATTGACGATACGGTAATGCGGTCATTTGCCGTGTTGTTGGCACCGACCTGGAAAGTTTGAGCGGAGAAAGTGCCATCGAGCAATTTCACACCGTTGAATGAAGAATTTGCGGAAACCCGGTCAATTTCCTGGCGCAATTGATCCAATTCGTTTTGCAGAGAAGTCCGATCACTGGCGCTGTTGCTGGCATTGGCGGATTGCACCGACAACTCACGCATGCGCTGCAAGTTGGAGCCGACCTGGGCCAAGTCACCTTCAGCCGTTTGCGCCAGCGAGATGCCGTCGTTGGCGTTGCGTGCCGCCTGGTTATTACCATTAACCTGTGAGGTCATCCTTTCGCTGATGGCCAAACCAGCCGCGTCGTCCTTGGCGCTGTTGATGCGCAAGCCCGATGAGAGGCGTTGCATCGCAGTTGCCAGGGTGGCCTGGTTCATTCCCAGATTGCGCTGGGCCGTTAACGAAGCCATGTTCGTATTGATCATTGAAGACATTTTGAAGCTCCTGTAAAACTAAATAAATCCGGCATTGCTGCCAATCCGAACGCCCATCTTGTTAGATGAGCCGCCATGACCGGAACACCCCGAGATGCTTGCCGGACGACGAGCCCTACATGGAACCCGTTGTTGCTGTCTTCGGCTCAAATGAAGGAGAACTTAAGTTTTACTTTGCAAGCCCGCCGCACGTTCGAGAGGAAGTTATGCCGAGAGTACGAAATCTGCGCTTGGTTAAAAGGGCGATAAGCGGCGGTCTTTGGGGCTAGTTGTGGCGATGGATGGATTGGGCAGCGGGCGGCAATGGGCGAACTGCGTTCGCCTGCCCGAATGAATTCGGCCCTACGAAGAGATAGCCCTGCGTGGGCCCTACAAAATGTGGATCGGGTTACCTGCGGATTACCTTCAGCACACCCTGCGCCGCCCGGTAGCCGCTGGCAAAACACGCGGTCAACAAATAGCCGCCGGTCGGGGCCTCCCAGTCGAGCATCTCGCCGGCGCAAAACACGCCCGGCAACTGCTTGAGCATCAGGTCCGCGGTCATGGCCTCGAAGCGCACGCCACCGGCGCTGCTGATGGCTTCGTCGATAGGCCGCGCCGCCGCCAGGGTGATGGGCAGGGCTTTGATGGCCTGCGCCAGTTGCAGGGGATCATTGATCTGTACTTTGCCCAGCAGTTCATGCAGGATGGCGGCCTTGATGCCTTCAAGGTGCAAACGGCTTTTAAGGTGGCTTGAGAGCGAGCGCGAGCCACGTGGGTGGCGCACCTCGGCAAGCACACGTTCAGCCGACAGCGCTGGCAGCAAATCAAGGTAAAACGTGGCGCGGCCCTGGCGCAGGATGTCGTCGCGCAGCAGGCTTGACGCGGCATAAATCAGGCTGCCTTCAACGCCGCTGGCAGTGGCAACAAACTCGCCCTGGCGCTGGAACGTCTGGCCTTGCGAATCGGTGAAGGCCAGCGCCACCGACTTGAACGGTTGCCCGGCAAAGCGGCTGGCAAAGTGCGCGCTCCAACCGCCCCGAACATCAAAACCGCAGTTGGCAGGCAACAGCGGCGCCACCGCGACACCGCGCGCTTGCAAGAACGCCACCCAGGCGCCGTTGGAGCCCAGCCGCGCCCAACTGCCGCCGCCCAGCGCCAGCACCACCGCGTCAGCCTGCACTTGAAGCTGGCCTTGCGCGGTCTCGAAGGTCAGCGCCGTGGCATCCCCGCTGCCGGCAGCCCAACCGGTCCAGCGGTGGCGCATGTGAAACTGCACCGCCGGGCCTGCGCCGGGGTGGCGCAAGCGGTGCAACCAGGCACGCAGCAGGGGCGCGGCTTTCATGTCCAGCGGAAAGACCCGACCCGAGCTGCCGACAAAAGTCTCTACCCCCAGCGCCTTGGCCCAAACGCGCACATGGGTGGCGTTGAAGTCTTGCAGCAAGGCTTCAATGCTCGGTTTGCGCGCGCCGTAGCGCGAAGCAAAAATATCAAACGGCTCGGCGTGCGTCAGGTTCAGGCCACCCTTGCCGGCCAGCAAAAACTTGCGCCCGACCGAGGGCATGGCGTCATAGACATGCACTGCCACACCGGCAGCCGACAACACGTCGGCTGCCATCAAGCCAGCCGGGCCGCCGCCAACAACGACCACGTTTTTTATCGACTTTTCAATCATTGGGGTTCACTTCAATCAAGGCGCCCGGCGCCGTCAGGAACGCAGCCTTGACGACGGCATCGGGGTAAATGGCTTGCACCGCGGCACGGTAGCCGCGCAACTGTGCCAGCAGTTCAGGTTGATCCTGGGGCGAATGCGCCGACTTGTAGTCCAGCACCCACCAATGACCGGCATGCGCGCCGTCCTGGCGCTGCACCAGGCGATCAAGCCGCAACAGCACACCCTGATGGATCAGCTCGACTTCATTGCCTTGCCAAGCCAGCACCGCCTCGTCCCAGGCCCAGGCCCCCTCGCCCTGCAAAATGCATTGGGCCATGGCGGCGGCCTGGCGGCCCTGTGCTGGCGCGAGATCAAACTCGCGTGCTGCCGCCACGGTATTGTTGCTGGAGACGCTGCCCCATTGCAGCAAGCGGTGCATGGCGCGGCCGATGCGCGCCAGCAGCTCGTCTTGCGCTTGTGTTGCATCCAGTTCGACAGTGGTGAGCGCAACGGGACTTTCGGACTGGACAAATGGAGGCAGTTCCGGCAGGTAGCAAACGCCGGCAACGGCGCTCTCGGTGCTGGCCGCCGCTGCCGTCGCGGCGTCATCTGGCAGCGCCAGCGTCATCGGCTGCGCCAGCTCGACCAGGCGCTGCCACCAGCTGCGCTCGGCCGCACGGTAGGACGCTATGCTGGAAATCACCAGCGTATGGCGCGAGCGCGTCAGCGCCACGTACAAAGCGTTCAGCTCTTCGCGCTGGCGCTCCGACTGCTCCGCCGCCAGCGCTGCCACAGCGCAAGCGGGCGGTTTGCTCTCGCTGGCCAAAAACACAAATTTGGTCGGCCAGGCGGCCTCGCCCGGCCACTCGATCAGCACACCCATGGACTCGGCGTTGCGCTCGGGGTTGTCGCTGTCAAGCAGCAGCACCGCCTTGGCCTCCAGACCCTTGGCGCCGTGAATGGTGAGCAGACGCACGGCCTGCGCATTGAGCGCCGCCGGAGCTTGCACGCCGCCGGCTTTGAGGGCGCGCACAAAGGCATAAGGCGTGGCAAAACGCCCACCGCCGAGTTCCAGTGAAACACCCAGCAAGGCGCGCAAATTGGCCAGCACCACGTCACGCTGCGCCTGCGGTGCGGCGCTGGCAAAGCGCGCCAGCACATCACCATCGGTATAAATAGCCTGCAAGGCATCGTGCGGCGGCAGCGCGTCGAGCCAGCTTTTCCAGCGCAGCAAACAATCCGCCACCGGTCGCCGGTCGGGTGTTTGCATCGCCACTTTTTCCAGCAAGTCAAACCAGGGCAGCGCTGCCTCGCGTTGCGCCAGCGCGAGCTGCACCAGGTCTTCATCGGACAGGTCGAACAAGGGCGATTTGAGCACGCGCGCCAGTGACAGGTCGTGCTGCCTGGAGACCAACACGTCGAGCAACGCGACGATGTCCTGCACTTCGCAGCACGCTATCAAATCGGTTTTTTCGCCAACCTGGGCCGGAATGTGCAGGCGCCGCAACTCGTCCTGCAACGGCAACAGCGCGGCACGCTTGCGTGCCAGCACCATGATGTCAGCCGCTTGCACGGCGTTGCTCTGGAGCTGCTGCGCAACCCAGCGTGCCGCCTGACGCGCCTCCAGGATGTGCAGGCTCTCTTGCGGTAATTCGCGCGGTGTGGCCAGGCTGTCACGCCAGTGGGCCTCCAATGCCTCACTGGCGCTGTCGGCGCCCGCCTGGGCGGATGCTGCCGCCGAGCGTGCAACGGGTGGCAAGCTGCCGACAAAACCGGCATCCGATGAACTCGTGGTGTGCGTGCGAAAACCCGCATAGCCATCGGTCTGCGCGGCCTCGGTCATGGCCGCGTTGACAAGGGCGATGACGCCGCGGGCATTGCGCCGGGTGTGATCACAACTGAGCAAGTCACCTTGCAGGGCGTCGCGCACAAAAGCTTGGGCCGCTTTGAACACCTGGGGCTCGGCACGGCGAAAACGGTAAATGCTTTGCTTGGGGTCACCGACAATAAAAACACTGGGCGCGCTGGCACCGCCGCCGGCACCAGCGTAGCCGCTGAGCCAGGACTTGAGCGCCTGCCATTGCAGCGGGTTGGTGTCCTGAAACTCGTCAATCAGGAGGTGCTTGATGCGCAGATCGAGCCGTTCCTGCAACCAGCCTGACAGTAGCGGGTCGCCCAGCAGCACCGAAGCGGCGCGCTCGACATCGTTCATATCGACCCAGCCGTGCTCGCGTTTGAGGGCGGCGTACTCTTTCAGCAGCAGCCGTGCCAGCCGCGCCATGCGCTGCTGGTAAAGCCAGGCGGCGTGCTGCAAACGCGCCGCCACCACGCACAGCGCCAGTTCCTGCGCGGCGCGCACCTGCTCGATACCGACGATCTTTTCACTGAACTTGCGCGACTCCCCCTCTTTGGTCAAGAGCGCCGCAAGCAGCGCCGAGACATCGCATTGGCTCAACGCCGCTTCAAGTTCAACGCCTTTGGCGGCATAGGTCTTGGCACTGGCGCGGCCCAACACCTTGGCGGCGTCGAGCAGGGTTTGCCAGCGCTGCGGCTGCGCACTCAAATAGTCATCGGGCGCGTCCAGTCCGACAAACGCCGGGTACTGCTCGGAAAAGTGCAGCACCGAGCGCTGCACCACGCCTTGAACATCGGCCAGCGCAAACTCGGTGCGCTTGTCCAGCGCGGCTTGCAGGGCTTTGTCGGTCTGCGCGCGGCCGTAGTCAAACACCAGCGCCTCGTAATCCATTTTGGCATCGGGCTGCACTGCCAGCGCCGCATAAAAACGCCGCCACACCTGCGCTTTGGCGCTGGCGTCGTCCTCAAGCAACTCGCAGTTGGCCGGCAACGCCATCTGCTGCAACACCGCCAGCGGCGCGCCGCGCAGCAAAGCCGCAAACCAGCTGTGGAAAGTGCGCACCTGCACCTGACGGCCACTTTCAAGAATACGCCGGTACAAGTTTGACAATTGCCCGGGCAGCAGGAGCGCGCTGGGGTTGGCGTCATCCAGTACCACGCCACGGTTGCGCAATTCCTGCGCCAACGTGGCGGGGTCGGCCAGCGCAAAATCCGAGAGCCACTGGTAGAGACGCTCGCGCATTTCACTGGCCGCGCGTTTGGTAAAGGTGATGGCCAAAATCTCCTGCGGCAGCACGCGCAGTTGTCCGCTGTGTGCGTCCACGCCATCGAGCAGGGCACGCACGATGCGCGACACCAGCATCCAGGTTTTGCCCGCCCCGGCGCAGGCCTCCACCGCCACGCTGCGCCGCGGATCGCAGGCGATGGCGTAAAACGCCTCGGCGCTGACTGTCTTGCCGTTGTGCTGGTATGCCGCAATCATTTCAGTGCTCCACTTCGGGTTGTTTGAGCACCGACGTGCGCAGCGCAGGGCCGCCCCAAGCAAGCACAGCCCCCTCGGGGGGCAGCGCAGTACACGAAGTGACAAGCGTGGGGGCCATCATGCCCAAAAATCTTTCCGGCACAGCCCACGCGCATCACAAAACTCGCAGGCCTTGCCCTCACCCAGGGCTGGCATGGCTGCGCCGGCGGCGATGCGCGCCATGTCGGTGGCAATGCCTTCAAGCAACAGGTCGCGCAAGGCAACGACATCCGCCTGCGCATAGCTGTGGGTGGCGTCCTTTTCTCCCACATTCACATAGGCTGCGGCCAGGGTATCGTCCGTGAGCAGGGCCGCATAGAACGCCAACTGGGTGTCTTCCAAAGGCGCGTTGATGCGCTCGGCGGTGGTGGCGCGTGCTTCGGTTTTGTAGTCGATCACCAACGCAGTGCCGTCAGCGAGACGGTCAATCCGGTCGATTTTGCCCACCAGCGTCAAGCGCCCCAGCGGACTTTCGCGCCAGCTTTCGGCGGCTTCAAAAATAGCGCCGCTGGCCTCGTGCGCGGCCAGCCATTGCAGGTAGCCCGCGCGCACGCGCGGCCAGGCCGCAGCAAAGGGCAGAAATTCGCTGTTGGACAAACCCAGCACCAGCGTGGCCTGTTCGGCCGCGCTGTTGATCAGGGCCAGCCGGGCACTCGGGTCAAACGTCGGTGTCTGCTGCAAGGTCTCGTGGAAAATTTTAAGAACCGTGTGCAGCCAGTTGCCGAAATCGCGCTTGTCCAGCGCCAGCTCAAGCTCGTCGCTGGCTTGCAGCTTGAGCTGGCGCAGCGCGAAAAACCGGTACGGGCAGCGGCGCAGGTCTTCATACGCGGTGCTCGACAACCGATGCACAGGCAAGCCATCACCGCGGGGCTTGGGCATGGCAGCGGGCCGTGCGGTGAGGGCACGCAAGATACGCGGGTCGCTGGCCCGGCTGGCACCCTGAAGAAGTTGTAGTTCCTGCACGAAGCCGCTGGGCATCAGTTGTTCACCGCCTTCACTGCTGCGCCACAAGACATCCACTTGCGGGAACTGCAAAGCGTACAGCCAGGCCGCGCGCGCCGCGCTGGCCAGCGCAGCGCGCGAAGGCAGACCCAGCAAGGCACGCTGGGCTGCTGTCCACAAGCCGGGTGGCTCGGGCGACGTCGGCAAGCGCCGCTCGTCACAACCGGGCAGCACCACCGTCGCCAGCGCCTGGCCCAGCAGCTGGCTCAAGGGCAGGATCACCACCTGGCTTGGCGCGGTTTGATCAGCATGCGCCGGTAAAAAATTGGTCGCTTCGAGGGTCTGGCTGACCCATGCGGTGAACGCGCTCAGGCTCAGGCGCACGCTGACATCGGCAAACTCGAACTCACAACCCTCGCGCAGACGCAGGGCCGCGAGCAGCGCCTGCCCGGCAGCGTCTTGCAGCAAGCCGGGCCATTGCCCCGCTTGCTGCAAGGCGGCGCGACTATCGGCCAGCCAGCGCGTCAAAGGTCGCCCGGCCTTGAGCGCCTCACGCATGCTGGCAGCCAGGGCCAGCGCCGGTTGCAGCAGCGCGCTAGTCTGCGTGCCAGCCGACAGGGCGCGCCAATCGTGCAGGCCCAGCCGGCGCAGCTCAACTTCAAGTTCAACCACCGCCTCGGGCGCACAAGCCGGTGCATTTTTAAGCCAGTCCAGCACGTCGTCGGCCGAGGCGTCCCAGGCCGCAGCCCGCAACAAGCTCATGAGCGCGGCGGCGGCGCGCGTGGTGGAGAGTCGCCAGCCGGTCTCATCGCGAATGCGCACGCCCAGCTCGCCCAGCATGGCGCGCACGCGCCGCGTCAGCAGCCGGTCTTGCGCCACCAGCGCCACCGGGAAGCGCCCGGCGGCGATCTGCGCCAGCACGCAAGCGGCGCTGCGCTGCGCCTCGTCTTCAGCGTTGTGCGCAGCATGCAAAGCAACGCTGCTCGCGCCGCTGTGGTCGGCCGGCCTGTCCTGTGGCGACAGCAGCGGGATGACGACCACCCGCTCAGCCAGCGCTTGTTGCAAGGCCAGCGTCATGGGCTCGGTCTGAAAACCCTCCAGCACCACCAGCAAATCGGGGGTCGCCGCAAATACCGGGTCGGTTGGATAACTCGAATTTGCCGCCCAGGCCAGCGCAATGCGCGCGGTGGCGGCTTCCAGGTCCAACTCCGGCGCGCCCAGACCGGCGCCGAGTTCGCCGCCCAGCCGCACGCCCCACTGAGCGCGCGTCAGCGGCGGCACCGCAGCGGCAACCTGGGCCAAGCTCCAGGCGGCTTGCATCAACCGCCCCGCCAGCACATCCTGATGCGCGCCCAGGCCCGCACGCGACAACAACGATGCGGCCGTCAGCATGTCGTGGGCAGCGTCCAGGCGCACATCATCCGCACCCGGCTCGAAACCGCCCAGACTGCGGCTCCAGTTCATGGTGGTCTCGAAACGCGGCAAGAAAAGAGCGGCAGCCGGTGTGCCCTCCAGCCCGCGCAGCCAGGCGCGGCGAGCTTCCTGCATCAATTGGGCGTAGGGCAACAGCAGCACCACGCGCGCGGGCGGCACCTGACGGCGCGCCATCTCGCAGCGAATCTCGCGCATCACGCGGTCCCACCCGATGGCGACCTGGTGCGGTGTGGCTATTTCATTCATGGACTTTGGCGGGGGGACTTGGTTTCTGTCACAATTTCCCCACTTTAACAAGACTGAACCCTGCGGGACAGATCGAATCTCTTTGCGGACAGACCGCGGCTACGTGAAACGAGCCAGCTCTGTGCTCAACTAAACTGAAACCTTGCGGGACAGACCGCAGCTACGCGAAGCGAGCCAGCTCTGTCCTCAACTAACTAAGGAAGTACCATGGCCAGCGAACTTATCAAACATGTGTCGGATGCCTCTTTTGACGCCGATGTGCTGCAGTCCAAGCAGCCTGTGCTGGTGGACTATTGGGCCGAGTGGTGCGGCCCGTGCAAAATGATCGCGCCGATTCTGGCGGAAGTGTCCACCGCCTACGAGGGCAAGCTGCAAATTGCCAAAATGAACGTTGACGAAAATCGTGAAATTCCAGCCAAGTTTGGTATTCGAGGTATCCCGACGCTGATGCTGTTCAAAGGCGGTCAGTTGGTCGCCACCAAGGTCGGCGCCATGAGCAAGGCCCAGATGACGGCCTTTATTGACCAGCAGTTGGCGTAACTTTCATGGCGCGGGTTCGCGCCGCCCCGAATCATGAAAAGTATCGTCGTTGCGAGGAGTGCAGCGACGCGGCAATCCATGGATTTGTTGGCATGGATTGCCACGCTACGCTCGCAATGACGATGTTATTTCACGTTAAGCCTGAAACCCCATCAGGCATCGACGATGCCTGATGCAAGCGAAACAGCTTTACCAACAACGGGTTGTGAGGCCGTTCATTTTCCTGTCATAATTGCGCCAGTTCATTGGCTCCCACCCCGAGCCAGTTCGAGTACCCGGTTCAAAACCTTGAGGCTGAGGATTGCATCCGCCTCTCAGCCCAACCTCCCCCAGTATTTCATTCAACACCTTAGTTAGCATTCCATGCACTTAAACGAACTCAAGGCACTGCACGTGTCCGAAGTCCTCAAGCAAGCCGAAGATCTTGAGATTGAAAACACCGGGCGCATGCGCAAACAGGAGCTGATGTTCGCCATCATCAAAAAGCGCGCCCGCACCGGCGAGCAGATTTATGCCGATGGCGTGCTGGAAATTTTGCCCGATGGCTTTGGCTTTTTGCGCAGCCCCGACACCAGCTACACCGCTTCTACCGACGATATCTACATCAGCCCGAGTCAGGTGCGCCGCTTCAACCTGCACACCGGTGACATGATCGAAGGTGAAGTGCGCACGCCCAAAGACGGCGAGCGCTACTTTGCCTTGAACAAGCTCGAAAAAGTCAACGACGGCGGGCCCGAGGAGAACAAGCACAAGGTGATGTTCGAGAATCTGACGCCGTTGTTTCCGAACAAGCAGATGAAGCTCGAACAAGACATCAAGAGCGACGAAAACATCACCGGGCGCATCATCGACATCATCGCCCCGATCGGCAAAGGCCAGCGCGCCCTGCTGGTGGCGCCGCCCAAGAGCGGCAAGACGGTGATGATGCAGCACATCGCGCACGCCATTTCCGCCAACTACCCCGAGATTCACATGATGGTGCTGCTGGTCGATGAGCGACCCGAAGAAGTGACCGAAATGCAGCGCACCGTCAAGGGCGAGGTGATCGCCTCCACGTTTGACGAGCCGGCCGCGCGCCACGTGCATGTGGCCGAGATGGTGATAGAACGGGCCAAGCGTCTGGTCGAACTGAAAAAAGACGTGGTGATTCTGCTCGACTCCATCACCCGCCTGGCGCGCGCCTACAACAACGTCGTGCCCTCCTCCGGCAAGGTGCTGACCGGCGGTGTCGATTCCAACGCGCTGCAGCGGCCCAAACGGTTTTTGGGCGCCGCCCGCAATGTCGAAGAAGGCGGGTCACTCACCATCATCGCCACCGCGCTGGTCGATACCGGCAGCCGCATGGACGAGGTTATTTTTGAAGAGTTCAAAGGCACCGGCAACTCCGAAATCCACCTTGATCGCCGCCTGTACGAAAAACGCGTCTTCCCCTCCATCCAGCTCAACCGCAGCGGCACCCGGCGCGAAGAGTTGCTGTTGGCACCCGATATTCTGCAAAAAACCCGCATCCTGCGCCAGTTCCTGTACAACATGGACGAGATCGAGGCGATGGAGATGGTGCTCAAGCAAATGCGCGCCACCAAGACCAACAGCGAGTTCTTCGACCTGATGCGCCGGGGCGGCTAAATCGTCATTGCGAACGTAGTGTGGCAATCCATGAATTCAAACGGCATAGACTGCCGCGCTTCGCTCGCAGTGACGGGGTTCGAGGTGGTTTTAATGTCATGACTGTTAGTACCAGTCATCGTTTACCCTATAATTTACGGCTTTACGCGACAAGTACGACCAGCTTTTAATTGCGCAATGGTTTGCACAAGGGCTGACGCGGCTAACGCAACTGATGAAAGAGCATATGAAAGACGGCATTCACCCCAATTACCGCGAAATTTGTTTCATGGACACCTCCAATGGTTTCAAATTCGTGACCCGCTCTTGCGCCAACGCCAAAGAGACGATCAAAATGGAAGACGGTCGCGACCTGCCGTTGTACAAACTCGACACTTCCAGCGAATCGCACCCTTTTTACACCGGCACACAAAAATCTGTCGATAACATGGGTGGCCGGGTCGAGCGTTTCCGCAACCGTTTTGGCAAGACCGCAGCCAAATAAACTGGCCCACGCTTGTTTACAAGAAGGCAGCCCGGGCAACCGCGCTGCTTTTTTTATGACTCAACCCACTCCCGCCATCGTTGCCCAAGGTGCCGTCCAGCGTTTGCCGCGCATCGCGCTGCTGCTGTTTTGCGTCGCCTATGTCTTGCCGGGCTTGGTCGGCCGCGAACCTTGGCGGAGCGCCGACATCAGCGCCTTTGGTTACATGGCTGAACTGGCGCGCGGCACCAGCGACTGGTTTGCGCCGCAGTTGCTGGGTTTGGCACCCAAAGTCGATGCGTTGCTGCCCTACTGGCTGGGCGCCTGGGCGATACAACTGGCACCGAGCTGGATGGCGAGCGACCTTGCCGCTCGCATCGCGTTTGGCTTGCTGCTGGTACTGACCTTGGTCTCGACCTGGTACGCCACCTACTTCCTGGCACGCAGCCCGCAGGCGCAACCGGTGGCGTTTGCCTTCGGCGGCGAGGCGCTGCCACCCGACTATGCACGCGCCATGGCCGACGGTGGCTTGTTGGCCTTCATTGCCTGCCTGGGGCTGGCCCAGTTGTCGCACGAAACCACGCCGGCGCTGGCGCAACTGTGTTTTACGGCCTTGACTTTTTACGCCCTGGCGGCCCTGCCTAACCGCACGCTGTTTCCCCTGCTCGGTGCCGCAGCGGGGCTCATCGGGCTGGCCCTGTCGGGCGCGCCGACCATGGCGGCCCTGTTTGGCGCAGGCGGCACCCTGATTCATCTGCTGGACAACTATTGCGACGCCGACAGCACCCGGAAAAATACGATGAAAGGCGGCGCGCTGGCTCTGCTGAGCGTGCTGGTGATCGTGCTGGCCAGTGTTCTTGGCCTATGGCGTTGGCGCATCGAAATGCCGGAGCCCAGCTGGGTTGAGTGGCGCAGTCTGGCACGCCTGCTGCTGTGGTTCACCTGGCCGGCCTGGCCGCTGGCACTGTGGACCCTGTGGCGCTGGCGTCACCAGTTGTTTCGCCGCTGTGCGCCGAGCCGACATCTGGCGCTGCCGCTGTGGTTTGCAGGTATTGCCGTAGTCGCCACTTTGAGCACCGCATCAGCCGACCGGTCGTTGCTGCTCGCCCTGCCGGCACTGGCAACCTTGGCGGCATTTGCCCTGCCCACCTTGAAACGCAGCGTGACCGCACTGATTGACTGGTTCACCTTGTTGTTTTTCTCGGGCTGTGCCGTCATCATCTGGGTGATCTGGATTTCCATGCAAACCGGAGTGCCCGCGCAACCCGCCGCCAACGTCGCGCGGCTGGCACCCGGGTTCGCACACAGTTTTTCCTTGCTCTCTTTTTTGCTGGCCATTGCGGCGACGCTGGCGTGGGTCTGGCTGGTGCACTGGCGCGTCGGCAGGCACCGCGCGGCCATCTGGAAGAGTCTGGTGCTGCCCGCTGGCGGCGCCGCCTTGTGCTGGCTGCTGCTGATGACTTTGTGGCTGCCACTGCTTGATTTTGCCCGCAGCTACGCCGTCCAGGCGCGCCGCGTTGTGGCGGTGCTACCGCAGCCGGTCTGCGTTGAAGTACAAGGTTTAAGCCGCGGCCAGATCGCCGCTTTTGAGTTTTACGGCAAGCTGCGGCTCAAACCTGCGGGCGTGCAGACCAATTGTCCCTGGCTGATCGCGGGCAAGGATGTCTCAGCGCCCGGGTCGACGCTCGTTGACCTGACACGCTGGCGCGTTGACAGCCGTTTGCGCCACCAGTACGACCGCGACGAAGATGTGGTCCTCTACCGGCGCAACGCCAGCGCCGAACCCGGCACGCCGTGACCCGGCCGACGCGGTGCCACGGCAGGTCTTCAGGCTTTGGGCTTCTTCTTGCCCAATCTCGATTCGGTGCCCTTGATCAGGCGACTGATGTTCTCGAGGTGGCGGTAGATCAACAGCAGCGACATGACCGACAGCGACAGCAGCACGGCCTTGTTCAGGTACCAGGCCAGGCCGTCACCCAAGATGTAATAAACCGGCGCAGCCACCGCAGCGACGAGCGAAGCCAGCGACGAATAGCGGAAAAAATAGGCCATGATCAGCCAGGTCGCTCCGGCGGCCAGACCCAGAAACGGATTGATGCCCACCAGCACACCGAAAGCGGTGGCCACACCTTTGCCGCCGACAAATTTGAAAAACACCGGGTACAAATGCCCAACAAATGCGGCCAGCCCGACCATGGCCATGCTGCCTTCTTCCAGGCCATACGGTTTGCCATACCATTTGACCAGCAGCACCGGCAGCCAACTCTTGGCCATGTCCAGCAGCAGGGTGACAACGGCCGCCGCCTTGTTGCCCGAGCGCAGCACATTGGTGGCGCCGGGGTTCTTGCTGCCGTAAGTGCGCGGGTCGTTCAGCCCCATGGTGCGACTCACAATCACCGCAAACGAGAGTGAACCGATCAGGTAGCCCAACAGGGTCGCGATCAGAGGGTAAAAGGATTGAATGGATTCCAAAAGATATCTCCTGCTATGGCACGCGCTGGCAGTGCTGTGAAGTGCCTATTCTGCCAGCGCGCACTGCACCGGCTTGGCAGCCAGCAGCGACACACAAACCTGCGGGTCAAGCGCCACCAGATAACCACGCCTGCCGCCATTGATCAGAATTTGGGGCAACCCAAGAATCGAGGATTCGATAAAGACCGGCATCAACCGGCGCGTGGCAAATGGCGAGGTGCCGCCAACCAGATAACCGCTGTGCCGATTGGCCACCTCCGGCAGGCAGGGCGTCACTGACTTGGCACCGATCTGGCGTGCCAGGTTTTTGGTGGACACCTTGCGGTTGCCGTGCATCAACACCACCAGCGGTTTGGCATCCTGGTCCTGCATGATGAGCGTCTTGACTACGGTAAACGGATCAACTTCCAGCATCTTGGCGCTGTGCGCGGCGCCGCCATGCTCCAGGTAAGCAAAGTGGTGTTCGGTGAACACCACTTGATGGCTTTTCAGGAACTGGGTGGCCGGGGTTTCAGAGACGTGTTTAACCATGGCGAAGTTAAAGCGCCGGGTCCCGAATTTCCCAGCGGATGGCATCAATTTGCGCCAACAACTCAGGCGACAGCGCAGTTCCCCACGCATCCAGGTCGGCGTCCAGTTGCGCCACCGATGTCACCCCGATGATGGTGCTGGCGACCTGCCATTTGGTGTAGCAAAACGCCAGTGCCAACTGAGTCGGTGTGAGGCCATGTTGCTGCGCCAGCGCGTTGTAGCGACGCGCCGCCGCAAGCGCATCGGCGCGACCCCAGCGCTGCTTGCGGGTGGATTCAAACTTGCTCATGCGCGCCATGGCCGGTGCTCCCACGCCCGTGAAACCCGAGGCATCGTACTTGCCGGTCAACAAGCCGAAGGCCAGCGGCGAGTAGGCCAGCAGAGACACGTCCAGGCGGTGCATGGTTTCATCCAGCGCGTTTTCCACCGTACGGTTCAGCAGGCAATAGCAGTTTTGCACCGTGGCCACGCGCGGCAGGCCCAGTTGCTCGGCCAGGCGCACAAACTCGTGGACGCCATAGGGCGTCTCGTTGGACAAGCCAACCGCACGCACCTTGCCCGCCTGTACCAGCTTTTGCAGCGCTTCCAACTGGCACTGGATCGAGGTTCCCGGCTGGTCCTTGCTCGGCTCGAAATGCATCAGGCCGAAGGCCGGCACATGGCGCACGGGCCAGTGGATCTGGTAAAGGTCGATCACATCGGTCTGCAAGCGCCTCAAGCTGCCCTCGCAAGCGGCAATGATGTCGGCAGCCGTCAAATCTGCGCTGCCGCCCCGAATCCAGGGCATGCCACGCGCCGGGCCAGCCACCTTGGTGGCCAGCACCAACTGCCGACGCGCTGACGGATTTTTGGCCAGCCAGTTGCCAAGGATGATTTCGGTGGCGTTGCAGGTTTCAGCACGGGGCGGTACCGCATACATCTCGGCGGTGTCGATAAAGTTCACGCCGCGCGCCAGCGAGCGGTCCAAAATGGCGTGGGCGGTGGGCTCGTCAACCTGCTCACCAAACGTCATGGTGCCAAGACAAATCGGGGTGACGCGCAAATCGCTCCTGCCAAGCGCTCTTGTTTTCATGGTGCTCCTCAAAAAATTCCTCAACCCGCCGCAAAGCGGACAATCGAAACGCCAGCAAGCGCTGGCAAACCGGGCCGCTAGTCGGGTTGGATGCCGTGCGTGGCAATCACAGCACCGAACAAGGCGGCGTCAAGCCTGATGCGTCGGGCCAGGCCCTCGGCGGAAGTGCCCACCACCTGCCAGCCTTGTTGAAACAACTTCTGACGAATTTCGGGTGAGCGCGCAATGTCGCTCAACAGGGCGGAAAGTTGAGCGACTATCGGTTTGGGCAACGAGTTTGGTGCGGCGACGGCATTCCAGATTTCCAGGTTGAAGTCCGGCACGCCAGCTTCGGCCATACTGGGCAGTTCAGGCGCCAAGGGGCTGCGTCCGCTCGATGTCACGCCAATGGCGCGCAGCTTGCCGGCCTTGATCTGGGCCAGGGCCAATGCGGGCGGCATCATCGACAACTGCAGTTGACCGCCTACCATGGCGGTCGCCACCTGCGGGTAACCGGGGTAAGGTATGTGCAGCGGATTGATATGCGTCTTGCTCTTGAGCAGTTCCATGCCAATATGACCCACGGTGCCGACCCCCGGCGAACCATAGCTCCACTTGTCACCGGCCTTGCGGGCTGCCGCGAAAAAATCCTTGACGCTGGCGCCGGGTGAGCCGACCGGCGCCGTCAACACCAGCGGTGAAACACCGATCAAGCTGATGGGCGTGAGGTCTTTGAGTGGATCGTAGTTGAGCTTGGGGTTAAGCAGCTTGGCAATGGTCATGTTGCCATTGATCATCAGGCCTATGGTGTGATCATCGGTGGCCTTGGCAACAAAATCGGCAGCGATGTTGCCACCCGCGCCGACCTTGTTCTCAACGATGACGGTTTGACCCAACGCTTTAGCCAGCGGCTCGGCCAAGGTGCGTGCGGTCAGATCCGGCGACGAACCGGGCGGGAATCCCACAATGAGGTGCAGTGTCCGGGTTGGCCACGCAGCAGCGGCCTGCGCCGCGTGGACGCAAGACAAACCCGAGATCAAGGCGACAGCAAGAAGCAGGGTCTTGCGTCGAAGCACAGCACAGCGCATAAAAAAACTCCGTAAGTTTCAATCATAAAACCTACGGAGTTTGCCTCATTTCAAAGGCTGTTTCTAAGAACGCTGGCAAATCCCTCAGGCGTATTCGCTCAGGGTTTTTTTCATCTTCTTCATGGCCGCCACCTCGATTTGACGGATGCGCTCGGCGCTGACGCCATAGACCGCCGCCAGGTCGTGCAAAGTCATGCCGCCCGAACTGTCGTCGTTGACCTTGAGCCAGCGCTCTTCCACGATACGCCGACTGCGCTCGTCCAGCGCTTCCAACGCCGTGGCAATGCCGGAGCTGGCCAACACGTCACGCTGGTGCGCCTCTATCATCGCCGTGGGCTCATGCTGCGTGTCGGTCAAATAAGCGATCGGGCCAAACGCGTCTTCACCGTCTTCCGAAGGCCCCGGATCGAGCAGCACATCACCGCCCGAGAGCCGGGTTTCCATCTCGATGACCTCTTCGCGCTTGACATGAAGCTGCGCCGCCATCGCGTCGATCTGATCGACATTGAGGGTGTCGCGGTGCGTGCCCAAATCGGCCGCAGCGTCATCGGACTTGTAGCGCTGTTTCATCGAGCGCAGGTTAAAGAACAGCTTGCGCTGCGCCTTGGTCGTGGCGACCTTGACCATGCGCCAGTTTTTCAGGATGAACTCGTGAATCTCGGCCTTGATCCAATGCAAGGCGTAGCTCACCAGGCGCACGCCCTGGTCAGGGTCAAAGCGCTTGACCGCTTTCATCAAGCCCACATTGCCTTCCTGTATCAGGTCGCCGTGCGGCAGACCGTAGCCCAGGTACTGGCGTGACACCTTCACCACCAGGCGCAGGTGCGACAGCACCAGCTTGCTGGCGGCCTCCAGGTCGTTGTCGTTTTTGAACTTGCGCGAGAACTCCTGCTCCTGTTCGAGCGTGAGCATGGGCAAGCGATTGCATGCCGAAATATACGCATCGAGATTGCCCAGCGGCGGCACCAGCGCCCAGGGATTGGCAACCGCCAGAGCAGCACTCGAAACTCCAGTTTGATTAGCCATATCAGAACTCCTATTTGTCATAAGCACAATATTAGCACTCTATTGAAGAGAGTGCTAAAAGCAACGGAATTCCTTAAGCGCCCCTGGGCAGGGCGACGGTCCCCCAAAACAGCGAATGGCGCCAGCGCGACGACAGCCAGCCGTCAAGGGCCGTCTATAATCCGCCGCTTACCAGCCGGTGTAGCTCAGTCGGTAGAGCAGCTCATTCGTAATGAGAAGGTCGGGTGTTCGATTCATCTCTCCGGCACCAAATGCAAAGGCCCCTAGCTGTCATGGTTAGGGGCTTTTTCATGTAACTAACGCGTACCCCAGAACGAATTATGGCCAGCGACCGGTATTTCGTCTTCGTCATACACCAAACGCGTGCTGCTAGTCCTAAACTGCTTGTCTGGAGGCAATGTAGTTTTAAGGGTGCGAACCAAATGCAGGACTGCGACTAAGAACCGCTGTGCAAGCTTTGGGTTAAGGGCCTTTTCTACATCGTGCAAAAGCTCGCCAAGTTCCTGCATGTGCTTTTGCGCCTCCTCCATTGGCATTTCCTCAGACTCGTAACGCAGAGTCTTGAACTTCGGATGGGCTAACTGGTTCCGAATTTTCAGCAAGAGCCAGATGTCCCCAAACGGAGCTGCTGACTTGTCGAAGGGTATATTCGCCGCTTGACAAATCAAACGAATTTTTGCTTTGGGCGAGCTTGACTCAAAGTCCCCGAAGTCAGGCACTACTAACTCACCAATAGTGTTCACAATCGCCTCGACCGACAAAGCGAGCAGAGTAGTTGCGGCCAAGAGATCGTGCCAGCTTACATACTCCTTCCGTTTCATCTCTTTACAGAAATAATTAGCAGACTCCACGAAAGGTTCATAAGGAAAAAACAATCTCTCTGCGACTACTTTGGCAGTTTTCATTTTGCGCACTTTCTAAGTCGGATTATTGTAGGTACGCGTCCAAGCGGTTAGCGGCACACTGGAGTCCTTCGGGTGCGACGTGAGCATAACGCTCCACCATCGATTGGGTTTCCCAACCGCCCAGGCGCTGCAATTCATGCGTCGGCGTGCCAGCCTCACGATGCCAGGTGGCAAACGTATGGCGCAGATCGTGCCACCGAAAATCGACGATTCCTGCCCGTTGTAGCGCATTGCGCCAAGCCTTGGTGTTGACCCGGACGACAGGGTTACCGTCATAAGTGAGAACATAGGTCAAACGCGCGGCCGCTTCACAACTTCTGAAGAATAGCTACCATTGGCAACGTTGGCATCGAGGTGGGCTGCGGTCTGCGGTGGCAACTTTAACCTGGAGCTTCCTATGGCACAAAAGCATTTTGAACCCGGCACAAAGGTCAACCTCTCACCCCTTGGCCCCGCCTTGGCGCAGGCACGCACCACCGCCATCGTGAAGGGGCGGCAATTGGAGGTCATGCGCGTTGTTCTGCTGGCGGGCAAGAGCATGAAAGAACACAAAGTACCTGGCGAGATGACCGTTCAATGCCTGGAGGGTTGCATCGAGCTGCGCACGCCTCAGACGGTGTATGTACTCAACGCGGGTGATTTCATCTACCTCGAAGCTGCGCTTGCCCATTCACTGCAGGCGGTCAGCGACGCATCGGCGTTGGTCACCCTTTTCGTTGGCGCTGTGTAGCGACCTGAGTATCCCCGGCAACAGCCAGGCAGCATCAGGCCGCATACCCCAGCACGGCAAAATAATGGCAGCCGGTGCCGACTGCGACAAACCCGTGCCAGACTGCATGCGCGTACCGCAGTCGGGAATCCAGCATAAAGAACACGACGCCGCTGGTATAGGCCAGCCCACCGACCACCAGCAACATGATGCCCGGCGTCGGGACGTGCTCCACCAGCGGCACCGCCGCAATCAGCACGAGCCAGCCCATGGCGAGATACAGGCCGGTGGAAAGCCAGGGATGAGACAGGCGGCCAAACGATTTGAGCGTGACGCCAATGACGGCCAGCGACCACACCAGAACGAGCAGCGTCCAGCCCCATGGGCCTCTTAAGGCACCCAGCGCGAACGGGGTGTAGCTGCCCGCGATGAACAAATAGATGGCATCGTGGTCAAGCTTCATGAAAACACGTTTGACACGACCCGCCGGCAACGCGTGGTAAAGCGTCGAGGTCAGGTACAGCACCACCATCGTCGCTGCAAAAACAGCGGCAGCGACTACATTGGCGAGGGACAGATGGCGCGTCGCAGCGATCAGAAAAGGCGCTGCCACGACAGCCGCCAGCAGCACGACACCATGGCTCACGCTGTTGGCGATTTCCTCACCCAGGCTTTGGGGGCGTTTGGTCATTTGATGCATTGGCACGCGGCAAAGTATGCGCGCAAGCCCGTTGCGTGTCTGTTTGGCCGTATGAAAGCCACCTTTCGGCGGTGGGTCATGTTTTGAGAAAGCAGGCTGGCGGTGGAAAACAGAAGGCTTTTGCAACGTCGTTGCAAAATGCAGCCATCGCACCCAAGACCAAGGACTTGACCCATGCCAGTACCCGACTTTTCCAAAGGCGTCGCCTTCGTTCGCGGGCAGTACGTGCCCATTGACGAGGCGAGCATTCCGATGACCGACTGGGGCTTCCTGCGCTCCGACGCAACCTACGACGTGGTCACGGTGTGGGATGGCGCGTTCTTTCGCCTGGACGCCCATTTGGAGCGCTTCATGCGCAGTTGCAAGCGCTGGCGGCTTGACCCGGGATTGACGCCCGCGCAGATTACCGACGTCCTGTCGCAGTGCGTGCGCCTGAGCGGGCTGCGCGCGTCTTATGTCGAAATGATCTGCACCCGGGGTCAACCGCCATGGGGCTCGCGTGACCCGCGCCTGGCAACCAACCAGTTCTATGCTTTTGCGGTGCCTTATGTCTGGCTCGCCAACGCCCAGCAGCGCGAAACGGGGCTGCATGTAAGAGTCAGCGAGGTGCAACGCATTCCTGCCACGTCAGTGGACCCCTCGGCCAAGAACTACCACTGGAACGACTTGACGATGGGCCTCTTGGGCGCACTTGACGCCGGCGCTGACAGCGTGCTGCTGGTCGATTCATTGGGGAACGTGGTCGAAGGACCGGGATTCAACGTGTTTTGTGTCAGCCACGGTGTGCTGGTGACGCCCAACGAGGGAATGCTTGAAGGCGTGTCGCGCCGCACCGTCATCGAGATGGCCCATGCGCTGGGGCTGGCGCTGCAACTGCGCGCCTTGCCAGCCGACGAGTTGCGTGGCGCGCAGGAGGTGTTCATCACGACCTCAGGCGGTGGTGTGCTGCCTGTGACGATGGTGGACCAGCGCCTGATCGGCGCTGGCAGGCCGGGGCCGATCACGCAGCGCTTGGTTCAGACCTACTGGGCCTGGCACGCTGATCCGGCGTACAGCCAAGCGATAGATTATTCGCTTTGATGCGCTGCCGAGCGGATCAGATGGCGCGCTGCATGCGCATGGCCACGCTCATATCGCCCTTGACCTTGAGTTTGCCCATCATGAAACCGGTGGCCGGTTGAAGATCGCCCTCGAGCAGGGCGTTCAGGTTTTCAAGCGTGATGGTAATGGTGCAATCGGCATCGATGTCGGCGTTGCTGACCGTGTTGGGTGTGGATTTACCGTCAATGTAGATGACGCCATCGGCGCCGCAATCAAATTTAAGGGTGGCATCCAGGCCGCTGTCGGCACCGGCTTTGCTGCGAATGGTCGCCGTGCAAGCTTCGAGGTTCATACGCTGTTCCTTGTAAAAAATAGATGATAAATGCAAAGCATTGCTGGTCATGCGATGGTATCAGCGACAAGGGCTGCGCGTCATGGAAAAAACGCCGGCAGCAAATTCAATTGACGTTAACGTCAAGCTACCGTCTAATCCGTGGCAATCAAGAGGATGCCATTTCATGCCCGTTATTCGTTCCAGGATCAACGTCAAATCCACCGCCTTTGGCATCAACGCGCAACGCATGCACGACTTGCTCTGCGAGGTGCAGCGCCTTGAGCAGATGGTCATCGCCGAGTCTCAGTCCAAGCGCGACAAGTTCGAAGCGCGCGGCCAGTTGTTGCCGCGTGAACGGGTTGCGCGCCTGCTGGACCGTGGCTCGCCGTTTCTTGAACTCAGCCGCCTGGCCGGCCTGGGCATGCACGATGACGATGGCAAAAAACTGGTGCTCGGTGGCGGCTCCATTGTCGGCATTGGCGTGGTGGCGGGCAAGCGCTGCCTCATTTCCGCCAATGACAGTGCGGTCAAGGGCGGCACGGTGGCACCCATGGGGCTGCGCAAAGCGCTGCGGGCGCAGGAGATCGCGCGCGAGAACAAGTTGCCGGTCATTTATCTGGTTGAAAGCGGCGGTGCCAACCTGCTGTACCAGAGCGAGATTTTTATCGAAGGTGGCCGCAGTTTTGCCAACCAGGCGCGCATGTCGGCTGCAGGCTTGCCGCAAATCGCCGTGGTGCACGGTTCATCCACCGCTGGCGGCGCCTACCTGCCCGGTTTGTGCGACTATGTGATTCTGGTGCGCGGGCGCTCCAACATCTTCCTGGCCGGCCCGCCCCTGGTCAAGGCAGCGATTGGCGAGGACTGCACCGAGGACGAATTGGGCGGCGCCGAAACCCATGCGCAGGTGACCGGACTGGGCGAATACCTGTGTGAAGACGATGCCCATGCGATTGGCATGGCGCGCGAAGTTCTCGACAAGCTGCAATGGGATCAGGCGCCCGCTGCGGCGAGCTTCGCCGAACCGCTGTATGACGAGCAGGATCTGCTGGGTGTGGTGCCGGCCGATGAACGCGAGCCCTACGACGTGCGCGAGGTGATTGCGCGCCTGGTCGATGGTTCTGATTTTCTGGAATTCAAGACCGAGTACGCCGGCGAAATGGTATGTGGCCACGCCCGTGTGCAAGGGCGGCTGGTGGGCATTCTGGGCAACAACGGCCCGATCCAGCCCAGCGGTTCGACCAAGGCCGGGCAATTCATCCAGTTGTGCGATCAAAGCGGCACGCCACTTGTGTTCCTGCAAAACACGACCGGCTACATGGTGGGGTCGGTGGCCGAGCGCAGCGGCGCCATCAAGCACGGCTCCAAGATGATCCAGGCGGTGGCCAATGCACGATCTCCCAAATTCACCATCGTGCTGGGGGGCTCTTATGGCGCGGGTAACTATGGCATGTGTGGTCGTGGTTTTGATCCGCGCTTCATCTTTGCCTGGCCCACGGCGCGTACCGCCGTGATGGGCGGAGCGCAGGCGGCCAAGGTGATGGATATCGTCAACCGCGCCAAAATCGAGCGCAGCGGCATGGCGGCCAACGAGGAAGCCCTGCAAGCGATGTCAGACGGTCTGCGCCTGCGCCTGGACAAGGAATCGGCGGCCCTGTTTGGCACCGCGCGGCTGTGGGACGACGGCATCATAGACCCGCGCGACACCCGGCGTTTCCTGGGGCTGGGGCTGGCCCTGGCCGAAGAAGGGCAGCGCCGTCAATTGCACCCCAATACCTTCGGCGTGGCCCGCTTATGAGGGATGTCAAAAATGCGCAAACTCCCTTTGCGTCATTGCGCCCCGCCTCGTCATTGCGAACAAAGTGAAGCAATCCATAACCCCGAAAAGCATGGATTGCCGCGTCGCTGCGCTCCTCGCAATGACGATAGCCGATGCGTCACTGCGATTGCCGATGCGTCATCGCGATGGCAGCATGGCATTCCATGCCCCGGTGGTCCGCCACCATGGATTGCCGCGTCGCAGCGCTCCTCGCAATGACGATGCTCGTTGCGTCATTGCGAGCGCAGCGCGGCAATCCAGGTTTTCTTCTGATTCAACTGAAAGGTTCTTATGAAATTCACGCCCGAACACGAACAGATCGCCGACACGGTGCGCAAGTTTGTGGCCAAGGAAATCAACCCCCATCTGCCGCAGTGGGAAGCAGCCGGGCAGTTTCCGGCGCATGCCTTGTTCAAGAAGATGGGCGATCTGGGGTTGCTGGGCATCAAGTACCCGGTTGAGTACGGCGGCATGGGGCTGGACTTCAGTTACTCCATGGTGATGGCTGAAGCGCTGGGTGAATGCAATGCCGGGGGCGTACCGATGGCCATTGGCGTGCACAGCGACATGTGCACGCCTGCGCTGGCGCGCTTTGGCTCCGATGAATTGCGGCACGAGTTCCTGGCGCCCAGCATCGCCGGCGACATGGTGGGTTGCATCGGTGTGAGCGAGGCCGGTGGCGGCTCGGATGTCGCTGCGCTGAAAACCAGCGCCAAAAAGGACGGCGACGACTATCTCATCAACGGCTCCAAAATGTGGATCACCAACGGCATGCAAGCCGACTGGTGTTGTCTGCTGGCCAACACCTCGGAGGGTTCGCCGCACAAGAACAAGTCGCTCATCATTGTGCGCATGGACAGCCCCGGCATCACGCGCCAGAAGATCCGCAAGATCGGCATGGATTCTTCCGACACGGCGCAACTGTTTTTTGACAACGTGCGCGTGCCTCAGCGCAACCTGATCGGCCAGGAAGGCATGGGTTTCATGTTCCAGATGCTGCAGTTCCAGGAAGAGCGTCTCTATGCCGCAGCGGGCTCGCTGCGCTCGCTCGACCGCTTGATCGACCAGACCATCGACTACACCCGCCAGCGCAAGGCCTTTGGCAAGTCGATACTCGACAACCAGGTGGTGCACTTTCGCCTGGCCGAGTTGCGCACCGAGGTCGAAGCCTTGCGCGCCCTGACCTACCACGCCGTGGAAGCCTATGTGTCGGGCAAGGATGTGACCCGCCTGGCATCGATGGCCAAGCTCAAGTGCGCGCGTCTGAGCCGCGAAGTGGCCGACAGTTGCCTGCAGTACTGGGGCGGCATGGGCTACACCTGGGACAATCCGATTTCGCAAGCCTACCGCGACTCTCGGCTGCTCTCGATTGGCGGCGGTGCCGATGAGATCATGCTGGGCATCATATGCAAACTCGAAGGCACTTTGCCTGGCCGGGAGTGATGCGCCGGGCACCAGAAGCCGAGGGTCGAACCATGGGGGTCATATCATGAGTTTCTCCAAAATTCTGATCGCCAACCGGGGCGAGATCGCCGCTCGCGTCATACGCACTGCGCGCAGGCTGGGGTTTCGAACCGTCGCGGTCTATAGCGATGCCGATGGCAGCGCACCGCACGTCGGTCTGGCCGACGAAGCTGTGCATATCGGGGGCTCGGCTGCTGTCGATTCGTACCTGTGCGTGCAAGCCTTGCTGCAAGCCGCCCACAAAACCGGTGCCGATGCCATTCACCCTGGCTACGGCTTCCTGAGCGAGAGCGCCGATTTTGCCCAGGCTTGCCTGGATGCAAAGCTGGTGTTCATTGGGCCGCCACCCGCCGCCATGCAAGCCATGGGCAACAAGGCGCTGGCCAAGCGACGCATGCTGGCCGCTGGTGTGCCCTGTGCGCCCGGCTATCTGGGTGAAGATCAGGACGATGCACGGCTGACCGAAGAGGCTTTGAGGCTGGGCTTTCCCCTCTTGGTCAAGGCGGTTGCGGGAGGTGGCGGCCGGGGCATGCGACTGGTAAGCGCGGCCAGCGAGATCGCGCAGGCACTGGTTGGCGCCAGGCGCGAGGCACACAATGCTTTCGGTGACGGCACGCTGATGCTGGAACGCTTGATCGACAACGCGCGGCACATTGAAATTCAGATCTTTGCCGATGCGCACGGCAACGCGGTTTATCTGGGCGAGCGCGACTGCACGGCCCAGCGCCGCAGGCAAAAAGTGATTGAGGAGGCGCCCTCACCGATCATGACAGCGGCGCTGCGCCAGACCATGGGCAGCGATGCCGTCACAGCGGCGCTGGCGGTGGGCTACCGGGGCGCGGGTACGGTGGAGTTCGTCTTGGACGCCGAGCTGAACCACTATTTTCTGGAGATGAACACGCGCTTGCAGGTCGAGCATCCGGTGACCGAGTTGGTCACGGGTCTTGATCTGGTCGAGTGGCAACTGATGGTGGCCGCTGGCGAGCCGCTACCGGTCTCTCAGGCCGGTATCCAATGGACCGGCCATGCGATTGAGGCGCGCCTGTATGCCGAAGACCCCTATGCCGGTTTCGCACCGCAAACCGGCACGGTGCGCTGGTGGCGCGCGCAACCCGCCCGGCTGGCGGGTGTGCGCATCGACGATGGCATCCAAGAGGGCAGCGAAATAACGCCGTTCTACGACGGACTGCTGGCCAAAGTCATCGCCCACGGGCGTGACCGCGATGATGCGATTCGACGCTTGCGCGCGGCGTTGCAGAACACGCCTTTGCTGGGTCTGCGCAACAATGGCCGTTTTCTGGTGGATCTGCTGGACCATGCGGCGTTTCGCGCTGCGACGATGACCACCCGCCTGATCGACCAATGGCAGGAACAGCGCGACGCTTTGTTCCAACGCCCGGTCCCTGGCAACGAAGTCTGGTCTATTGCGGCGGCGGCATTTGCCATGCAAAACGGCACCAGTTGGCGCGCCGACAGCGTGGCGGCATTTGATATTTCGTTGCGCTGCGATGAACGCATGCACACACTTCGGGTTCAGCCTGATCGCTGTGGACGGGTGCTCGTCAGTGCCGCCCAGCACCAGCACGGCGTGCGAATCATCAGCTTCACTGAGGGTGAGCTGCGCTTCGAGATCGATGGCGTGATGCGCCGTGCCGTGGCGGTGCGGCACCAGCAGGAACTGCACCTGGCTTTGGACGGCACCTCCTTTGTCTTCAGTGAATGCTCGCCCTTCCCGGCCAAAGAGCGGCCGATGGACGCCGCACAGGCGCGTGCTGCGGTAGCGGGCAAGCTGACGCAGCTGCAAGTTGCCATTGGCGACCGGGTTGAGGCAGGGCAGGCGTTGCTGTGCATAGAAGCCATGAAGATGGAAATGTGGCTGACGGCGCAGGCCACGGGCACGGTGATGGCGCTGCACGCCAAGGTCGGGGCGCAAGTCGAATCAGGCGCCTTGCTGGTCGAAATCAAACTCCAGGAAACCAAGTGATGGACAAAGCCATTCTGACCTGCGCCCTGACCGGCGTGCTGACCAACCCCAAGCAACATCCGGTGCCCGTCACACCGGACCAGATGGCGGCCCAGGCACGTGATGCCTTTAACGCCGGCGCCGCCATCATGCATGTGCATCTGCGCATGCAGGAAGAAGGCCGAGGTCATTTGCCGAGCTGGGAGCCTGATCTTGCCGAAACAGTGGTGCATGCGATCCGTGCCGCCTGCCCTGGCGTCATCATCAATCTTTCGACGGGGGTGGTCGGCCCGGATATCTCGGGCCCGCTGGCGTGCATCCGACGCGTCAAACCTGAAATTGCCGCCTGCAATGCGGGCAGTTTGAATTACCTCAAGCTCAGGGACGATGGCCAGTGGGCCTGGCCGCCGATGTTGTTCGACAACCCGGTCGCCAAGATCGGGCAATTCCTCGCCGTAATGGACGAATGCGGGGTGCATCCGGAGTTCGAATGTTTCGATGTCGGCATCGTGCGCTCGGTCGGCATGTACCTGAAGGCCGGCCTGCTCACGCCATCGATGGGGCACCCCGCCTACAACCTGGTCATGGGGGTCGCATCGGGCATGCCATGCGACGCGGATTTGCTCGCCTTGCTGCCACGCTGGCTCGCACCTGGCAGCCTCTGGCAAAGCACGCTGATTGGTCGCGCTGAAATCTGGCCGGTGCACCAAAGGACGGCGGAGCTCGGTTGCATGCTTCGCACCGGGTTGGAAGATACTTTCTACCTGCCCGATGGCGAGCGCTCCAGCGGCAATGGCGAGTTGATCACGGCCCTGGCTGAATGCGCGCGCAATGCGGGGCGGTCGGTGGCCAGCCCGTTTGAAGCGCGGGTGTTGCTGGGGCTACAGCGCTGAAGAGCAACCCAGAAGTGTGCGTGAACGCCGGCATGAGGCGACGATGCCGGACGTCACCCCCTCAGAAGTCACCCAAGCAAAAAAATAGCTTAGAGGCGCCAACCTATAAGCTATTGTTCTAGAACGTAAATTCTGGTGCGGCTGGCAGGAATTGAACCCACGACCCCTTGGTTCGTAGCCAAGTACTCTATCCAACTGAGCTACAGCCGCTAAGAAGAGAAATTATAACATGCAGCGCATTTGCATCGGCGGGCCGATTTTCAACGGGCGTTCAAGATCGACCAGATTCAGCCGTTACAGCGCTCGCGCTGAGTCGCAAAATCAGGTGGTGACTGAGGTGCATGCGCATCGCTGCGTTCGTCAGTGCCATCTTGATGCCGGCGCCACCACCAGCGACCCGATGCAAACGCGGCGGATTCAAGCGCGCTCCCGCTTCATCGGCGACAACCACAACAAAGGGCTGGCTGGGTGTGTTACTGCGCCGCACCACCACCGCCAATTCTTGGCTGGCAAGTCGCACATAAGTGCCGGGCGGATAGCCGCCGACGACGCCCATCAGCGCTTGGCCGACTTCATCTTGTTGCTTGATTGACTTGCCAATAATCAACTGCACCGAATCAGTCGTGGTCCGGCCTTCCCGCGATTTGCGCGGACTGATCAGGGCGGCGTATCGGTCCACCATCCGCAAAATACGGGCCAGCCTGCTGGCTGGCGGTTTTGTTGTTAAAACGCCGGTGCCGGTACTTTCGTCGTGATGCAGTGCAACGGTATCGAGCCACAATTTATCCACCACGCCCAACTTTTTGAGCATCAGAACAGTGCTGGCGGCGTGGGCCTGAATAGCGTCTTGCTGCTCAGCAGTGGGGCGCTCAATTTGCCCGGCCAATTGGTCCTGCAAAGTGGTCATTGCCATATTCATGGTCAAGGCCGCATGCACCAGATTATCGCGCTCGCTTTGAGGCAATTTCAATTCGGTGGCGACCAGGTGGCACAGCGCTGCACTCACCAGGGCGTGTGAAGCGCTGTAGCCCACGGGCGAGTTGGTTGCCAGTTGAAAGAGCAAATACAGCCCCATGTCAGGATCACGCACCAGCAGGTCTTGCAACCACCGGTCGTACTGCCACACCCGTTTCTCAAACTCCTGAACGTTGGCTGGGCTGCCCAAAATAATACCCAGGCCCGCCTCCAGGTCGGACCACAGGCCGAGCAAGTCTTCGTATTCGTTTTCAGTTTGAACCGTCACACCCATCACTCAATAACGTTTTTCGACAGCGCTCTGGGTATCACTTGGTAGCGCTTGGCTTGAACAAATTCTTCAATCACGAAAGTTATCAAAACTCAAGGGCAAATCAGTGATGTCTTTTTTGATCAGTGCCATGGCCGCTTGCAGATCGTCGCGCTTGGCACCGGTGACACGCAACTTGCTTTCCTGAATGGCGGCTTGCACCTTAAGTTTGCTGTCCTTGATCAGGCGCTGGATTTTCTTCCCCATTTCAGTCTCGATGCCATTGCGCACCTTGATGACACGTTTCACTTTGTCGCCACCCATTTTTTGCACATCACCGAGATCGAGAAAGCGCACATCGACACTGCGCTTGGTGAGCTTGTTGCGCAGAATGTCTTCAATCTGCGTAAGTTGAAAATCGGCGTTGCCCACCAGGGTGATTTCCTTGTCCTTCTGCTCAATGGCAGCGGGGGTGCCCTTGAAATCAAAGCGGGTGCTGATTTCCTTGGCGGTGTTTTCCACGGCGTGCTTTACGTCCACCATGCTGGCTTCGCAAACTGTATCGAAAGATGGCATTTTTGTTCCTTTGCTATGCACAACCCACATCGACCACGGGTTGCGTACGATTTCAAGAATGGGGTTGCAGCCGATCATGCCGACGCGCAGGCGACCCGCCCCCAATGCGACAATCCTGTTATGTTAGTCGAGAAAAATGTAGCGCTTCGGGCTTTTAACACCTTTCACATCGTGGCAAAAGCCCACACGCTGGTACGCATTGCCAGCGAAGCAGACGTGCGCGAACTGCTGGCCGACCCTGAGTTGGGCACATTGCCAAAGTTTGTCTTGGGCGGCGGCAGCAACATTGTGCTCACCGGCGATGTCAAACCGGTTGTTCTCAAAGTCGAAATCATGGGGCGAAAGCTGGTGCAAGAAACCACCAAGGCCTTTATTGTGGAGGCCGGCGCCGGGGAAAACTGGCACGATTTTGTCGCCTGGACGCTCTCTGAGGGTTTGGCGGGTCTGGAAAATATGGCCCTGATTGCGGGCACCGTGGGGGCTGCGCCGGTGCAAAACATCGGTGCTTATGGGGTCGAATTGCAGGATCGCTTCGAGTCCTTGGAGGCGATGTCTTTGCAGACCGGGCAGGTGTTTACGTTGAACGCGGCTCAATGTGGTTTTGGCTACCGTGATTCAATCTTCAAACATGGCGGTGCTGTTTCAACCCCTGGTACCGGCGACCATCAGACGCTTGGCCTGAAGGATCGCGCCTTGATTTTGCGCGTGCGTTTGCGTCTGCCCAAACCCTGGAAGCCGGTGCTGGGCTATGCTGATTTGGAAAAGAAAATGATCGCGCACGGATGCACAAATCCGACAGCGCAGCAGCTTTACGACTGGGTCTGCGAAATTCGCCGCGCCAAGCTACCCGACCCCCAGGTGCTGGGCAATGCCGGCAGTTTTTTCAAAAACCCAACGGTCACGTCAGAGCAGTGTGCCGACATCATCGCGCGTGACCCCAAGGTAGTGCACTACAAATTGGCAGACGGGACCGTCAAGCTGGCGGCAGGCTGGCTGATTGAGTCTTGTGGCTGGCGCGGCAAGTCAGTTGGCAACGCCGGGGTCTATGAAAAACAGGCGCTGGTGCTCGTGAACCGGGGCGGTAACGATGCTGCCAGCGGCACTGGCATGACCGGCGGCGAGCTGATGACGTTGGCGCGTGCGATTCAAACCAGCGTCTATGAACGCTTTGGTATCTTGCTGGAGCCCGAGCCGGTGGTGATCTAGGAACGCTTCATGCCGTCTTTTGTTCCGGTTCGGCGCGCAGCCACTGAACGGCGCTTTCACTCACTGTCGTCAACGGCAGCGTCGCATCCAGGCGCAAGACGCCGCTTTCACCCACCGGCGATTCCAGTGTGGCGAACTGGCTCTCCACCAGGCTGGGCGGAAACAGGTGCTCGCCCGCACGGGCAGTGACGCGCCGGCGTGCGGTCACCGGGTCGATTTCCAGAAATACAAAGCGCAAGTCTGGCACCAGGCTGCGCAAGTAATCGCGGTAGGCACGTTTGAGCGCCGAGCAGGTCAGCACCGCACCGCCCTGGTGCTGTGCCAGCGCCAGTCCCAGGTTGGTCAGCCAGTCGGCACGATCAGCATCGGTCAATGGCAGGCCTTGACGCATTTTTTTCTGATTGTGCTCAGAATGGAATTCATCGCCTTCGATCAGCGCCAGCCCCAGCGTCTGGGCGATCTTCTGCGCGACGCTGGATTTGCCGCAGCCGGCCACGCCCATCACAACCACGGAGTTCATCTTTGAGTCACACTGTCTCGATCATCTAAAGCCAATTGGAAGGTTCTGTGGCAGCCCTGGGAAAAGAGTGCCTTGCGCAAAAATTATTTGCCACTGTCATTGGCCAGATTCAGGAAATCCCCGCCTTCGCCCAGCGCCAACAGACCCGCTTTCGCATAAATTCCCAGCTTGGCACGCGTGTCAACAATATCCAGGTTGCGCATCGTCAGCTGGCCGATGCGGTCGGCTGGCGAGAACGGCGCGTCCGCTACTTTTTCCATGCTGAGCCGCTCGGGTGCGTACGTCAGGTTGGGACTCTCCGTATTCAGGATCGAGTAATCATTGCCGCGGCGCAGCTCCAGCGTCACTTCACCGGTAATGGCCCGTGCCACCCAGCGTTGTGCTGTCTCGCGCAGCATGATGGCTTGCGGGTCGAACCAGCGGCCTTGGTAAAGCAGGCGGCCGAGCTTGCGACCGTTGTCGCGGTATTGCTCAATGGTGTCTTCGTTGTGAATGCCGGTGACCAGGCGCTCGTAAGCGGCGAACAGCAGCGCCAAACCCGGCGCTTCATAAATGCCACGGCTCTTGGCTTCAATGATGCGGTTCTCGATCTGGTCGCTCATGCCCAGGCCATGGCGGCCACCGATGCAATTGGCTTGCAGGATCAGTGTCACCAGGTCAGCATAGGCAACTCCGTTGAGCGCCACCGGTCGGCCCTCTTCAAAGCGCACCGTCACCTCTTCACGTTTGACTTCAACTTCGTCCTTCCAGAACGCCACGCCCATGATCGGGTTGACGATCTTCATGCCAGAGCTCAATTGCTCCAGGTCTTTGGCCTCGTGCGTGGCTCCCAACATGTTGGAATCGGTCGAGTACGCTTTCTCAGCCGACATTTTGTAGCCAAAGCCAGCTTGCGTCATGAATGCCGACATTTCGGCACGGCCACCGAGTTCGTCAATGAACGCCTGATCGAGCCAGGGTTTGTAAATTTTTAACGCCGGATTGGTGAGCAGGCCGTAGCGATAAAAGCGTTCGATGTCGTTGCCCTTGAAGGTGCTGCCATCGCCCCAGATGTTGACCTCGTCTTCTTTCATGGCAGCTACCAGCATGGTGCCGGTCACAGCGCGGCCAATCGGCGTGGTGTTGAAATAGGTCACACCCGCGGTAGAAATATGGAACGCGCCACTTTGCAGTGCCGCCAAGCCCTCGCTGGCAAGTTGGCTGCGGCAGTCGATCAGGCGCGCTTTCTCGGCACCGTATTGCATCGCCTTACGCGGGATGTCGTCATAGTCCGCTTCGTCGGGTTGACCCAGGTTGGCGGTGTAGGCGTAAGGAACAGCGCCCTTGTTGCGCATCCAGTGCAGCGCCGCGCTGGTATCGAGGCCGCCAGAGAAGGCGATGCCGACTTTTTGACCGATGGGAATGTTTTGGAGAATGGTGGCCATGGTATTTGCAGTGCAGTATTTGGTAGCCTGCAATTTTAGGCGAGTCGCTTAACTCGGCGACAATGGCATTTCTTATGAAAACCGAAGCTCTAACTCTTGACCAATGGCTCGCTCACTGCGAGCGCTTGCACCCCAAAAGTATCGACCTCGGATTGGAACGCGTCAAAGTGGTCGCTGATCGGATGGGGCTGCATTTCATGTGCCCAGTGATCACTGTGGCGGGCACCAACGGCAAAGGTTCAACCTGCGCCATGTTGGAATCCATTTTGCGTCAGGCGGGCTACCGCACCGGCCTCTATACCTCACCGCATCTGGTGCATTTTGAAGAACGCCTGCAACTCGCGGGTGAAGCCGTGGCGGCTGAAGAATTAGCCTCTTCTTTCGCCAGAGTGGAGCAGGCCAGAGGCCTGAATGACGCCGAGGTTTCGCTCACCTACTTCGAGTTTTCGACGCTGGCAATTCTGGATGTCATGACCCGGGCCGCGCTGGACGTGGCGATTCTGGAAGTGGGTCTGGGTGGACGGCTTGATGCCGTCAACATTGTCGAACCTGATTGTGCTGTCATCACCAGCATCGACATTGACCACACCGAGCTGTTGGGCTTGGATCGCGAACAGATTGGCCGCGAAAAAGCCGGCATCATGCGCACCGGGCGAGCGGTGGTCGTGTGTGATCCGATGCCGCCGCAAAGCGTACTCGATCACGCCACTGAAATTGATGCCGACCTTTGGCGTTTTGGCGTTGACTTCAATGTTTCAGGAGACAAACAACAATGGGCATGGGCGGGACGCGGCCGGCGCTACATCGGCCTGGCCTATCCAGCCCTGCGTGGTGCCAACCAGTTGATCAATGCGGCTGGCGTACTGGCAGTCTTGACGGCTTTGCGCGAACGTTTGCCAGTCACCGCACAAGCCGTGCGCAACGGCTTCGCCATGGTCGAGTTGGCTGGGCGTTTCCAGATTGTTCCGGGCCAACCCACGCTGGTGCTCGACGTGGCACACAACCCGCACGCAGTCGCGGCACTCACGGCCAATCTGGATGCCATGGGCTACTTTCCGACCACGCACGCTGTGTTTGGCGCCATGGCCGACAAGGACCTGACCCGTATGTTGACCACCATCAACCCCTTGATCGACAAATGGTATTTCACTGATTTGCCAACGCCGCGCGCCGAAGCGGCGGCCGGCCTTTTGGCGAAATGGCAGGGCCAAAATACCCGAAAAGGCATCACCGCGGCGCTCTATGCGGATCCGCAGCAGGCACTGCAAGCGGCCATCGACGCCGCCGACCCCACTGATAGAATCATCGTTTTTGGATCGTTCTACACGGTAGGCGGCATTTTGAAGAATGGCGTGCCCCGCCTTCAAGCCAAACACCTGTCAAACACTTGAAATCCTGAACCTCCACATCATGGCTTTTTTCAAGTTTCGCAAGCGTACCGACGAGCCGGCAAGCGCACCCAGCCAAAGCGAGAGCAACGAGGCCTTGCGTAAGCGTGCCAAATACCGGTTGACGGGTGCCGCCGTTCTGGTGCTCATCGGTGTCATCGGATTCCCGGTTTTATTTGACAGGCAGCCGCGCCCCATTGCGGTCGATATCCCGATTGAGATCCCTGACCGCGACAAGTCCAAACCGGTGACGGTGCCGCTCGGTGCGCCAACGGTGCACCAGCCCAACAAGGAAAATGACGCGTCGCAAGGTTCGCCCGCGGCACCGACCTTGGCGCCTGCTTTGGTTGCGCCAATTGCGGTCCCGCCTGCAGCATCCGTCGCCAAAACAATTGCGAGCGAAGCGCCCGAGCCGGATGCCAAACCAGCCAGCCAACCCGTCAAAAAATCGGTGGCGCCATCACTTAATGCAGATCAAGGCAGCAAGATTCAGGCCATTCTGGATGGCAAGGAGCCGGACAAAAAGTTGCCCGCCAATGAGGGACGGTTTGTGGTTCAGGTGGGCGCTTTTACCGACCCGGCGCGGGCCAGGGAGGTGCGACTGAAGGTGGAACATGCGGGCCTGAAAACCTATACCCAGGTGGCGCAGACCAAGGACGGACGCCGCACACGGGTACGGGTAGGGCCTTTTGCAACCAAGGCTGAAGCTGAGGATGCTGCAGGAAAAATTAAAAAGCTGGACTTACCTGCCGCCTTGCTGAACCTGTGACGTTGGCCTGAACCCATGCCCACCTTGGATTTGATTTTCGGGGCAGTATTGTTGATCTCCTTGTTGTTGGGTGCCTGGCGCGGTCTGGTTTATGAGGTGTTATCGGTTCTGAGCTGGATCGCCGCGTTCATTTTGGCGCAGTGGATGGCGCCTGGCCTTGCGCACAAGTTGCCGTTGACCGGAGGTGGCGAGGCGCTGCATTATGCGATCGGTTTTGCATTGGTATTCGTACTGGTGGTGTTCACTGGCGGCCTGTTGGCAAAACTGGTGAAAATGCTTTTTTCAGCCATCGGGCTGCAGCCGGTTGATCGGGTGCTGGGTGCGGCATTCGGGCTGGTGCGCGGTGTCGTGTTGCTGTTAACGGCAACAATAGTGATCGGTATGACACCGTTGCAGACCAGCGCTTGGTGGCAAGAATCGGTGGGCGCCGGCATAGCGCTGACGGCACTTAAGGGATTGAAACCGGTGTTGCCCGAGGAGTTCGGAAAATATTTACCTTCCTAAGATCGGAAAAAAATGTGTGGAATCGTCGGCGTGGTCAGCAATGCGCCCGTCAATCAACTGCTCTACGATGCCTTGCTGTTGTTGCAACATCGGGGCCAGGATGCGGCGGGCATCGTGACACAGCAGGACCGCAAGTTCTTCATGCACAAAGCGCGCGGCATGGTGCGCGATGTGTTTCGCACCCGCAACATGCGCTCACTGCCGGGCAATTGCGGGCTGGGCCAGGTGCGCTACCCGACGGCGGGCAATGCGTTCAGCGACGAAGAGGCGCAGCCGTTTTACGTTAACGCACCTTTTGGCATCGTGCTGGTGCACAACGGCAACCTGACCAATGCCCACGCTCTCAAGGCCGAGCTTTTTAGCACTGGACACCGCCATATCAACACCGAGAGCGACTCCGAGGTGCTGCTCAACGTGTTGGCCTATGAGATTGAAGAGACCACGCGAGGGCTGCCGCTGCGTCCGCGCGATGTGTTTGAGGCCGTGCGCAAAGTTCACCTGCGCATCAAGGGTTCGTACGCGGTGATTGCGATGATCGCCGGTCATGGACTATTGGCTTTCCGTGACCCTTTTGGCATTCGCCCCCTTTGTATGGGACGGGGTGACGGCACCGTCTTGCTGGCCAGCGAATCGGTGGCACTGGAGGGCACATCGCACAAGTTCGAGCGCAACATTGATCCTGGCGAAGCGGTCTTCATAGATCTGAATGGTCAAGTACACACACAGCAGTGTGCGGAGCACCCGGTTCTCAATCCGTGCATCTTTGAGTTTGTCTATCTGGCGCGCCCCGACTCGGTGATGGACGGTATTTCCGTTTATCAAGCGCGTCTGAATCTGGGCCAGACACTGGCCAAGCGCGTGATCTCCACCGTGCCGCCCAACGAGATTGATGTCGTCATTCCTATCCCCGAGTCGAGTCGCCCGAGCGCCGCGCAATTGGCCCAATTGTTGGGACTTCCGTACCGGGAAGGGTTTGTAAAAAACCGCTACGTCGGGCGCACTTTCATCATGCCGGGCCAGTCGGTGCGTAAAAAATCGGTGCGCCAAAAGCTCAATGCGATTGCCAGCGAGTTCAAAGGCCGCAATGTGCTGCTGGTGGACGACTCCATCGTGCGCGGCACCACCAGCCGCGAGATTGTGCAGATGGCGCGCGAAGCCGGTGCCCGCAAAGTTTATATGGCCAGTGCTGCGCCGCCGGTGCGGTTTCCCAATGTCTATGGCATCGACATGCCGACCGCCGAAGAGCTGGTTGCACACCAGCGTACGGTAGAGGAAATTCGGCAGCTCATTGGCTGCGATGCGTTGATTTACCAGGACGTGGAGGGCATGAAGAAAGCCATTGGCTCGCTCAACCCCGCCATCAAAAACTTTGACGCATCCTGCTTTGACGGTGTCTATGTCACCGGTGACATCACAGCCGATGAAATTGCCCGGCTCAACGCCAATCGGGTCGGCGTGGATGAAAGCTCAGAGGACAGGACGCGTCTGGCACTGCCCAATCACGAGGACTGAACATGGTGGGAAAGAAATTGCCTGATCATTTGCACATGGACACGCTGGCCGTGCGTGCTGCGGTGGATAAAAGCCAGTATGGCGAAAACTCCGAGGCGCTGTATTTGACCAGCAGCTTCGTGCAGCCCGATGCCCAGACTGCGGCCCGTCGCTTTGCCCAGGAAGAAGAAGGTTACACCTATACCCGCGTCGGCAACCCTACCGTATCAAGCATGGAGCGGCGGCTGGCAGCGCTCGAGGGCACCGAGGCGGCGATCGCCACATCCAGCGGCATGGCAGCTATTTTGCTGCTGGGTATGGGCGTGTTGCGCACCGGCGACCATCTGGTGTGTTCACAGTCGGTTTTCGGCTCCACCATCAGGCTGTTTACGGCGGAGTTTGGCAAGTTCGGCATCGAGACCAGCTATGTTTCACAAACCGATGTCGCCGCTTGGCGTGCGGCCATTCGCCCCAACACCAAACTGCTGTTTGCCGAGACCCCGACGAACCCGCTGACGGATGTATGCGACATTCAAGCGTTGGCGGATGTTGCACATAACGCCGGCGCCCTGTTGGCTGTGGACAACTGCTTTTGCAGCCCAGCCTTGCAGCAACCCAGACGTTTTGGCGCCGACTTCATTATTCACTCGGGCACCAAATACCTTGATGGCCAAGGTCGCGTCATGGCCGGTGCCATTTGCTGCGACCAGCGCTACGTCGATGAAGTCTTTTTACCGATCACCCGTACCGCTGGCATGGTGCTGGCACCGTTCAACGCCTGGGTTGTGCTCAAAGGGATGGAAACCTTGGGCATCCGGATGCAAGCGCAGTCCGAGCGCGCCTTGGCGCTGGCCGAGTGGCTGCAAGCCCAGTCGCCGGTGGCACGGGTCTATTACCCCGGCTTGCCCTCACACCCGCAGCATGCGTTAGCCATGCACCAGCAGTCAGCCAATGGCCAAGGCCTGGGCGGTGCGGTATTGTCCTTTGATGTCAAAGGCGGTGACGATGCGACGCTGCGCAGCAGTGCGTTTGCGGTCATTGACGCAGCGCTGGTCAGCTCCATCACCACCAATTTGGGCGATACCAAGACCACGATCAGCCACCCCGCCAGCACCTCGCACGGTCGCCTGACACCGAGCCAGCGCCACGCCGCAGGCATCGGCCAAGGTCTGATCCGTCTGGCGGTCGGGTTGGAAAATATTGAAGATTTGAAAGCCGATCTGCTGCGTGGCTTCAACCAATTGGAAGCTCTCAAATAAATGACGATAAATACACGTACCCGATTTGCACCGTCGCCGACTGGTTTTATTCACCTCGGTAACATTCGTTCGGCTTTGTATCCTTGGGCATTTGCCCGCGCCACTGGTGGCGACTTCATCCTGCGCATAGAAGACACCGATCTAGATCGCTCGACGCAGGCCTCGGTGGATGTAATCCTTGAGGGTATGGCATGGCTGGGACTGGACTACGACGAAGGGCCCATTTACCAGATGCAGCGCATGGATCGCTACAAGACCGTGCTGGCGGAGTTACAGGCCGCCGACCACGTTTACCCATGCTACATGAGTGTTGCCGAGCTGGACACCTTGCGTGAACGTCAAATGGCGGCCAAGGAGAAACCGCGCTATGACG
>Ga0315272_10000055_pt1 | contig 44528 bp, 35 predicted proteins | sample C3_middle_MG_FD_203918 | JGI IMG/M metagenome (GOLD analysis project Ga0315272, IMG submission 203918) | Sediment microbial communities from Yellowstone Lake, YNP, Wyoming, USA - C3_middle | ecosystem: Environmental > Aquatic > Freshwater > Lake > Sediment | place: USA: Wyoming | collected...
GGACCATTTTCACCTGTATTTGAAAGAGTGTGAGTGGCGATTTAATAATCCAAAACCAGATATACAATTAAAGATGTTGAAACAGCTAGTTAAGGAAAATTTTGGCTAGTTATCTAGGACAGCCCCTTATATTATGTGTAAAACAAGACGGTTTGACAAGTACTCTTTTCTGCCCCAAATCCCTTGGCCGGGGAATGCGGGTTGGTCCTTCAGACCGGCGCCAGATCAAAGGCCGCAGAAAAAAGCTTTCGGGTATAGGGATGGGAGGGGTTGGCAAAGAGCTGCGCCGCAGGGCCGGACTCGACAATGCGGCCATTCTGCATCACCGCCACCTCGTCGGCCATGGCCTTGATCACCCGCAGATCGTGGGAAATGAAGAAGTAGGTGATGCCGTGTCTCGCCTGCAGACTTTTAAGCAGTTCGATGATCTGAGCCTGAATGGTCATGTCCAAGGCGCTGGTGGGCTCGTCCAGCACCAGAAAACGGGGCTTGAGCACCACGGCCCTGGCAATGGCGATGCGCTGCCGCTGGCCGCCGGAAAACTCGTGGGGATAGCGCGCGATCATCTCCGGCTCAAGGCCGACCTCAATCAGCGTCTCGGCCACCCGTTTTTTCCGCTTCTCCCGGTTGCCCAGACCATGCACGCTCAACCCCTCGCCCACGATCTGGCCCACATTGAGTCGGGGCGACAGAGAAGAAAAGGGGTCCTGAAACACCACCTGGAGATCGCGGCGCAGGGGCCGCCACTGGCTGTTGGACAAGGTCAGCAGATCGCGCCCCTCATAAAGGAGGGTTCCCCGGCTATTGACCAGCTTAAGCAAGCACATGCCCAGAGTACTTTTCCCCGAGCCTGATTCGCCGACCACGCCGAAGGTGGTGCCCTGTCGGATGGTCAGCGTCACCTCATCCACCGCCTTGATGGTATTCACCGTGCGCCTGAAAAAACCGGCCTTGATCGGGAAATGGCAGGAGAGGTTGGCGGCGGTCAGGAGCGGGGGCGGATTGTCCTTGGGGGTAGGGGCCTCGTGGGGCACGCTGTTCAGCAGATGCACGGTGTAGGGGTTCTGCGGGTTGCGGAACACCTCGGCAGTGGGGCCGCTCTCCACGATCCTGCCCTCATGCATGATATGGACCTGTTGGGCAATCTTTTCCACCATGTTGAGATCGTGGGTGATGAGGAGCAGGGCCATACCCAGTTCCTGCTGGATCTCCTTGATCAGGGCCAGGATCTGCGCCTGGATGGTGACATCGAGGGCCGTGGTCGGCTCGTCGGCGATCAACAGGTCCGGGCGACAGGCCAGGGCCATGGCGATCATCACCCGCTGGCGTTGGCCGCCGGACAACTGGTGGGAAAAGCTGTTCAGCCGTTGGGCCGCGTCGGGAATCCCGCAACGCTCAAGGAGATTCTCAGCTTTTAGCGCCGCCTCTTTTTTATTAAGCCCTTGATGCAGCATCAACGGCTCCACCAACTGGGCGCCGATGGAGTAGACCGGATTGAGCGAGGTCATGGGTTCCTGAAAGATCATAGCGATCCGGTTGCCGCGAATCCGGCGCAACCTGCTTTCCGGGCAGGAGGCCAGATCTTCCCCGTTAAAAAGGATTTCGCCCTCGATCTTGGCCGCGTCTTTCTCCAGCAACCTTAAGATGGAAAGGGCGGTTACCGATTTACCGGACCCGGATTCGCCCACCAGGGCTGCGGTTTCCCCAGGAGCAATGGAGAAGGAAACCTTGTCCAGCACCGGGGTAAAGCCGCGGTCCGAGTAGAAACCGGCGGAAAGATTTTTTAGCTCAAGCAGCATGGATCATCCTTTGTGAAATCCCCCTCAATCCCCCTTTTGCAAAGGGGGAAGTAATAAGCAATTCCCTTCCCTCAATCCATTTCTCGCAAAGAGGGGAAGCAAAAAAACAATCTTTTTTTGCAATACAAAAAAAGAAGCGCTGAACTTCAAGCCACTCTTTTGCTGCATCCCCTTTGAAAAAGGGGGGCGAGGGGGGATTTTTTTTAAATCACACCTTCCTCGGATCAAATGTTTCCCGCAACGCTTCCCCGATAAAGATCAGCAGGACCAGGGTGCCGACCAGCACCCCGAAGGTGGTCAGGGACAGCCACCATGCTTCGATGTTGTTCTTGCCCTGGGCCAGCAGCTCGCCCAAGCTCGGGGTGGGGGCGGGCACGCCGAGGCCCAGGAAATCGAGGCTGGTGAGAGCCAGGATGGAACCGCTCAGGCGGAAGGGCAGGAAGGTGATGACCGGGGTCATGCCATTGGGGAGCAGGTGGCGGAACATGATGGTGATGTTGCCCACGCCCAGGGCCTTGGCCGCCTTGACATAATCGAGATTGCGGCCCTTGAGGAACTCGGCCCGCACGTAATCGGCCAGCCCCATCCAGCCGAAGATCGAAAGCAGGATCAGAAGCAGCAGCACGCTGGGCTTGAAGATCGAAGCGAAGATGATCAGCAGGTACAGCTCGGGCATGGCGCTCCAGATCTCGATGAAACGCTGCATAAAGAGGTCGGTGCGCCCGCCGAGATAGCCCTGCACCGCCCCGGTGATGATGCCGATGACCGTGCCGATAAAAGTAAGGATAAAGGCGAAAATAACCGAGAGGCGAAAGCCGTAGAGCAGCCGGGCCAGGACATCGCGGCCCCGGTCATCGGTGCCCAGATAGTTGCTGGTATCGGGCGGGGAGGGGACCGGTTGCCTGATTTGCAGGTTGATGGAGGCGTAGCTGTGGGGGTTGAGCGGGAAAAAGGCGTGGTTGCCGCCGGTGGTAAGCTTTTGTTTGATAAAGGGGTCCTGGTAATCGGTCTCGGTGTCGAACACTCCGCCAAAGGTGGTTTCCGGGTATTCCCGGACCAGGGGGAAATACAAGCTCCCCTGGTAGGAGACCAGCAGCGGCTTGTCGTTGCTTAAGATTTCGGCGCCCAGGCTGAGGAAAAAGCAGATGGAAAAGAGGATAAGGCTGTAATAGCCCCGCTTGTTGGCTTTGAAGCGCCGCCAGCGCCGGGAGGAGAGTTTCTGGGGTTTCGCCTGCATGTTTAGCGGGACTCCACACTTTCAAAGCTGATGCGCGGGTCCACCACCACATAGCTCAGGTCCGACAACAACCGGGAGATCAAGCCGATGATGGTGAAAAAATAGAGGGTGCCCAGCACCACCGGATAATCGCGGTTGAGAATGGATTCGTAGGCCAGCAGCCCCATGCCGTCCAGGGAGAAAATGGTTTCAATCAGCAGGCTGCCGGTGAAAAAGGCGGTGATGAAGGAGCCGGGAAAACCGGTGATGATGGGGATGATGGCATTGCGAAACACATGCCGGTACAATACCTGATTTTCGCTCAACCCCTTGGCCCTGGCGGTGAGCACATACTGCTTGCGGATCTCTTCTAAAAAGCTGTTCTTGGTCAGCAGGGTCATGACCGCCAGGCTGCCCACCGCGCTGGAGAGCACGGGCAGGACCATGTGCCAGAGGTAATCCGCCACCTTGGCCGCCAGCCCCATCTCGGCCCAGTTGTCGGAAACCAGGCCCCGCAGCGGAAAGATGCTGAAAAAACTCCCGCCGCCGAAAAGCACGATGAGCGCGATGGCCAGAACAAAGCCGGGGATGGCGTAGCCGATGAGGATGGCGGTGCTGGTAATGACATCGAAGCGGGAGCCTTCCCGCATGGCCTTGGCAATACCCAGCGGGATGCAGACCCCGTAGACGATGAGAAACGACCACAGGCCAAGGGACATGGAGACAGGCAGTTTGGAGATGACCAGAGCGACCACGCTGCTGTGGTGGTAATAGCTTGTGCCGAAATCAAAGACCAGATAGTTTTTCATCATGGTCAGGAAGCGCTCGATCGGCGGCTTGTCAAAGCCGTACAGCTTGGTAAGCTGCGCCACCCGCTCCTCGTCGAGTCCCTTGTTGCCCTGGTACAGGTCCATGCTGCGGCTGGCGTGAACCTCGCCGCCTGCGCGGTCCGAGCCCTGTAGTTGGGCGAGCATCCGTTCCACCGGCCCGCCCGGCACAAACTGGGTGACGGCAAAAGTGACCAGCATGATCCCAAAGATGGTGGGGATCATGAGCAGGAGGCGTCTTACAATGTAGGCCGCCATCTCACGCCGACTTGTTGTTCAATTGGGCAAGGGTTTCTTCGATTATCCCGAAAAGTTCCTGCATGCGGAAGGGCTTGGCAAGGTAGTTATCCATGCCTGCATTGAGACATTCTTCCTTATAGCCCGGCATGACATGGGCGGTAACGGCAATGATCGGCACATGGGCGCCGGTATCTTTTTCAAGCTCCCGAATGGTGGTCGTTGCTTCAAAACCGTTCATCCCCGGCATCTGTACGTCCATCAGGATGAGGTCGACATCCTCGCTCTGGTAGACGGCAACAGCCTCCTTGCCATCGGCGGTTACCTGTGCATGATGGCCATGCATCTCCAGCATAAGGCGCAACAGCTTCTGGTTTACCGGATTATCTTCCGCGATAAGAATATTCATGCCTTTCCTCATACCGTATTGATCGGTTGCCCCATTTGCGCTCCCTGACGCACTTGTTCCCATGGCTGCTGGGTCCGCCCCTTCCTTGGCCACCGGCAGGTCCAGATCCACAAAAAAGGTACTCCCCTTGCCCGGCTCGCTTTTCATGCCGATTTTTCCATGCATAAGTTCGATAAGCTGTTGGGAGAGGGTCAGGCCAATCCAGAGTCCGCCAGATTTTCTGGTGGCATAGGACTCAAACTGATTGAACGACTCGAACATGGCCGCTTGCTGTTCCAAGGGAATGCCGCATCCTGTGTCGAGTACCTCAAAACGGAGATGAATGATGTGCTGGTCGCCAATGGCCTTGAGGCCAAGCGGTCGGACCCGCAGGGAGATCTCCCCGTGTTCCGTAAATTTGATGGCGTTGTCCAGCAGATTTTCCAGAACCTGAAAAATCCTGGTTTCATCCCCGACAACCGTGGTGGGCACCGCCATCGGTTCCTCATAAAAAAGCGCAAGCCCCTTTGCCTTAGCGGCAAGTTCGTATTTCTTCTTCAGTCTGCCGAGAATGGCGTAGAGATCAAAAGGGACAGGGGTGAGACACATGGTGCCGTTTTCCAGGCGTGAAAAATCGAGGATGCCATCGATAAGCTGGAGCAGGTTTTGGCCAGCCTCTTTGATGGCAATAAGTTCTGGCTGCGGTTCACCGGACAGGCCGCGATCCTCAAGCAGTTCAGCCATGCCCAGAACTATGTTGAGCGGGGTCCGCAGCTCGTGGCTGATCTTGGAAAGAAATTCCGTCTTGTGCTGGTCGGCAAGTTCGGCGTTCAGCCGGGCGGAGGCTTCGGCAGCCAGAATCTGTTTCTCCCGGTTGATGGCGCCCCCAAGTTTTTCTGCCATGGTGTTGAAGGATTCGGCCAGATCGCCGATTTCGTCATTGCCCGCGGCAACCTTTTGCTCAAAATTTCCTTTGGCAAATGCGGCGCTGGCCTGGCCAAGTTTTTGTATTGGAGAAACAATGCCCTTTGCGAGAAAAAAGGTGGAGATGCTCGCCAGGAGCAAAAGACCAAAAAAGAGGAGAATGGAGAAATTCCGAAACAGTCTGGGCACCGCGTTGTATTGCTGGGAAGTCAGCACCGACATCGCCAGCCAGGGGGTATTCGGGATTAGGGCTGCGGCAAAATAGCAATCCACGCCATTGAGCATGGCGTGATAAATCTGTCCGTGTGGCTCTGTCGCTGTTTTAATGTTGTCGAAAAACTGGCCAAGGTTCTGATTTTTAATAACCAGCTGCTTCATTATGTTTTTTGGCTCGGGATCGCCCAAAATCTTGCCGTCGGGAGCCACAATCCGGCAATACCATTTTGGGGAGGACATACAGCTACCAGCAGGGGCAATAACATGGGACAGTGGCGTTTGCCCGAGGATCAGGCCGAGGAACTGGTCGCCAAAATAGTCTACCCTGGTGTAGGCAAACTGCACTTCCTGGGTTTGCGAAACGGGATCCTGGACAACTTCGCCGAGAATTGCCTGATTCGGGGCGGCCAGGGAGGCCCGAATCACCTCCTGGCCTGCGAGGTTGTCGAGGGCCTCGCTGGCATGGCCATTGACCAGGCGGAACTCCTGATTTCCCTCTTTGTCCAGATAACTAAGAATCGGAAACTGCTCCTGATAGCGGGCCAGGTGTTTGACAAGGAGGAGCTCCTGAAATTTCTGGGCATACAGGGCTACTTCTCTGGCTTCTGCGATTTCCCTGATGGTGGCCTTATGCTGGGCAACTTCGGTTGCGACCTTCAAGGCCGTTGACGAGGAAATAATCCGTAGCGTATTGTTCTGGGATTCGTTGTACAGCCGGACCATGAAAAAATAACTCGCCAGGGAAATAACGCCGGAGGCGAAGATAATCAGAGTAAGCTGGCTGATAAAAATTTTCTTGAATATGGAAATGCGCATTGGTCGGATAATCTCACTCAACAGGGATGGCGCCATTATCCAGCATAAGCTTTCTGGCGGCCGGACTTGAAAGAAAATCGAGAAAATCCTGCGCCCGCGGCGAGAGGGTGTCTTTCCACACCAGGGCAAGAGGGATAACCATCTGGTATTTTTTCTGCCGGACATTGGCAGCCGATGGCTCTACCTCCTGAACACGCAGCACCTTGAGTCCGGTTCCGACCACTACGGGCATGGGCAAATAGCCGATGGTGTTTGGCGAAGTCATCAGAGTCTGCATGGCCTCCGGGGTGGAATACACCGTTGCCCCGGCAGGGGCAGAAATCTCTTTAAAGCCTGGGATGAGATTTCCGAGCACGGTGCGGCTAGAATCTCCCTCCTCCCTGTTCATCACATAGATCTTACCGGCGCCGCCCAGAGCATCCCACTGCTGTATCCTGCCTGCATATATCCCGATTATTTGCTCGAAGGTCAGGTTCTCCACCCCGGAAACCCCAGGATTGACCGCAAAAACAATGGGCGCCTGGGCAAAAATCCGGGACTTGAGACCCTGGGCGGTCTCTTTTTCCGTTAATGGGCGGGCCACCCTGGCGATCTCGTTTTTTCCGGTGATGACGGATCTGATGCCGCCGCCGCTGCCGATGCTTTCCGGAATTTCCACGGTGATTCCGTGCCGGTTTTTTGTATAGAGCTGGGCGAGGTTGTGCAGGAGAACCTGGCTGTCGCCGGTGCCAGGGATCACCAGAATCCGTGAGTTATCTGGGGAGTTATGCTCCACCGGCTGCCGGGCTTGGGCAGAAAAAGAAGAAAAAACAAAAAAAGATAGGAGTGCAAGGAGGACATCTTTTTTCTTCATAGAGTGAAAATCAAGGCCCCGCAAGAAGTGAATAACGATGAAAGCCCTTTTTTTCATTTTACCCCACCATCGCTCAATACGCTTTGAAAAAAATGGCTATCTGTGCTGCCGGTTTTCCGGCACAAACCACCAAGTCATCAGGGCCTGAGAAGGCGAGTAATACAGGGGCAGGGTTTCAGGCCGGGAAAAGATGGTGCGATAGGCGACCCGGTGTTGGGCCAGATACCAGTTGGGCACCACATAATATCCGTACCAAAGAACCCGGTCCAGAGCCTTGCAGGCGGCGCTGAGTTCCTCCTGGGTCTGGGCGTAGATGACCCGGTCCACCAGATGATCCACCGCCGGGTCTGCGATGCCGATAAGATTTCGGGAGCCTTTGCGCCCGGCTGCCGAGGAATGCCAGTAATTGCGCTGTTCATTGCCAGGGGATTGGGCCTGACCAAAAACATTGACCGTCATGTCAAAATCAAAATTATCCAGGCGGCGGATATACAGGGCCGGATCGATAACCCGCGAATGAACGCGCACCCCGAGTTTTTTCAGGTTATTGATGTAGGGCTCCATCACCCTCTCGAAACCCGCGCCGACCAAGAGGATTTCGAACTCCAACGGTTGTCCCGCGCTGTTGGTGAGCACTCCGTTCTTCACCACCCAACCTGCATGATCGAGAATCTTCTTGGCCTGGAGCAGATTGGCGCGCAGGCTGGCTGGGGGCTTAGTGCTGAAGGGCGCGGGGGGCGTGGTGAATACCTCTTGGGGCAGATTGGCGCGGAACGGTTCGAGATAAGAAAGTTCAAGGCCTGAAGGCAGCCCCTGGGCGCGCATGGTCGAGTTGCTGAAAAAACTGTCGCACCGGGTGTATTGGCCAAAGAAGAGAGCGGCGTTGGTCCACTCGAAATCAAAGGCCAGGGACAGGGCTTCACGGACCAGGCGGTCCTTGAAAACCGGCTTGCGCAGGTTGAAAATAAAAGCCTGCATCCCGGCGTTATTCTTGTGAGGCAGGGTCTCCTTGACCAGCTCGCCGCGCTTGAACTTAGGCCCGTCCAGATCACGGGCCCATTGCTTGGCGATATTGACCGGCATAAAATCGAATTCCCCTGCCTTGAAGGCTTCCACCGCGACGATCTGGTCCTTGAAATATTTATAGGTGATGGTGTCGAAGTTGAACATCCCGCGCCGCACGTTGAGGTCCCTGGCCCAGTACTGTGGATTTCGGACATAGGATATGGATTTGCCGGGGATGACCTCCTTGATCAGATAGGGGCCGGAGGCGACGGGCGGGGTCATGTCCGGGGCGTCGAAGGGGTGGGCGGTGTAGAATTTCTTGGAAAACACCGGAAGCTGGCTGGCGATCAGGTGCAGTTCGCGGTTGCGCTGGGAAAAATGAAACCGGACCCGATGCTGGTCAAGAACCTCCGCCGAGGTGATGTCCTGAAAATAGATTTGGTACGAGGGGCTTGCCGCCGGGCTTTTCAGGGTATCCAGGGAAAACTTCACATCCTCCGGGGTAATCGCGGTGCCGTCGGAAAATCGTGCCTCCTCATGGATGGTGAAGGTGACGGACAGCCCGTCTTCCGCCAGACTAATATCCTTGGCGATCAGGCCGTAGGAGGCAAAGGGTTCGTCCAGGCTTGGCACCGCAAGGGTCTCGAAGACCAGCTCGTCAAGTCCTGCGGGAGGTGTGCCCTTGAGAGTAAAAGGATTGAGCTTGTCATAGCTGCCCAGATCGTGGAGCACCAGATGTCCGCCTTTCTGCGCCTTATCGGAAACATAGTCGAACTTGTTGAAACCTGGGCCGTATTTCACCTTGCCGTCGATGCTGATTCCTTGGGCGCCAAAGGCGGAGATGGGCAGGGTGACGGCGAGGGCCAGCAGGGCGGAAAAAAATATTTTCATCGGGAAAGGGCGCTCAATGGCTCTGGATGCATAATACGCCAACCATGACATTCGCCAGCATGTTGGCCAGGATGGCAAGCACATTCATGTCGTGGGTGGTGAAATTGTCATCACTTTTGTTAAGCGCTTCAACCGCGCCGATGCATTCCCCGTTCACATGCAGGGGCACGGCGAGGATGGAGCGGGTTACGAAATCGATATTCTCGTCCATGCCGCGATCAAAACGGACGTCGGCGCTGACATTGCTCACCCGCGCTGGCTGTCCGTTGCGATAGACCCAGCCGGAAAGCCCTTTGTCCATGGCAATGCCCTTGCCGTAGACCACGTTTTTCTTGGGGCCGGTGGGCAGGGCCACCAACATCCTTTTTTCGTCAATATCCGCGATCAGGATCGAGCTGGCTTCGCAGTCGAGAATTTCGTTGGCCATTTCCAACACCACCCCCAGAATCCACGGGCCTTTGCAGATATTCTGCAAGAGGATCGCCGCCTGGAGCAGGAAGTGCAGCTCCCGGGGAGAAAGCGACTCGTACAATGAATCGGGCAGCATCTGGGCCAGCAATCCCTTGGCCAGGGATTTTGGCTCCACCGCCCGCATTTCCATGAGAATATCGCCCAGGCATCGTCCTTCCTGAGAACGAGCTGAAAACCAGGGCAGGAGATGTTCACGGATTAGAGTGTTGAAACTTTTGGCAGGAGGGCCACCGTTCTTTTCCGCGGCAAGGGCTTGCTGTCTGGACAGGGCATTGGTAATCTGATCGCTTGTGGCCAGCCCCAGGTCGGTGAGGATATCGCCCAGCCGCCGCCACTGGGAACGGACATCCATGAGGTGCCCGGAAAGATTGGCCGCGATATTTTCCTGATACGGGTTTCTGCCGTCGCCGAAAAAAATAGTCAGGTAACGGTCCATACGGCCAAGCTTGCCAAGGGTCGGCACGACAAACTGCTCGTAAAAGGCAATGGTGCCGTCCTTGATTTCCTGCACGGTCTTGTAAACCTTGGTCCCTTTTTTGATCAGGGTCGCACGTTTTTCAAACGCATAGACCTCCTTGAACTCGGCAAACAGGTCGTCGATGCGCTGGACATAGTCGGTGTCCGCCATCTGGGCCACCAGATCGGCGGTAGCCACCATCTGGGCCAGGGCTTTGAGCCGTAAATTAGTAAACAAAGGGGCGAGATCCGGCAAGCTGGTATAGTCGGTGATGGAAATTATCCGGCAAACAGCGTCAATCTCATCGGGCGACCATTGTTTTCTGCCTAAGTATTCGCGGGCAATCTCCATGCCCCGCCCGACATGGACCAAAGTAAATTTGCCGCCTGCCCCGGCATGGTCGCCCTTGTTTTTGATGTACCCGGCGTCATGAAAAAGGCCTGCGGCCATACCAAGCTGAAAGTATGTTGCGTCCAGGGCCTGGGCCTGCTCCACCTTGTTCCAGCCGGAGAGCATGCGGGCTGCGGCAAGGCAGACATCCAGGGAGTGGTTGAAATTATGATAGGTGACGGCGCAGGCTTCGTGGCTTGCCCAGCGACCGGCGTACAGATCGGCCACATCGGAAAAAAGCCCGGCAAGACGGGGGGGGATCTCCCCATATTCATCACGACAGATGGCGAGGATCAGCCTGACCGTCTGCTGGTTGGCGGATTGAGAAGCAGGCAACTGATGGTCAGGTTTTTTGGTCTTCTTTCGTGCCATGCGCCTGCTGTATCCAGGGAAGAAATCATGTGTCCGTCGACAAAATATCCGGTTGCGACATGATATACAGCCTGGGAACTCCGGTCAAACGTAAAGTACGAAAAAACAGCGTTTCCTTCATTTCTCGTGGCTAAGACCTGCTGGTATATGGTAAAAACTTTTTTTACCGTGGGCACGATCCCCGCAACAAAATATTCAGACAATCCCCGCACGGAGGCTCATGAACAATGGGTAAAACCATAGCTGAAAAGATTTTCGCCGCGCATCTGCGCGACACCCCCACCCCGGAAAACGTCATCCTGGATATCGACGTGGTCATGTGCCATGAAATCACCACGCCCATCGCCATTACCGATCTCGAGGCCCGCGGCATGGACCGGGTCTTCGACACCAGCAAGATCAAGGCGGTCATTACCATGTCACGCCTTCCAAGGATTCCAAGACCGCAACCCAGGGCAAGATCATCCGCGACTGGGCACGGCGTCACAAGATTTTAGATTTTTTCGACATCGGCGCCAACGGGGTCTGCCACGCGCTCTTCCCGGAAAAAGGCTTTATCCGTCCCGGCTACACGGTAATCATGGGTGATTCCCACACCTGCACCCACGGAGCCTTCGGCGCTTTTGCCGCGGGGGTGGGCACCACCGATCTGGAGGTGGGGATACTCAAGGGAGTCTGCTCCTTCCGCACCCCGGAAACCATGCGGATCACCATCACCGGCGCCTTGCAGGACGGCGTTTCCGCCAAGGATGTGATTCTGTTCATCATCAAGGAGCTGACCGTGAACGGGGCCACCGACAAGGTCATGGAGTTTGTCGGCCCGGTGGTTGAAGCCATGAGCATGGAAGCCCGGATGACCCTGTGCAACATGGCCATCGAGGCCGGGGCCACCTGCGGCATCTGCCTGCCCGACCGGGTGACGGCCCAATACCTCTGGCCGTTCATCAAGGATCAGTACGATTCCATCGATCTGGCGGTGGAAGATTTTGCCCAATGGCATTCCGACCCCGACGCCGAATACGTCAAGGAGATGACCTTGGACGTATCCAAGCTGGCGCCCCAGGTGACTTTCGGCTACAAACCCGACGAGGTGAAGAGCGTCACCGAGATGGACGGCACCCCGGTGGACCAGGTGTATATCGGCTCCTGCACCAATGGCCGCATCGAGGATCTCCGTTCTGCGGCCCGGATTCTGAAAGGGAAAAAGATCGCGGCCAATGTGCGCGGCATCCTTTCCCCGGCCACGCCCAAGGTGTATTCCCAGGCCATGGAAGAGGGGATCATCGCCATCTTCATGGAAGCGGGTTTCTGCGTTACCAACCCCACCTGCGGCGCCTGCCTGGGCATGAGCAACGGCGTTCTGGCTGAAGGCGAAATCTGTGCCTCCACCACCAACCGGAATTTCAATGGCCGGATGGGCAAGGGCGGCATCGTCCATCTGATGAGCCCGCTCACCGCCGCGGCCACTGCGGTGCAGGGCCATATCACCGACCCGCGGAAGCTTCTCTAAACCCAACGATAATGGAGTAAACGATAATGAAAGAGTTTGGCGGCAAAGCGCTGTTTCTTGACAGAAGCGACATCAATACCGACGAGATCATCCCGGCCAAGTACCTGACCGAAAACACCAAGCTGGCCCTGCAACCCTTTATCCTCGAAGACCTCAAGCTCGGAGGCTTTGATCCGCGCAAGGACATCGAGGGCAAGGGGGTCATCGTCACCAGGGCCAACTTCGGCTGCGGCTCATCCCGCGAGCATGCGGTCTGGGTCTTTGAGGTCAACGACATCAACGTGGTCATTGGCGAAAGCTTTGCCCGCATCTTCCGGCAGAACATGTACAACTGCGGCATGCTGGCCATCGAGCTGCCGAAAAAGGATATCGAGACCCTCTTTGGCTTGGGGGAGGCGGTGGAGATTGCCGTGGACTTGGCTGCCTGCACAATTACCGCCCAGGGCAGCAAAAAGGTGGTTATATCTTTCAAACTCAACGAATTTGACAAAAAACTCGTGGAAGCAGGCGGTTGGCTTGCCTATGCTGACAAGAATTATTAAGATGTGAGGGGTGGGTTGTTCCCCTGAATGCCGGTATGGGGCAGTGGCCCTGTGTCGGCATTTTTTTGTTTATCCGGGTATTCCGGTTGGAATGGTGTTGATCTTTATTTTACTGTTGTCTCTTTCTTCTTTTGCGTGCCCAAAAGAAGAAACAAGAAAAGGCACCCAAGCCAGTCCTGGCCCTGCGGGCTTCCCTTACTTCTCGACGCGGACGGGACGCTAAAAAACTCGGGCTTTGCCCTCAAACAGTTTTAGGGTTTTGTCCCGCCCCCGCCTGCGAGGCGCGGCAGGACAAATGTGGGAGAGAGGAAAGAAAAATCCCATTGGCACGCAGCCGAGCACCGGAGAGGCTGCCGAAAAGGGGATTTGCACTGTTTGAGGCGAAGCCGAGTTTGCAAAGCCCCGGCAGCATCGAGGAGCACAGGGTATCCCGCCTCCGGCGGGACAAGAGACACAGGGTGCTCTTTCTTTGGTTCGTTGCTTTGGGCAAGCAAAGAAATGAACATAACTTTATGCGGAGCAGCCGATGACCAACCCCGTGGAACTCACGGTTGACAAGGTAATCAAAGGAGGCCTGGGCCTGGGCCGCCTGCCGGATGGTCAGGTGGTCATGGTGCCGCGCGTGCTGCCTGGAGAGCTGGTGCGGGTGCAACTGCGCCGTAAGCACAAGCAATACCAGGAAGCAGATCTGCTGGAAGTGCTTCAGCCCTCGGACCAGCGCATAGCTCCTGCCTGCCCGGTGTACGAAACCTGCGGCGGTTGCGATTTCCAGCATGCGACTTACGACGAACAGCTCCGCTTAAAAAACGCCATTCTGGCCGAGACACTCTGCCGGGCCGGGTTGTGCCGGGAGAAAGAAATTCCCGTCCTTTTGGGCCCGCCCCTGGCCTCACCCCAACCCTTTGGTTATCGGCAGCGGATCAGGTTGCAGGTAGAGCAGGGAAGGGCAGGGTATTTCGGTCGTCAGAGCCACGACCTGGTCCCGGTTTCCCGCTGCCCTCTGGCCGGAAAGGCCATCAACTCGGTGCTTGCCAACCTTTCCGCCAGCAGGCCATTTCACAACCTTCTGTCCATGGCCTCGGCCATCGAATTGCTCGAAAATTCCGGCCACAACTCGATCATCCTGCTCATCCACTACACCAGAAAAACCCGACCAGGAGATCACCAAGCTGCCCGGCTTCTCTGTCAGGCCTTGCCCTCGCTGGAAGCAGTAATCTTCGACGTGGAAGGCCAGGCCAAAGGCCCGTGTTTCAATGACACGGGCGAGATTTCTCTCAGCGGACTCTTGGTGGAATTTTCCCTGCCTGCCGAGCTGTGCGGTCGGCCATTGACCCTTGGCCTGGAGCCGGGGGGATTCTGTCAGGTGAATCTCGGGCAGAACGAAAACTGCATCAAACTGCTGCTGGACTGGACACAGGAGATGAAGCCCGGCAAGGCGCTGGACCTGTTCTGCGGCATGGGCAACTTTTCACTTCCCCTGGCCATGCAGGGTTGGGAGGTGACCGGCATGGACATGCAACGTTCCACCATCCGCAGCGCCATGCGCAATGCCGAAATCGCCGGGCTTGCTGACCGCTGCCGATTCAGCCAGGAAAGCGCCACCAAGGCGACCAAGCGTCTGTTGGCCGAAAAGGCGACCTTTGACTGCCTCCTCCTCGACCCGCCCCGTTCCGGCTGTGCCGAACTCATCCCCTTGCTGCCTGATCTTCAAGCCCGGCAGATCATCTACATCTCCTGCGACCCAGCCACCCTGGCCCGCGATCTGGTCAGGCTTACCCAGGCCGACTACCGGCTGGCCTGGGTAAGCCTGGTGGACATGTTCCCGCAAACCGCCCATCAGGAAACCATGGTGAAGCTGGAACGGGAATAGGGGGGTATGAAAGGTATGACTTTGATTCAAAGTTGATTTGTTACAGTCAGACCTGTGTTGGATTATTTGGGATTTGTCGCAAGCAGTTTGTCGGCTGTTGCCTTATCGCAATAAATCCCGCAGCCCACCACATAATCCCTGTCAGCTTTTACAAGTTTCACATAGGAAATTTTCTGTACCGGCGTGTCTGAACCGGGCTTGGGCCACATATAAGCGACCCAACCGGCGCCGCTTTTTTTACAAACATCGTTCATCTCGCTGAAAAGTGGCTTGCCATTCGGGTCTTTCATCCCCAATATCTGTCTCCCATCAAGAGTGTCTTTCAGAGGATGCACGATCATTTTTCCGCTTAAATCATGGATCCAGATATACGTGCCATTGCCGATAAATTCACTGTTGCCTTTGAACTTATCCACAGGTGCTTTTCCTTCAGCCACTATGAGTTTGGTAGCCTTTTCAACCCGCGCAATGATCTGGTCCGGAGTGATCGGGGCACCCACCTCGGCTTTTTTAGCGGCCTGCGCGGTCAATTCCTCCGGGGACGCGGCAAAAGCATTGCCTACGACGAACAGTCCCAGAAGAGACATGAACATCATGATGCTAATAAATCTTTTCATTGCTGACTCCTTTCCATTAAATTGAGTAATAAGAGAAACTCTGCGCAAAACAAACTGGGAATAAGGTCTCAAAAAAATGGGGTAAAATCAAGAGATTGCCAAGAAAAAATCATTTTTCTTTGTTTTCATAAGCATGTTTCAGTTCTTGCGATTCCCTTTTGCCTCGTGCATAGCACCAAGCAGCTCCAGCACCTGATTCCGGTTGTTTTTCGGCTGGTTGAGGATGAGCACAAAACTGTCCAGCCCGCGCTCGCCGGAAAAATATCCAGCATACCCGTACACCCCGGTCATGGTGCCGGACTTGCGCAGACAGTTGTTTTCAAAGGGAAGCAGGCTGGCATGGGGCTTGAACGCCTCCAGGATGGTAAGCATCCCCTTGGGCGTCACCCTGTTCTGCCGGGAGAGGCCAGAGCCTTCGCGGACCACGATATCTTTTTCTGAAAGCCCCAACTCGTTGCGGTAAAAAGCGGTCATGGCCCGTTGGCCCTTATCCCAGGTGGCGGGCCAGCCGTACTGCTTTGCGCCTATAGCCAGGAAAATCTGATTGGCGATGAAATTGTTGGAATACTTGAGCAGCTTGGTCAGCACCTCGTCCAAGGTCTTGCTTGAGGCATGCTCGTACACCGGCTTGAGTCCCTCCGGCGCAGGGCCGTGGATAATCTCGCCGCTCACTGGTATCCCCTGTTTTTTGCACATGGCGGCAAACAATTCCCCGACATAGCGCAGGCTCTGGTTGCCGGTGGCCGTGGCGTTGATCCGGTCGGTGCCTGGAGGGAGCCCTTGGGCTAACTCCAGCATGAGCGGAAGGGCAGGGGTCTGCTCTTCGCCGGAATGCACGCTGCCATCGGCACCTTTGACAAGATTGATGGTGTTGAAGTTCACCGCCAGGCAACTATTCTGGGCGTCGTAGGGATTCAGGGTGCTGGTGACCCCTTCGGTTGGATTTTCAAGCTGGCAGGCGCTGTCATCGACATGGATGTTGCGGATCGCCAAAACCCCACGACCCCGGAGCGCCGTGACAATATTGGACACTTCCTCGGAAACCAGCAAGGGGTCGGCCAGGCCACGGATGTACAGGTCGCGCTCGGCGCTGAGATACAACCGGGTGGTGAAGCGGTAATCCTTGCCAAGAATCTGGATGGCGGCCAGGGCCGTGCCGATTTTCTGCACGCTGGCCGGAATGAACTGGCTGTCTGCGTTCTGTTCGTAGATGATGGCGCCGTTTCTGGTGACGATGAGGCCGCCGTTTTCCACCAGATTCTCAAGGCCCCGGCTCGCTCCGGCCCAGACCGTACCGGGCAAAATGAAACAGAGGCCCAAAACGAGCAAAAAGACGCGCCGCATTTTCATGGCATTTTCCTTAATTTTGGCGAATACTTTGCACATGGATGACATATCCACGGAGTGTACGCATTTACCCATGACATGGTCTTCATTAAAAGCCTTTTGTCACCAACATTCAGAAAAAGGAGAACCCCTATGACCAAGACCGAAAAAAATCTTTGGGAGGCCTTTACCGGAGAATCACAGGCAAACCGCAAATATCTGGCCTTTGCCGACAAGGCCGAGAAAGAGGGACATAAGCAAGTAGCCAAGCTCTTCCGCGCCGCAGCCCACGCGGAAACCATCCATGCCCACGCCCATCTTCGGGCGCTCAAGGCCATCGGCGACACCACCGCCAATCTGAAAGAAGCCATCAACGGCGAGACCCATGAATTTCAGGAGATGTATCCGGGCATGATTGCCGCGGCCAAAGAGGAAGGGCACAAGGCGGGGGAACGCAGTTTCAGCTATGCCAATGAGGTGGAAAAGATCCATGCCGCCCTGTACCAGAAGGCCCTGGACAGCCTGGGCCGCCAGGAGGAAACCGACATCCATGTCTGCTCGGTGTGCGGCTACACCTGCGAGGGCGAGGCCCCGGAGAAATGCCCGGTGTGCGGGGCAAGTTCAAAGGCCTTTGACAAGATCGACTGATTTCCCCCCTTTAACAAAGGGGGGGGAGGGGGGATTTTACGGAGTGGATCGTTGATTTCGTCGTTTTGAAATCCCCCACAATCCCCATTTGTTAAAGGGGGAGGCGAAGGGAACGACCGCCTTCTTTGATTTTTACGAGGACATCATTTCCCGTAAAAATCCAGGATGCTTTCCACCAGGGCAGGAATGGTAAAGGTCTTTGGCTGCACATCAATGGCAAGCCCGGCCTTTTCCGCAGTTCTGGCGGTGATCGGGCCGATGGTCGCCACCTTGACCCCGGCCAGCAGCGTATCCCGCTCCGGCCCCAGCATCTCCAGAAAGTTCGTCACCGTGGACGAGCTGGTGAAGGTGACCATGTCGATGCCGTCTTCGGCCAGTTCCTGGCGCACCATCTCGTAATCCTTGGGCCGGACATTCTGGTACACCGGCACCACGGCCACCTCGGCCCCGTTCTCCTGAAGTATCTCCGGCAAGACCTCCCTGGCCTTCTTGGCGCGGGGCAGCAAAACCTTGCAGCCTTTCACTCCTTGAGCCACCATGCTGGCGGCCAGGCCCTCGCCGGTGAATTCCTCGGGCACCAGATCGGCGGCAAGGCCGTATTCCTTCAATATCTCTGCGGTGGCTGTGCCGACCACGGCGATCTTCGGCCCGGCCAGGGCTCGGCAGTCCAGGCCCCGCTCAAAGAGCCGGGTAAAGAAAAAACGGATGGCGTTGATGCTGGTAAACACCAGCCACTGGTAGTCGCCAAGCCGGTTCAATTCCGCATCCAGATCATCCCAACTGTCCGGCGGGGCCAGGGCGATGGTGGCCCCCTCCACGCAGTCTGCCCCTTGATCTTCCAGCAGACGGACCAATTCGCTGGCCTGTTCCCGGGTCCGGGTCACCAGAATGCGTTTGCCGAACAACGGCCTTTTCTCGAACCAGTTGATGGTGTCGCGCAGCTTGACCACCTCGCCCACCACGATGAGAGCGGGCGGTTTGATCTTTTCTTTTTTTACTACCTCGGCGATGGTGGCAAGCGTCCCCACCACCGACTTCTGGATCGGGGTGGAAGCCCAGCGTACCACAACCACCGGGGTTTCCGGGTCGCGGCCATGCTTGATCAGATTTTCGGTGATAAAGGGGAGGTTCTTGATCCCCATGTAGAAAACCAGGGTGCCGATGCCGGTGGAAATCTTGTCCCAGGCGATATTGGAGACTTCCTTGGTCGGGTCTTCGTGGCCGGTGATAAAGGCCACCGAGGCGGTGTATTCCCGGTGGGTGATGGGCACGCCCGCATAGGTGGCGGCAGCGGTGGCCGAAGTCACCCCAGGCACTACCTCAAAGGCGATGCCGTGTTTGGCCAGTTCTTCGATTTCCTCGCCGCCCCGGCCAAAGATGAAAGGATCGCCGCCCTTGAGCCGGACCACGATCTTGCCGGCGGAGGCATGATCCACCAGCATCTGGTTGATCTCCTCCTGGGTATGGGCGTGGCACTCACCGCCTTTTTTCCCGGCATAGATCAGCTCGGCTTCCTTGGGTACATACTTGAGCAGCTTGGGGGTGGCCAGGTAATCATAGACCAGAACCTCGGCCCTTTTGAGGAGTTCCAGCCCCTTCACCGTAATCAGGGTGGGGTCGCCTGGGCCTGCGCCGATGAGGTACACCTTGCCCTTGGAACGTGTTGTTTTGTTGTCGCTCTGTGTTGTCATAACTCTTCTCATTAAAAATAAAAAAACCGGCCAGGCCGGAAAACTCGAAATTTGCTTCAAAAAAGGGGTGCTTCGACAGGGCTCTCCTGAGCTTGTCGAAGGGCAGCTCTTACGAGACCATCAGTGCATTTCGTGGCCGTACACCTCGGAAAGAATAGCCCCGCCGCCTTCGGCCAGCAGCTTTTCCGCCAGCCGCACCCCCAGGCCTTCGGGATCGGTGATATCGGCGCGCAGATCGAGCCGGATCATTTTTTCTCCGGTTACGGAAGCAACCAGTCCGGTCATCTGTATTGTATTCTCGACAACCCGGGCAAATCCGGCGATGGGCACCTGGCAGCCGCCCTGAAGGCGATGGAGAAAGCCGCGTTCCGCCCGAACCGCCAGGGAGGTTTCCTGATGATCCATGAACAGCAGCCTGGCCAGCAGCTCCGCGTCGCTGGTGCGCAGCTCGATGCCCACCGCGCCTTGGGCCACGGCAGGCAGCATCTCTTCTTCGCTGAAAAAGGACTTGGCCCGGTCGCTGAGCGACAAGCGGTTCAGACCGGCAGCGGCCAGGATGATCGCATCGTACTGGCCCTCGTCAAGCTTGCGCAGCCGGGTGTCCAGATTGCCCCGCAGGTCTTCAATGATAAGGTCGGGCCGGATATTGGCAAGCTGGGATTTGCGCCGCAGGCTGCTGGTGCCCACCTTAGCGCCCTGGGGCAGCTCGCGGCAGGTGGCGCATGTGTTCGAGATAAAGGCGTCAAACGGGTTTTCCCGCTTGGTGATGATGCCGATATGCAGACCTTCGGGCAGTTCGGCTGGCACGTCCTTCATGCTGTGGACCGCGATGTCCACCTCGTTTTTGAGCAGAGCCTCCTCGATCTCCTTGACGAACAAACCCTTGCCGCCCACCTTGGCCAGGGGCACGTCGAGAATCTTATCGCCCTTGGTGATGATCTTCACCAGTTCCACCGCGATTTCCGGGTAGCGGGCCTCGATCAGCCCTTTGATCCAAGTGGATTGGGTCAGGGCCAGCAGGCTTGCCCTGGTGCCGATTCTGATTATTTTCTGCATCAACTGTTCCCTTGGTGTTGGTTTTCGAACAGACTGCTTCTGCTGTTTTAATGACAGGTGCGGCAACTTCCCCCGGCACAACCGGAGCACTTGCCGCCGCCAACGTTGCCGGAATCTCCCTTGGTGCCGGTACGGCTGGCAAAGGCGGACATCTGCTTGGTCAGTTCCGTGCTGCCGCATTGCGGACAAGTCGGCTGATCCTTGCCCATGACCAAGGCCTCGAAGGCATGCCCGCAAGCACGGCAAACAAAATCATGCAATGGCATAACAACGACTCCGTTCTTTATCTTTTTTCCGCAGATTGCGCAAGATAAGTCATCCGGCCACCATCATTTTTGTTGAAATCGCAAAAAGCCGCGCTTACAACAGTGGCCGATTGTAACCCCATGAAGTTGTGTCGTGGACCTGTGTCGTTGTTTCCTTTTTACAAGTCCGTCATTTTTCTTGGAGCCGGTCGAGCAGAGTCGCGGCCAGAAGCGGGATCAGAAGCTCATGGTGGCCGATGATATTGTAGCCCTTGCCGCCGCCCATGGTGGGCCGGTTCACCACGTTGGTCATGGTCCGGTAATGGCGGATGAAATCGAAATTGGCCGTGGTGAAGTTGTTCACCACATGCCCCAAGTTGCGGGCCAGGGTGAGGGCCTTTAAAAAGACCTCTGGCAAAAGCACGGCGGAACCGAAGTTGAGGTAGGCCCCGCCCTCCAGATCGGCAACCAGAGAGCAGAAGAGCCGGAAATCATGATGGCTGGTCTGGCCGATGGCCGCGCCGTTGGCGGAAGGATGGATATGGACGATGTCGGTGCCCATGGCCACATGGACGGTGAGCGGAATCCCCAGCCGTTTGGCCGTGGCCAGCAGGCTCATGTTGTTGTAAGGAAAATCCTGGGCCAACAGATAAGCGCCCAAGGCCTCGCCCAGGCCCAATCCTTTTTCCGCGCCCTGGTTGATCCCGGCATTCACCACCTCGCCGGTTTCCTTGGCCGCGCCAAAGGCGCCGCTGCCCAGCACATCGCCCACCTCTTCCGAGGTGCGGCCCACCATGGCGATCTCGGTGTCGTGGACGATGCCCGCGCCGTTGAGGGCAATGGCGCTGATGATGCCCCGCTCCATGAGGTCGATGAGGATGGGGTTCAAGCCCACCTTGATCACATGAGCGCCCATGCCGACGACGATGGGCCGCGCATTTTTGTGGCTTGCGGCCAGCCGCCCGACCAGCTCGGGAAAATCCAACCCCAGAAGCTGCTCCGGCAGGGAGGCGATGAATTCCTTGAGCGAGGAGCCGGGCGCCAGCGGCTTGGCGAAATTATCCACCGTGACCTTGCTGTAACGGCCATGGATCGAATAGGTGTTGAGGCCGGAGAAATCCAGGGGCTGGTATGTTTTCATAGGAAAATTATTATCATCCAAAAAGGTTAAACAAAAACGCCGTAAACGTTCAACAGTACCGCAGATGCAGCGTGTCAATTGTCGGCAGAAGTGTCCGACAAAGAGGCCTGTTCGCGCCATCCCAGCGAAGCTGGATAAGAGCCCCTATGCCCGATTCTCGGGCAGGGTCTCTAAACATACGATATGCGACCAGGCCGATGACAAAGCAGATGCGGTGCTGCTGAACGCTTACGAAACGCCGCGTCCGTACAGAGCCTCATCCACGATCTGGCAGAGCAGATGCTCCACCCAGAGATGCGCCTCCTGGATGGCCGGGGTCACGTGCGAGGGTACGTTGATGGTCAAATCGGCCAGGCCGATGAGCCTGCCGCCGTCCTTGCCGGTGAGCACCGCGGTTTGCAGGCCCAGGCTTTTGGCTGCTTCCACCGCCTTGATGACATTGGGCGAGTTGCCGCTGGTGGAAATGCCCAGAGCCAGATCGCCTTCCTTGCCCAGGGCCAGGATCTGCTTGCTGAAGATATCATCAAAGGAAAAGTCGTTGCCGATGCTGGTCAGGATGGAGCTGTCCGTGGTCAGGGCTATGGCGGCCAAGGGCGGCCGGTCGATCATGAAACGGTTGACGAATTCGGCCGCCATGTGCTGGGCATCGGCGGCGCTGCCACCGTTGCCGAAGATCAGCAGCTTATTGCCGCGCTTGATGGTGTCGATCATCCATTGGGCCAATTGCTTGATGGCCGCCATCTGGGTGGCGGCCAACGCTTGCTTGGCGGCAATGGAGTGCTGTAGGCTTTCGCTGATAAGACGGTCCATGGATACCTCTGGGAATAAAAGGACTGGGAACAAAAAAAGTTCGAGGAAGCTTAGTATAGAGGAGATTCTTTGTCAACAAACAGGGCGGAATTGCGGCCCTACACCTTGAGACGCATGCTGATATCCACGGCCCTGGCTGAATGGGTCAGTGCCCCCACCGAAATCAGATCGACTCCGGTTTCGGCAATCTCTCGGACATTGGCAAGATTCACCCCGCCGGAGGCCTCCACCAAAGCCCTACCACCAATCAGGCTCACGGCCTGACACATCAGGGCAGGGGCCATATTGTCCAGCATGATGATCTCGACCCCGCAGGCCAGGCATTCCTCCACCTGGGCGAGGTTTTCGGTCTCGACCTCGATCTTGAGGGTGTGGGGCGCCTTGTCCCGAAGCGTCTGCACTGCCTGGGTAATGGAGCCGCAGGCCGCGATGTGGTTGTCCTTGAGCAGGATGCCGTCGGCCAGACTGAAGCGGTGGTTATGCCCTCCGCCGACCCGAACCGCGTATTTCTCAAAAGCCCTGAGGCCGGGCGTGGTTTTGCGGGTGTCGATGATCCTCACCGGCAGCCCTTCGACCTTGCGGACAAAAGCGGCGGTCAGGGTAGCGATGCCGCTCAGCCGCTGGACCAGATTGAGGGCCAGCCGTTCGGCGCTGAGCAGATCCCGCACCGGACCCTGCGCGGAAAAGATGTGCTCGTCTGGGTGGACTGCCTCGCCGTCTTTCTTCAGAGTCGTGCAGACAATTTTGGGGTTGCGGGTGGTAAAGACAAGGGGGGCGATCTCGTCGAGTCCAGCCACCACAAAGTCTTCCTTGGCGACAAATACGGCCTTGCCTTCTTGCCTGGACGAAAACACCGAATCGGTGGTGATGTCGCCCAGGCCGATGTCTTCCTCCAGAAACTGTTGTAACTGTCTTGCCACCTGTGTATCCATAAACCTCTCCCGGATCGACCTTGTTTTTGCTGTATGAAAACCTCTTGATATCTGCCCGGCAGGCCCCATGTCAAGAAGAAAGGGGCCGGCCAGGCGTTTCAATGTTTGCTGGCATATTGGCCCGGCCTGTGGTACAGAGAGAAGCTGTAAGGCTTAAAGTCAATGACTTCGGGAGGTTGGATGCAGGGTTTTTCCGTGCTCAATATTTTTCTGCTGGTCCTTGACTGGAGCTTGGCCGGGTTTATCAATACCCTGGCTGGCGGCGGCTCCTTTCTTACCATCCCCCTCCTGGTCAAATAAGCCATGTTCACCTTTCTCCATGCCGCGGATATCCACCTCGACAGCCCGTTGCGCGGCCTGGAGGGCTACGCTGACGCCCCGGTGGCCCAACTTCGCCAGGCGACGAGAAGGGCCTTTGACAACCTGATCGACCTGGCCATCGAAGAGCAGGCCGCTTTTGTCCTTTTGTCCGGCGACCTCTATGACGGAGACTGGAAGGATTATAATACCGGGCTGTTCTTCATCGACCGGATTTCCCGACTGCGCAAGGAAAATATCAGTGTCTTCCTGGCCTCAGGCAACCATGATGCGGCAAGCCAGATCACCAAAGTTCTGCGTCTGCCCGACAATGTCCACCTCTTCTCCACAAAACAGCCCGAGACCGTAACCATTGAGGCATTAAGGGTTGCAGTGCATGGCCGGGGCTACCACACCAGAGCCCTGACCGAGAATATTGCCCGCAATTATCCCCAGGCTCTGCCGCACCATCTGAACATCGGCCTGCTCCATACTTCCCTTACGGGCAGGCAGGGCCATGAGCCCTATGCCCCGTGCTCTCTCGATGACCTTAAGGCCAAAGGCTACGACTACTGGGCTCTTGGCCATGTACACACGCGGGAAGAGGTGAGCCAGTCGCCCTGGATCGTTTTCCCCGGCAATGTCCAGGGCCGGCATATCCATGAGGCCGGTGCAAAGGGAGCCACTCTGGTGCGGGTGGATGAGGGGCGCATCGCCGCGGTGGAGCACCGCGACCTCGATGTGCTGCGCTGGTCGCTGTGCCAGGTTGATCTCACGGACTGCGCCACAATGGATCAGGCCATTGACGCAGTCCGGCAGACCATGGGAACAGAACAGGTCCGCGCCGAGGGAAGGCCCCTGGCAATCCGCCTGCAACTGATAGGAAAAAGCCCGCTCCATGCCGAACTCCACCGGAATTCCGCCGCCCTGACTGAAGAATGCCGCGGTCTTGCCGCAGGGCTTGGCGAGATGTGGCTGGAAAAGGTGCAGTTTGCCACCCAACGGCCCGTGGCGCTTGCGGCAGACCTCGGCGAGGAAACGCCCATGGCCGATCTGATCCGGGCCGTTGAGCGTCTGGATTTTGAGCCGACAACGCTCATGGAACTGGTGCCGGAGATCGGAGAATTGCAGAAAAAACTGCCCCCGGAACTCTTGCACGAGGGCGGGCTTGTTCCCGCATCAATCGCCAATGCCAGCGGCCTCCGTGAAGAGGTCAAGGAAATGCTCATCGCCAGACTGATGGGGCAGGGGGGGAGCCGGTGAGGATTGCCAGGCTCGAAATCAAGGCCTTTGGCCGTTTTACCGGTCGCACCCTGCATCTGGGCCCTGGCCTGCACATCGTCTACGGCCCCAACGAGGCTGGCAAAAGCACCACTCTCCGGGCGCTCAAAGCCTGGCTCTTCGGTTTCCCCGAAAGAACCCACGATAATTTCCTCCACGCCAACGACCAGTTATCGGTGGGCGGGTGCCTGCAGGCGGAAAATGGCCGGGAGCTTGCCTTTTTCCGGCGCAAGAAGAGAAAAGCCGACATTCTTGACCCGCAAGACAACCCGCTTGCCGCCGAGGCGCTGGCCGCCTTTCTGCCCATCACCGAGCAGGCGGTTTTTGAATCGCTGTATGGCCTGAGCCACGAGGATCTTATTAGGGGCGGGGAGGATATCCTAGCCCAGAAAGGCGAGGTGGGCCAGGCCCTGTTCTCGGCCGGGGCCGGGATCTCTTCCCTGCGCGGGGTTCTCGCCGGGCTGGAAAGCGAGGCCGAGGCCCTGTTTACGGCGCGCGGCACAAAACGGGAGATCAATGAGGCCCTGGCAGCCTATAAGGAAACTCAAAAAATCGTGAGGGAGGCCTCGCTTTCCAGCCGGGACTGGCACGAACTCAACAATGGGTTAAACGAGGCGCAGGTAGCTCTCCAGGCCGTCGAAAGACAGTATGGAGAAAAAGACCGGCGACGGCGGCAACTGGAACGCATCCGGCAGCTGTTGCCCCAGCTTGCCCTGCGCAATGCGCTCCGGCAGCAACTTGTCAAGTTGGGCCAGGTCGTGGAGCTGCCGGATGATTTTGCCATCCGGCGCCAGGAGATCGAAAGGACGCTCCATACCCTGGGCCACAAGGAAACCGTTGTTGCGGCCAAGCTCACGGAGATGCAGGGGAAAATAGCGGCTGTTTCCGCCCGTCAGCCGGTGTTTGAGGCGGAAGAAGCCATTGAGGAGCTGCACCAGCGGCTGGGGGAATACAAAAAGGGCAGGGAAGACCGGCCCCGTCTTGAAGGCATGCGGATCAGCAATAAGGGGGAGGCTGCCGATTTTCTCAGACTGGTGCGCCAGGACATCTCTTTGGAGCAGGTGGAGACCCTCCGGGCTGTTTCCAGCAGGCGAAAGATCATCGGACATCTGGCGGCCAAACACGAAGGCTTGCAGCAGGGCCTGAGCCAGACCGAAAAACGACTGCTGGAGATCGGCGGGGAACTGGAAAAAATCGACCGGGAGCTGGCCGGATTGCCGTTGGCCAAAAACACGGCAGGACTAAGCCAGGCCTTGCGAATTGCCAGAAAAGCCGGAGGACTCGATGCCGATCTGACGGACAAGGCCAGGATTATAGAAGAAAAAAGACGCACCTGCCTTCAGGCGTTGGAGCGGCTACCCCTCTGGTCCGGCAATCTCGCGGAGTTCCTTATCCTGCCTCTTACCCTGCCGGAAACGGTGCGAAAATACGAGACGGCCTTTAATGAGCAGACGGCGCGGCAAAGGGATAGCCAGCAGGAAAGGGAACGCCTGCACAAAAGGCTGGCAGATGTGCAGGCCGACATCCTTCAGCGGGAAACATCTGGAAATGCCCCCACGGAAGAAGAGCTTGTTTTGATTCGGACCCAGCGCGACAAGGGCTGGGAGCTTCTCCGCCGCCAGTGGCTCAAGGGCGAGGACCTTGCCGGAGAGGATGCCGCATTCGGGCAGGACCTGCCCCTGCCCGAGGCCTATGAAAAAAAGGTGACGCAAGCGGACACGCTGGCGGACCGTCTCCGCCACGAGGCGGATCGGGTCCAGGCCTTCGCGGCCTTGCGGGCAGAACAGCAGAGCCTCAAAGGGGCTCTGGCCGAAACAAAGAACAACGCGGCCCAACTTACTCTTACCTTCGCGGCCGTGGATACGGAGTGGCGCAGCCTGTGGCAGCCCTGCGCAATCATCCCCCTTTCTCCGGCAGAGATGCTGGCCTGGCTCAGCGCTGCCGCCACCTTACGACTCAGCGCGGAGGAATTGCAGGTAAAGGAAGTCGAGCTGGAAAGAAAAAGCTCGGAGCGGGAGAAAATCAGCGCGGCCCTGCTCCGGGAGCTTACCGGGCTTGGGGAGCACACCTCGTTCCAGAGCAAGGAGCTTGAGCCGCTTCTGCTTCAGATTGAGGATGCCCTGGAGCGGCTCACGGCCATTGAAAACAAGCGGCAGAGGCTCCTTGAAAAGAAAGCGGCCCTGGATGGGGAACATACCCTGACGGGAAATGAGAAGACCCGCTTTACGGAAGAGCTTGGACTCTGGCGGCATGAGTGGCAGGAGGCGGTTGGCAGCCTTGGCGGCAACCGGCAGATCCACCCTGCCGAGGCCGGGGATGTGCTGGAAAATCTGCACAACTGTTTTGCCAGACTGAAAGAGGCCGACGAGCTCCGCAAACGGATTGAGGGGATCGACCGTGACGCCGGGCGATTCGAGGAGGCGGCTCTGGCCCTGGCCCGAGAAATCGCCCCTACGCTCATGGGGCAACCGGCCGGACAGATCGTGGCCCAGCTCAAGGCCCTGCTCAATCAGGCGAGAAACGACCGAACCCTCCACGCCCGGTATACCCAGGAAACCCAAGAGGCCACGGAGGAGCAGCTTCGTCTGGCGGAAGAAACGCTTCTGGCCCGGCATCAACTCGCGGAACTCTGCCGCCTGGCCGGAAATGTTCTGCCGGAAGAACTGGCGGCGGCGGAAAAACGCTCGACTCATTACCGGAGCCTTGCGGATCGCCTCGCGCAAACCGAAAAAATCCTGATTGAGGGCGCGGGCGGTCTTTCCCTTGCCGATCTGGAGGTCCAGGCCGCAAAAATAGAGCCGGACGCACTCCCCGAGGAAATCGCCCAACTGACCCAGGAAATCGAGCAGGAATTAGCCCCGGAAGGCAAGCGACTCTCCGTGCTCATCGGAGAAAAAAGAAACCAGCTTCGGCAGATGAATGGCAACGCCAAAGCCGCCGAGGCGGCGGAAGAGGGCGCCCAGCTGCTGGCCAAACTCCTGCGGCTGGCGGAGCGCTATATCCAACTCAAGGTGGCCGGACACGTCCTGAAAAACGAGATTGAGCGGTTTCGCAGCGAAAACCAGACCCCGGTACTGGCCATCGCCTCCCGGTATTTCAGCGAACTCACCCTGGGCTCCTTTGCCGGATTGCTGACCGATGAAGATGATCAGGGCCAGCCGGTTCTGGTGGGAACACGCCCCAACAGGGCCAGGGTTTTAGTGGAGCGGATGAGCTCCGGCACCAGGGACCAGCTCTACCTTGCCCTGCGTCTGGCCTCTTTGGAGCGGCGTCTTGCCAGCCATGAGCCCATGCCCTTTATTCTTGACGATATCCTGGTGAACGCCGACGATGCCCGCTCCCAGGCCGCCCTGAAAATCCTGGGGGAGCTGGCCGCCAAGACCCAGGTCATCCTCTTTACCCATCATCGCCGGATCGTTGACGAGGCACGGCAGCTGGCCACGGTCTCAGGGCTCCAGGTGCATGCGCTGGAGGCATAATCATGCATTTTTCAGGAACTTTTATCCTGCCGCACATGTCAAACAGACGTGACAGGGTTTAACCTTGTCGGAGTATTCAACCCCAATCCAGAAAGGAGGCTTCACATCATGGCATCGCAACCCGAGCAATCTCCCGCAGGCGGCTATAAAAAAGAAATCGTGCTTGTCATCGGCCTCTGCTGCCTGATCATCGGCTTTCTCTCCGGGATCATCTTCAGTATATACAAGACCCCGGCAGGGAGGGGAGCGACCAACGTTGCCACGGGCCAGCAGGAAGCCCAAGCCGGGAAGCTCACGGACGAACAGGCTCAACACCTGTTGCAGCTTGAACTCGAGGTGCAAAAGAACCCCAAAAACATCGAGGCCTGGACCAATCTCGGCCACCTGTACTTTGACTCCGATCAGGCGGAGAAGGCGATCACCGCCTATAACAAATCCTTGGACCTGGCTCCGAATAATGCCGATGTGCTCACCGATCTCGGGGTCATGTACCGGCGGGCGGGCAATCCGCAACAGGCCGTCGCTTCCTTTGACCGGGCCATTCAAGCAAACGCCAAGCATGAAACAGCCAGGTTCAACAAAGGGATTGTCCTGCTCTACGACCTCAAGGATCAGCCCGGCGCCATTGCCGCCTGGCAAGGACTGGTCAACCTCAATCCAATGGCCACGGCGCCCAACGGCCAGTTGATCAGCGAGATGCTCAAGGAAATGCAGGACAAGAAAATAAACTGATAGGCTTTTTTGAGCGAGTCTTGTCTGGATGGAGAAAATTCTTTGACATCAACGTGTTACAGGAATATTCTAAAAACAGGATTTCTGGGGAGGGCAGGCGGCACTACACGAACAAGGGGGTAACTTCCCCCCTGGGACGAATCTATATGGGCCAAGAACATCGGCGGGCAAGACGATTCAACGTCAACATGGCGGTTACGCTTATCCTGCGTGACACGAAAAACAGACTGGTTCTTGCCGACCCTGTGCCGGGTGCCTTGGTGGACCTCTCGCTCTACGGCGCCCGCCTGTCTGTTCCCCACATCCGCACCGGCAGCTATCATCTTTTTTATGCCTGTAACGATGACCCGGACAAAATCATCCATCTCGAAGTGATCGACAGGGAAGAGGGAGACAGGCTCGTTATTCCTGCCCATCCCGTCTGGTTCGACCATGTTCTTGCCAGCCCGGCCAAGCACTTTGAGCTGGGGCTGGAATTTCTAGTCCCTCCTGAAGACCCCAACATTGCACGGCTGCACGCCTTTCTTGCCATCCATCCTTCCCTCAATGGCGGCTGGCTAAAAAGACTTTTCCGGCTTGGCTAGGCCACAATCTTCCGCAGATGCTGCACCTCCGGCAATCTCTGCCGCAGCCCTTCAATCTCGGGAGCTTTATCCAACCACTGGCCGACCAGACCAAGCATGATTCGAGCCTGGTCCTGGCACTCGGCGTTCAGCCGATAAATGATCCAGTTCCCCTCCTTGCGGAAGGAAACGAGTCCGGTATCCTCCAGAATACGGAGATGTTTGGATACCGTAGGCTGGGCCACGCCAAGGAGCGCGGTCAACTCACAGACGCACAGCTCCCTGCTTCCCAGCATCGTAATGATCTTGACCCGGTTCGGATCGGACAGCGCCTTCATCAGCCGGACGAATTCCTTCATATAACTCCCCATATTATCTGACTACGGCTTTTTTTCAGGCTCCGGGGCTGATTCGGGTAAAACCGGGGAAAGGATATTAAACGGCAGCAACAGTGTTCTTTTGACGATATTCACCAAGCCCTCGCCCACCGCGCCAGGCGGCAGGAGCGTAACCTGGGGATCGCTGGCCTTGCCGGTGACCCCGACCGGGAAAGTGACCAGGGTGGCGGTTTCCCCACCAATGACCCTGCCCACCAGCGGCACCTTGCTGACAATGGCGTCAAGGGTTTTAAACGGGGAGATCATGACCACGACATCCAGCTCAAAGGTGCTGAGATTCATCTTGCCCCTGACAAAAAGATTTAGCCCTTCGCCGCGCACTACGGCCTCGTCGATGATCAGTTCATTACCCTTCACATGGGCCTTTAAAAGAAGATCCGTGTAAGGAAACCCCTTAGTAGACGCTTCGGGCCCGTTCCCCGTTCCCACGCTAAAAAGATCCGTGATGTTGACAACACTAAAAATTTTTGAAAGCAGCTTCATGCGCAGAATCCGCCCCTGGTGGGATTCTATCTGTAGATTTCCATCCTTCCAGTTGTCCGGCACCCCCTCAAGACGGCCATTGAGGGAAAATTGGCCTTCAATGATATCCTGCGGATAGCCAAGACATGGCAGAACCGTTTCAAACCGGGGCGGGGTGGAACAGGCGCTTTTCAGAGAAAAATGGCTTTGCCCCAGCTCGGGAGTGGAAAACCATTCGCCGGTGGTGTCCAGACAACAGAGTCGGCCATTATTGATGAGCGCGGACATCCGCCACTGGGGATGAATTCGTATTTCCCCCTTGAGAGGCTGCCAGACAAGGGTGGGGGAGGCACTGTCCCCCGTTTTGGGGCCGGAGATGAATTTATCCACGTCAAAGACCACGGTGCCGGTAATGTTCCAGGGCGATTCCTGCTGGGGTTCGCCGGGAGGAGCGGTCTTGGCGCCGTTATCCTTGAGCCGTTTCAGACTTTCCTTTAAATCCAACAGTGTTTTTCTGGAAAGCGCTGGGGAGGCAAGGTCGAGCTTCATGGTGAGTCCGCTGGCCACCCGCGAGATCAGCCCGTTAATCACTGCGGATTCCGTCTCGTTAAAGGCGCAGGCCAACCGCTTCACTTTAAGATCCTTACCGACCCCGGCAAGCCGAAGCTCCTGAATATCAACAAAGCGTTCCGCCTCCTCGTCCAGGAACCAGCGCAAATCCTTGGCCTCCAGCTGTCCGGTAAAGGCGACCTTATTGGGATCCTGGGGCAGATAGATCTGAAAATCTCCGGCGATCCTGCCGTTTAATAGATTCTTTCTTTCCAGAAGCTGATCAACGGTTTTCTTGGATAATTCCCCTTTCCAGGAAAAGAGAAAGGTCTCCTTGGTTTTATCAAGAAAATCCAGGGTGATCGTGGCGTTTTCCTTGCCGCCATATACATGCGCCGACATTTTCTCCGGCGCGTCTTTGCTGAACTCCAGAGAAATATCGGCCCTTGGGGGATTGAACAGTATGCCCTCCGGCCGGATTACGCCCTTGGCCTGAGTTTTCTCCTCGAGCAGGTCGATCTGCAAGGATTCCACCAGGCAGGGGAGGTGCGGAAACAGCGAGGGCGCAACAAGATGCTTGTCCTTGAGCCATTGCCCAAAGCCCTGTCCGACCTTGCCCTGTAAGGATATCTTGCCGCGCAACGCGGTAAAACCCTGGTGGGTCAAGGAGGCGCCCAAAGTGAACGGATCGCCCATGATGGTTCCGCTGGCGTCGGAAACGGTAACCGCCGTGTGCGACAGATGCGCCTTACCCTCTTTGAACAGAATAGGTTCCGGAAAAGACGGGGTTTCCACGGCGAGATTTTTCACAAGAAGATCAGCGTCCAATTTCCACAGCTTGGGCTCCGAGGCCTTACCCGAGATTGTTGTGTTGTGCAGTTCGATTTTGCCATTGGCCCGGGCAATATATTCGTGCAAAGCCCCGCTGATCTCCTTGAAATAGGAAAGATCTTCCTTTTCCAGTTCCTTGGCGGCCAGCACCGCGTCAAGCTGGGTTACATCCAGAAAAATATCGTCCGGCCAGCGCACCTGCCCGGCGGAGTTTTTCACCACATGGGGGCCATAGGTTCCACGGACGTTGCGCCATTGCACCATGGGCGGAGCAATGGTCATCCCTCCTCCGTCGACAACAAAATCCTGGGCCAACGGAGCATAGTGCCCCTTGCCCTGCATGGTGGCGACTTCAACCGCGACCTTGAAATTTTTCAGATGATCGCCGAGGTGCAGATGCCCGGTCGCCCGGCCCAATACTCCGCTGAAACGGGCCAATTCGTCCTGAAAAGGCTGGTACTCGACAAGCCGCGCCAAAACCCCGGGAAGTTCGGCCAGATCGGCGTCAAGATCGACATCGAGCTTGAAGGTAAAATCATCATCCGGCAGACCTAGAACAAGATGGCCGTTCTTGCCGCGGCTGTTGCCCATCCTGGCCTGATCCCCATCCACGATGAGCAGCCCTTTTTCGATCCGCATCTTGCCTTTGACATTGTCCAGAAGCAGATCGACTTCCGGGATCATGACCGAGGCGTCAATGTCTTCGGCAGTGACACGCATGTTGCGGGCATACTGAAACTCAGCGACCGTGCCCTTGAAGCTGTAGCTGGCCTTGCCTGCCTTGCCGCTCTGCACGATTTTCCCGATTTCTTTGACAATAGAAGTCTCGCCCCACAGGGAAAGAACCGCCTCGCGAATATGGGTCAGGTTGAGATCTTCACCCTTGAGATCGATCTGCCAAACCGGCGCGGATTTTCCTTCGCCTCCGCCTGAACGCCTCACAATCCCGGAGAGTTTCAGCCCCGGTTCCCGCATTTCAAATTCATTCAGGGTCAACTGTAGATCATCGCCATCCTTGGCAAAGGCGAGGTCCACCACGCCGCAGTCCACGAGGATCTTCTTATCCTTGGGAAACGCCAGCAGGCACGAGGAGTCGCCGGTGATCTTGCCGTTGATTTTTTCAAACCCGCGGCCCTCAAAGCTGCCTTTAAGATTCAGGGGAGAATCGGCAGGCGCCAGTGAGCCATTGGCAAAAGAGAGCAGGACCTTCTTCAGATTGAAGTTGCGGCAGGAAAATTTAAACCGGTAGGATGCATCCTCCCGCAGGTAGTTGCCGGACACGGCAAGATGCTCCCCATCCGCAGGTTTGCCATCAAGATCGAAAGCTATGTCGTCAAGGCTTATGGCGACACTGCCGTTCAGGGATTTCAGGGAAAAGTCCCTGCTCTGTAGGGCGGCCCACTGACTGTTGGCGGCAACGTGCAGTGTGCCGTTACGGATCACGACCTTCAACCCGGAAAGCTCAGGATCAGGGGGTTCGGACAACGTGGCAGGCAACCGTTTGACGCTAAGATCCGGGTCAACCAGCACGACCTTGCCAATCCGAACCTGGCCCCGGAACAAAGACCACCAATCCGGATATACCTTGGCCATGGGCGCAACCAGCGCGGTTTCTTCGCTGGTGAAGCGGGTGTTGCGCAGGTTCAGATGGGGCAGGGGCAGCCAGGCCCATTCCATGCGGTCGGTTTGCAGCTTCCCCTCCAGTCTGGCGTTTACCTGGGCGCTCATCCGCGCCTTGAGGGCGTCAAGGTCAATGAACCGCGGAAGCAGCAAGGCCGGAGCGAGGATCGCTAATAATCCGAAAATGGCGCAGGCAAGAATAATCCTGGTTCTGATGCGTAGGTTGGAAATTTGTAGCAGTTTCATATAATGTTAAGGGCTGGGCCGCTGGCGACCGGCATATGGCTGGGGATTGGCTGCGGGCTGAAACAAAAAACGCGCCTGGCAACTCATCAAATCATCAAGGGATACTAGCACAACTTGTCGACCCTATAAATTGATTTCCTCGAATTTGCCAAACTATATTCAAGAAAAGCGTTCCCTTGTGGTTCTGCCGGGAACCATGCCCGCGGCAGACGGCTTTTTCGGCAGATTTACCTTGTCAGTTCCCGCGCAATGGCGTAATTTCTCAGGAAATTCAAGCTCACAGGCAGAAAAAATATGGCACAGACACGCATCGGGGTTATCGGGGTCGGGTATCTCGGCAAGTTTCACGCCCAAAAATACATGGCCAACCCGGAGGTGGAACTGGTGGGGGTGGCGGATCTCAACCCGGCCTACGCCGCCGAGGTCGCCGAAGCCTGCAAAACCACCGCCTTTGGTGATTATCAGGCGCTGCTCGACCAGGTCGATGCGGTGAGCGTGGTGGTACCCACCAGTCTGCATCACCAAGTGGCCCGGGTCTGCCTCCTTGCCGGCAAAGATGTCATGCTGGAAAAGCCCATGACCACTACGCTGGCAGAGGCCGATGATCTCATCGCCCTGGCCGACCAGGGGCAGCGCATCCTGCAGGTCGGCCATATCGAGCGGTATAATCCGGCCGTGCTGGCCATGGCCGAACACCTCACCCAGCCGCTCTTCATCGAATCACACCGGATCCATGTCTTCAAGCCCAGGGGCCTAGATGTCGACGTGGTGCTCGACCTGATGATCCACGACATCGACATCGTCCTGAGCCTGATCAACTCGCCCATTGCCTCCATGCATCCGGTTGGCATGCCGGTGTTCACCAAAACCACGGATATCGCCAATGTCCGTCTGATCTTTGAAAACGGCTGCACCGCCAATCTCACCGTAAGCCGCGTTTCCCGGGAAAATATCCGTCGACTCCGCGTTTTCCAGCCCAATTCCTTCGTGGCGGTTGATTACGGCAAAAAAGAGATCACCGTGATCAAACCAAGCAAAGATCTGGACGCAAACGGCATGCCCCAGGAGGAGATCATTTCTTCCTGCTACCTGCACCAGGACGCCCTGGAAATGGAGTTGAAGGATTTTGTCAAGAATGTCCGCAACCGCACCCAACCAAAAGTTTCGGGCCGGGAAGGGCGGCTGGCCCTGGCCGTGGCCCAGGAAATCATGGCCCGGATCAAGGAACATGCCAACACCCACCGCCATCTCTTCAACGGCTGAGCCCCGATGAAAGCTCCCTTATCAATCATGATTGTAGCCGGCGAGGCCTCCGGCGATATGCACGGGGCAAAGCTCGTTGCCGCCATGCGAGAACAGGCCCCTGATCTTGCGGTCTGCGGCATCGGCGGACCGGCCTTGGCCGCCCAAGGGATCGAAATCCTCTACGATTCCTCCCGCCTGGCCGTGGTGGGCATCATCGAGGTCATCAGTCATTTTCGTTTCATCCGCGAGGCCATGCAGGCCCTTGAAAAACGGCTCCGGGAACAGCCGCCCCGTTTGTTGATCCTCATCGACTATCCCGACTTCAACCTGATCCTGGCCAAAAAAGCCAAGCGGCTCGGCATCCCGGTGTTCTATTACATCAGCCCGCAGGTTTGGGCCTGGCGTAGCGGTCGGGTCAAGACCATCAAAAAAATGGTGGATCGCATGGCCGTAATCCTGCCTTTTGAAAAAGAATTTTACCAAAAATGCGGAATGACGGTGGAGTATGTAGGCCACCCCCTCATGGACACGGTGCGCGCCGCCATGCCCCGTGCGGATTTTTTGCAATCCCTGGGTATTGCCCCGGACAGCACGGTGATCGGCATCCTGCCGGGCAGCCGGAAACGCGAGATCGCGGAAATGCTCCCGATCTTCCTGGCTGCGGCAAAACTGATGCAGGAGGAACTGGTCAAGCTGGTCTTTCTTCTGCCCCTGGCCCCCACCTTGAGCGAGGATGATCTTCTGGCCAATGGCCTGGCAGAGGCGGGAGTCGAGGTGAGAGTGGTTCGGGAAAACCGCTACGAGCTCATGGCCGCCTGCAACGCGGTGATGGCGGCCTCGGGCACGGTTTCCCTGGAGTTGGCCATCCTGGACGTGCCCATGGTTATTTCCTACCGGGTTTCGCCCCTCACCTATTTTTTAGGAAGCCGCCTGATCAAGATCCAATATGCCTCTCTGGTCAATCTGGTGGCGGGGCGGGAGGTGGTGCCGGAACTGCTCCAGCACGAGGCGGTGCCGGAAAAAATCGCTTCGGCCACAATGCGCCTTGTTGCAAATCAGACGGAGCGCACCCGTCAGCTTGCCGGTTTGGCGGAAGTCCGAGAAAAATTGGGCGGGGCCGGGGCTTCGGCCAAAGCGGCCAGGCTGGCCCTTGAAACGATTACCCCAAATCCCGCTGCCTGATCGCCTCGTAGAGCACCACCGACGCGGCCATGCCTAAATTGATGCTGCGGATATTGGGGTTGCTCATGGGAATGGTGGCGCAGCGTTCCCGGTAGAGGCTGATGATCTCCTCGGGCAGCCCTTTGGTCTCGCGGCCAAAAACCAGATAATCGCCGGGCTGGTAGCGCGGTTCGGTGTAGAGGCGCTCCACCTTGGTGGTGAAAAAGTGCAGGCGCAACTCATCCTGGGCTGCGAGAAATTCCTCAAAACTATCCCAGTAGCGGATATCGACAAACTTCCAGTAATCAAGGCCAGCCCGTTTCAGATGTTTGTCCTCGGTGGAAAAGCCCAGGGGACGGACCAGATGCAGGATGGTGTCCGTGGCGCCGCACAGCCGGGCGATGCTCCCGGTGTTGGGGGGGATCTCCGGCTCAACCAGGACGATATTGAAAGGGGCAGTGTTGGGCAAGAGGGGATTAGAGCATGGAAATCGGGTTGTCCGGGGTCACCACCACATTCTTTACCACAATGACCTTGGGATCATCCAAGCTGCTGACCAAATGGGTGAGTGACTGCAGTTCCTGACGAAAAAGAACCAGTTGGGTTCCTGCCAACTGGGAGCGGGGACGAAACTTGACGTTGAAGGGGTTGGTGAACACCCCGTTCTGGGCCAGCCGGTAATCAAGATGCGGACCCGTGGCTATGCCGGTCGAGCCGACATAGCCGATGATCTGCTTCTGATGCACCCTGGCTCCGGCCACAATATTATTGGCGAATCCGGAAAGATGCCCATAAAAGGTCTGGTAGCCGCCGCCATGGTCAATAATGACCTGCTTGCCAAAGCCGCCTTTCCAACCGGCATAATTCACCCGGCCATCGGAGGCGGCCATGATCGGAGTACCTGCCGGTGCTGCAAGATCGACGCCCAAATGGGGCCGGACAATATCCAGAACCGGATGGTAACGGTGATAGGTGAAGCCGGAAGAGACCCTGGCCATGGGCAGGGGAGAACGAATAAACGATTCGCCAAGCTCATAGCCGTTGTGATCGAAATAGGCGGTCTCCTCCCTACCCCGGTCATGATAAAAACCCTCAAGCGGGCCGATTTCCTTGCTGTTGTAGCGCGCAACCAGGATCTTGCCATAGCCGACAAACTGGTTGTCTTTGTAATATTTTTCAAAAACCAGCTCAAAAGAATCGCCAAACCGAGTCTCGGTGTTGAAATCGATCTTTGAGGCAAAGATGTCGGCAAAGCTGTAGATCAGCTTGGGGTCTTCATGAAAGGAGCTGAGCGCGGCATACAGAGATGATTCGATCCTGCCCCGCAATTTCACCGTCCGGCAATCAAGGGAGACATCGAGCTTCTTGGCCTTGAGAGAGCCCTCGGAGGTACGCTCGATGGCGTGGACCTCAAGAGGGCCTGATTCGTACAAACATTTGACCAGACTGCCATCGTCATCAAGGGTCAGGGTATAGCGGTCATGGGGCTTCATCTCCCGGAAATTCACCATGCCGTTAAAGGCGGTGACCACCGATTGCCGGACTTCTTCGTCAACCCCGTTGGAGCGGAAGGAAGAACTCAGCGATTCTCCAGAACGAATCTCCCCGACAATCTCCCGGACATTGGGCAGGAATTCTTCTGTTTCGTTGGCCGCAGACCTCGCCAGCATGGCTTTTCCATTCAAGGCATAGAGAAAAAATGCGACAACCAGCGCGAGGGAGATGCCTACGGTGAGAAAATGGGTGGTGTTTAAGAAGATAGCCAGATGTCTTTTTGTGTGATTGCGAAAGCGAGCCAATCCTCGGGAAAAGGCGATGAGACACGGTGGGCATAACCGGGAAAGAATCGCCTTGCACGCATTGGAAACAAGAGCGGATATGTTGATTTTTTCTGCCATCAATACTCTATTCCATGAAAATTTCAGCGGATACTCCCATATTCGCCTGGATGCCCACACTGTGGATAAACACATATTGTTTAGCAAAAGCAGGCGACTATTACAAGGTTCTTTTGCCTGCTTGCGGCCAAGATTTCGTGGTTTACCTAGATCTATCGGGAAAATCCTGCCCCAAACAATTTGTTCGGTTGAAAAAAAAATAAAAGTGTAGCACACTGCGTTTTCGGAATTTTTTCGGCTTCAACTAAGTTGGGGCGCTGGATTTTTTTAACATAACAAAGCAGGAGCAGCAGGCACCAATGGCGTTAATCGTGCAAAAATTCGGCGGGACCTCGGTGGCAAACCCGCAAAAAATCAAGGCGGTGGCCGAACGGGTCATGGGCTACAGCCGCAAGGGGCACAGGATGGTAGTGGTGCTCTCGGCCATGGCTGGCGAGACCAACCGTTTCGTCGATCTGGCCAACCAGATGCAGGCCATTCCCGATCCCCGGGAAATGGACATGCTCCTGGCCACCGGCGAACAGGCGACCATCGCCCTCTTCGCCATGGCGGTGAAAGAGGCTGGCCTTGATGCCATCTCGCTTTTGGGCGATCAGGTAAAAATCACCACCGACCGGATGCACACCAAGGCCAGGATTCGAACCATCGACTCGGCTTTGATCAACCGCCACCTGGACGCAGGCAGAATCGTGGTGGTGGCCGGTTTTCAGGGAGTCACTGCGGACGGCGACCTCACCACTTTAGGCCGGGGCGGTTCCGACACCACAGCCGTGGCCTTGGCCGCAGCGCTCAAGGCGGATGAATGCGAGATCTACACCGATGTGGAAGGGGTCTACACCACCGACCCCAACATCTGCAAAAATGCCCGCAAGATCGACCGTATCTCCTATGATGAAATGCTGGAACTGGCCAGTCTCGGCGCCAAGGTGCTGGACATACGCTCGGTCGGTTTTGCCAAACGATATAAAGTTCCTGTCCATGTTCGTTCCACCTTCACGGAAACCGAAGGAACATGGGTGGTAGAGGAGGATAAAGAAATGGAATCGAATCCGGTATCCGGAGTAACCTGCAGCAAAAACGAAGCCCGCATCACCATCAGCAAGGTTCCCGACGTTCCGGGTACTGCGGCCCGGGTTTTCAACCCGATCACCAGCCAGGGGATCGTTGTGGACATGATCATCCAGAACACCCGGGAAGGTGAACTCACCGACATGACCTTTACCGTTCCTCGCACCGACTACAAGAAAACCATGCAGATCATGAAGAAGGTTGTGGCGGATGTCGGCGCCGAAGGGGTAACCGGGTCGGACAACATCGCCAAGGTTTCCATCGTCGGGGTCGGTATGCGCAACCACGCAGGCATTGCCTCCACCATGTTCAAGGTGCTCTCCGACGAAGGGATCAACATTTTGATGATCAGCACCTCGGAGATCAAGGTTTCCTGCGTCATTGAGGAGAAATACACGGAGCTGGCCGTGCGGGCTCTGCATGACGCCTTCCGCCTGGATAAGGGTCCAGCCAAGAAACGGCCAGCCAAGGCAGCAACTAAGCCGAAAGCCAAAAGCAAAAAATAAGGAAACAGAATGGCCCCAAAAGTTGCCATCTACGACACCACCCTGCGGGACGGAACCCAGGCCGAGAATTTCAACCTCTCGCTGGAGGACAAACTCCGCATCACCCTCAAGTTCGATGAACTGGGGATCGACTATGTCGAAGGCGGCTGGCCGGGCTCCAACCCCAAGGACGTGGAGTACTTCAAGGAGATTCAGAAGTACGAACTCAAGCACACCAAGGTTACGGCCTTTGGCTCCACCAGACTGTTCAGCAACCCGGCGGAGCAGGATCAGAACCTCAACGCCCTGCTTGCCGCGAAAACCCCAGGGATCACCATCTTCGGCAAAACGTGGGATATCCATGTCCACGACGCTCTGCGCATAGAATTGGCTGACAACCTGCTGATCATCGAGGAGTCGCTAAAATATCTACGGCCCCATGTCCAGCATCTGTTTTACGATGCCGAACATTTTTTCGACGGTTTCAAGGCCAACCGGGAATATGCCCTGTCCACCCTGGATCGCGCCATTGCCGGTGGGGCCGACTGCCTGGCGCTCTGCGAGACCAACGGCGGCACCCTGCCCACCGAGCTTGCCGCGATCATCGAAGCGGTGAAGGCCCATCTGAAGGCGAAAAAGACCAAGATAGAGTTTGGCATCCACGCCCACAACGATTCCGAGTGCGCGGTGGCCAACTCGCTTATCGCCGTCTCCCTTGGCGCTTCCCAGGTGCAGGGCACGGCCAACGGCTTTGGCGAGCGGTGCGGCAATGCCAACCTCACCTCGATCATGCCGGCCCTGGCCTTGAAAATGGGCTACGAGTTTGCCGCCGCCGCCAACCTGCACCGGCTCACCGAGGTTTCCCGCTTTGTCAGCGAGTTGGCCAATCTCTCCCCCAACAAGTACCAGCCTTACGTGGGCCAGTCCGCCTTTGCTCACAAGGCCGGTATCCATGTCAGCGCCGTGCAGCGCAATCCCTTGACCTACGAGCATCTGGAGCCGGAAAAGGTCGGCAACGTACGGCGGGTGCTGATTTCGGATCTCTCCGGTAAAAGCAATGTGCTGGTCAAGGCGAAAAAATTCGGTCTGGATCTGGACAGCAAGGACCCGGTGGTCAGCGCCATCGTCAAAGAGCTGAAAGATCTGGAGAATCAGGGCTTTCAGTACGAAGGGGCCGAGGCCTCCTTCGAACTGCTCATGCGCCGCGCCATGGGAACCCCGAAGAAGTATTTCGACCTGCACGGCTTTCGGGTAATGAGCCAGAAGGCTCCGGACGGCACGCTTCAGGAGGAAGCCACCATCCGGCTGGCCGTGGCCGGCGAGGAGGTGCACACCGCAGCCCTGGGCAACGGCCCGGTCAACGCTCTGGACAAGTCGTTGCGCAAGGCGTTGACCCGGTTCTATCCGAATCTCAAGGAAATGGAGCTACGGGATTACAAGGTGCGGGTGCTGGCCAGCGAACACGGCACCGAGGCCAGGGTACGGGTGCTGATCGAATCCCGCGATCAAGACAGCATGTGGGGCACAGTGGGGGTCTCCCCGGACATCATCGAGGCAAGCTGGCAGGCCTTGGTGGACAGCATCACCTACAAGCTTATGAAGGATGAACGCAACAAGCAGCAGTGATACCGAAAAAAAGAAGGACCTGCGCCCGCTGGTGCTGGTCCTTTTCGCCCTGTGCATCCTGGGCGTTACCGCTGTCCGCAATGACTGGCTGCCCTATTTTCCCAAACCTGTTTCCGCCCCGTCAAAACTTGCCTGGTGCGATGGTTCCGTCGCCACCGGGCTCTACCGGGTGCCGACCGATGCCGCTTACCCGGCGGAGGAAGACCAGCCGCAGGCAGAAGCCGCTCCCGGTCAGGAAACCAGCGCATCAAAAAGACCTCCGGCCAAACTGGCCCCCCTGTTTTTCAAGCCCATTCCCATTAATAAAGCAGACGAAGAATTGCTGATCACCATTCCAGGGATCGGCCCGGTTCTGGCCAAAAGAATCATCGAGTTTCGCGGACAGCACGGCAGGATCACAGCCATTGAAGAACTGGACGAGGTGAAGGGCATCGGCCCGGCCAAGTTGGAAAAACTCAAGGCCCACTTGGTTGTCGATTAGTTACCTCGCAGACGGGGGCGGAAAAGACGCGGGAACTGTCTGAGGGCGAAGCCCGAGTTTTTCCGCGTCCCGCCCTCGGCGAGAAGCAAGGAAAGCCCGCAGGGCCAAGACTGGCTGGGGTGCCTTTTTCTTGTTTCTTCTTTTGGGCACGCAAAAGAAGAAAGGAAGCAACAAGAACCTACGATGAAAAAAAGAGCCTTCCCTGGACCAAACATTTCCCCAGTTCCCGATACACCTCCCGAAACCGCTCCCGGTCGGGCTTGGCGCCAAGCGCCCGCATGATCCGCCGAGCCAACGGCCCCTGCGCGAGGATGGCGTTCACGGTCTGCTGGATGCCGTGCCCGGCTGCGGCCAGCTCCGGGCCGCATTCCGCAGCCAACTCCTGCCACAGCTCTCCTACAGTCATGGCCGCTTTATCCCCTCTGCCAAACAGGGCAAGGTAGTCGCGGTTATTGAGCACCGTCTGTTCGCCGTCCCTGACCGTGCCGACAAAAATATCCGCCAGTTCCCCGGTCTCCGCCGCCTTCTGCTCGGCCAACTCGGCCCAGCGCCCTTCGCATAAGCCCTTCAACACCGCGCATATCAGCACAGCCAGGGAAACATCGGCCAATGGGCATTCCTGGATGTCCAACACCCGAATTTCGATGGCATGGCGGTCGAACCGGGCGATGGCTCCGCGGGAGTTGAGCCATTCCGCCTCCAACACCCCGTTCGGATCATGGGGCGCGATATCGCGGCGCAGACGCTGGTAAATCTCCCTTTCATACTCTGCCTCGCTGAAAACCGGCTCCGGGATCACCTGGCCGGTGATGAAGGGAATAAACTTTTGGTTATTCCGGTAATAATCCAACCGGGTGTCCAGCCAGCCGGTGAGGATACCGTCCGCCGCAGGCGAACTGGCCGCTATGGCCGGGAGGATGGGCAGCAACAGCCGGATGGCCGCGTGCAACCGACCGAATCCCGCATTGCTCTCAAAGCCCAGGTTGAGATGGGTGGACTGCACGTTGGACCAGCCGTGGCCCTGGCAGTTGAAGATTCGGTTGTAGGTATTGTAAATATCCTTGTTGCCGTGGGGCCAGAGAAGGGTTTCGCGATGCGGGTCCATCCAGGGATGCATGGCAGTGGGCAGGAGAATCGCCCCCTGTTCCGCTGCCACCAGGCCGAGTTCTTCAACCTCTTTCTGAAGTTTTTCCGCCAGCATGGGCAGGGTAGGGACCGGGCCGCTATTCTTGATCTCGATCACATGCAGGGCCAGTTCGTTGGACCAGGCCATGATGCCCCGCTCCACCTCATTGGCAATACCGCCCGCTTCTCGCTCCAGAATACGATCGGCAATGGGTGCCACATCCAGGGTGTCCTCGCGGACCAGCATATATTCCAGCTCAATGCCGAATTTCTGAAAGAGCCCTTCCTGGCTCACGCCCACAGCCCTCCGCCCTTGCGCTCGTCCACCCTGCGGGCGAACACCCGCATCAGCCTTAGATAGAGCTCGTCTTTCAGCACCTTGTCTTCCACGCCCGCATCGATATTGGGATTGTCGTTAATCTCGATAAGAAAAAAACGTTTGCCGACCTGCTTGATATCCACCCCGTACAGGCCGTCGCCGATAAGGGCCGAGGCCTTGAGCGCCAGTTTGATCAAACCGGGCGGACAATGCTCCACCGGCAGGGTCTCGGCCTCGCCGTCGGTGAGCTTGCGTCCATCCTGATCGCGTTTGATGATCTGCCAATGCTTCGGGGCCATGAAGTATTTGCAGGCAAAGAGCGGTTGCCCATCAAAGACGCCGACCCGCCAGTCATAGCTGGTGGGCATGAACTCCTGGGCAATGACCAGCTCTGATTTCTGGAGCAGGGCCGGAAGCTCTTGGGCCAACTCCGCCTCATTTTCCACCTTAACCACCCCTTGAGAAAAAGAACTGTCCGGCCTCTTGAGCACACAGGGAAAGCCCAGTTCCTTGGCGAATTGCTGCCAGTTCCCCGAGTGGACAATGCGGGTTTGGGGGATGGGAATCCGGTGCCGGGTCAGGATCTCGGCCAAAAACACCTTGTTGGTGCAACGCAGGATGGATTCGGGGTCATCGATCACCACCAACCCCTCAGCCACGGCTCTGCGTGCGAAACGGTAAGTATGGTGGAGAACGCTGGTGGTTTCCCGGATAAACAGGGCATCAAACTCGGCCAGCCTGCCGTAATCATCCTTCTCGATGAACTCCACGCCAAAGCCCACCGCCTCGGCTCCCTTGACCATCCGTTGCAGGGCCTTGGGGTTGGAGGGCGCCTCCGCCTCAGCCGGGTCGTGGAGGATGGCGAGATCGTAGCGGGCGGTGCGCCGCCGGTGGAAGATACGATGCCGTCCCTTGAAATATTCACGGGCCATATCCACCGCGAAATCGCGGTGATCCTCAGGTATATCGCTGGCCGCCATGGGAGTTATGCCGGCCAACTGCCATTTGCCGTCTTTTTCATTATGGCTGAAACTGGCGCGCAGGAAGGGGGCCTGGAAGATCTTGAACAGCTGCTGGGCGAGCTTTTCGTGCCGCTTGGCCACGTTATGGCCAAAATAAATGCTCACCACAAACTCCGGCGATTTTATCTGGCCCAAACTCTGCTGGATGATCTGGTCCAGGTCATCGGAGGCAATGCGGATAATGGCCTGGGTCTTGAAATCCTGGATGGTGGCCACGTCCGGCAGGGGCTTGTGCCCCCTGGCAGCGGCCAGCAATGAGACATAATAACCCGTGCTCTGATAACGGTAGGATTTACACAGGTTGAACACCCTGGCCGAGGTCAGTTCCGCGTAGGCGGCATCGGTCAGGTAGGCGCGGGCCGGGACGATTTCCACGTCGCTGATGGCAAG
>Ga0315272_10000056_pt1 | contig 44477 bp, 44 predicted proteins | sample C3_middle_MG_FD_203918 | JGI IMG/M metagenome (GOLD analysis project Ga0315272, IMG submission 203918) | Sediment microbial communities from Yellowstone Lake, YNP, Wyoming, USA - C3_middle | ecosystem: Environmental > Aquatic > Freshwater > Lake > Sediment | place: USA: Wyoming | collected...
AAACAGATATCGAGTGAATGGATGAGGGATCTCCTTTCCTGTGAGAGGAAGCCCTGATGGGTAATGATGTCATAATCCCTGATGTGCAAAAGTTTGTATGGAGACTCGGGATGACTATTTTTGAAATAAAAAATATGCGTTGAAGAGTCATAAATCTCAAAGTCGCTGTACCTGTACCCGACACCATTATCTTTAACAAAAAGGTTTTCATCTGAAACAATTGACTTCTTCTCACAAGAGGAAAGTACAATTAAAATCAAAAAGGCTGTTATCAGAGATTTTTTCATTGTGATAGGTTATTAGTCAGTGATTTATATCGCACAAATACTATGCCATATTATCTCATTCAGAATAAACCCTGCCAGCTGCAGCTGCAATGAACTCTTCTATTTGTTTCCTGATATCCTTCTTTGAAATCATGCTGACATCTTCTTTGTCAGATTCCTGCTTCTTGTCCTTATCTCTCTTGATCTTATGCAGTCCTTCGACCAGAGAGTCAATATCTGATTCAGTATTCTCAATACCAATGCTTATTCTCGCTACCCCTGGCAGCTGTACACCTGGAAATACTGTAACCATGACTTTTTGGAATTTTTCAAGCCACGGAGGAACATTAAGCAGCCATTTTACAAGCACATGAGCACAGTGACAGCCAAACCTGATTCCAATGCCTCCCCTGTCAGCCAGTTCCTTCGCAACAGTATGGGAAAATATCTTTGTGAAATTAAAAGCAATCACTCCACCCCTCCGGCTGAACCTTTCAGAATCAGGATCAGTTATTCCATATACCTGAATGCCTTCAACACCTGATAATCCTGACAAAGCACGCCTCGTAAGTAATTGCTCTTCGCTGTGTATCAGGTCAAGACCTATTCTGTTTAAGATCAAAAGAGATTTACCCAATGCGGCAATTCCGCATATATTTTCTTCTCCGGATGACTCTATCAGTTGTAGTTCAGAATTATCAAAATTAAGCTTCCCTTTTCTGGCAACCAATAATCCGGTTCCGAACGGAGCATAAACTTTATGAGCTGAGAATACAAGGTAATCTATGCCATATTCTTCAACAGCGATTTTCCGGTGAGCAATTAACTGCGCCCCGTCAACTAGTAATCGCACTCCATATTTATGTACAATTCTGCTGATCTCAGCCAGATCATTAAATGTGCCAAGAACATTCGAAGCTCCGGTTATGGCCATAATTCTGATCCTTTTCTTCCCATGAAGAGATTTCAGGTTATACTCGCTGAGCAGGATATCAAGTTTATTTAAATCAAGAAAACCTTCAGAATCTGTATCTAAACGGAGATGAGAAATACCGGGGAGCATTCTCCACGGCAGATCATTGGAATTATGTTCCAGAATGGTATTGATAACAACAGGTTCAATATCCTGCTCCTGCTCTTTCCCCAGACATTCAGCAATGAGATTAACAGCCTCGGTAGTATTGGAGGTAAAAATAAAATCATAATTATTCTCCGATGCGCCAAGAAAGTCTGAACAGATTGATTTTACTTCAATTATTATCTCCTTCCTGGTTGATTCCGGTAACTGCCATGAATTGTATGCTGCTTCCCACACCGGAGTGAATGCGGGTGTGCTGGCACCATTGTCAAGGTTAATAAACTGTTTAAGTCCTTCAGTGGTAGGAACTTTTATGTTTCTTCCTATTTCTGTCTTCCTGAACTCATTCAGTAGTTCAATGCCTGAGAATTGGAAGAGTTTGTCATCGTATAAAAGCTGTTTCGCCGTCAATGTCCCTTCCTCTTTATGATTGAAAGAACCTTTCCCGTATTTTTCTATAAACTGAAGTGCTCTCGCAAATGCAATAACATTAATAATGGACGGAGTTCCGGCTTCAAATTTATCAGGTGCCTTTGCCCAAACGATCCAGCCCGTGGATACCAGTCTTGTGGTACCTCCTCCTGACTGGAAAGGATCACCCTTTGGCAACGCGCTTTTCTTTAATGCGACAGCCCACACACCCAGAGATAGCCCGATATCTCCTGAAGAAATGATCCTTTAGCTGTCGGGATTGAGAATTGCCCTAAGCTTATCTGCCATCCTCAAGTTGCAGAAGATGACCTGATACCTGCTCTTCCTGAGTTTAAGATGATCAAGCACAATACTTCTGGCATGGTAATATAAATATGTAGATACCATTGATTTATGTCCGCTGCCACGATGAATATTGGAATAAGTTTCCAGCGCTGCATATACGCTGTCTTTTAGCCTTTTTAATGGTTCCGAACTTACTTTTGAGGTAAGAGCTCTCTCTTCAGTCATTTCTGCCATTGATATACTCGCGTTCATCCTGATTTTAAAATTAAATTATACTTTAAGCAATTAGAAAAAGTTGGTTGAAAATGAGAACGATCACAGTTTAAAATAAAGATATGAAGTTACTTTTTCTTTCTTACTATTTTATTGTCAGTAATTTGGGATAACAGGAGGTCACAATCGCTCAGGCGGGGCTGACTTTCGGAGAAAATCAGTATGATCTCGACAGATACCAGCAAATCAGAGATTTGTCAGTAGAGATCCTGCATGAATATACTGAGATTAATCATGAAAAGATAAGGGACCTGTTTTCTTCCGAGACAGGATATCAGACGCCAAAAGTTGATGTAAGAGCCGCTGTATTCAGTGATAACAAAATCTTAATGGTTCATGAAAAAGTGGATGGCAAATGGTCACTTCCAGGAGGTTGGGCGGATGTGAACTCCTCAGTAAGTGAGTCAGCAGTGAAAGAGTGCTTTGAAGAGGCAGGAGCCATAGTCAGACCGGAAAGAATTATCGCTATCCAGCTGGGGAACAGGCATAATAATCATAATTTTCCCTACACAATCTATAAGATATTTGTAGAATGTGAGCTTGTTGAATATAGTTTCATGGAAAATACCGAAACTCTGGGATCGGGCTTTTACAATCTCGATTAACTGCCAGAACTTTCCTTTGAACGGAATAACCCGGATCAGATAAAAATGTGTTTCGAGGCCAAGAATTCAAAATTATTTGAGACTGTTTTTGACTGAAAGATATTAAAGGAAAATTAATTGCTACCGCCTGGGAACGGGTCCGGCTGAAGTGGAACGACCCCCGCACCTATGAAACAACTCTGAACAATGGGATATGGAAATCAACTGACGGAGGAAAGAGCTGGAAGAAAATCAATGATGGGCTTCCTGAACCAAATAAACGAGGAAGAATTGGTATCGATATAGCTGCTTCAAACACTGAAGTGCTATACGCTTTCATTGATAATTATGAAATTGCCATTAAAGCTAAGCCGGGAGATCTCGATTCTTATGGCCGGGTCTTTGGACAGATCAGGGTTGATCCCAACGATGAGAATACTGTTTATACAATGGGAATTGAACTAAACCAGTCAACCGATGGCGGCAAAACTTTTAAAGCTTTAAACGGTCCGCACGCTGATCATCACGGTTTATGGATAGATCCTGCAAATTCCAATTACCTGCTGAACGTTGAGGACGGAGGATTATCAATCTCATATGACAGGGGCAAAACCTGGAAATATCCGATAAAAGAGCTGCCTCTAGCGCAGTTTTATAATGTAACGTACGATTTCAGTACACCGTTCAGAGTATTCGGATCTATTCAGGACCATCACAGTTTTTATGGGCCGGTTGATCTTTCGCACGGACGTGACAAGGTACCGGCTAATGACTTTAAACACACACTCGGTGCAGAGGGCAGCACTCATGCAGTCAGCCCTGCAGACAATAATACGATCTACTCAAGCACATTTTACGGAGCCCTTGCCCGGGCACAAATAGACAACTATCCGGCAAGCATAAAAGATCTGATTCCGAACAGATATCCCGGTTGGACCGGTTAACGTTATCAGGGAAGATCCCGTTGATAGCAACATCCTTTATGCGGGAACTGACGGAGGCGTTTTTGTCAGCAAGGATGGCGGAAAGAAATGGGATGTTTTAGGGAATCTTCCGTTTTGCTATGTTCATGATCTTGCTATCCATCCCCGCGACAATATGATTATCATTGCCACACATGGACGCGGTATATGGGTCATGGATGCTAATCCGATAAACGGGAAAGATAAAAGGAAAAACCGGAATGAGGATGATTAACCAGAAAGCCCGCCCTGGAGACGCCAGTCTGACGGGGAACACTAGGGAAAATGGAAAATTGTCTTTTAATTATCCATAGTTATCAGTTTGCCCCCGGGATCTGAGGCATAGCCAATAACTGTTGAGTGTGCAAGTCCGGTTTTTTGCAAATCAGCCAGTAATGATTCCACCTGTTCTTCAGGAGCTGAGAAGAGAAGACCGCCTGAAGTCTGAGCATCAAAGGCAATCATTTTCAGATTATAGTCGAGATCCGATGCAAATTCAATATCCTTTTCCGCGTAGTCGAGATTCCGGAATGCAGCCCCGGGTATACATCCCTCATTAATCAGTCCATAGGTATTCCCGATAAGAGGAACCGATCTCATTGATAGTTTTATTGTAACTCCGCTGGCTTTAGCCATTTTAAGGGCATGTCCGGCCAGACCAAAACCGGTTATATCAGTTGCGCCTCGAATACTATATTTTTTCATAATATCAGCACCTGATTTATTAAGCAGCTTCATTAATCTTTTTGCCTCAGCCAGGTCTTCTTCAGAAGTCATGCTGAGCCTGTGTCCGGCCATAATGACCCCGGTTCCCAGCGGCTTCGTCAGAATCAGTGAATCGCCCGGCCTGACACCTGCATTGGTTATTATTTTCCCCGGATGAATATATCCCACAACTGCCAGACCGTATTTCGGAGGAAAATCATCAATAGTATGTCCGCCGATTATCCTCACTCCTGCTTCAGTTGCTTTATCAAACCCTCCTTTAAGGATCTCAGCGTATGCCTCCATAGGAAGCTTTGCTGCAGGAAACATCATGATATTCAGAGCGAGAACAGGGTCCCCTCCCATAGCATAAACATCACTGATAGAATTGGCAGCGGCTATCTGTCCGAATTCATAAGGGTCGCTGCAAACAGGAGGAAAGAAGTCGGTCGTAAGCACAAGGGCGAGATCGTCATTCACCCTGTAGACGCCTGCATCATCATGAGTATCGATGTCAACCAGGATATTCTGATCCACAGGAAGCGGAAGATATTTCAGTATCTCTTCCAGCTGCTTTGGCGATATCTTTGCTGAACAACCGCCATATTCAACCATTTTAAGTAGGTCTACTTTCATCCTGTCAGATTATTTTCAGGGCTTAATGATATTGCCTGCCAACGACATTATTTCAGCAATTGAATACATATTGCTTATAGTTCCGGATTCTATTTCCGATCCCAGGGAATAGTGATTTACACATGTTCCGCAAAGTATCAGCTCCACTCCCATCTTTTCCAGGTCCCTGAGATGTTTAATTACCGGAGAAGAATTAGTTACAAGTTTCACCCCGCTGTTATAAAATATTATTTTCTGAGGCAGCTTGTCTATATCCTTCAGAGCCTTGATAAAATTTGTCATCAAAAGATGGCCGAGTTCCGCATCACCCTCTCCCATTTTCTCAGTTGAAATCACAACAATAAAATTACCTTTCTGAAAATGGGCAATTGTCGTATCACAATAATCTTCTGTTTTTATCTCAACATGTGTTCCTTCATTTTTAGTGACAGTCAGAGACCATACACCTCCATCCTCCTCAATACTGAATTTTGCATTATTATCTTTCAGAAAACGGCTCAAATTATCGAAAGAGGTCTGGTTATCAGTCAGCACGACAAAAGATTCTCCTGAAGCTGTTTCATTAAGAGCTCTTTTTGCTGCAATAAGCGGTGCCGGACATAACTGGCCTTTTGTATCTACAATTTTCATCAAACAGATTTAAAAATGAACTGCAAAAGTAGTAAAAAAGACGAAATGTTAAGATAAGGCTAAGGTAAAGGCTAAGGTAAAGGCTAAGGTAAAGGTTGAGAGTTTAAACCTCTTTGTGGTTAATTCATTTTTTTACCACTAAGGGACACTAAGGAAAAATTCATAACCAGTCAACAATATTGAGCATATAAACTAAATCAGTCATTTGTGGATTTTGATACCTTTACATTTAATATTGACCTCTTAAACCATATTTTCAAATTTCATGAAAAGAATACCACGCTATTTATTATTAATAGTATTGACTGCAATAACGAATTCATTATTTGCACAAAGCTCAATAAACAACAACAGTCTTTCAGGCTCCTGGCTTGGCAGGCTCAACACCGGAGCCATACAGCTCAGAGTAATATTCAATCTCTCCGTTACAGGCAGGGATAGTCTTATTGCCACGCTCGAAAGTCCCGACCAGGGTGCAAAGAATATTAAGCTTGGTGCTGTTACATTAAATGGAGCAGCTTTGAAAATTTCTGCTCCTGCACTTATGGGTGAATATAATGGGACAGTAAAGAGTGATTCAATCATAGAAGGAACATGGAAACAGGCAGGAAATACCATGCCATTGAAACTTACAAAACTATCTGAAGCTTTCTCGATAAACAGACCACAGGAACCAAATCCCCCGTTTCCATATACTTCACAGGACGTCATATTTACCAACGATCAGTTTAATATAAGGCTCGCAGGAACTCTCACAATTCCTGCAGGCAAAGGTCCGTTCAAAGCTGTGATACTGATAACCGGATCAGGTGCACAGAACAGGAATGAAGAGTTAATGGGGCACAAGCCATTTCTGGTTATAGCAGATTATCTCAGCCGAAACGGAATTGCCGTTTTAAGATATGATGACAGAGGTGTCGGAGGTTCTCAGGGAAAGTACTCTGAAGCAACATCTGCCGATCTTGCTACTGATGCTGAAGCTGCTTTCAACTTCCTGAAAAATAATCCAAAGATTAACAGTAAGGAAATAGGATTCATTGGCCATAGTGAAGGAGGCCTGATAGCTCCGATTGTGGCCTCGTCAGATCCCAATATAGGATTTATCGTTTCTCTGGCAGGACCAGGAGTTAAAGGTCAGCAGATAATAATGCACCAGCAGGAGGATATTGGCAAATTATCGGGAGAAAAAGAGAGTACAATCAGGGAAGCAGCTGAGATAAATAAAAAATTATACACTGTTCTCAGGAAAGAACAGGACAATAATAAAGCAGAAGTCAAGATCCTGGCACTTTACAGGCAGATACTTGAAAAGAAAAAGACTTCAAAAGAGGATACTGATAAAGCAGTCAGTCAGCTGAAATCGAGGTTCGGTGCGGGAACATATACCTGGTTCAGGTACTTTATTACAACCGATCCTTCACGATACTGGAAAAAAGTTGAATGCCCGGTTCTGGCCCTTAACGGTGAAAAAGATCTCCAGGTTTCATCAAGGGAAAACCTGCCGGCTATAGAGAAAGCATTGAAATCAGGAGGCAATTGCAGGGTAAAAATTGTCAGTTCCCCAGGACTGAATCACCTGTTCCAGCATTGCTCCACCGGTTTGCCGGCTGAGTATGGAAATATAGAAGAGACAATTTCACCAGAGGTTTTGAAAGTTATTTCTGACTGGATTTCTGGTTTATAGGCATTTTCGCCAGCTTGCTTAAGGTTTTCCTTCCCCTGGAGGTAATTCCGGCAGATCCGTCTTCCATAATAGCACGGATTGATGTAGCAAGTTCATTTGCCAGTTCGGGATATAAAAGCGAGAGCCTGTAAACTATCTCCATACTGTACATTTTAATCGCAACTGCCGAAAGCCTGGAGTTTAACTTCCCGAAGCAAAAATCAGCCAGCATACCGTGATACGATTCCCCAAGTTTATCAAAATTGCTTAATGATATGATCCTGAGCAGTGAACGCAGCACGCTTTCGTTGTCAATTTTGCCAATTGTTTCAATAATATCAGGAAGATAGGAATAGAAACCCTCAGGATAAATGTCGCATACTTTTGTAAGACACCACGAAGCCTTGAATGCGAGTTGCCTGTCGGATGAAAACGAATATTTATATAATTTCAGGAAAAAGGCAGGATTTTCAGTCGCGTATGATGCCAGCCATTCCGCTGCCTTCATCGATCTGATGTGATTAATAATAGTCTGAAGCTCAGCATTATTCACTGAATCATCAATATCGGCCTCAATCATTCCGGTATGAATTCCTGAATCAGCATTATCTTCTTTTGAATTGCCATCAAGGTAATTTTCAGCTACAGAAATATCTGCTTCGGAGAAATCACATGAAAGCAATTCTTTATCGTTCACCCATTTATAAGCATTATGTTCAGACAGAAAAGGGAACTCATCAAGCGTATCGCAGATAAAAGGAATGAGTTTTATCTGTTTATGACCATAATCATATTCGACAGCATCCATTCTTCCGCAGATAACAATTTCCATCGAGAGTTCCTCATCGATCTCTCTGATTATGCATTCCTCCTCTGTCTCCCCCGGATCGAGCTTTCCTCCCGGGAACTCCCATTTCAAAGGATGATCAGTCGCTTCTCCCCGCTGTACAACAAGTATCTGTCCATCGTCATTCCTGATTATTGCGCAAGTGACACTGATCATGATTCAAATATAATTTTAACTTCCATATAGTCTGATAATAACCAACTATCACAGCAGATCTTCATATAATGGGATTACGAGTAAAAAATCGTACTTATTTTCGGTAAAATCAATTTTGCATGCAAAGTGGTCAATACCATTGGTCACAACCAGGTACGGAACTTTAAATCCCAGGTTATAGCAGACAATCTGGTCAAAGACCTTATCATCGATTTTGACCTCGGGAGCTTTGCATTCGACAATCATCACAGGTTGTCCCAATCTGTTATGGATCAGTATGTCAACCCTGCGTTTCATCTTATTAAATCTTGAGAGGACTTCAATCCCGATCAGGCCGGGAGGATACTTGCCTTCATTAATAAGATACTGCACAAAATTCTGTCTCACCCACTCTTCAGGCGTAAGCTTTACAAATTTCCTTCTGAGGGTATCGAGGATCATCTCTTTCCCGTCTTCTTCTGCAATCCTGAAGGAATATTGAGGCAGATTTAACAGTTTCAACTTAGTTTTGTATTTTTGACCGTGGAAGAATTAATCTGTTTTGGATTATTCCTTTGCGTCCCTTTGTGATAAACTTCGTGCCCCTTTGTGGTAAAATCCTTTTAAACAGAAAGTTACACAAAGAAAGCCACTAAGGAACACAAAGGATATTAACCAAAATAGTAATACAAATATATTGAGATAATCATTAACTAAAATAACCAGATGAAGACCAAAGAAGAAATTGTTAATAACTGGCTACCAAGATACACAGGCAAACCATTGGATACATTCGGGAAATACATAATCCTTACCAATTATAATTACTATATTAATCTTTTTGCCAAATGGAATAATGTAGAGATAGAAGGCAAGGATCATAATATGCCCAGTGCCACTGCTGATGGCATCACAATAATAAATTTTGGAATGGGCAGTCCAAATGCTGCAACAATAATGGATCTTCTGAGTGCAGTTTCACCGAACGCGGTATTATTCCTCGGAAAATGCGGAGGGTTAAAAAAGAAGAACACTCTCGGGGATCTCATACTACCTATTGCAGCTATAAGAAGCGACGGTACATCAAACGATTATCTGCCCAACGAGGTCCCTGCCCTTCCGGCATTTAAGCTGCAAAGCGCTATCTCAGCAACAATAACAAGGTTTAACAGGGAATACTGGACGGGCACAGTATATACCACCAACAGAAGGGTATGGGAATATGATGACAGATTTAAAAAATACCTGGTAAAGACAAGAGCAATGGCTATTGATATGGAGACTGCTACAATTTTTACCGTTGGTTTTGCAAACGAGATCCCTACAGGCGCTCTTCTTCTTGTCTCAGATCAGCCTATGATTTCGACAGGCATTAAGACTGAAGCTTCCGATGCCAGGGTCACCAACTCATATGTTGAGATGCACCTTAAAATCGGGATTGACGCTCTTCGTGAAATAAAAGAAAACGGGGTATCAGTTAAACATCTAAAATTCTGATCATGGCTATTACCTATGAGGAGATACTCTCTGACCTGAAGAACAGAATATTCAAGCCGGTTTATTTTCTGGCCGGAGAGGAACCCTATTATATTGATCTGATAACGGATTATATACAGGACAAGGTATTATCTGAATCTGACAAGGCATTTAATCAGATAATTGTATATGGTGAAGATACCAACATCGCATCAATTATTGACACTGCACGCAGGTTTCCTATGATGTCGAGCCATCAGGTGGTCATTGTAAAAGAGGCTCAGTCGCTTAAAAAAATCGATGATCTCGCTATTTACCTCGAAAAACCCCTTTTGTCAACCATTCTTGTATTCAGTTATAAGTACAAAACCCTCGACAAGAGAACCAAATTATTCAAAGCTCTTGATAATCACGGCGTTTATTTTGAATCAGCACGGATTCGTGATTATCTGATACCGGCCTGGATTGAAAGATATCTGATGACAAAGGGTATAAAAACCGATCCAAGTGCCAGTGCCATGCTAACTGAATACCTGGGGACAGATCTGCATAAAATTGTAAATGAGCTCGATAAGCTTATTATAACATTGCCTGCAGGAAAACCTTTGATTACAACAGCATTAATCGAAAAGAATATTGGAATAAGCAAAGACTATAATAATTTTGAGCTTCAGAAAGCCGTGGGTGAAAGAAATATCCTTAGAGCAAATATGATAGTGCATTATTTTGCCAATAACCAGAAAGATAACCCTATTACACTGTCAATTGCTTCGCTATTTGCTTTTTTCACCAAGCTGCTTACATATCACTATCTGACCGATAAATCAAAAAATAACGTTGCAGCTGCACTGAAAGTAAATCCATTTTTTGTGAGAGATTATGAGGTTTCAGCAACGAAGTATAATGCAACGAAGACTGCACAGATAATCAGTCTGCTAAGAACTTACGACCTGAAATCAAAGGGTTATTGTGATCCGGGCACTGATCCGGGAGATATACTGAAGGAGTTGGTATTCAAGGTACTGCATTGCTGAAAAAGCCTAATTCATCTCCGGCGAATCAGGAAAATCAGCCCACATACGGTATTTATTCTTAAAGCTTCTCAATACCTTTTTCCAGATATCATTGCCCATATTATTGAGAACTATTTTTGAATTGACTTTGGCGATAACCCACGAATTTTCCTTCAGCTCACGTTCAAGCTGTCCAGCCGACCAACCCGAATATCCAAGAAAGAACCTGATATCAGTTTCCTTTATCTTTTTAGCTTTAATAAGATCCCTGATAACATCTATATCGCCACCCCAGTATATATCCCCATCGACATGAATGCTGTTGGGTATCGCCTCACCCAGACTATGAAGATAATGAAGAGTATCAGGTGCCACGGGGCCTCCCATTCCAAGATTTACATCCCAGCCTTCAAAACCTACTATGGCAGAGCTGACCTCGATGTCAAGTTTTTTATTAAGAATGAAGCCTACTGAGCCCTGATGTGTATGATCAGTAAGATACACTATACTCCTGTTAAAAAAGGTATCAGGAAGGAATGGTTCTGAAATCAGAATCTTCCCTTTCGCAGGAATTTTATCCTCCGGCAATATTGCAAATATATCGAGTTCCGGCTGCATGGTTTGAATTTCTAATTAGAATACAATTATTATGCAAAAATAATTAAGTAAAAACTTATCTTCAATTAAATATTATCATATTTTTACCCCAATTGTTAAATAATCGTATGCAAAGAAGTACTTTAAGTATAATAGGGAATAAAGCTGTTCTGAATATCCGGGAGAGAATGTGTGAAACAGCTGAGGAGTTACTTGCCAGTGATAAGTTCCGGCAGGTACTTGATCACTGTCTGAATAATCTTAGATCCAAGAACTCCCCGCTTTTAGAGTTTTTTGGAACTTGTGAAGCTGATGAAGAGTGTGTGGATTATCTTGTTAAAACCATGTCATTGCTCGTTAAATACGAAGCTAATGTTGTACCTCATATCTATGATAAATCTATAAGATTTCTTAAGGACCTAGATAAGCTTGCAGGTTTCGTCGAATATCTTTATGACTACTGGAGGCATTTTGACCGCTTTATAATAAATGATTCCGAGGGTGACAGGCTTGATAAAAGGCCTTACCGGACTTTTAATGAGACAATCGAGCAACTTACTCACCTGATAAGAACTGTTTACAGGCATATTCAGGAAAATATAACTGGCAGTCATCCGACTGTCTACAGGCAGGTTCCTGCCGGAGCTGAAATGGCAGTTATATCACTTCCAAAAGATATCGCTTATAAGGGCGAAAAATACAAAAAGCTAAATGTCGTCCCGGTAATACGCCAGATGCTTATCTATCCTCCGCTCGTGATACAGCAGCCGATGAATAAGCGAACCGGCCATTTCAAAAAGATAAATCAGAATCCGATTGATCTGGTTGAGTTGAATCCGGGAGAATGGTTGTGCTACCCTGCCAAAGTTGGCAAACTTCTTATCATGGTATATTTTCATCTCGATTTTTATGAGCTTGGATTTGCCATGTGCAACCTGTTCCAGCTTGCAGATGACGCAGATCTTGAAAAGAAACCTGATGCCCTGTTCGTTTATGGTGTTCCGGGGAAGGCAATCGACGGACTTGCACAATATTCAACAGTATTTTACGACGATGATGAAAACGGTATTTTTGTAGGTGCTATACCCGACCGTCCTGAATTTGCTTACTTCGGTTATCTGAAGAAAATGATCCTGACACTTCATAATTCGATTGTTATGAAAATGGGGAATATGCCATTCCATGGAGCCATGGTTAAAATCATGCTGCAGGGAAATAAGGAAGCCACTATCCTGATGATGGGCGATACAGGCGCCGGAAAGTCTGAGACCCTTGAGGCGTTCAGAGTACTTGCTGAGAAATATATCCGTGAACTGACGATCATCGCTGATGACATGGGATCTATTGAACTTGATAAAGACGGATGCCCGATTGGCTATGGTACTGAAATCGGAGCCTTTCTCCGCCTCGATGACCTGCAGCCTGGTTATGCTTTCGGACATCTCGACCGTTCTATAATCATGAATCCCAGTCAGGTAAATGCCCGTATAGTTTTCCCTGTCACAAAGTTTGAAACTGTTATAGCGGGACAGAAAATCGACTACATTCTTTACGCCAACAACTATGAGGAAATAGACGGTGATCATCCGGTTATCGAGAAATTCACCACACCGGAATGGGCTCTTGGTATTTTCAGTGAAGGCGCTGTAATGAGTAAAGGAACTACAACTTCAAGCGGACTGGTACATTCATATTTTGCCAATATTTTTGGTCCTCCGGAATACAAAAAGGAACATGACGCTATTGCAGCAAAATATTTTGAGTCTTTCTTTAAAAACAACGTATACGTTGGTCAGATGAGAACCAGGCTCGGGATACCTGGATACGAATCAAATGGACCGAAAGAAGCTGCAATGGAACTGTTAAGGATCATAGGAGTGATAATATAAATATTCCGCATCTAAATGAAGAATGGCCGTTTAATGCAACGGCCATTCCAATTTCATAATATTACTGCCTTTCTAGTATTTTTCAGGTCTTGCCTCTTTCATCATAGCATAGATAACATCGAAGACATCCTCTGAACTGGGCTTTGAAAAATAGTCGCCATCAGTTGTATATGCCGGACGGTGTTCTTTTGCGGCAAGCGTTTTAGGAGGGCTGTCGAGATACTTCCATCCGCCCTGTTTCTCAAGCACTTCCTGCATCATATAAGCTGTTGTACCACCCGGAAGGTCTTCATCAAGAAACAGAATCCGGTTAGTCTTTTTCAGGGATTCGAGAATCATCATATTTTTGTCAAACGGAATAAGCGTCTGAACATCAATCAATTCTACAGAAATATCGTGTGCAGCAAGTTGTTTGACAGCCTCAGCTGCTATTTTCACAGTGGAACCATAAGTAACAACTGTAAGATCAGTTCCCTGGTGCATAATCTCGGGAATTCCCAGCGGCAGGCGAAATTCCCCGATGTTATCAGGAAGTCTTTCTTTAAGACGGTAACCATTCAGTGGTTCAATAACTATTGCAGGATCATTCCCTTCAAGAAGCGTGTTGTAAAATCCCGCCGCACGGGTCATGTCCCTTGGAGAACAGACATAAATACCTCTCACAGAATTTATAAGCATGCTCATTGGAGATCCGGAATGCCATATTCCTTCGAGACGATGTCCTCTGGTACTGATAATCAAAGGTGCGATCATCCTTCCGGCAGTCCTGTAATGTGTTGTTGCCAGATCATCACTTAGAACCTGAAGTGCATACATGAGATAATCGAGATACTGGATCTCAGCTATCGGACGCATTCCCCGCAAAGCCAAACCAAGGCCCTGACCAAGGATTGTAGCCTCCCTGATGCCGGTATCGGTTATTCTTAACTCACCGAATTTCTTCTGTAATCCTTCCAGTGATTGGTTTACTCCTCCTATGCCACCGGTATCTTCACCGAAAGTGACCAGTTTCGGATATTTTGAAAACAGCTTGTCATAATTATCGCGCAGAATCTGTCTTCCCGGAACTTCGGGCGAATTTTCTGAATAAACAGGGGGAATCGGTTCTACATTAAGAGCTGACGTTTGTGTTTCATTATAGAGAAATGAGTCATAGCTATGCAATGCATCTTTATAATTACGCTTAAGCCAGCCCTGCAGCTCTTCATTAAGATTATCAGGCTTCTGGCAGGTATTGCAGATGTTTCTCAATATCTTCCTGGCTGTGACAAAATTGTCCTTTCTGATCGGAGCAGGAACCTTCTGAAGTTCTTCAGCATAACTATCCACCGATTCCTCTTTCGCCTTTTCAGCGCACTTGCAGGACCTGCTATTTATGATTTTTACCAGCGCATCGCGTTCGATTTTAATTGGAGCCTGGAACGACTCCCACCCTTTCCTCCTTGCTTCTTTTGCTTCTTCTTCCGACTCGGCAACAAGCTTATCAAGCTCTTCTGCTGTTGCTATTTCAGAAGCAAGAATCCATTCCCTCATCTTCTTTATAGGGTCAAATTCCTCCTCCCATTTCAGACGTTCCACACTCTTATACCTTTCATGTGATCCAGAGGTAGAATGGCCCTGCGGTTGCGTAACTTCTTCAATATGAAATACAACCGGAGTATGAGTCTCTCTGCAAAACGCGATTCCTTCCTCATAAAGTTTGATAAGACCGGGATAATCCCACCCTTTTCCTTTATAAATCTTTATCCCGGGTTTATCTTTTTCAACTTCAAAGCCCTTTAGTATTTCAGAAATGCTCCCTTTTGTGGTTTGATATTTTTTAGGAACTGATATTCCATAACCATCATCATAAACAGATACAGCCATTGGTACCTGAAGCACTCCTGCAGCATTTATTGTCTCCCAGAAATAACCTTCAGATGTACTTGCGTCGCCAATCGCACCAAAAGCGACCTCATTCCCCTTGAGAGAGAGTGTGTTAAACTGATGAAGCTCAGGGTTCTGCCTGAAAAGCTTCGAAGCATAAGCTAAACCAAGCAAGCGTGGCATTTGTCCTGCTGTTGGAGAAATATCGGCTGAGGAGTTTTTCTGTTTTGTCAGATCACGCCATGAACCATCAGGATTAATATTAGGGACTGAAAAGTGATTATTGAATACTCTTCCTCCGCTTCCGGTATCAAACTGATTATCAGTATTTCCATAAAGCTGATGAAAAAATTCAAGAGAATCATAAAGTCCCATTGCCATCATCCAGGTCTGATCGCGGTAATATCCTGAACGCCAGTCTCCGTTACGAAACTGCTTTGCCAGGGCAATCTGAATAATCTCTTTCCCATCTCCGAATATTCCAAACTTTGCTTTGCCTGTCAGGACTTCACGTCGTCCGGTAATACTCAGATCTCTGCTTAGATTAGCAAGTCTGAAATCAGCAAGAATGCTCTCCTTGTTGAAGTACTTACCTGATAGCTTGCTGTTTTCTTTCATTCCAATATTCTCCCCGGCCAAAAACTGCCCTGATTCATGGTTATTTTGCTTCATTACAAATAATAAGTTATAAGTGTTTCTGACACTACAAACAAATTAATCGTGATCTTGTTTAATAATCCTTCAATTTTGCTGTTGGCGGCTTTCTGATTCTGAGATATATTTCTTCAGTCTTTCAGAGGTCCATGTTTTAAAATCCCCTCCGGGATCGGAAAAAACAAGAAATGCTTCATATTCAGGATGGATTCCAAGAAATTCGATGGTCTTATCTTTTCCCATTACCATAAAAGAGGTTGCAAGCGCATCTGCCGTCGCACAATCTTCGGCGATAACTGTGGCACTCAATAAAGTATTCTTTGCCGGATAACCTGTTTTTGGATTTATCTCATGTGAATATTTTACGCCATCTTCAATATAGAACTTCCTGTAATTTCCTGAGGTGGAGAGAGCCTCATCTGTAATTTTGACAATGGCTTCCAGGTTCTGGCCCGGAACTATATTATTGTCAACTGGCTTGTCAATTCCTATCCGCCATAAGTTGCCGGCCTTTCTGCCTTTTCCACGTACTTCACCACCAATCTCAACAAGATAATTTCTTATACCTATTTTGTCAAAGAAACGACAGACCACATCTACTGAAAACCCTTGTGCAATTGCATTAAAGTCGAGAATAATATGCCGATCGGATTTCACCAGTTTCCCATTTACCAGTGAAACCTTATCCATACCGACGAGTTTCAAAAGACTGTCCCTTTTACTTTCAGAAAAATTCTTATGTGCATCAGGGCCAAATCCCCAGGCCTTGACAAGAGGTCCTACCGTAATATCGAATGCCCCGCCGGTGAGTCTCGATATATCAGCTGATTTTCTAAAAACTTCAGTAAATAAGGAATCGAGGGCAACATCCTCGTTGCGGTTTATCCTAGAAATAAGAGATGAATCTTTATAACCCGATAGTGACATATCAAATCTATCCAGTATTTTTTCCACATTCTGACGGAGTTGTTCCGGATCAAGATTGGTCCTGTTTTCGTAAACTATACTGTATGTTGATCCCTGGGCATAACCTGAGAAACTTGAATAAACCGGCTTCTGCTCCCTGCAGCCTGACGTCAGGAAACCAAGAATTGCGAACCCCAACAATAATCTCTTAAACATGATAATTTTATAGAATTTATTTGCCATTGATACCATTACAATCTTACATAAATTTTAATCAGGTTCAAAATTATGTAAATCCTCTTCTCACAACTGACGCAACAAATCCCTATTTTTAAAGTTTAAATAATCAGATCAATATTTATATGAGATATATAGCGTTTTCGATTTTTCTCTTCACAATTATTTCAGCAAAAGGACAAAGCGGATATCCCGATTCTGTGCTTTACTCAAATCATGTCTTCAGCGAAAAGATCAGGACTGTGCAAATATACAAGGATGGATGGAATCTCTCATACCCGATAATTAAATACAACAGTGATGAAAAACTGGTGCTGAATTTTGATTTGCTGGAAGATCAACCCGAGACTTTTTACTACACTATTATTCACTGCGATAAGGACTGGAACAGGTCCGACATCTTTCCTGCTGATTATATGTCAGGCTACGCAGAGAACCCTATTGAGGATTATTCGGGTTCCTTTAATACCACAGTAAACTACACACACTACAGGCTCTTATTCCCAAACGACAGGATAAGTTTAAAATTATCAGGCAATTACATTATAGAAGTGTATCCTGAGAGCAAACCGGAAGAACCTGTATTAACCCGGAGGTTTGTTATGGCTGAAGAAGCTGTAAAAATAAGCGTAATAACTCACAGGCCGCAGATGACAAAGGATAATAATACACATCAGCAGGTCGATTTCGCTGTCAACTATACCGGACAGTCAATCAACGATCCGTACCGTAATGTGTTTGCATTTATACTTCAGAACGGAAGATGGGATAATGCGCGCAAAAATCTGAAGCCTGATTTTTTTGGAGATAATGAGCTTAAATACAATTCATTGTCAAATAAAAATATTTTCCAGGGAGGAAATGAATTCAGGTATTTTGATATCAAGAGTATAAGGTATCAGACAGAATATGTAAAGAGGATAGATTATCTCTTTCCAAATTACAACGTTTATCTTCAACCCTCTGAAAACAGGGAGTTCAGCCCTTATTTTTACTGGCAGGATTTCAATGGTAAATATTTTATTGCTTTTCAGGAAGGCCATAAACCGGATATTGAATCAGACTATGTAAATGTATATTTCACACTACCATCTGCCCAACCTGTGGAGGGAGGCAAAATGTATGTTTCAGGGGGTCTGAGTAACTGGTCATTTGATAAAAATAACCTCATGACCTACAATGAAGCAGATAAAGCTTACGAATGTAATTTGCTGCTCAAACAGGGATGGTACAACTATGAATATGTCTTTCTTAAGAATGGAGCTTCAAACGGGACTGCTTCGCTCTTCGAAGGAAGTCACTATGAAACGGAGAATGATTATATAATTCTTGTTTATTACAGGAATCCCCGTGAAAGGTACGACAGGGTTATCGGTACAATTACAGCCAATACCTTAAACCGGATGGCTAATTAGTCGTTGAAGTGCTTGTCTATTCCAAATTGCATGTAGACTGTATGCATGAGAGTTTTTGATATTTCTGTCATATATTCATCAACGGCCCTTACAGAACCAGGCAGGGTATAGATCAGCGATTTTCCTATTATTCCGGCTATTCCCCTGCTAAGGAGAGCATTGGGTTTCTCGGCACCGTACCTGATCCGGATATACTCCATGACTCCCGAGATCTCCTTTTTTATCAGAGGCTGAACAGTTTCAATAGTTATATCGCGCGGACCTATTCCTGTTCCCCCTGTTGTAAAAATCATATTGCACTCTTCGCCCGATTTAATCAGAAGATCATGCAAAATATCAGCCTCATCGGGAATAAGTGTCAGACTGATATTATAATCCCATCCAACAGATGATAAGAACTCCACCAGTTTCTCCCTTATTTTTGGTCCGCTTAAATCCTCATACTCACCTCTGTATGCCCTGTCACTTAGTGTAATTATTTGAATTTCAAATTTCTCAGGAAGATTCATTTTTTGATTTTTTCGGTTAGAATTACATTATCAATTACCATATTCTTATCAACTGCCTTACACATATCATAAACGGTAAGAAGAGCTATATTAACAGCTGTCAGGGCCTCCATCTCGACACCTGTTTTTCCGAAGCATCTTACCTCTGAGTCAATTCTCACACCAGAATCGTCAGTGAAAGCATCAACTTTAACACTATCGAGAACAATATTGTGGCAGAGCGGTATGAGGTCAGAAGTTTTCTTTGCTGCAGAAATTCCCGAAAGTTGAGCAACGCTCAGAACATCGCCTTTTTTCAGAAGATTCTCTTTAATAAGGACCATGGTTTCCGGGGCAAGAGATATATGCCCGCTTGCTTTTGCTATACGGAGCTGATTCTCTTTATCACCGACATCAACCATTATAGCTTTGCCTTTGCTGTCGGTATGTGTAAGTTTTTTCATAATCTAACCTCCAATATTGTAAAACGATCCGGTATCATTTTGTGTGCCACATTCAGGTTTTGCATCCACTGCCATCTGAATTGCTCTTTCATAACCCAGTTCACGAATATCAAATTCAAGGTTACTGAAGAGGCATGGTTTGAGTTTTCCGTTCGAAGTTAGTCTTAATCTGTTACATAATTCGCAATTGCCGCCGGTTCCCCCCTCAACTACAGAAAAATGGCCCCGCACCAGATCCATTTGGCGTATATATCGTATTTCCAGATTGTTATCTTTACAGTATTTTGTAACGCTCTGTGCATCTTCCTCTTCCTTCGACTCCCTGATCACACAGTTTATTTTTACAGGCAACAGCCCTGCTTCTTTTGCTGCAGTTATCCCTTCAAAAACATCACTAAGATTTCCGTTTCGTGTGATCTCTTTGAATTTTAACGGATCGATGGTATCAAGGCTTATATTTACGCGTCTTAGACCTGCAGCCTTCAATTCTCTTGCAAACTGTTTCAAAAGAGTGCCATTTGTTGTCATTGACAAATCGGTAATACCTTCGATATCGGCTATCATCCTTACCAGTGCGCTTATTCCTTTTCTCACCAGCGGCTCCCCTCCGGTAATTCGTACTTTTGTAACTCCTTTGGAAGCAGCTACTTTGGTAAATCCTGCAATCTCATTGTATGTGAGTATCTCACTATGATTAAAAAGTCTGATACCTTCTTCAGGCATACAATAGGTACACCGTAAGTTGCATCTGTCAGTAACAGAAATGCGGAGGTAGTTCAGATCTCTGTTAAATCTGTCGAACATTTACTATTTCTCCCTTCTTTAAAGATCTTATCCCAGGCTCCATAACGATTATTCCGTCAGCCTCCGACAATGCCGCAATATGAGCCGATCCGTGAAAATCAACCGATAGTACCTCATTATCATAATTTATTTTTACAGGAATCAGGCCTTTCCTGGAGTCGGATTTTCTCTGACAATCAACAGCAAGGCGCAGCTTTATCTCACGGGGAATCCAATTATAGCCAACCATCCTGTTCACCAATGGTCTCACAAGCATTTCAAACTGAATAAATGATGAAACAGGATTACCCGGGAGTCCAAAAACAATTGCTTTGGAATGGACTCCAAAAGTGGTTGGTTTTCCGGGCTGGACATTCACTCTGTCGAATAAGATCTTAACACCTGAACGTTCAAGAACAGCTGGAACAAAATCAAAGTCCCCCATTGAAACTCCTCCGGTAAGAATCAAGACATCACACTCATCCAGTGCTTTTTCTATAATAGAGTAAGTCTTCTGCTCATTATCCGGAGCAATACCATAATCAATACTCTCACCGCCTGATCTGGCTATCTGAGCTCCGATCTGATATGAGTTACTGTTCCTTATCTGGGATATCCCCGGCGTTAAAGAAGGATCAATGAGTTCATCGCCTGTGCTGATAATACCGATAACAGGTTTCGTTTTTACTTTAACGCTGGTATGACCTACGGAAGCCATTAAGGCAATATCCTGAGGAAGAACAAATTTACCTTTCCTCAATACAACCTCACCAATTTTAACATCTTCTCCCTTTAAAGAAAGATTAGCCTTAGATTCCGTACCTGTAAACCTGACTTTATTATTACCGGCATTTTCTGATTCTTCAACCATAAAAACGAGATCACATCCTTCCGGAACAATGGCACCTGTCATGATTTTTGAGCACTGGTCCTTACCCACTTTATGAAGAGGTGCCTTCCCTGCGGCAATTACTTCCACAACCTCAAGAATATTCTGTAAATCTGAAGAATGACAGGCATAGCCGTCGACAGCGGATCTGTTAAAAGGCGGCATGTTTATATCGCTCTTAATATCCTCTGCGAGAATCCTGCTGCATGAACTGACAAAAGGAATAGTTTCTGTTCCTGTTTCAAAAACATTGCTCATCACAATACTGAATGCCTCTTCAAATGATATCATAGTAGAAAACAAAATTAGAATTCGTTGTAAACTTACTAACTCCCGCTGATTAATATAACAGATTCAGGAGGGAAACTGACCCATACTTCATTTCCCGCTTTGAGCCGGAGCTTTTCCATCTCGGTGAAATGTGTGTTGATAAAGAACAGATCACCCGCATCAACAATAACTTCCATTCCGAATTCAGAAGGTATTATTTCGACAACTCTGCCCTTAAATTCATTAACTTCTGTTTCACCGGTTTGTTCGTTTGTGATCTTCAAAGATTCATTTTTTACCATCACAAGGCTATCATTTCCAGATGTTGCGTGGCGTAATAAAAATTTTGTATTCCGATCAGTTACACCGATAACCTGGCCGTCCGATCCCGAAATATCCACCCTGAAAAAATTCCTGATACCAGCATACCGCGCAACAAACCGATTTGAAGGATTGTTAAATACCTCATCGACTGAACCTTCCTGAATGATTCTTCCGTTATGTATAACACCTACGTGTTTTGCCAGACTAATGGCATCGCCATAATCATGCGTCACATGTATGATTGTCTGTCCGGCTTTATTCAGATTTCGCAGCAATCGTTTCAGGTCATCCTTTAGTGAAGTATCGAGCGATGAAAGAGGCTCATCGAGCAGCAGCAACCTGGGAGAGGTGATCAGTGTCCGCGCAAGGGCCACTCGCTGTAATTCTCCTCCGGATAATTTTTCAGTGTTTCGTTCCAGTATATGCATGATATTCATATCTGAAGCGGCTTTTTCAACTTTCCTGTCAATGCTCTTCTTATCTTCTTTTCTTGCTTTCAGAGGATAGGCAATATTACCGAAGACGGTCATATGAGGGAATACAGCATAATCCTGGAAAACGATACCCACTTTCCGATCCTGTATTCTCTGGCGGGTTATATCTTCTCCGTCAAGAATGATTGTTCCTGTATCAGGACGTTCAAGACCTGCAATCAGTTCAAGCAGCTGGGTCTTTCCTGAGCCTGACCTGCCAAGCAATACATAATACTGACCATCCGATACTTCCAGATCAATATCTTTAAGGGCAAAGTCGCCAAGATGCCTGCTAATATTAATCAGTTTGAGCATCAGTACTTATAAATTTATCTTTCTTTTTTACTGACAGTATTCTTAGTCCAATCAGAAATATTAATGCAATGAGAATAAAAAACACGGATGCTGGCCTGGCATAAGTTAGCCCGAAGGAGCTGAACCTTTCATAGATGAGAACAGGTGCGATCATCGGATGATATGCTATTATTACCACTGCACCGAATTCACTCATTCCCCTGGCAAACATCATAACAAATCCAGTGATGATACTTCTCCATGCAAGAGGAAGTGAAATCGTGAAAAAGACCCTGGGCTGGCTTGCCCCGAGATTAAGCGCTGCTTTTTCGAGTCTTTCAGGAACAGATGCAAAACCATCACGAGCTGCATTAATGAGGAATGGCAGGCTGACAAAAGCCATCGCCAGTGCAATCCCCGAAGGATGATTTACTAGGTTCAATCCTGCTGAAGAGGCAATTTTCCCTAAAAAACCATCACGTGATATAAATCCCAGGAGCGCTATTCCTGCAGCAGTATGCGGCAGTACAATCGGAAGGTCAATAATACCCTGAATGAAATTTTTTGCCGAAAAGTTTTTTCGTGCCAGAAGCCATGCGAAAGGAACTGCTCCGATGGCAAAAACAAATGTCGCCGCGAATGAAACCCAGAGTGTCAGCCAGACACTCTCCTGAACTTCTTTATCTTTCACTGTTTCAAGAAACTGAGCTCCTCCTGTATGAATGAACATTCCAGCCAGTGGTGCAATAATAAACAGCAGAACCACAGATGATAAAATCATCACAATCCATGTAAAGATGCTTTTCCGGTTCATCCGCAGTTTATTTTCCTGAAGCTTTCACAAAGTATTTTAACAATTCAGGCGGCAATTTCATGACAGGATCTGCTATCAGGGGCACAATCCGCTCCTGCCCGTTCTTTTTAAAAATATTCAATCCGTCAGGACTTAACAGGAAGTCAACAAATTTAACTGCTTCAGCTTTCTGAGGCGCATTATCAAGAATCGCCAGACTGTAATTGATATAGTCGCCCTTAACAGCAACCTTTGCTCCCGGTTTATTGCCTGCTACTTCAGTGCTGACAGAGGAGTATTTACTATTCTGTGTAACATCGCACAGATTAATTTCATGAGGTAGTTCAATATATTTAAACCCATGCTGAATCGCGACTGATTTATACTGAATCATATAATCGATTACATTTGATTCAAGCAGTGCTACCAGATCGACCTCTTTCGGACGTATATACTCCTTATTTTTAGACAGGAGCTTTTCTGTCAGTCCCGGAAGTTTATAATATTTTTCAGCCAGCATGAATGTGAATACTGCTCTGTATCCGCATGGATCAGAATCAGGATCCGACCTTGAATAATTAACGTCGCTCTTCTGAAGAATCTTCATCCAGTTCTCAGAATTGATCTCTTTGGAATATTTTGATTTATCGAGGTAGGCAACAACTATTTCGTTTGTGGCAAACCTTATCCCCCAGCTGGCATAATTTGGAATAAGCAGCTCATTGATAACAAAATAATCAGACGATACAATAATATCACAGGGTTTCTGAAGCTCTGTTACTTTTCTCGCACAAACGAGACTGCCTGCAGATTCAAGGAATACGCGGGTACCGGGATTCCTCTTTTCATACTCCTGAGCTATCTGTTTCATTGGCACCGCAACGGAGCCTGCATGAAAAATAATCAGTTCTTTGGTTTTCATTGCTGACTGGCTGTTTGAGTTATATGGGTATAACAAAAATGCGGATAAAAGAATCAAAATATATCTCATAAAGTGTCGGAATTAAGAACTAATGCAAAATTAGTAAATGGATGGAAGCCACGCCCGAAATATAAATTAAAAATAAATCAAAATCAGTTTAACCGGGAATTGGTTAAAACAGAATAATATATACTAATCATTATTATTTATTTGCAGCTATTCTCAGTAATGTCTCTACTGTTTTCCAGTTTCGTGCTGTTCCTGTAACCTTCATCTTATTCTCAAAAAAAATCGTATAAAGCTTTGTCTTGCCAAAGCCATTCGGACAGAAAATAAAGATCTCTCGGCCGTTGATCTTAAATTTATCAGGCGGATAATCAACACCTTTAACTTTTTCAGCCTGTGATTCAGATACCTCTTCATGAAGAAAAATAACAGCCATCCTGGCCGGATCGAATTTTTCCTCGTTAAGAAATGGGTTTTCGGAATAGAATCCCTGAACTTCTTTGATTGTCCTTAACATTACAGGAATGTTATAGTTAAATTTTCCCTGTATTGCTTTTTCGATTTTCTGCGATAATTCTGATTCAGATTCAACGCCAGCATAAGAGAAAACGACATTACCGCTTTGAATATAGGTCTCAGCATCCTTGAATCCCTGCTTTTTATATAGATCAGTCAGATCGGACATTTTTATTGAATTATGTCCGGTCATATTAACACCGCGAAGCAAAGAAATATATATCTGCATGCTCATTGATAATCCTTCACCACCTCAATAACTTCAGGAAAGTCCATGCCGATTTTTTCCAGATGCTCAATAGTCGGTACTCCATTGTTATTCCAGCCTCGGCGTTTATAGACAGCGTCGCGAAGTGATTCATACTGCGCCTCTCGGTAGGTTCGTAAAACCTTCATCTTTTCTTCAGTAGACTTGCCTGTCGGATCAAAGCCGATCTTTTCTTTGAGCTGTTTATCATAACGTTCCGCCCGTGATTCATATTCCTCCTTGGTAACAGGTCCGGCTGCCCGGTAGGGCTGATTATCATGAACTCGTCTTCCAAAACCACGTCGAAGATTAAATACCCTCTGAAAGTTATATACCCTCTCGGAATCTTCAATAAGACGTTTCTTATCGAATTCCCTGCCGGTCACAGCTTTATAGATTGTCACATAATTATCGACATGTTCCGGAACTTTTGCAGGTTCATCAGTTTGGGCGTTAGTTTCCGGCTCAACGTCATTCCATGGAAGCTTGCACAATCCGACAAGTCCGAACCATGTCCGGAACATAGGAAAGTAATGGAGGGCCTCAGCCTTATTTTCAAAAGTTGGTATCTGGTTGTTTACCATATCCATGAATATAAGCCAGGCTTCATCGTGCTGCGGTCCCTTATTGGTTAAAGCAAAACCACCCTGCTGGGCAAGCGATTCTTTTGGCATATACTGAGAATATTCCAGCCCTTTATTTTCCATTCCGATATCGTTCAGGAAGGCAGGATCGCCCCATCCATTCTTAGCGAACAGTTCCTTCATTTTCCTGATACCTGTTCCGGCAATCTTCCCAAATCCTTCGCCACGTGCCAGCTGATGCAGCATTTCCAGTGCATCAGCCGCACTGCCAAAGCTAAGATCGAGCCCGCCGGTCCGTTCTTTGTTAAGAATACCATTCTGGTAACACTCCATTATAAAAGCTGTCAGCGTACTCCAGGTAATTGTACAAATCCCATAGGTATCACAATAGAAGTTGGTTTCAATGATATATCCCGGATCAAAAATGGCACAGTTAGCTCCCAGCCCTGCTGCATTCTCATATTCAGGACCATCTACAATAACTTTTTTCCCCTGATAAGGACCTGTTTTTACAACATAATCATCTATGCCCTTGCTGCACGACATATTGCATCCAATCCAGCAGCCATCGGGAACATTCTGGGTGAAATTGCTCTTCCAGACAGAAGAATCAATTTTAAAGGCATCGGGATGGCTGCCAAACTTATAATTCATTACGGGAAGAAGATCATGATCATTCATTATCTCCATGAGGTGAGCAGTTCCAATTGCCCTCATCTGACATTGCTTATCGTCGAGTTCACGCATCTCCCTGTTGAAACGTCTCCCTCTCTCCATGATTGATTCGAGATCAACGACATTATTCAGATTACCTTTAACTCCCGGTATTTTACAAACCAGAGCTTTGATTTTCTTGTTACTGAAAACAGTGCCGATGCCTCCCCTGCCCGCCTGTTTCAGACGAACCTTCTTTCGTTTGGAGTCGTAAAAACTGAAGTTAAGCATCCCTATCAGCGAATGTTCTGCAGCTGATCCTGTGGAAACAACGCCGATATTTTTCCTCTCACCGTCATTGTCAGCAAAAATTTCAGTCAGTTCCTCTGCGAGAATATGACTATCGGCAAATTCAGCTGGCGCCTCGAATATCTCAACCCTGTGGTTTATACCGTCAATGAAAACTATTACATCTGTCTCTGCCTTCCCCTGCAATTCAATTGCGTCAAAACCTGAAAACTTAAGAAAAGGGCCAAAGAAACCTCCGACATTACTGTCCATCACAGAGTCAGTCTGCGGTGAAATAGTAACCACAAGTGATTTTCCGGTACCTGAATACTGTGTTATCCCACCTATTGGTCCGGATGAAATAACTATCTCATTTTCCGGGTCATTCCACTTCGTCTTGGCACTGGTTGCATCCCATAGCAACCTGAGTCCGTATCCTTTTCCTCCAATGAATTTTTCTTTCATTACCGGCGGAACATTCTTATCCTTAATCTCTGTCGTACCGACATTAATGTAGAGTATCTTGTCGGTATACCCTTTATTCAGAGGGGTCCAGATATAATCCCAGCCATTTAAAAGTTTATGCTGCGCTTTTATTGACTCTTTATCCATAAATCGAAGTATTTCAGGCTTTTTTAACAGCTCTAACTCTACAAAAATAAGATATTTATCTCTTATGCAGCATGATAATGATCACGTTCTTACAGGTTGGAAAAATTGGATTAAGATGAAGGCCAAGTATCAACCCTGTTATTGTAAAAACTCTAAAAGGTTCTTATCTTTCGGGAAGATTCAAGCCTGAAAAATAAGAGTTGTCAGAATACAGTATGAAAATTTCTGAAGTCAGAAGTCATCTATTAAAGTTCACTGTCGGAATAGCAGGAGCCGGAGGTCTGGGTTCAAACTGCGCAATTGCACTTGCCAGAAGCGGTGTCGGAACGATTATAATAGCTGATTATGACATTGTTGAAGCACTGAACCTGAACAGACAATACTACTTTACTGACCAGATTGGAAAAATGAAGACAGAGGCTCTAAGGGAAAATATTTCCAGAATCACTCATGACGTAAAAGTGGTGACCCATCAAATGACGCTTGACCGATTGAATATTGTAGAGGCTTTCCGAGGATGTGATGTAATTATTGAAGCATTTGATAATTCTGAAATGAAGGAGATGCTAATAGAAACAATTCAGACTAAGATGGCAGGAATACCTCTGATTGTAGGTTCGGGAATGGCGGGCTGGGGTAAAACCAATGCTATTATCTGCAGGAGAATTGACGATTCACTATATGTTTGCGGGGATGAAGCAACAGAGGTATCTGAAGATCTTCCGCCCCTGGCGCCACGTGTTGGAATTGTAGCCAATATGCAGGCTAATATTGCTGTTGAGATTCTTATGAATAAGAAGTGAATTATAATTCAATGAATGATGAGGATCGTATTAAATAACAGAGAAGAAGAACTTTGCCGCGAGTCAATGACTGTAAGTGAAATGCTTATTTTCAAGAAATTTTCTTACAGGATGAGAATAATTAAAATCAATGGGAACCTTATCCCGAAGGAAAATTATGACAGTACGGTTATTCATGATGGTGATGATGTACAGATGCTCTATCTGATGAGCGGAGGTTAAGAAAAAAATTGTAGGTTTGCAGCATGATGCCGAAGTTTAATTTTACAGAAAAGATTCCTTTAATTATCAGAAACAAATATGCTCTGACGATCATTATTTTTATTGTCTGGATTACTCTTTTAGACTCCAACAATCTTATTGCCAGGTACAAAGCAATGAAGGAGTTGCACAAACTCCAGGTCGACAGGGAGTATTACCTGAAACGTATTGAAGAAGACAAGAAGAAGCTTCATGAATTAAAGACCGACAAGCACAATCTCGAAAAATTTGCAAGGGAACAATACCACATGAAAAAAGCGGATGAAGATCTTTATATAATTATGACCCCATCTGAAGACCGTAAAAACAACAGGAGAAACAGATAATCATTTCTGCATTCCTTATCCGTTTAATTTGCTACTGACAATCCCCGATACGCTCAAGAGACCTGTAATGGAGAAGCAGCTCGCTGATCTCGTGAGGGCATTTGTCTGCTTCCATAAGTTTAAGCAGTTTTGAAGCGGCAACTTCTACATATTCTTTGGCAAATAATCCATTATGGATAAAATTCATATACTTGACAATCCTGAACATATTAAACCATCCGAAGAACCTCTTTTTAAAGGAATACAGACCAGAGGTATTGCCCTTAATCTCACCCATCTTACTGATCCATCCATCTTTACCTATAAACAATTTTATTCCCTCAGGCAACAGACTAAAATAATCTGGTATCTGGCCGATACTGCCTTCATAAAAAAGGCCGGTGAGACTAAAAAAATCTCTAAGCTCCCTGAATGCCCGCACATTATAGGTTAGGAGTGTAGAAGTCGCGTCTGCTCTGAGTTTGCCAATAGAGGCACCGGTTCCGAATGGGACCCTCGATGAACTTCTTGGTGAAGGATAAACTGTAGTGGAATTCAGGCTGAAATAGCCGCCGGAAGGTACAAGCTTCTGAATAAAGTAGAAATCTTCTCCGGCCTGTTTTCTGTTCATACCTCCCGCCTTTACATATAGAAGTGCCTTAACAGCAATAGCTGATCCGACAGTATGGAAAACATAGGGGAATCCTGTATAGGCTAATCCCTGGAAGTAATAACGAAGATGAAGTTCGTAAAGGGTTATATATTCGTAGATATCGTTGGAGAATTCCACCCCCGAAAGAGGATGTTCAAAATATATTGAACAGGCTGTAGTCTCTTTCTTTCTGAACAGTTCATTGTATACAGCTACAAAGTAATTTTTTTCTACAGAGCAATCGGCATCGAGATTCAGGATAATTCCTTCCGGTTTATTAATACTTTCAAACCTCCTCACAGCTTCATCCATTCCTGTCTTTCTCGCCATGCCTACACCCCAGCCGGAAGGAGCCGGATGTTCTACATCAAAAATAAAAAGCCGGAAGAAACAATTAACGTTTTCTTTCTTCCAGCTTATAATGTTTTCTATGCTTTTCTGATTATTATCCAAAACTTCCGGTTCTGAGTCTCCGGGAGCATTTACGACAATAATAACTTCTACTTTACAACCGGGAACTTCACATTCAGATAAAGAATCGAGAACTCCAGATATGCCCGGCTCATTAAATGCCGGTATTACAACTATAATACCTGTGTTCCGGTCGGGAGCTTCCGCTATTTTCTGAGGGAATAGAGCCCTTTCCTCAAGGTAGGTTAAGGCAAATCCCATTGGCAACTATTTTTTCTCTGCCTTGTACTTCCTGTTTATAGCATCAAGCACTTTCTGAGTAATATCCAGTCCGTTATCGCCGTAAAGAACAACACTTCCGAAGCTTTTTCCCAGTATATACTGGTAATTGTAATCAGTCCTGTTTTCTTCAAGAAACTTAGTGATATACTCAAGAACCTGACGGTTCATTACCTGCTCTTCTTCGACCAGATTAGCCTGTAGTTTATCGCGCAAACTAACCAGCTCCTGCTGCTGCTGACCAAGTGACTGTTCAATCTGCGTGGCGGTTGCTCTGGTTACGAGTCCTTTATTTACTTTGTCCTGATAATCTTTTACTCCTTTTTCATACTGAGTGCCTTTTGAATTCAATTCAGCTTCAGCATTTTTCTGCTTGGCAACAAGGTCATTTCTCCTGTCGGTAAACATGTCGAACTTGAAGATAACACTGTCGATATTTATATAAGCGATCCCTTGAGCTGATGAAAGGGCTTTCCCTGTGGTGTCACCTTTTTTGGCTGAATTACCTGAAAAATGTAAAAAATAAAGGCCAATTACAGCCAGAAACAGAATAACAAACAGGGCTAAAGATAGATTCTTCATTTCAGATTGAGTATTTATTAAACATTAGTTAGGCGCAAATATAAACAAATATATAAATGACACTCACTCACTGTAAATATTTTAGATTGCAAAAAAACCACAAGCTGTAATCGCTGTAGAAGCAATAGAAGCTGTAAAAGATCTTCTTCTTCTGAAATAATTTTTTTATTTAATAATCAAGCATTTAAAGCCTTTATAACTTTATAGCCTTTATAGCTCTATGATATTATGTATTAAAATTCAGGACATGGAATAGCCCTGATCCGTTTTTTGAGCTGCCCCATTGAAAGATTATTGAATTCGTATACCAGCGAAATCTCATGGGATCCTCCTGTTGAACCTATCAGGTTAGAGATAGTGAAATCATAACTATAGCCTATATGAAGTTGACTTGTTTTAATTCCTATCAGACCAATGATAGCATCACCAGCCTGGGTTGTCGCAAATGGAATGCCCCTGTACCAGACTCCGAAGATCAGTGGATCCTTATAATAGTAGAGCCCAAGATCGGACTGATAAAATTTACCCTGTTTCTGAAAGTTTATAGCTACTGACAGGACATCCTGCATTTTTTGTTTCAGCCTCGTTTTTTTAAGTATCTGGGTACCTCCATACAAATTCACTTTCACAGGTACTGTAGCATCGTTTCCATAAAAGGAAGTCTTGGGAGTGAGAAGATGGTCAAGGGTAATGCCGCCCCAGGTCCTTTCATTATAAACAAGAACAGAACTTGCAAAATCGACATCAGCAACATTATCGAAAGGAGGAGGAGTCACAGAGGGTGATGTTCCGCTGCCAGTTATCTGACTGTTAAAAACAAGTTTCCCAATATCGAGACCCAGATAATAGAACTTGAAGTTGATACCCGGCCTGACATGCCATGCCTTGTTAATATTGAAATCATAAGAATAAAGAAGTCCTATATTGGTTGTACTCAGATTTCCAGAGCCGGCAACATCGTAAGTGGCGAGCACTCCTATCCCGGAATTAAAATTGGTTAATGCTTTGTCGAATGAGATACTGTAGGTGTTAAACACACCAGGTACAGCCGGCCACTGATCCCTGTAATTCAATGAGAACCTGTATTCATTCGTCGCTCCTGCAAAGGATGGCGAGAGATATAACGAATTCGCATAAAACTGGGAGAATGTCGGATCCTGACCAAAACAATCTGAAATTATGATGAATGACAGTAAACAAAAATATATAATCCGCTTCACCAAGATCAATCCAGTTAGGTTTATAACGACGAAATTAGCTAAATGAAATCAAAATCTAATATGATTTAACGTTTTTTATCCCTAAAAGATTCGATTTACAGTAACTATTTTTACTGGATGTGTTAAATAATCATTCCTGATTTCTGGGTTCTTTGGCTGAATTTATTATCTGATTATGATGCTTTTCTATTATCAAAGTATTACTTTTTAAGAAGAGTTACATCTCCCATCTTGATAAATGGTTCGCCGTTTCTGTATTTTCCCCTCACTTTCCATATATAAACACCAGGTGCACAAAGTTGTCCTTTATGATAACCATCCCAGCCTGAATTTACGTCGTTACTTTCAAAAATAGGAATTCCCAGTTTACTGAATATTTTCAGCTGATATTCAGAAACACCTGAGTATGAGGGATGAAATACTTGAGCGGCCTCGTCACTTTTTGGAGAATAATAACCACCAGTAGGTCCTTGGGGATTAGGTATAAATGCGTTCGGAAAATCTATAAAGTATTCGGAACCTGAAAAAGCATTGAAAACTACCAGGGAATCTGAACAGCCCTTATCTGAAAATACTACAAGCCTTACATCATAAGCACCGTATTTGGAGTAGGTATGACTCGGCTCATAAGAATCCGACACAGTTCCATCACCGAAATCCCATTTGCATTGCACTGCATTTGTTGAAAAATTCAGAAAGTGAATCTCATCTCTGGGCAGTATTGGCTTCTCAGGCATGATCTCATAATGAGCGGTTGGTTTCGGATGTACATTGACTATAGCTGCAGATGTCAGAGTTGATCCGTCATGCCTGAAAACCTGTAAGACTACTTTATATTCACCTTCAACATCGAAAATCCATTCCGGATCAGGATCACTTGAAAAACCTCCATCTCCAAATATCCACCTGCATGAATCGGATGCAACTGAATTTGAATGAAACCTGACTTTAAAGGGGGCGCAACCGGTAGATGACTCAGGCTTAATCAGCGATTCAACAGCTATTACAGATGTCTGAAGTTTCTTAGAATCAACATTCCCATTAGCAAACAGTTCCCTTTCTAAGAGATCGTTTTTTACGGCTGCATGCTGAACTTCAATCAGGCTGTCAGGTTTCTTTACAACTGAAGCGCTTGTATTCTGTCTCCCTGCAGGTACAGTTCCAGGATGAACTTTTTCAGATTTTTTCTGAACAGTCAGCGGAACATTCACCGGCTTTCGCTCAGGTTCAGGGATATTGACTTCAAAGTACTTAGCTGTATCTTTACTGCTGATTCTGCTTAATGGCAGACTTGTGCTGACGGTATTTTTTTCATGAAGAGTAGCGAAAACCAGTCCTGCAACCGTAATCGCCGGAATAAGGATACCTGCGAGGTAAAAAATATTAAACCTGTAAGGAATAAAACGCAAAAATTCCTGCCTTGCCACCCGACGCATCAGCTTTGACCGGACGGCATTATCAGGCATAATTTCATCATTTTCAAGTTTCCTCCTGAATAACTGCCTTAAAGTGATATTTTGCTTTTTCTCCTTCACTCCGATTCAAATCCTGTTTGCTTAACTCAAATTTTCTTCTTTATAACTTATTTTTAATTTTCCGAGTTTTTCAAGCTTATCTCTCATTACAGCCTTCGCCCTGCTATATTGTGATTTTGAAGTATTGGTGTCTATATTGAGCATTTCAGCTATCTCTTTATGTTTATACCCTTCCACTGCATACAGGTTAAAAACCATCCTGTAACCCGGAGGTAAATCATTCAGTACAATATACAGTTCATCGGAGGTATAAAAATCTTCCTCAAAACTTACAACTCCTGTTTCCTGTGTCTCATATTCCTCTATCTCAACCTGATACCTATACTTAAGGTTTTTATGATAATGAGTAATTGCTGTATTTACAGCTACTCTTCTTAACCATCCTATAAAAGAACCAGAACCTGAAAAATCCTGTATGTTAAAAAATATCTTTATAAAACTCTCCTGAAGAATATCTTCAGCTTCTGATTTGTCGCTGGCATACCTCATACAGACCCCAAGCAGGAGACGGGAATACCTGTCGTATAATTCCTGCTGTGCCTTTCTGTTATGCTTAGCACACAACTTTATTATTTGCTGGTCGCTCATCATAAACTGAGGACAATTCTAAGACTTTTAAGAAATAAAAAAGGTTGCATGGCCTGAAAAAGTTCCTTCAATTTTAAGAAATTTATGTTTTTATCATGTTTTCTGAATGACAAAGGTCATTAAAAAATAATATAAGATCAGTTTTATTAGCGGTTTATTTCAGACAACTGGAAAGTTATATAAATTAAGAAAGAAATATAAGATATGTTCAACAAATTAATTGCGGCAATATTGCCCTACTTCCCCAAAAAATTCATTTGGATATTCTCAAAGCCTTATATATCAGGTGTGACCGTCAATGATGCAATGCGTGTATCAAAAGATCTGAACAGCAAGAAGATCAAAGTAACACTCGATGTTCTCGGAGAATTTATTAAAAACCTCGACGAGGCCGAAGCCAATAAGATTGAATATTTGAATTTAATCGATATTACTTTTCAGAATAAGGTTGATGGCAATTTTTCACTCAAGCCTACCAGCTTCGGATTACTGATCGATAAGGAAATATGTTACAATCATATCCGTGAGATAGTTGCCAAAGCCGCCTCCTATAACGGTTTTATAAGAATTGATATGGAGGATTCCCCATGCACTGATGATGAGATAGCACTATTCAGAAGGGTAAAAGCAGAATTCCCTGCAAACGTCGGTTTGGTTGTTCAGGCATACCTTAAGAGAACTCTGGATGACCTGAAACAACTGACAGATCTTAACACACCTGAGATACCGCTGAGCTTCCGTCTCTGCAAGGGAATATATGTGGAACCCGCAGCAATAGCCTATAAAAAATATGAGGAGGTTAATATGCATTATCTTGAAGACCTGGAATATTTATTTGCCAATAAAATTCATGTCGGAATAGCAACTCACGATAAGCCGCTTATTGAAGGTGCTTACAAACTTCTTGAAAAATACAATGTCTCCAAAGATCTGTATGAATTCCAGATGCTCTACGGTGTTACACCCAAGCTTCGTGAAAAGATTGTGAATGACGGTCACGGGATGCGTGTTTATGTACCATTCGGAAAGGAATGGTTCGGCTATTCAACCCGCCGGCTCAAGGAAAATCCTAAAATGGCCAGCCATATAATCAAGGCAATATTCTACAAAGGATAAATTTCTTATTCAGCTGCTGAAGTTCCTGATCAGTTATCTGATGGTCATATGCAGCAGGCTTTTCCGGTAAACCATTTATAAGCAGGTAGGCAGCAGGTACCAGTAATAACGGACTAATTCCGACCATTTTATCTGATGGGATTCCGCCTTTTTCCTGGGCGCTTATTTTCTGTCTGTCTTTAATTAAACCATAATTTGAAGCAGGATCTCCAAGTTTCCCTGTTGTGGTTCTTCCCTGGTATGCTGAAATTGCTACATTATATCTTGCGTTTTCCATTGTAGCAGGAACTTTGCTTGGAGAATTAAGGATCTCTGATTTGAGGTTCATGAACCGTGGAACAATAATTACCTCCCCTATTGAAAGAGTATCACTTTTCATATATATGCCGGCAATGAACTCCTTCCCTTTCAGAGTATCGCTTACCGTGAAAGTAGTTGGTTTATATCCGATGTGTCTGAAAACAACAGTATCCTTCTGGTTCACATAAAATGAAAATGTCCCGTTGGAATCGCTTATTGAAGAAAAATCACGGTTTATGAGGATCTGTGTATTTGAGACAGGAGCCAGAGTACTGGCATCCATCACTGCACCATGAAAAAGAATTCTGACTCCGGCATCCACATTTACCTGGGAAAGCAGAGTGCTGCCAATAAACAGGGATAATATCAGAAAAAGAAAACAACGTTTCATCTTCTTACACTGTTACTTCTTAATGATCAATTCTTTCAGACTCCTTTTGGGAACATGATGTGTTTTATCCTTATCTCTCCAGTATTTTACGTCGCCATTTTTAATCTCGTCTATAACAACCTTTTCCACGGGCTTCCCAAGAGCAAGAACCAGCAATACCTCATAATTATCAGGTATTGAAAACTCTTCGGCCAGCTCTTCTCTTTTAATCGACGCAATTATGCATCCTCCAAGGCCTGCTTCAGTTGCACCGAGAAGAATGGTCTGAGCAGCTATACCATGGTCGACACCAAAAATCTCGGATATCGATTTATCACCAAGGATTACAATATATCCCGAGGGTCTTTCACCTTTGTCGGGACCAGGCCATTCGGTCAGATAACCAGCCCATGCCAGATAGGGAAAAACCTTTTCGCAATCTTTTACTGAATTGAAACAGATGTATTTAAGAGGTTGTTTATTTGCACCGCTTGCTGCCAGACGGGCCAGGTCGACCAATGACTCCAATGTATCGTCATCAATACGGTATGATTCATCGAAACGACGATATGACCGGGTCTTTAATATCAGTTCCTTTAAGTTCATGTTCAGAGTTTTTGTAAGTCGCGTGGCAAATTAATTGAGGGATATCGGATTGATATCCCTTAAGCTTGATTTTTATAACAGAGATCAGAATCGATTTGCAACAAGATCCCAGTCAAGAATCTCCCAAAAAGATTTCACGTAGTCGGGACGCTTATTCCTGTAGTCAATGTAATAAGCATGTTCCCACACATCACATGTAAGAAGTGGCTTAAGTCCCTTACGGAGTGGATTGCCGGCATTAGATTCCTGGATAATCTGCAGAGTTCCGTCCTCCTTTTTAGCCAGCCAGGCCCATCCTGCACCAAAAAGCGTCGCAGCGGCCTTGTTAAACTGTTCCTTAAATCCATCAAGAGAACCGAATGATGCATTAATCGCTTCGGCAAGATCTCCCTTTGGCGCTCTTCTGCCGTCGTGAGAAAATGATTCAAAATAAAATGTGTGATTCCAGACCTGTGCAGCATTATTAAAGATCCCGCCTTCAGCTTTTTTGATAATTGTCTCGAGATCAGCTTTCTCAAATTCAGTTCCCGGAATTAATCCGTTCAGATTTGTTACGTAGGTCTGATGATGTTTCCCATAATGATACTCAAGCGTCTCTTCACTTATATATGGAACAAGTGCGTTCAGCTTGTACGGAAGTTTTGGTAGTTCAAATGCCATGATTTTTATATTTTGGATTAATACTTTGATTACTAAACAATGAACAAGAATGTATGTTCAAATTTAGCATTTTTCTACCTGAGATTCAAAGTGTAGTAAGAAAAATCCTGTCGGGCATCGGGGGTATCACACCCTTTTCTCCGGCGATTCTGAAGAGCTCTTCAACTGCCTCCCTGCCTTTGCTTCCAAGGTCAATGGTAAATTCATTCACGAACAGCTTTATATGATTATTCATGACCGTACTATCCATTTCGCGGGCATTGCCTGCAACAAAATCGTATGAGGCAAATGAATCTTTATATGCATATTCCAGACTCCTTCTGACAACACGATTGACTTTCTGAGCAATATCATCGGGGATACTCCTCTTAATAACGATTGCTCCCAGCGGTATGGGAAGGCCTGTAAGCGTTTCCCAGAACTCACCCATATCAGCCAGCTTATGAAGCCCTCGCTTATAATATGTGAATCGTGTTTCATGAATTATTAGTCCGGCATCAACCTCCTCATTTAAAAGGGCATCTTCAATTTTCGAAAAAAGATATTCCTTTTTATTGGTTACTTCAGGCCATGCAATGCTGAACAGCAGATTGGCAGTTGTATACTTTCCGGGAATAGCTATTTTTAAATTCATCAACTCACCAACGCCTATCTTTCGTTTGCTTATCAGCAAAGGTCCATTCCTGTGACCAAGTGCGCTGCCGGCATCAAGGATAAGGTAGTTTTCAGAAACATAAGCATAAGCATGATAACTTATCTTGGTAATATCAACATCTGCGGTAAGAGCTTTCCGGTTAAGCTCCTCAACATCAGTCAGAAAATAATCAAACTCCAGCCCTTCAGTATCAATTCTGCCATGAACCATCGCATCGAAGATAAATGTATCGTTAGGACATGGCGAAAAACCCAAACTTAATCTCATAATTTCACTACAGTGTTAAAAGTACCTCATTTAGTTTTTTTGTCAGGCTGTTAAGCGCCAGTGGGATATTCCAGTTCTTTTTATTACGGGGTTCGACCCTGTTCGAAATTGACCTTAAAGCCAGAAATGGAATATTTTCTAGTGAACAAAGATAAAAAAAAGTTGCTCCTTCCATAGTCTCAATGTCAGGATTATATTTTTCAATGTTCTTTTTTATTGTCGATGATGAACCCGAAGAAGTATTGACAGTGATTGCCCTAACAGGCTTAACTATTCCGCTAAGTTTCTTTAAGTAAACAGCGTCAGAATGCAGCACACCATCGTGGTATGGAAATTTATTTGCATCCAGAAGTCCGGCCTCAGAAAGAGTAAGGAATTTTTCACCATCCTCGATGCCCGAATCAGCGAAACAATCAGATACCGGCATTACCACCTCTCCATTAGGATAATCTTCCTTATAGCTGCCAGCAATTCCGCCATTAATTGCAATATCAGGCTTCCCGTTCAAATCGATCCAATTCTTAACAGACCAGGAAGTTGCTACTGATCCTATCCCGGTTATAAGCGGTATTATCTCAAAGTTGCCAAAGCCATAGCCCATCCCTTCAGAAGAGATGCCCGGAATTTTTTCAAGTATTCCCGCTTCAGTACCGGTTGCTGCTACGTAAAGGATTCTGAAAGGCATTGGTTCTTATTTACAGAAATTGGTAATACTGGTTTATATTTAAATCATTTGCCCGCAAACAAACTATACAATAATATAAAGGGAAAACAGATCCTTAACGGTCTTATTGTTGAAACCGTATAATATTACGCATCCGCACAAATGTGTGAAAATATGAACGAATTTAAAAAAAAATTGATCATTCGGTTAAATGAACATTATGCTTTTAATCACTATAAATCATTAATGTCTGATCTGGTGATATTTAAATATTTTTTCGTCAAAATTGCCAGTTTTCAGTCAGTTCTGGCACGCACTTTGAACATGCAACATTAGAAAAAAAAGAATGTCTTTGAAAGAAAGAATACAGAAATAAAGACAATCATGAATTCAGATGCATATAGTTGTTTTTTCATAGGTTAGTTTAAGGGAAGGTCTATAGTGGAAGTGAAATTCACTTCCACTATTTACTTTAAAATCGCAGAATTACCAGCAATTTATAAAAAAGGAATATCAGAACATCTTTAAAATAAAAGTCATGAAAACCAATACAGTAGGATACTGGAACTACAAGAAGGAGAAGCTCAAAGAGAAATTCGAAATTCTTACTGAAAAAGACCTGAGTTATAATGAAGGCAAAGAAAAAGAGATGATTGAACTGCTAGGCTACAAACTCGGTATAACCAAACAGGAACTTCTTAATATTATAATCGCATTATAGCTGAATCGCTTCTGACCCGCAATTCTGTCAAAATCAAAAAATTAATTTCTGAATTAATCACTGTAAGATTATCGTCGTATCAATAAGAAATGCAATATCGGCTTCCGCTTAACTGTCAGCCTATTTGACATCTGACCGGTCTGTAAATTAATTCTTTAGTCTGAGAAGGTTTGCAGAAAATCAATTTTTCTTTTAAGGAATTATTGGTTAATATTGTAGTACTAATACTCCAGTATATGATATACCTGACACGTCGGGAAAGATTCAGCGCAGCCCACAGAATGTTCAGAAAGGACTGGTCTGATGAAGAGAATATGAGTGTCTTCGGGAAATGTTCCAATCCAAACTGGCACGGACATAATTATACGCTATGGGTAACGATCAAGGGAGAACCATCTGAGGAATTCGGATTTGTTTTGAATATAAACATTCTTAAACAAATTATACTTGATAATATAATCAACAAGATTGATCATAAAAATATTAACCTTGAAGTAGAATTCATGAAGGGTAAAATTGCCACAACAGAGAACCTGGCGATTTCAATCTGGAATGAACTTTGTCCACTCATCGAAAAAACGGGCTCTCAGCTTCATTGCGTAAAAATTGAAGAGACAGAAAATAATTCGATCGAATACTATGGCTAATAAAATTGAAAAAATAAACGACGGATCCGGTACATTTTCTGACGGATATAACAAAATTGAAACCTGGAATGCCGAAACAATTCAGGAGATGGCCGGCATGTACCACAGAATACTTCAACTGCTTGGTGAGGATCCTGAACGTGAAGGCCTGGTCAAAACGCCGGTGAGGGTTGCAAAATCTCTGCATTATATGACCAGGGGCTATAATCAGAATGCATGCGAGATCATTAACTCGGCAAAATTCAAGGAAGATTATAAGCAGATGGTTATTGTGAAGGATATAGATCTGTACTCAATGTGCGAACATCATATGCTCCCTTTTTACGGCAGGGCACACGTTGCCTATATTCCCAATGGCTACATTACCGGACTCAGCAAGATTGCCCGTGTTGTTGAAGCATTCAGCAGGAGGTTACAGGTACAGGAAAGATTAACCGTCCAGATCAGGGATTGCCTTCAGGAATGCCTGAATCCTCTTGGAGTTGCAGTTGTTATTGAGGCACAGCATATGTGTATGCAGATAAGAGGCATCCAAAAGCAGAATTCAGTTACTACAACCTCTGCTTTCACGGGAATCTTCCTGGAAAAGCTTAACACCCGCGAGGAATTTATTCACCTCATAGGTACAAGACTGCATTAAAAAAATATACTTTTGCCCAGTCTAATTATTAAATTAAAAATAGTTTTATGAAAGCATATGTATTCCCGGGACAAGGCGCTCAGTTCGTTGGTATGGGTAAAGATCTCTATGATAAATATCCTCTCGCAAAAGAGATGTTTGAGAAAGCCAATTCCCTGCTTGGGTTCAGAATAACAGACCTCATGTTTTCGGGTACCGATGAAGACCTTAAACAGACTAAAGTAACTCAGCCTGCTATATTTCTCCATTCTACAATACTTGCTGCCGTCCTTGGCGATTCTTTCAGGCCCGATATGGTTGCCGGCCATTCCCTTGGCGAATTTTCAGCTTTGGTTGCTAACACAACCCTCTCATTTGAAGACGGACTGATATTGGTTTCAAAAAGAGCACTTGCGATGCAGAAAGCCTGCGAACTGACACCTTCTACAATGGCTGCAATTCTTGGTCTTGATGATAAAATAGTGGAGGAGGTATGTGCATCCATCAACGAAGTTGTTGTTCCGGCAAATTACAACAGTCCGGGTCAGATAGTAATATCAGGGGCAAATGAAGGAATTGACAAGGCAATTGAGATACTTAAGGAAAAGGGAGCTAAAAGAGCTCTTAAACTCCCGGTTGGAGGCGCTTTCCATTCTCCTGTTATGGAACCTGCACGAAAAGAACTGGAAGAAGCTATCAAAAATACTGTATTCCACAAACCGGTATGTCCGGTTTATCAGAATGTCAATGCTTCACCTTCAGTTGAACCGGAGCATATTCAACTGAATCTGGTATCTCAGCTTACATCTCCGGTGAAATGGACTCAGACGATAATCAACATGATTGCAGGAGGCGCCGCATCATTTGTTGAAGTTGGTCCTGGTAATGTGCTGTCAGGCCTTATCAAGAAGGTTAACAGAGATATACCGACTGAAAGCGCATCTATCTGATGGCGAAATTTGCAACTTCGCTTCTATTTAAATTTAAGCGTTACATTCTGAAATACTGACTCATTCAGGGAAAGTGCAACAGGACACGTTTTAGCACAATGCTCCAGAATCTTTTTCTGTTTATCAGTATAATTGTTTGCTGGAAATTCAAACTCTATCCTTACTTCTCCTATTTTACGGGGAGCGTCGGTCATAATCTTGGTAATACTGCACGTACTGCCATCAATTAAAAATTTATGCTCTCTTGCGGCGATACCCATTATGGTAAATGCACAGCTTCCGAGTGCAGCAGCTACCAGATCGGTTGGTGAGAAGTATTCGCCTTTCCCCTGGTTATCAACAGGAGCATCAGTTACGATGACGCTGCCTGATCTGACATGAACCATTTCTGTCCTCATATCTCCGATGTACTTTGTTTTTGCTGTTTCCATTAATAAAAATATTTGGTATATATCTCTTTCCTTTGCAGCTCAATTTCTTTACCTCAAAGGCTTACACAAAGGTGAATAAGGGTACATTCTTTGACTAAGCAGGTTTTAAGATAACCCCCTTGTGTTTTTTGCCATCTATCATAATCTCAAGGGGATTTTCAAACCGTACATGACGTATGAAATTGTCCTCATATATCACGTTAATATTATTCAGGTAGTCAACATCATAAAAACCTTCCTTAATAAAAGGATTGATAGTAAAATATCCTACTCTGAAGGATGTAAGGTTCTGGAAGAAATGGGTTCCCTGGCTGGGATCGATCCTGTAATTCTTTAACCCCGATTCAATAATAATCCTCGCTGCAGAAATCTGGGACCATTTAACTGGAATGCCGAGCCATGGGTCAGTAGATCCCCATCGTCCCGGACCAACAAGAACATAGCCTTTTCCCTGTTTGACAAACATTCCATTGATCTTTTCTATTTCGATTGCCACATTCTTATTATTAGCGGAATTGAATGATTCAGGTTTGACATAAACAAGGTCAGTTATTCCCTTGAACACTCCATTTCCGAGAGCCGATTCAGAATATATAATTGTATCCTCAGGTTTAATATGGTCGAGGTTGATGTTATGTGCTTCCTCAGTATGCACTATTGGCCTGATCTGAAGAAAACTAAAAATTTTCGGGGTGCCTGCCGGAGTCTCAAGATTTGCGGCAAACTCAATTTCAACAGGATTATTCATCTCCTGTTGCCCGATATCGAGAAGTGTGCTAAGTATTTCAGCAAGAGGAAATGTCTTATGCTGTAATATGCTTGAGAAGGTAATGACCCTCTTTCCGTTGTAACTAATCCCGTCGCGGAGAACATTGTTATTCCTGTCATAGGTAGAAGCGACATACTTCAAGGCTGGCTCATTCTGGAGGTCTTTGATATCAATTTTGAGAATATTTACCCCATCATCTGTTGACGGTACAAAACTATCAATATTAAGATCGAGCGCACAGAATTCCTTCTGTGAATCTCTCATTGCTGTTTCGGGATTTGAAAGCTGAAGTATCTTTTTCGGATATTTCGGAGAAAACCTGAGTGAGAGCCCTCCTTCAACTATCAGCTTACCAAGACCAAAAGCAATATTTACTATTCCATCCTCAGCTTTTTCGGAACCAATGGGATAATAGTTAATTGACCTGGCGACTCCTGAAAGCGTAGGATAGTATATTTCTCCATGTCTGCTGCCACACACCTCCTGGAGAATTATCCCCATCTTCTCTTCATCTATTACATTCGCTGTAGCAGTCATGTAGGCTTTGCTGGCTTTATAATATACTGAAGCATAAACCTCTTTTATAGCGTCCGATAACATCTTTACCATTAACTTGTTATCTGCGAGCCTTGGAATCATGTAAGTGGAATATATTCCTGCAAAAGGCTGATAATGAGAATCTTCAAGCTTACTTGAAGATCTGACGGCAATAGGGTAGTTCCGTGAAACTTCAAGAAATGCATAAAAATCCTGGTAAACATGTCCGGGCAATTCGGCGCTAACGAATTTATTGAGGATCTCTTCATCGGTTAAATCAGAAAGTGCAATAGAATAAAGATTATTCTGATCCATAAACTCATCGAAGATATCGGTACTCAGAACCACTGTACGCGGAATCGTTATAAGAACATCAGGAAATCTGTTGAAAAGCTTATTATCTTTAATAATGCTGTTAATGAATGCCAGCCCTCTTGCTTTACCACCTATTGATCCCTCACCTATACGCGAAAAGATCTGGTATTCATCAAAGCTGGCCTTGTCAAATTTGGCAATTACCCCCCTGCCCTTTCCCAGTCTGAAGCTTGATATGGCAATATAGAGGAAGCGCCTCATTTCATCCATTGTTTCAAAATCTTCTTTCCTGATATATTTAAACATCTGTGCAACAGGGAAAAGCGCCCGGGCATTGAGCCATTTTGAAAAATGATTCCGCGTTGCATGATATTCAAGTGTGTTATCGGGTATTGTAAGTAATTTCTGCTGAAGGCTCTGAAGGTCGGTAGCAATGGCAATTGGTTCCATGGTAACCGGATTTCTGAAAACAAATGGACCGAATGCCAGGTTCTGAATTATAAAGTTTCGAAGCTCAAGCGACAGTGACTTGGAATACTTGTTGATAAATCCGGCTCCCAGTTCTTCTGCAGCTTTCTTGTGAGTCGTACTTGAAGACTGTATCAGGAAGGGAACATTGTCATCATCAGCCATAACCACTTTGCACAGTTCTATACCCGCACTCTCATCATTTACATTATCCCTTTTATAGCTTATATCTGAGATCACACCAAGCACATTATACTTATATTTCTTGTAAAGATCGAGAGCATCATTAAAATTATTCGCAAGCAAAATCTTAGGACGGCCACGCATTTTAAGCATTCTCTGATGTTCATTCAGTGCCTCGCGCTGAAAATCGAGCGACTGCAAAAGCACTATGCGGTATATATTAGGAAGATAGGAAGAGATGAATCTGATGGAATTCTCCACGAGAATAATTGCCTGAACACCAATATGCTCTATGTCATAATCAGCATTCATTTTGTCTTCAATAAGCTTAATGATAGCAAGTATCAGAGAGGCATCGCCCAGACAGCAGAATACATAATCAATAGCGCTCAGATCTTCTCCTTCAA
>Ga0315272_10000057_pt1 | contig 44375 bp, 41 predicted proteins | sample C3_middle_MG_FD_203918 | JGI IMG/M metagenome (GOLD analysis project Ga0315272, IMG submission 203918) | Sediment microbial communities from Yellowstone Lake, YNP, Wyoming, USA - C3_middle | ecosystem: Environmental > Aquatic > Freshwater > Lake > Sediment | place: USA: Wyoming | collected...
GTATCATTTTCCAATGTATCTGAAAGAAATCGAATACCGTTACAATCATCGTCAGGAGAATATTTTCAAACTCTTCCTGACAATCTATTTTGGTTACGTTTCGCCCTAATTACCTTGATTGATTGAGGTTAAATATTCTTCAAAATTCCAAACTCGACCTGAGATATCTGCACCCTACCAGAAACCACCCCCACCGCTCGACTTTGCCCAGTACACAAACGAAACCACGAAAATCATCATTAACAAAATGATGATGATTACTTCTTTGGAAGACATTTTTAACCTCACGATCTCAAGTTCTAGTTCTGGAGCAAAGTGTGCCTATTGGACAATGCACTAAAAAGCGGACATCCGGATGTGGTTTGAATTTACCACGCATCTGTCTGCTTTAGTTTAGGAGCAGATATATCTTAAGTTCCGGTTCCGGACGGGAAATTCGATTATTAACCGATGCCTATGGCTGTGAAATTAACTTGTAATTCTTGGGGGCGATAAATTCGCTGTCATGCACCGGTTCGATCCTGAGTTTCTTGACTTCGAAGGTGAAGGACAATATTGGTTCGGCCGTGGCATCTTTCTTAGCGCCGTCGGTTTTATTCTGAGAAAAAATGCCAGCAATGCCTGAGACCAGATCTCCCGCATTGGCAGGGGTCGCGGATGACTTTTCTTTTTTCGTCACTGATTCCTTGGACGCGCAGGCATCTCCCTCGATATTCCAGGCAAGATATGTCGATATTGGATAGCCCTTGATCTTTTCCATTTGCTTGCCTGCCTCGATGAATGCCTTGAGATCGTCCGGCTTCAGGGAGCTCGCGAGATAAGCCGATATCAGCTTGGCTGCTTCTGCAGGGATCACTTGCGGCTTACCTGTTTCAGAAACAGCCCCGTTCAAGGCGTGGGCATAATTCTCCTCTACTGCCAGCGCATCCCGCATTGCGCCGGACATCGGCGTTGTCCAAATATCGATGTTCAGGGTGCTGGTCGAGTTTCGCGCCGAATTGTCGCGCAACTTGACCACCCACGCGGCTTGATATTCTTCGGTATCAAATCCATTGATTGCTTTTTTCTGGCCGGTGGATTTCACGGTAAAGCTGGTGTGGGCGATTTGCATCGTGCAGCCTTGTTCATGCTTTGACTCGGGAGGCTTGGCCTGCTCCTGTTTGGCAGGCTTGACTGCCTTGAAGCATCCCTTCAGCGGACACTCGGTGTACTCATGCTGGTCCGCGTTGAGAGACCAAAGCAGTTTGCGGTCGATTCGCGTTATTGTCGTTTCAGCCGGCTTGCTGACCATGTTGACCATAAAGCCAGAGAATGTGCCGGTACCCTTGAAAGTCGATTCATTGCGGCTCATGTTGGCACGTACATATTGCCGGTCCCTGCTTTCGAACGGGAATAAACCCATGATGCCGTTACTGGTCAACTGATGCTCGATCACTGCCGTAGGGTGTAGGGGGGTATCATCGGCGACGGTGACGGGTTGGGAGGTGCATGCAGCTATAACAGCCAAAACTACAGTAGCGCCCAGAAAATTGCGTAGCATAGATGCCTCCCCGTGTTTATACCATTGCTGCATTATAGATAGAGTTTGGTTGCTGGAGTATTTTTAGATTATAAATAGCGATGTTGGATTCTTTCGTTTACTGCACGAAGTAGCACTACAACACTTTTCTTTCATCGCCCGGAAGCAGCCCTTCGCCAAATTCAGCTAATGTCACAAAGTGACCGACTAGCCAACGCATCACAAAGCGAGCATCCAGATACTTTTGGAATATACCAAACTGATTACTTTAGGGCCGGACGGTTGCAGCGCTCCTCGTGACATTTAGACACATTTCAGTAACTCAGGATTTTCGGGAACGGTCTTTGAGAAAATGTACAGCCAGAACGAAGTGGTTAGTAAATAATTTTCATTGCAATGTTTTTGGTGTGAAGATTCACGCCTGACTTGCGATCATTTGTTCAAATTCAATTGAGGGTATGGCCTGGGAATATAAAAAACCTTGCGCAAAATCGCATTCAAAATCCACAAGCATGTTGCGTTGAGCTTCCGTCTCAACGCCCTCTGCGATGGTCTTGATGCCCAACTTGTGCGCCATCATGATGATCGCTTCGGTCACAGCCCGGTCGGTGGCATTTTCCGTCAGGTGGCTGATGAACGACTGGTCGATCTTGAGGTAGTCGACATTGAATTTTTTCAGGTAGGAAAGGGATGAGAAGCCGGTACCAAAATCATCGATTGATACCTCGACCCCGTTATTCTGGAAGTTCAACAACTTCATTTTGATTGTAGGTGAATCCTTGAGCAATACCCCTTCGGTGATTTCCACCTTGATGCTGTTGACGGGCAGTTTCAGCTTTGTCAGCATGTCTCCCCAGCCTTCCCCGTGCTTTGCGTTTCTGGATAATTGTATCGGCGATTTGTTGATCCCGACCTGGATCGTGCGTCCGAACTTTTTGTACCAGCGTGCGGCTTTGGTGGTAACTTCCTGAAACACCCAGTCACCGATTGAATGGATCAACCCGGATTCTTCTGCCAACGGTATGAAAACGGTAGGGCTGATCATGCCGCGTAGTGGATGCTTCCAGCGCAACAGCGCCTCACCCTTGGTGATCTTTCCGGTTGCCAGCTCTACAATGGGTTGGTAATAAACTTGGAGTTCTTTGCGCGCAAGCGCATGACGTAAATCATTGGTCAATGACAATTTTTGCTGGGCTTCTTTCTGCATTGACGGGGTAAAAAAACAAAATTGGTCACGTCCGGTACCCTTGGCTTTATTCATTGCCTGGTCGGCTTGCGTCAGCAGGCTGTCAACATCCTGTGCTTCATCCGGATATTGGGTGATTCCGATACTCGCGGAGACATACGCCATGTCATTTTCCAGCATGAAAGGGCGCTTCAATTTCTGGACTATGCATTCTGCGAAGCGTTCGATATGAGGTTTGCCGCTGAGCGCGGGTAGAATGACCGCAAACTCATCTCCACTGAGGCGCGCAATAGTGCCGGTTTCTCCTACACATCCGCTGATGCGCTGCGCAGCTTCAATCAGCAACAAGTCACCTTTCCTGTGCCCTAATGCATCATTGATTTCCTTGAAGCGGTCCAGATTGATGATCAACAGCGCCAAGGGTGATCCCGTACCCTGAGATTTAGTTATTTCATGACCGAGCCGATCATGGAACAAGATGCGATTTGGCAACCCGGTCAGATGATCGGTCATGGCGAGATTGCCCAGCCTGTTCACATGGTTCAAGTTTTCCAGGGCGCTGATTACGAGTTTAGATAGATCACGCAGCAAGGTGCGCTGTGCCCCACTGAAACTACGCGGCTGCGTGTCCACCACGGCGATGGTGCCTACCGAATTACCTTCCCTGTCAACCAGCGGGGCGCCTGCGTAAAAACACAGATGGGGAGCATTCGTCACCAAGGGATTTTCCTGAAAACGATGGTCCAGCCGCAGGTCTTCTACAACAAGCACTTCGTCGGGCAGAATGACAGCATGCGCGCCAAATGCAATTTGATGATTGAGTTGCGGCATCTCTATCCCGAACGGAGATTTGAACCACAATTGTTCGGAATCCGTCAATCCGATAACTACCAATGGCATACCCAAAACATCCGCCGTTATCTGTGTCAGCAAATCAAATTCTGGCTCCGGCAAGGAATCAAAAAAATCGCGGGGAAAATTCGCTTGCAAGTTCTGCTTTTCGTCTGCAGGACGGAGGTTATTTTTACTTTGGTTAGGCATGGTTCATCTTGATAGTGATGTCATAATCTTAAAGCATTATCCATTTCAAAGACAGGGGAATGCAACAGCTGATTACTGGTAAAGAAAATTTCAACGTCATGCGTAAGCGGCTTTCTTGTATCCGCTGTATGTGATTGTTACGTTAATCGAAGCCAATCGTTTATCTATTTCGTTCCGCGAGCCATATTGCTCTGTAGTTCATGCATCGACTGCTGTCCAACAGTTATTAGCCCACTTTGAGGACGATCGAGATCTACAACGAGTGTCACAAGCACTGCAAAAGCCAGTGACAGAGCGACTACCTCGGCTGGTCTGCGCTTGCCAGTGAATCCAACTAGCACACCCAGAGTTGTCATTGTGAGGACGGTAATGGCAATTAGCGCTATCCAGACATTGTCGGGAATTCGATTGCGTAGTGCGCCGGTCAGTCGTTTTTCGTGCATATCAATTACGTCGTTGACGGATTGGATCATCAGGGAGGTATTTGTATTGGGACTCGCTACCGCAGCCGATGACACTTGAGTCCACACGAGATTTTGGATCTCAGAAGATCTTGCTAACGCGGCATCTAGCCCACGACCACTTGCTGCCTGCAGCCGAACATCTACATATTCACGCAACAGTCGCTTCACCTCTATGCCATATTGCTGGTCAATCAAGTCAGCTCGCAGGTATGCCGTCCCGATGCTATTCGCTTCATCAAGAACATTCTGCTTTCTGAGATCGTGCTGAGAAGAGGCCATGGAAAATGTGAAGGCGAGAACAAAGCCCAGCATACCCAACAATCCACCAACCATCGCACCTATTGAACTCGGCGCCTCTTTATCTTGATCCGTTCGAGCGCGCTTGCCAAACCGATAGCCAACCTCGCAAGAAAATAAAATCAGGAGCAAGATGCCAACAAAAATACCCGCTATAGGAAAGGAGCCAAATATGCCGAAGTTCATAACTTTCTCATTTGGGTGAACAACAGTCTTACTCCTGAATTAACTGCAGAATCTGCTTTTCCACTTCAGGGTGATCGAACTCACGCCCACCTATGGCTCGAAAACGCACCTTGCCTTTTTTGTCGATCAGGAACGTGGTTGGCAAGCCCTGCACGCCATAAGCCAGAGAAACGGCGCTGTCTTTGTCAAACAAGATAGTAAATTTTGGGTCCACTTCAAGCTCGCCTGTGAAAGCGAATACATGGTCAACTTCCTCCATCTGGTTAATTGCAATTACGGCAAAATCCTTGCCCTTGAAATTTTGGTGCACGCGTTGCATCGAAGGCAATTCTCTTCGGCAGGGCGGGCACCATGTGGCCCAGAAATTGAGCAATATCACTTTGCCTCGATAGTCTTTCAGGCTGTATTTTTTTCCATCCATATCTTTCAGGGTAAAGTCTGGCGCCGATACGGGTTTTGGCAGGGCTGTCATGTTGTAACCCAGCTTGGGTTGCTCGCGTTCAGCGGCCTGCGCTGAAAACGTCAGCAGGCAGCAAAACAAGATCGATATCATTCTGTATGGCGTTATGGTTTGTATGGTCATGGCAGGTTTCTTCACTGTTTAGTCGGGCTTGCTGAGATCTCTGCGGGTGCGCAGCTCATGTTCTCGATTTTCCCCTGGTGTTTCTTTCCGTCAAGTGTCCAGGTGTAGATCAGGTCAAATTTTTCACTTCTGCCCAGTTGTATGGTGGTAAAACCCTGCTGCCAGTCACCGATCCCAAAGTCACCACTTTCGGGCAGTAAAGTCCACAAGAAAGTGACGCCCACCTTTTGCCATTCTTCGAGCCACTGAGCCTTGGTTTTGACAGGATAAGTTTTACCGTTTTTATCGACGTATCGCCAGTCCGAGACTCGATAACTCAATTGCTGCTGTGAAGTGTTCTGGATAATCGTGCCAAAAACACAGTAACCGGCGATCCGCTCGACCTCATCAGGAGGGAGGCCGTACTTGGCGTATACGGCACGAACAAAGTCAGGGATCAGTTGAATGAGTTCTATGCTGAAGCCGTCGTCCTTTGATGTCCATGTCAGCAGACCGCTCTCGTTGTTTTTGTGGATGGTGACCTCTGCGGCCTGGATCTGTGTGTTAAGCAGGCACAGGCAGATGATCTGCAATAGCCGGGAGATGATTGTTTTTGTCTTCATGGTTTATGAGTTTCCGTTAAAGCGTTGCTACCTTTCGATTGAGAGCCTGATCACAGATGTTAGAAAGCATCGGCTTACCCTGCAAGTCCCACATACACATTCTGCACATCATCATCCGCATCGACCTCTTCCAGAAACGCTTCCACTTCTTCACGCTCGGCATCGCTCAATGTGACCGGATTTTTCGGGCGGTAGCCCAGTTGTGCTGAAGTCACGGTGAAGCCATGTGCCGGCAAGGCGCGACATACCGCATCCAGATCGGTGGTGTCGGTGATGAACAGTGTCGCGCCTTCGTCGGCAGGTTCGAAATCCTGCGCGCCCGCTTCGATGGCAGCGAGCTCCGCGTCGGAGTCTTTGGTGGTCGGTGTTGCTTCGATCATGCCTACATGGTCGAAATCCCATGCGACCGAACCGGAGGCTCCCAACTGGCCCTTGCGGAACAGCACGCGAATGTTGGGGTAGGTGCGGTTGGGGTTGTCGGTAAGGCACTCGACGATGACGGGGACTTTATGCGGTGTGAACCCCTCGTAAAGGAGTCTTTCCAGTTGAGCCCCGCCGTCGAGCAGGCCCGCGCCTTTCTTGATGGCGCGATCCAGCGTGTCTTTGGGCATGGAGACTTTTTTCGCTTGTTCGACCACCAGTCGCAAACGCGAATTCAACTCCGGGTCGGCGCCAGCGCGCGCCGCAACCATGATTTCCTTGCACAGCTTGCCGAAGATCTTACCCTTGGCATTCGCTGCGATCTCCTTGTGCCTGGCTTTCCACTGTGCGCCCATGTCTGTTCTCTGCTCTGATGGTTTTTACTTGATTCGCCTGCGGCGATTTCCATGTACATCTTGCCTCAATCGTTAATTATATGGGGCAATGCTCGGAATATATTTTAAGCAGCCTTCCGACCCAGCCCCTCAGCCACGAACGCCAGCACCAATGTGTTCAAACTGACACCTTCTGCTTTGGCGCGCTCCGCCAGTTTGGCGTGAACGGACTTCGGCAGGCGCGTAACGAACTTGCCGGATACTTCCGGCACGGTGTCCGGGCGATAGAAGGGTGCAGGAATCTCCTTGCCCGCATCCTTGCGTGCTGCGATCCATGCCTTGAACGCATCCTTGCCATTTGCGACCGTCTCAGCTTCGGTCGATCCATCCGACATGCAGCCGGTAAGATCGGGAAAGGTGATTAAAAAGCCTCCGCCGTCTTCTTTGGGAAGTTGACTGATGATGTGGGAATACGCCTCAAATGGATAAGGAGGTTTGACGCTTTTGATTTTCTTGATGGTTGCATTAGTCATTTCTTTAACTCCTTCACGGCATCCACAAGCAGCAGGAACTGGCGGATATACACGGGTTTGATGGGGCGATGCGCGGGCACGGTCACATCCATTTCTACACCAGGGAAACCGAACACGTGATGGCTTCCGCCGCTATTGCGGCATTCGATGCCGAATTGCCTGGCGACAACCAATAAGTCTTCGATGCGCCAATCGCGCGGATTGTTACGCATGGCATCGAGTAGCTTGGCTCGCTTGTTCATGGACGAATAGTATTATATTCGATACTACGAATCAAGTCGTTCAAATCGTTTTCCGTACTCTTCAGCTGGAGTCAATTGTCCGCCGCCGGCAACCGAATGGTGTACTGCCCAGACTTCTCGTCCCGCACCACAACGAGCAGTTTGTGTTTCTGCGCGTCTTCGACCAGCTCCTTGAACGAGCGATAGCCGTATGAGGATTCGGTAAAGCCCGGCTTGCGGCGCTGCATGGTGGTCTTGACCATCGATCCCCAGATCTTTTCATCCGAGCCGCGCTCGGCGATCAGCGCCTCGACGGTTTCGACGATGAAGTCGAGCGCTTCCTGGCGCTTGTCGTCTTCCCCTTTCGCCTCGGGAGATTTTGCCTTTCCTGCAGCGGGCTTGGCGGGGACTTTCTTGGCTGCCTGTTTCTTTTTTGCCTCCTGCGCGCGCACCAGATCGTCGTAGAAGATGAACTCGTCGCAGTTGGCGCTGAGCAGGTCCGAGGTCGAATCCTTTACGCCGATGCCGATCACGTATTTGTTGTTTTCGCGCAGCTTGGAAACCAGCGGTGAAAAATCCGAGTCGCCGCTGATGATGACGAAAGTGTCCACATGGGCTTTGGTGTAGCAGAGGTCGAGTGCGTCGACGACCATACGGATGTCGGCGGAATTCTTGCCCGACTGGCGCACATGCGGGATCTCGATCAACTCGAAGGCCGCTTCGTGCATGGTCGCCTTGAATTCCTTGTAGCGCTCCCAGTCGCAATTGGCCTTCTTTACCACGATGCTACCCTTGAGCAACAGGCGTTCCAGTACCTTCTTGATGTCGAACTGCGCGTACTTGGCATCGCGCACGCCCAGTGCCACGTTCTCGAAATCGCAGAACAAGGCCATGTTGGTGATCTCGGGTTGGTTTGCCAATTCATTCTCCCAATAAAATTTACGATGTCTAATAAAAATCTGTCCTTGTAGGAGCGGGCCATGCCCGCGATCAAGCTGATCGCGGGTACAAAAACTTATGTCCGGGCACCCGCATGGCCCGCTCCTACAGAACCTTTCCCGGATTCATCAACCCCTTTGGATCAATCGCCTGCTTGATGGTACGCATCAACTCCAGTTCCAGCGGGTCTTTGTAGTCGCATATGGTGTCGCGCTTGAGCTGGCCCAGGCCGTGCTCGGCGCTGATGCTGCCGTTGAGATCGCGCACCACCGCGTACACCAGTTTGTTTACTGCGGCTTCCTGTTGTGCAATAAAAGTTTTGTTTTGCGCGGCATCCGGCATGGAAGGGTTGTAATGGATGTTGCCGTCGCCCATATGCCCGAATGCCACGATGCGAATTCCCGGAAATGTTTTGTGCAACGCGGCATCGGTGCGCGCAATGAATTCGGCGACCCTGCTGACCGGCACTGACACATCGTGCTTGATGCTGATGCCTTCGCGCTTTTGCGCCTCGCTGATATTTTTGCGCAGTTTCCACCAGCGCTCGGCGTGATCCTTGTCGGGAGTGATGTCGAACTCGATGATGCCACCACCGAAAGATCGCAGTGCATCATGCAGTGCCTTATCAAGCGGGGCGGGCAGCACGTCGGCCAATTGGGTGATGACGATCCACTCGTGTTTGCGTGCAAACGGCTCGTGCGTGTCCGGGATGTGCTTGAACACCAGGTCGAGACAGGAGCGCGAGATGATCTCGAAGGCGCCGATCTTGTCGCCGCAGGTGGCGCGCAGATGCGACAGCAGCGCGACTGCCGCCGCCGGGTCGCGCACCGCCACGCACGCGGTCGCCTCGGCTTGCGGACGCGGAAACAATTTCAATACGGCGGCAGTGATGATGCCGAGCGTGCCTTCCGCGCCGACGAACAGATGCTTCAGGTCGTACCCGGTGTTGTCCTTGCGCAGGCTGCGCAGGCCGTTCCATACGCGTCCGTCAGGCAGCACCACCTCCAGGCCCAGCACCAGGTCGCGCATGTTGCCGTAACGTAGCACACCGATGCCGCCGGCATTGGTGGACAGGTTGCCGCCGATCTCGCAATGCGGCGCGATGGCGGTCAAGCCGAGCGGGAACAGGCGATCGTGTTGTTCCGCCGCCTCGCGCACGCTGGCCAGCGTGCAGCCGGCCTCGACGGTCATGGTGTAATTGGTGGGGTCGACAGCGCGGATCCGGTTCATGCGCGACAGGTTCAGCACGATCTGTGTGCCTTGCGGCAGCGGCACGCTGCCTCCGCACAAACTGGTATTGCCGCCCTGGGGAACGATTGCGATCTGGTTCGTGGCGCACAGTTTGACGACCTCCGCGACTTGCTGCGTATTCATAGGGAACACCACGGCCAGAGCGGTGCCGGAAAATCGGGCGCGCCAGTCCGCGCAATACGGCGCGGACGATTCGCCGGTCAGCACCGCGTCGCTGCCAACGATGGTCGAGAGGGATGGGGTCAGATCAGTGTGCGACATGTTTGTCACTCTAAAACTCCAGCGGATCTATGTCCAGCGAGCAACGCAGCTTTTGTGCGGGTAGCGCGTCCAGCAAGGGTTGCCAGGCGCGCAAGAATTGCTGCAGGGCTTTGCGCGAGTTCGCCTGTATCAGCAGTTGTGTTCGCAGGTGGTTGGCGCGGCGCGGCAGCGCGGCGGGAACCACCCCGAAGACTTCTACCGGGTGCTTCAATTCTTTTGCGGCAGCGCGTGCGTGATTGAGATACGCGTATACCTCGGTTTCGATCTTCCCCTCGGCGCGCAGCATCGCCTGAAACACGAACGGTGGAAAGCCGGCCATCTTGCGCTCAGCCAATTGCGAGGCAGCCCAGCCCTCGAAGTCGTGCGTCTGTAACGCTCGAAACAACGGGTGATCGGGGAATTCGGTCTGGATGATCACCTCGCCGGGTTTGTCGGCGCGTCCGGCGCGTCCGGCCACCTGTACTAATTGTGCGAACAGCTTTTCCGGGGCGCGGAAGTCACTGCTGTATAGCGCGCTGTCCGGATTGAGCACGCCGACCAGGGTCAGCGCGGGAAAATCGTGGCCCTTGGCAAGCATCTGCGTGCCGACCAGGATGTCCACTTCGTTCGCGTGTATCTGCTCGCGCATGTTCTGCCAGGCCCGTTTGTTGCGCGTGCTGTCGCGGTCTACCCGCAGAATTCGTGCTTCCGGGAAACGTTCCTGCAAAACGCTTTCCACGCGCTGCGTGCCGCTGCCGACCGGATGCAGGTCGGCGTTTCCGCAGCTCGGGCAGGCAATCGGCACGCGTATCTGGTAACCGCAATGATGACAGCGGAGGCGTTGCTCGTTGAGGTGCAGTACCATCTTGCCTGCGCAATTTTTGCAACCGGACAGCCAGCCGCAGCCGGTACACATCAGCACCGGCGCATAACCGCGCCGGTTGATGAACAGCAGGCTCTGTTCCTTTCGGTCGATGCGCAGAGCGATCTCGCGCAACAGGTTTTCGCTGATGCCGTAGTGCATCACGTTCTGGCTGGTGTTGATGCAGCGCACCGCAGGCAGGCGTGCTTCGGCTAGCGCGCGCCCGGTCAACTTGAGCATTTGATATCGCCCGCTCTGCGCGTTGTGATAACTCTCCAGTGATGGCGTGGCCGAACCGAGCACGATGGGCACGCCGCACTGGTTGGCGCGAAAGATCGCCACGTCGCGCGCCGAGTAGCGCAGGCCGTCCTGCTGCTTGAACGAGCTGTCGTGTTCTTCATCCACGACGATCAGCGCGAGTCCCGGCAATTCGGCGAACACCGACAGCCGCGTGCCGAGTACGATCTGCGCCATGCCGTTCTGCGCCTGCTGCCAGTTATGCAGCCGCTCGCCCTCCGACAAGCCGCTGTGCAGGCTGATCAGGTTCACATCGGGAAATCGGCTGCGGAAATAATTTTCCAGTTGCGGCGTGAGATTGATCTCCGGCACCAGCAGCAACACCTGTCCGCCACGCAGCAACACTTCATGCATAAGGTGCACATACACCTCGGTCTTGCCGCTGCCGGTGATGCCGTGGAGCAGGAAGCAGGCATAGCCGCTGGCCTGCGAGACGGCGTCCACCGCGAGTTGCTGCTCGCCAGTAAGGGTGTGCGCGTTGTCGAAAGTGTGCTTTTGATCCCCTCCTTCTTGCAAGGGGAGAGTAAGGGATGGGGTAGAAGTTCCGAGCGCACACTGCTCAACCCACCCATCCGCCTCCAAAGACTTCAACTGAACCCCCACCGTCGCCGACAACGCCTTGAGTTGCGCCAGATTGCAGGGCTGTTCGGCAAGTTTTGCAAGGATGCGCCGCTGCACTACTTTGCGTCTTGGGAAGGATTCCAGATCGAGTGCCGCACCGCTAGCGCTCAAGCGATAGCTCAGGACAGGTTTGCTGATGACAGGCTTGTCCGAACGCAGCCGTGTTGGCAATGCGGACAACACCGTCTGCCCGATCGGATAACGGTAATAATCGCTGCAAAAACGTAGCAGGCTGAGCAATCCCACGGACAGCGGCGCGCTATCCTGTAGAACCTGCTGCACCGGTTTGATGCGTTCCGGTGATACATCCGTAGAGGCAACGCACTCCATAACTACCCCGACGACCTGCCTGCGCCCGAACGGTACGACTACGCGCTGCCCTGCTGCAACGGCATTGCCTTCCGCCACCGAGTAATCAAACAGGGTGGGCAACGGGACATCCAGAGCGATGCGGGCTATTTGCATACTTGCTTGAACAATCAAAGGCTGCGATTGTCGCAGAAATACAAATGGGCACCTCTAAAAATCCAGATTTCATCCCAACTACTGCGTTGCGGGAAAAATTTCTTTCTTACATATCAAATATATGCGGCGCTGCGAAGTGGGGTAAGCAGGCAAGCCGCGTAGCGGATGCTCGCAAATTTTTCCCGCGCCTTGCAATTAGGCGAACTATGAATTTTTAGAGGCGCCCAAAAGACACAGGAGATGCCGTCATTTTTTGGCTTACCGGGCACTGAAATACCTTGTTGGTTGGTGTTGGAGAATGAGCTGCCTGTTGTGATGTGCTATGCTCTTAAGGCTTTTTTGCTGATGGTCTGTGATGAAATTCATATTTTATTTATTGGTGCTGATTGCCACGCCTGCGCTGGCCGCTCAGGCTGCAGGGGGATCCGGCTTGCGCCCTGGTGCCGAGTCGGATTTTCTCGCTGCGTACGACGCGTTTCGCGCCGGCAATACAAGCAAGTTGGAGCTTTACGCACAGCGGTTGAAAACGTCACCGCTGGAGGTGTATGTCAGTTATTACCGGCTGAAAATGAATCTGGAGAAGGTTGCTGCGAAGTCGGTAACTGACTTTCTTTCGCGGCCGCAGGATACGCCGATGATCGACCTGTTGCGTGTCGACTGGCTCAAGCTGCTCGGGAAAAAACAGCAGTGGGAGATGTTCGATGCGGAATACCCGCACTTAATCAACGGGGATACCGAGCTGACCTGTTATGCCCTGCAATCGCGCCGTCGCACCGAGGAGCTGGCAGCATTGCTCGAAGCGCGCAAGTTGTGGTTCAACAGCAAGGGACAGCCGGAGAGTTGCGGTATGTTGTTTGACGGTGCGATTTCAGCCGGCATCATCAGCGATCGGGACATCAAGCAGCGTTTATACCTAGCACTGGAAGCGAACAACATCTCCCTTGCACAACAGCTTATCGGGCGAAATCCAGTCCACAAGGCAGCGATGTCGGCGGCTTTGAATAGCGCAGCAGCCGATCCGGATCGTTATCTGGTCAGGTTGACGCAGGACGGCCTCAGTCAAGGTCGAAGCATCATTGCATTGTTCGCCTTGCAGCGGCTGGCACAGCAATCTCCTGATCTGGCCGCCATACGCTGGGCGAAGATCAGCGAGTTTTTTTCAGGGGCAGATCAGCATTATTTTTATGGCAGGCTGGCTTATCAGTCGGCCCGCAATCTGGATACACGCGCGCTGCAATGGTACCGGGCGGCGGCAGACACGCAGCTTGATGAGCAACAAGCTGCGTGGCGGGTGCGCGCTGCATTGCGCGCGCAGGACTGGCCCGAGGTATTGGCAAGCGTGAATACAATGAGCGACCTACAACAGCGCGACTCTGCCTGGCAATACTGGAAGGCACGCGCGCTGCAAGCATCGGACAGAACCATCGAAGCAAGAGAGATTTTCGCGCCCTTGAGCGTCAATATTGATTATTACGGCCAATTGGCGAGAGCAGAACTGGCTGACTCCCCGGTATTAAGTGAAGCGGTGCCGGTATACAAACCCGACAAACAGGCAATCACCCGAATGCTGGCGATCCCCGGCATTCAGCGCACACTGTCGTTGTATCGTATAGGCTTGCGCAGTGAGGCGCTGGAGGAGTGGCGTTGGGCCCTGCGCAATTTAAATGATCGCGAGCTGCTCACCGTGGCAGAAATCGCACGACGCAATGAAATGTACGATCGAGCCATCGGCGCAGCGGACAGGACCGTATACACGCACGATTTCAGCTTGCGATACCTCGCGCCGTATCGTTCCGAATTGCAGGAGCATATCCGCGAGCAAGGCCTGGACGAGGCGTGGGTATATGGCTTGATGCGTCAGGAAAGCCGCTTTGCCACCGGTGCCAAGTCTGAGGTCGGCGCGTCGGGGTTGATGCAGGTCATGCCCAGCACGGCGCGCTGGGTGGCGCAAAAGCTGGGGTTAAAGAGCTATCGCAATGCGCTGATCCACCAGCTCGATACCAATTTGCGCATCGGTACGTATTACATGAAAACTGTGCTTGCCCAGTCTGAAAACAGTCCGGTGCTGGCTTCGGCGTCATACAATGCGGGGCCGTTGCGGGCGCTTCAGTGGCGCGGTGACATTCCGCTCGAAGGCGCGATCTATACCGAGACCATTCCATTTTCAGAAACGCGCGACTATGTGAAAAAAGTGATGAGTAACACCGTATATTATGCGAACCAATTTGGTGACACACCGCGCTCTCTCAAACAGCGCCTGGGCATCGTTTCGGCCAAATCTGAGGACAAACAGAGAGCATCTTCAAATGTCCGATGAACACAAACAATCCGTAGGCACGTTTCGCGGAACGGCCAAGATCTATTGCGTAGGCGGTGCAGTGCGCGACCGGCTGCTCGGGCTCGCCGTTCAGGATCATGACTGGGTGGTGGTGGGCAGCACGCCGGAAGAGATGGTGGCGCAGGGCTTTCAGCCGGTCGGCAAGGACTTCCCGGTATTCCTGCATCCAAAGACACATGAGGAATATGCGCTGGCGCGAACCGAGCGCAAGACCGCGCCGGGTTACCAGGGGTTCGTCATCCACGCCGCGCAGGATGTGACGCTGGAACAGGACCTGATGCGCCGCGATTTCACCATCAACGCCATCGCGCAGGATGTAGATGGCAAGCTGATCGATCCGCATAATGGCGTCGCTGATCTGCGCGCGGGTATTCTGCGTCACGTCAGTGCCGCATTCAGTGAAGACCCGGTGCGCATCTTGCGCGCGGCACGTTTTGCGGCACGCTTCGGATTCAGCATCGCCCCCGAGACCCTGAAGTTGATGCGCGACATGGTGAACAACGGTGAAGTGGATGCGCTGGTGGCTGAGCGCATCTGGCAGGAACTTTCGCGCGGCTTGATGGAAAAAAAGCCATCGCGTTTTTTCGAAACGCTGCGCAGCTGCGGCGCACTGGCGAAGATCATCCCCGAAATCGATGCGCTGTTCGGCGTGCCCCAGCCTGAAAAATATCATCCCGAGATCGATTGCGGCATACACACCATGCTGGTGGTGGATGACGCCGCGCAACACGACTACACGCTCGAAGTGCGCTTCGCCGCGCTGACTCATGATCTGGGTAAGGCCACCACGCCGAAAGATGTGTTGCCGAGACACATCGGGCATGAGCTGCGCAGTGTGGAGCTGGTGAAGGACCTTTCGCAGCGCCTGCGCGCATCCAGCGAATGCCGCGACCTGGCCTTGCTGGCCGCGCGCTATCACGGCGACATCCATCGCGCCAAAGAATTGCGTGCCGAAACCATCATCAAGTTGTTCCAGTCAGCAGATGCCTGGCGCAGGCCGGAACGTTTCACACATTTGTTGCAGGCCTGCGCTTCCGATGCGCGCGGACGCACAGGCCACGAAAACGATGCCTATCCTCAGGCGGATCATCTATTGCAGCTTCTGGCCGTCGCGCGAGCGGTAGATGCGGGAGAGATAGCAAAGCAATGTGCCGATGGCAATGAGATCCCCGCAGCAGTGCAACAGGCGCGCATCAGGGCGATAATAGACTTGGTAGCGAAGTAGCGCAGCTAGGTAACGCGGATTTAATCGCTGAAGCCGCGCTAGCGGCGTTGCAAAACGGCTCAAAATCCTCGTGTACTGTATGTACACTCCGGTTTTTCGCCCTTTTGCGCCTTGCTATCATCGGCTTGATCAATTAAATCTGCGTTTCCATAGTATTGACGATCGCTTGCAAATGAAAGTCTGACGATAGATGATTCACCCGATCGGCCAATAACTATTGTGGCAAATGTTGCCCTAAACCATCCAGACCGTATCTCTGCAAGAAGGAACCATGCATAAGATCACTGCTATTACCTTTCGAAACTTGTTTCGATCCGGCCTGTTTGTTTTGGCTATTGCCTTTGCTTTTTCTTTTCCTGGACTTGCTCACGCAAGCCTCCCCCAGTCTTCCAATGTGCCCGGCGGCGTTGCGGTCATTCCGCTCGGCAGCGTTTCAAACATTACCGAGACACCGCAAACATGGTTTGGCGACCAGCCTGTTCTCGTCACTTCCGATCACGGCTTATGGTACGCGGTGGTAGGTCTGTCACTTGATGTGGCACCGGGTTCGCATGAGCTGCGCGTTCAGATCGGCGGCGTAACAAAAAAACAGGGCTTTAAGGTCAAAACAAAAAAATACCCCGAACAACACATCACCATTGAGGACAAGAGCAAGGTACAACTATCAGCTGCTGATGAAGCTCGCGCTGATCGCGAGATCGGTGTCATCAAGGAGTTGAAACGTCACTGGCGCGATGCACAGGATACCGATCTGGCGTTTATCCTTCCCGTTAAAGGGGAGCTGGCCAGTCGTTTCGGTCTGCGCCGTTTCTTCAACGAAGAGCCGCGCGCACCACATTCAGGTATTGATATGGCGGTAGCGCGCGGCACGCCGGTCAATGCGAGCGCGCAAGGCACGGTACTGGCGGTCGATGATTATTTCTTCAACGGCAGAACGATCTTTGTCGACCACGGCAACGGGCTGATCACCATGTATTGCCACCTTGATCAGATCGACGTAAAAGCCGGTGAGCCTGTTAGCAAGGGGCAGCATATCGGGCTGTCCGGACAAACAGGGCGCGCCACCGGTCCGCATCTGCACTGGAGCGTCGTACTGAACGGTGCAATGGTCGATCCTGAATTATTCATTCCGGCAAAACACCCGCGTTGATGACTGTTTCGACAAGATCGCGCGCAATCCGAAATATGAGGAGGGGATCGGCCGCGATCTGGCTGGCTATGGCGGTGCTTGCTGTTCCGGCTGGTGATGCCGAGGCGCGCCGCAACGGCAACGTTCGTCCTCAAGCCATCGATATGGTCGTCATCCATTCGACGGGCGGCCCCACCTGTGATGCCATGACCGGCAAGCCCATTTGGGTGGCAGCCGGCACGCTGGAAGAAAACTTGCGACAAATAGAAGCGCATCCTCAACTCGGCATCCACTACATGATCGACCGAGATGGGACATTGCGTGCCAGTGTGCCCGAAGACGAATTGGTACATCACGTCTTTCACTACAGCGGTCGCTCCATCGCGGTCGAGCTGATCAACGATGGGGACGGGATCGACCCATTTCCCGAAGCGCAACTGACATCATTGGTGAAGCTGCTCCGCGACATCAAGCAGCGCCGTGGCATCACGCGTGATGGCGTCAAGCGTCACTCCGATCTCGACCATGCGCGGCTGTCCTGCGACAGAACGCAGCGGCGCAAGGTGGATCCGGGCGCCGCGTTCCCTTATGTATCGATTCTGGATCGAGTATTTCAACCCCGATAGGAAACCTTGCGCGCGCTGCAGATCATCCGCTTCAAGCGATACATATAACAAGATCAGAAGTTGATTATGAGTGACGGGTTTGTGGTAGGCAGTTAGTATGCGCGAATAGAATTTTCAGATTAAAGTGGAGATTCGGCGGCCAAAGAAAAATACATGGCGGGCCGAAACTATCAAAGAATAACTGTTAGACCTGAAAGGATAGAAAATGCCAAGAATAATGCTGATATTGCTCCTGTTATCTACTTCACTTGATGTAAGTGCTGCAAGCATAGAAGATGCTCCGGTTCCGGTATCGGCGCCGGTATATTCTGACCCCATCGATGAAAAAGCGAATGACAAAGCTACTTGTGAAGCAAAATGGGAGCGATATCTCAAAAGCCAGGACTGCTTTGCCCCTTATCACAATATCGATGGCTCAATGAAACCGGGCGCCTTCGATAATTGCATCGAGTATAAAGAACCGTCAGAGTGTCCTCGCTGATACTTGATGTACTTTTCTGGCTTATTGCTTCAAACGGCGATGCCTCATTTTTGAAATTGTTACAACAGTGCACGGTTTGTCAGCAGATTGTCTGGAGGCGTGCTGCAACCCCGTCTGGTTCTAAAGAGAGCCGGGAGCGAGCGTCAAAAATTGTCAACGTCTTAAATGTGTCGCCCCTGTGCGTTACGAACGACGGCTTTTAAGCAACGAAATTGATACTATGGAACGCGCATAGTGCCAAATGCTGAGGGTCAGGAATGTCTTCCAGTGAAGTAAGAAAGGAATCTGTTGTGGGTTGGATCATTACCAAATATTTTCTAACGGCTGCAGTCGTTGTTCTCGTCTCAGAGCTAGCCAAGCGTAGCGACAAGCTGGGGGGCTTTGTTGCTGCATTGCCGCTAGTTACGATACTGGCACTCATTTGGCTATATGTCGAAAATCAGCCGCAACAAAAAATTGCAAACCATGCTTGGTACACCTTCTGGTATGTCATACCCACCTTGCCGATGTTCCTGGCCTTCCCTGCGCTCCTACCCAGAATAGGATTCTGGCCGACTTTACTGTCCTGCGTTGTCATTACCGTAGTTTGCTTTGGGCTGTTTGCTGTTGCAGTGCGACGCTTTGGCATTGAGCTGCTTTGATAGCATGAAGCAAGGCGCTGCTGACGGCAATGGACCCAGAATGCCGCTCACTCTATTAGCCTGAATTTTCCGCGGTTAATTGCAGTAGTCTGGCTTGATCGCCCGCCCGAGGAACACCGGGAAGTGTCACCGTCATCAGCGAAGCGAGCATAAATCAACTATCTCTAATGCTTGGCAATTCTTCAGTCATTGCTTGTAGAATAATGCCAATTTTCCTGATTAGGGAGAAGATGGGGGAGAGTCTTTTTAGCCGTTCGGCATATGCCAGAGATGGCTGAAATCTAATAATTAACATAGGGGTAACAAATAAATGGTAGGTATTAAAAGGAATTATGTTGGCTTGGTCGTGGCATTGGGCTTGGTTTTCGGCAGTGCTTTTGCTAGCGAGCACGGCCATGATAAACAAGGTCATGAAGAACATGGTGCGGCAAGCACTGAGGTTTGCACTGGTTTCGGTCCGCAGACTCCGCGCGACATCGACAGCATCGCAGGGGAAAACAGCCGCGTTTTTGCACTGGCAGCAGATTACAAGCAGATGAATCTGTGCAACATCCACTTTCACGCAAATGCTGAGCACAAGGCAAAGGAGTTCTCTATCTTTGCCGGAGAAGGCCATGAAGGCTTCGGTAGTGGATACAAGAGCAGCATGAGCAATAACTTGAGCAAAGCGGAATTGGTACCACTTGCGAAACCTGCCTGCAAGAGCGATCACGGCGAATTGAAAGCTGGCGACACCATCGAAGTGCACTGGGTCCATTCGTCCGCTGATGTGAAGCCTGGCAAGACACTGGGAGCCTGTCTGTCAGAGAAGATAGGCAATCCTGATCTGCGTGTCGAAGCGCAAGTGTTCGTTCTGGTCAATGACAAGAATGCACTGAACTTCAACGATCTGGGCTACGGCGGCAATATGGTTAACGGTTTGCATCAGGCAAAATCGATTCCGGACAATACCGGCAAGCCTGTTGTGTTCGCTGGTTCAACCACCGGGCCGAAATACACCGACGCTACTTGCTCTCCATTGCAAGTGACTTGGAGCGTGCGTCCGCAGGTTGTGAAGCTTGATATAAATTCAGTTGCCAAGTGGTGCGAGTCGAACGAGTTTGGCGAAGACCACGCTCACGGTGTTCGCAAGCTGGTGACTTCGCCGAAACTGCTGTCTAAAATCATGTAAGGACCAAGCAGCGGTACGATAATGTGCCAGTGTGCGATACCTGATACCCCTTTCGCGAAAGCGGAAGGGGTATTTTTTGCGCGTCTGAATTTACTTCGGATCTAACAGATGATTGTTGGTACAGGATATTGGTGTGTGGAACTGCGTTTAAATCTGAGCTTCCAAGAAAAAATTATCAAAGGATAGTTGACCTTATTGACTTCAATGAAATTACGTTTGATTTGTATAAGCAAAATCGTTGCTGACTATATTGTTACTCTGATAGAGAAAATAGAGTCTGTAAAAAGCTCCCATGTATATTCGCCATTCCTTTTTTAAAAAATATTTGGAAAATCTGTAACATTTGCAATTTATATACCTACGCCAAGATAAACGAAAAATAAAGTCTGTAACTGGGGTATTAGAAACCTATGCAGGTGAGGATTTAATTGGACTGCCCGATAGCGGACTTGGTCTTTCGACAGTTATCGACACTTAAGCGACAGTCACGCCTCTATATAAATCCAAATCGTTAATGAAAAGTTCATTTTGCAACTTCTGATATTTCGATGAGGTTGAAGTCAGGGTCTCTTAAATAAACCGACCTAATTTTTGACGTTGCCCCTGTACGCAGTACTGGCCCTTCTTCAATTGGCCACTCTGCGGCTTGGATCTTTCGAATCACTTGTTCTAGTGGCATGCTGGCGATAAAACACAAGTCCAAAGAACCTGGCATAGGTAAATTCGCTTTGGGTTCAAATTCATTTCCTTTGATGTGCAAATTTATCTTCTGGTTACCAAATTTGAATGCTTTGCGTTCTACTGGTGGTGAGCCACCTACAAAGGTCTCCAATTTCATTCCCAGCACCCGTGTATAAAAATCGACACAGGCATCTTGATTTGCGGTTGTCAGAACTAAGTGATCGAGATGATCAATCATATTTATATCCTGTAATGTCGAACGTCCCTTGTTGGCACTCACCAGCCATACGCACATACTAACTGCCAGCCTTAAAGTAGGCACTCGAAAAGTAGGACCTTGCCTCAATTGATCTGCTTAATCTGTTACAGACTTTATTAAACTGTTACAGACTTTATTTTTACGAACATCATCTCCACTCATCGCGTTTCAAAATACCCGCCCCCATTACAAACAACTTTAGCTTGCTCCTGTAATCCATTATTTTTTAAGCATATTTGTTTTTCATTAACTTCCTACGCTAACTCCTTGTCCCGTAAAGATAAATCCTGTTTTTTGCTTGACCATTGGCTTTTTTTTGAATATAGTGGGTTCAAGTGGTAAAAAGTGGGTAAAAGTGGAGGTTAGGGGATGTTTCAGGGAGCGGCACAACTTAATCTGGATAGCAAAGGCAGGCTCGCGATACCGGCGCGGCATCGTGACATGTTGCTCGCCAATTGTGCGGGCAATTTGGTGCTGACCGCCGATGCGGATGGTTGCCTGCTTGCCTATCCGCAACCGGAGTGGCAGCCGATACGCGAGAAGCTGCTTAAGCTTTCCGCGCTCAATCCAAAGATTCGCGCCTTGCAGCGCCGCCTGATCGGTTATGCAGAAGACGTGGTGATGGATGGCGCTGGTCGAGTTCTTATCTCTCCTGCCTTGCGCAGTTACGCTGCGCTGGATAAGCACGTGATGCTGGTGGGCCAGGGCAATAAATTCGAATTGTGGGACGAGGTGAAATGGCAGGCGCAGCAGGAGGCTGGATTGTCATGGATGGATGGGGAGTTGCCGCCCGAGCTTGAGGGTTTCTCCTTGTGAACGAGGGCTTGGCCCACACCACAGTTTTACTTAATGAAGCAGTTGAGGCACTCGCGATCAAGCCGGATGGCATCTATGTGGATGGCACATTCGGGCGCGGCGGACATAGCGCAAGGATATTGGAGCGGCTAGGCGGCATGGGCAAGTTGATCGCACTGGACAAGGATCCAGCAGCGGTTGAAGTAGGTGAAAAATGGCGCGATGGGCGTTTTCGGATGGTGCATCGGGGCTTTGCACATTTGGAAGAGGTGTTGCGTGAGCAGAGTGTGGAGCGGGTGGATGGGATCCTGCTCGACCTGGGTGTTTCTTCGCCTCAGCTGGATGAGGCGGCACGAGGTTTCAGTTTTCGTTTTGATGCGCCGCTGGATATGCGTATGGATACCAGCAGCGGATCGACTGCGGCACAGTGGCTGGCGACGGTGGATGAGAAATTACTTGGGGAGGTTATACATGAGTACGGCGAAGAACGGTTTGCTAAGCAGATTGCAAGAGCGATTGTTGCGGCGCGCGCAATCGAACCCATCCATACCACGAGGCAACTCGTCGAGTTGGTTGGTAAAACGGTCCGTACCCGTGAGGCAGGGCAAAATCCGGCGACAAGGACCTTTCAGGCTATACGGATTTATCTCAATCAGGAGCTCGAAGAGCTTGCGCGGGTCTTGCCAGAGTGTGTGACGCATCTCAATGCAGGCGGGCGATTGGTGGTGATTAGTTTTCACTCGCTGGAGGATCGTATCGTGAAGCATTACATGCGTGAGATGGCAGAGGGCGATAAATTGCCGCGTAACGTGCCGATACGTGCCAGCGAAGTGCTGCAGGGAAAATTGAATTTGATTGGCAGGGCAGTGCGCGTCAGCGGGGCAGAGCTAAAAGCCAATCCGCGGGCCCGTAGTGCGGTGATGCGTGTTGCAATGCGCAGCGATGTGGCGTAGCAACCTGGAGTTTGAATACACATGAAGAACGGTATTGTCGGCATCGGCAAACAAGTCATAGGCAAAGCCGATGGGCTCAGCCCGGCTGGTCAGGCCTTGTTGTTTGTTGCGGTGGTGCTGTGCGCGTTAAGTGTGGTCACCTCCCAGCATAAGGCACGCAAGCTGTTCATCGAGTTGCAAAAAGAAAAAACGCAAGCGCAGCAGACGGATGTGGAGTGGGGGCAGTTGCAACTTGAGCAAAGCACTTGGGCCGCGCCAGCGCGGGTTGAAGCAGTTGCTGTGCAAAAGTTGCAAATGCAGTTGCCCAAAAATGGGCAAGTTCAATTTATACGGATAAAGCCTGACGGCGGGACAAATACACAACAATGAATTACGCGGCCAGCGCACATCCTGAGACCACGGCGAAATTGCCGGGATGGCGCGCCACCGTGCTATTTTCGATAATGCTGGCGGGGCTGGCCGGATTGCTCGGGCGTGGTGTGTATCTGCAAGGAATACACGACGACTTTCTGCAGAAAAAGGGCAACGCGCGCTACAGCCGCGTGATCGAAGTCAGCGCGCACCGCGGCAGGATATCCGACCGCAATGGGGAAACACTCGCGGTGAGTACGCCGGTCGAATCGGTATGGGTGAGTCCGTCAGACGTGGAAGCCGACAAGCAGCAAGTCAGAAAACTTGCGCAAATTCTCGGTTTGAACATAGAGGAAGTGAAAAGCCGGTTGTTCGATGCTTCGCGCGATTTTGTCTATCTCAAACGGCTGTTGCCCCCCGATCAGGCGGAGAAAGTAGTGAGATTGAATCTCCCCGGGGTTTCGTTGCAGCGCGAATATCGCCGCTATTATCCAGCTGGTGAAGAGTTTGCACAGACATTGGGCTTTACCGGGCAGGACGACAACGGGCAGGAGGGGATGGAGTTGGCCTTGCAGGAGCAGCTTGCCGGGAAGCATGGCAGCCAGCGTGTGATCAAGGATAACCATGGCTACATTGTCGAAGATGCCGGTAGTCTCCATCCGTCCAAGCCGGGTAGCGATATCGTGCTCAGTCTGGATAGTCATTTGCAACATATCGCCTACCGCGAGCTGGAAAGTGCCGTCAGGCAACATCGGGCCAAAGCCGGCGCAGTAGTGGTCCTCGATGCTAATAGCGGCGAAGTTCTCGCGCTCGTCAACTATCCCGGCTACAACCCGAACAACCGCAAGAATGCCAGCGCTAACGCATTGCGCAACCGTGCCATCACCGATCTGTTCGAGCCCGGTTCGACGCTGAAGCCGTTTACCGTGGCGATGGCACTAGAGGCGGGTAAGGTGCGTCCCAATACTATCGTTAATACCGAGCATGGTGTGTTCACGCTGAGTGGCAGGAAGATCCATGATTCTCATCCGGATTCGACGATGACTGTGGCGCAGGTGATCCAGAAATCCAGCAACGTTGGCGCCGCAAAGATCGCCTTGATGCTGAAATCAGAAATGATGTGGCAGGGACTGTCGGACAGCGGATTCGGGGAAAAGACCGGCAGCAGCTTTCCCGGCGAGGCACCTGGAAAATTGCGCGACCCGAAAACCTGGCGACCCATCGAGCAGGCCACCATGGCTTACGGACATGGCATTTCTGTAAATCTGCTCCAACTCGCGCGGGCCTACACCGTTTTTGCCAGCGACGGCGAATTGAAACCGATTTCGTTGCTCAAACGGGAAACGCCGGTGACGGGCAAGAAAATATTTACCGAGCGCACTGCGCGCCAGTTGCGAGAAATGATGGAAATGGTGGTGTTGCCCGGTGGCACGGCTCCGCTGGCGCAAGTGGCCGGTTACCGGGTGGCTGGCAAGACCGGTACAGCGCACAAGTTGGAGGATGGCCGTTACGTCAATCACTATGTCGCCTCTTTTGTCGGATTTGCACCGGTATCGAATCCGCGCCTGGTGGTTGCAGTGATGATCGATGATCCGAGCGGCAAGGAATATTACGGTGGAGAGGTTGCTGCACCGGTGTTCAGTAAAGTGACGGGCGCGGCATTGCACGCGCTCAATGTGCCGAACGATGCGCCGCTGGATAACGTCATCGCACCGCCGGCGAATATCGTGAAGGAAGAGGTATGAGTGCTTCCCTCCATCAGTGGGCAATCGGACAGCTGGATGCATTGAAAGCCCCCGTTACCCATCTGGTGACGGACAGTCGCTCCATTCAGCCCGGCGATACTTTCGTTGCGTATCCCGGTGAAAAGATCGACGGGCGACAGTTCATCGCACAAGCGATCGCACAGGGTGCGAATGCGGTGATCTATGAAAAGCATGTATCCGGCCACCCGTCGGCGACACAGGATTTCGTCTGGAGCGATGCCTGGCAAGTGCCTCATCTTGCTGTGGCAGATTTGCGTTTCAAGGCCGGATGGCTGGCCGATGCGGTGTATGGCGCACCATCGGAAAAACTGCTGGTGGTGGGTATCACCGGAACCAATGGCAAGACTTCGTCCAGTCACTGGATCGCGCATGCGTTGAACGAGGCGGGGAAAAGATGCGCTCTGATCGGAACGCTGGGCAACGGCTTTGTCGATGCCCTGCAAGCCAGCGCAAATACCACGCCGGATGCGATCCGCGTGCAGGGCTTGCTGGCTGAATATCTGCGCGCCGGAGCGCAAGCAATCGCGATGGAAGTGTCATCGCATGCATTGACGCAAGGGCGAGTGAACGGAGTGGATTTTGATGTGGCGATGCTCACCAACTTGAGCCGTGATCATCTCGATTATCACGGCGACATGGAAAGTTATGCGGCCGCCAAGCGCAAATTGTTCGATTGGCAGCAGCTCAAGTTTGTCGTGCTGAATTTCGATGATGCATACGGCGCCGAACTTGCGGAGAAGTTCCTGGATAAGGATTTTGAAGTGATCGGCTATGGCTTGAGCGATGAGGCACTGCAACTCGCCGAGCGATTGGGGCTGCGTATGGTCTATGGCAATCTGCTGGAGATGACCGGGCAAGGTTTACGGTTGGATGTCCACTCTAGTTGGGGGGCGGCTGAATTGAATAGCGGGTTGGTCGGTCGATTCAACGCGTCGAATCTGCTGGGCTCGCTCGCGGTATTACTGGTCAGCGGGTTGGCATTGAGCGCTGCGGCGCAGTCATTGAGCAAAGTGCAGCCGGTCGCCGGACGCATGCAGCGTTTGGGTAGCGCGAAGCAACCGACGGTGATCGTGGATTACGCACACACGCCGGACGCACTGGAAAAAGTGCTGCAGGCATTGCGTGAGGTTGGCGCGGCAGCAGGCGGAAAGTTGTATTGCGTATTCGGTTGCGGCGGGGATCGGGATCGTGGAAAACGCGCCATGATGGGCGTAGTTGCGGAGAAATTTGCTGATTTTTGTATTGTCACATCGGACAATCCGCGCAGCGAAGATCCGCACGACATCATTGCGGAGATCGTCAGCGGCATGAGCGGCGATACCCACGAGATCATGGTAGAGCGTGCGGCGGCGATTCAAAGTGCCATCGACCGTGCACAGCCAAACGATACCGTGCTGATAGCAGGAAAGGGCCACGAGGATTACCAGGAAATCATGGGCGTGAAACACCCGTTCAGCGATGTGTCGGTGGCGCAACAGGCGCTACAGGCCAGTCCTGCGGAGGTGCGCACATGATGCTGCTGTCACAGGCTGCACAGGCAACCGGCGGAAATCTGGTTGGACCTGACGTGAGTATCAACGGGGTGTCCAGCGACAGCCGAAAATTGGCGTTGGGCAATCTGTTCATCGCGTTGCGCGGCGAGCATTTCGACGGCTATGAGTTCGCCGCTCAAGTGGTGAAGAGCGGAGCAGCCGCGGTGATGGTGAATGCCGATAGTTATAAAGCAAACCCCTCGCTTATCGATCCACGTTCATCAAGCTTGATCGTTGAAGACACGCGTCTGGCGTTGGGTCAGTTGGCCAAGTGGTGGCGCAGGCAGTTTGCCATTCCACTCGTCGCGATCACAGGTAGTAACGGCAAGACCACGGTAAAGGAGATGCTTTCCAGTGTGCTGCGCGAGGCGGGAGGCAGTGCGAATAGTGTGCTCGCCACGCACGGCAACTTGAATAACGACATTGGTATGCCGCTCACGCTGTTGCGATTGAATGCAGGGCACCGCTATGCCGTGATCGAAATGGGCATGAATCATCCTGGTGAGATCGATTATCTGACGCGTATTGCCGCGCCCGATATCGCACTGATCAACAACGCAAGTGGCGCGCACCTTGAGGGTCTGGGTTCGGTAAATGCAGTCGCCCAAGCCAAGGGCGAGATACTGGCGGGTCTGGAGCATCACGGCACCGCAGTGATCAATGCCGACGATGAACATGCCCCGCTGTGGCGCGGGCTAGCAGGGGCACATCCGCTGCTCGAATTCGGTCTGGACCAACAGGCCGATGTATATGGAACTTGGCAACCGAAGGATTTTGGCCTGCAATTGAATGTACAAACTCCGCAAGGGAATTTTACGGCGGTGTTGCACGTGCCAGGTGAGCACAACGCGCGCAACGCGCTTGCTGCGACAGCGGCGGCGATCGCGCTGAATATCCCGCTGCAAAAGATCGTGGTCGGCTTGGAAAAATTCCGCGGTGTCGTCGGGCGGTTGCAGCGCAAGGCTGCGCTGCATGGAGCCAGCATGATAGATGACACCTATAACGCCAATCCTGCATCCATGCGCGCCGCGATAGGCGTGCTTGCCCAAGCCGTGGGCAAGCATATCCTGGTGCTGGGCGACATGGGGGAGTTGGGTGATGATGCAGCCGCTTTTCATGCGGAGATCGGTACAGAAGCGCGCCGGGCCGGTATAGAAAAAATGTTTGCGCTGGGAGAGTTGAGCCGGAACGCGGTGCGTGAATTCGGCAGCGGTGCGCGGCACTTCGAGCGCATAGAGGATCTGCAGCGTGAGCTGGAAAAGGAATTGGATGCGAACACCACCATATTGGTAAAGGGCTCGCGCTTCATGAAAATGGAGCGCGTGGTTGAGCGCTTCGCGACGCATTAAGGAGAATCATGTTACTCGCACTCGCTCAATGGTTGGCACAAGACATCAGGTTCTTCAGCGTGTTCAATTACATCACGCTGCGCACCGTTCTGGCAGCGATGACCGCGTTGGGAATCTCTTTCATGGTTGGTCCGATGATGATACGCAAATTGACCGCCTTCAAGATCGGCCAGTCGGTGCGTAACGACGGGCCACAAACGCATCTGGTGAAGGCCGGTACGCCGACCATGGGCGGCGCGCTGATCCTGATCTCGATCGCCGTTACCACACTGTTGTGGGGCGACTTGCACAATCATTATGTGTGGGTAGTGCTACTCACCACGCTGGGGTTTGGAGTGATCGGCTGGGTCGACGACTACCGCAAGGTGGTGCATCGCAATCCCAAGGGTCTTTCAGCAAAAGCCAAGATGTTCTGGCAATCCATCATCGCGTTGATTGCCGGTGTTTATTTATGGAATTCGGCGACTTTGCCTGCGCATACCGAACTCATCGTGCCATTTTTCAAATTATTCACGCTGCATTTGTCTGTAGTTGTATTTATAACGCTCGCCTATCTGGTGATCGTCGGCACCAGCAATGCGGTCAACCTGACCGACGGACTGGACGGACTGGCCATCATGCCGACAGTGATGGTGAGCGGTGCCTTAGCGATATTTGCCTATGTGGCGGGCAATTCGGTGTTTTCGAAATATCTCGGTATACCGTACATCCCCGGCGCGGGCGAGCTGGCGATATTTTGCGGCGCAATCGCCGGGGCGGGATTGGCCTTCCTGTGGTTCAACGCCTATCCCGCCGAGGTATTCATGGGAGATGTCGGTGCGCTCGCCCTTGGTGCGGCGCTCGGAACGGTCGCGGTCATCGTACGCCAGGAATTGGTGCTGTTCATCATGGGCGGCGTGTTCGTGGTCGAAGCCATGTCGGTAATGATCCAGGTGGCCTCGTTCAAGCTGACCGGCAAGCGCGTGTTTCGCATGGCCCCATTGCACCACCACTATGAATTGAAGGGTTGGAAAGAAACCCAAGTGGTTGTGCGCTTCTGGATCATAACGATGTTGCTGGTATTGCTGGGCCTGGCAACCCTTAAATTGAGATGATGCAACTCAAAGATAAATCGGTGCTTGTGCTGGGTCTCGGTGAGACCGGCCTGTCCATGCTGCGCTATCTCAAGGCGCAGGGTGCGCGTATGAGCGCGGCGGACAGTCGCACAAATCCGCCCGGTCTATCCGAAGCAAAAAAATATGTGGTCGAGCCGCTGATCCAATGCGGAGCATTCGACGATGAATTATTTATCGGCATCGATCTGGTCGCCATCAGTCCCGGTGTGCCGTTGCGTGATCCGGTGGTGGCTCGTGCCGTGGCCTGCGGCATACCGGTGGTGGGCGATATCGAGCTGTTCGCGGAATCATTGCCCAAAGAAAATCGTCCGCGCATTCTCGCGATCACAGGGTCTAACGGCAAGACCACGGTCACCAGCATGGTGGAACATCTGTGCAAGGCGGCGGGCAAGGATGCTATCGCGGCGGGCAATATTTCGCCTGCCGTTCTGGATGCCCAGGCACAGCGCGGAGACAAACAGCCGGAAGTATGGGTGCTGGAATTATCCAGTTTTCAACTGGAGACCACTGAGACCTTGAATGCGGATGCCGCGACGGTATTGAATGTCAGCGAGGATCATCTAGATCGCTATGCGAGCATGGATGAATATGCCGCTGCCAAGGCGCGCATCTTCAATGGGGCGACTGTACAGGTGCTGAACCGCGACGATGCACGCAGTATGGCGATGGCGCGCAAGGACTGTGCGCAGATCACCTTTGGCTTGAATGCGCCGGTAAACGAAGGCGATTTCGGCATCCTGCAGCATGATGGGGCAACCTGGTTAGCGCAGGGAGAGCAGCCCTTGATGGAGATCAGCGAATTGCGCGTCGCAGGATCGCATAATGCCGCAAATGCATTGGCCGCTTTGTCGTTATGCAGTGCGATCGATTTGCCGATGCCGGTAATGTTGAGCGCACTATGCAACTTTGAAGGTCTGCCGCATCGCGTCGAGCGCGTGGCAGAAATGGACGGCATCACTTATTACGACGATTCCAAGGGCACCAATGTCGGCGCAACCATGGCTGCACTAGAAGGTCTGGGATGCAGGTCGGTATTGATTGCGGGCGGCGAGGGCAAGGGGCAGGATTTTTCACCACTCAAGGCGGTGGTGAGCAAACATGCACGTGCGGTGGTATTGATCGGGCGTGATGCCGAAATGATCGCGGCTGCGCTGCTCGGTTGCGGCGTACCTGTGGAGCGTGTCAGCGATATGGGCGAGGCCGTACGACAAGCATCGCAGCTGGCGCATAGCGGCGATGCTGTGTTGTTGTCTCCAGCTTGTGCCAGCTTCGATATGTATCGAAACTATGAGCATCGCGCAGAAATTTTTGTGCAAGCGGTACGAGAACTGGAAAGGGAGAGCGCATGACATCTATGGTCAAAACGCGCACTCCTCAGCCGCAAGCGCAATTCGACGAATTGTTGATCTGGATATTTATAGGGCTGCTCGCGCTTGGCTTGGTCATGGTGTATTCCGCTTCGATCACCACGGCTGAAGCCAACAAATTCACCCAGTACCAGCCGACCTACTATTTGATGCGGCAAGGCGTATTTATCACTGTGGGGTTGCTGATCGGGCTGTTCGCTTTTCTGATACCGGTGCAAACGTGGCAAAGATATGCGCCATATCTCTTCCTGTTTGGTGCGGCCCTGCTGGTACTGGTGCTGATACCGCATATCGGCCGCGAGGTGAACGGCAGCCGGCGCTGGCTGTCGCTGTTTGTTATCAACTTGCAGCCTTCGGAATTGATGAAGCTGTTTGCCGTGTTGTATGCAGCCGATTACACGGTGCGCAAAGGCAAGGTCGGCCACTTGTTCCAAAAAGCTTTCGTGCCGATGCTGGTAGTGATGGTGATGGTCGGGGGCCTGTTGCTGCAAGAGCCCGACATGGGGGCGTTTGTGGTCATAGTGTCCATTGCCTTCTGCACTTTATGGTTGGGCGGTTTCAACATCAAAGTGTTCGTCGGCTTGATGGTGGTAGTGCCCCTGGCGTTCGCAGCACTGATACTTTCCTCGCCCTACCGGTTGCAGCGCGTAATCGGCTTCATGGACCCGTGGTCGGATGCTTTCGGCAAGGGTTATCAACTGAGCCATGCGCTGATCGCTTTCGGGCGCGGCGAGTGGCTGGGTGTTGGGCTCGGTGGCAGTGTGGAGAAGTTGTTCTACTTGCCGGAAGCGCATACCGATTTTTTGATGGCGGTGATTGCGGAAGAATTGGGTCTGGTCGGAGTGGCGGCGGTGATCGTCTTGTTCGCCCTGCTGGTGGTCCGTGCATTTCAGATCGGGCGACATGCCGCCTTTCTCGATCGTAACTTTTCCGCGCTGGTCGCGCAGGGTATCGGCGTGTGGATCGGTGCACAGGCGATGATCAATATCGGCGTGAACATGGGCGTGTTGCCTACCAAGGGCTTGACCTTGCCATTCCTGAGTTTTGGCGGCAGCGGCATCGTGGTCAATTGCGTTGCGGCTGCGGTGCTGTTGAGGGTTGACTACGAGAATCGGCGTATCGCGCGGGGACTTCCGGTATGAACCGCTCGATCCTGATCATGGCTGGCGGTACCGGAGGCCACATTTTCCCCGCACTTGCTGTGGCGGATATTCTGCGTGCGCGAGGATGGCGCGTGACCTGGCTGGGTGCGCCCAACAGCATGGAAGCCGATCTGGTTCCCAGGCACGGCTATGAAATGGCTTGGGTGCGTTTCTCCGGGGTGCGCGGCAAGGGCCTGCTGCGCCTGCTGCAATTACCGTTCGATCTGCTGGTTGCATTGTGGCAGAGCGCGGCCGCGTTATTGCGCCATCGTCCCGATGTGGTGCTGGGTATGGGCGGCTACATCACTTTCCCGGGCGGAATGATGGCGGCATTTCTGCGTCGCCCTCTGCTGGTCCATGAACAGAATTCCATCGCCGGCTTGAGCAACAGGGTGCTGGCGCGTATCGCGCAAAAAGTGTTGAGTGGATTTCCTGATGTCTTGCCTCACGCAATATGGTGCGGCAATCCGGTGCGCAGCGATATCGCCGGATTGCCCGATCCGCAGCAACGCTATGCCGCGCGCAACGGCAGGCTGAATGTGCTGGTGGTGGGCGGCAGTCTGGGAGCAAAAGCGATCAACGAAGCATTGCCTCAGGCGCTTGCGCTGCTGCCGCAAAATGCGCGCCCGAATGTGCTGCATCAAACCGGCAAGCAGCATTTTGAAGCGGTGAAGCATGCATACCAGCAGGCAGGCGTAGATGCCGACATCAAGCCGTTCATGGATGAAATGGCCAAGCACTACGGCAATGCCGACCTGGTGATCTGCCGCGCCGGTGCGTTGACGGTTGCGGAACTTGCCGCGGCGGGCGTGGCGAGCATATTGATCCCGTTCCCGTTTGCGGTGGACGACCACCAGACCTTCAACGCGCAGTTTTTGAGCAAGCACGGTGCGGCGGTGCTATTGCCACAGAGTGAATTGAGCGCGGGAAAACTGGCCCAGTTGCTTCGGGAGCTGAGTCGCGAAAAATTATTGGCGATGGCGCAGCAGGCGCGCAGCTTGACCAAGGCTGATGCGGCACTTGCGGTTGCCAGAGTGTGCGAGGAGCTGGCGGCATGAAGCATAAAGTCAAACATCTGCACTTCGTTGGCATTGGCGGCTCCGGTATGAGCGGCATCGCCGAGGTGTTGTTTAATCTGGGTTTTCAGATCAGCGGTTCCGATCTGGGTAATAACGTCGCGACGCGACGCCTGCAAAAACTGGGCGCAACGGTTTATCTCGGCCATGCAGAACAGAACCTGACCAATGCCGATGTGGTGGTGGTCTCGACAGCAGTGGGTGAAGACAATCCCGAAGTGATAGCGGCACGCGCCCGGCACATTCCGGTGGTGCCGCGCGCGATGATGCTGACCGAACTGATGCGCTTGCGCCAGGGCATTGCGGTGGCGGGCACGCATGGCAAAACCACCACGACTTCGCTGACCGCCAGTGTGCTGGCCAAGGGAGGTTTTGATCCCACCTTTGTGATCGGCGGAAAACTGAACAGCAGCGGCAGCAACGCCAAGCTTGGTACGGGCGAATTCATCGTGGTCGAGGCCGACGAGTCGGATGCCTCGTTCCTGTACCTGCAACCGATACTCGCCGTGATCACCAATATCGATGCCGATCACATGGAAACCTACGACCACGATTTTGAAAAGCTCAAGCAGGCGTTCGTGGATTTTGTCGAACACTTGCCGTTCTACGGCAGGGCGATGCTGTGTGTAGATGATGCCAATGTGCGCGAGATCTTGCCGCGCATCAGTAAACCGGTGACGACATATGGCCTCGGTGAGGGCGCGCAGATCCGCGCCGTGAACGTGCGCCATCAGGGCGGACAGATGCGCTTCATTGCGCAGTGCCGCCAGAACGGGACCCCGAAAGACCTGGACATCACGCTCAACCTGGCGGGAATGCACAACGTACTGAACGCGCTTGCCGCAATCGCAATCGCGCTTGAAGTTGGCGTGGCGGATGACGCGATCGTTGCTGCACTCGCGGAATTCCAGGGTGTCGGCAGGCGCTTCCAGCGTTACGGTGAGATTGCCCTTCCGGATGGGGGGAGCTTCACACTGATCGATGACTACGGGCACCATCCGGTGGAAATGCAGGCCACGCTGGCAGCGGTACGCGGCGCTTTTCCCGGTCGGCGACTGGTGCTGGCGTTTCAGCCGCATCGCTATACGCGCACGCGCGATCTGTTCGAGGATTTCGTGAAAGTGCTGTGCAGCGTGGACGCACTGGTATTGGCTGAAGTGTATGCGGCAGGCGAGCCCTTCATCGTTGGAGCGGACGGGCGTGCGCTGATGCATGCCTTGCGTGTAGCGGGGCAGAGCGAAGCGGTATTTGTCGAGGATATGCAGCTCATGCCGCAGGCCATCATGCAGATGGCGCGAGACGGCGATGTGGTCATCACCATGGGCGCGGGAACGATCGGCAGCACGCCGAATAGATTGTCAGGAATAAACGACGGCGAAGCGACCGGGAAAATGCCGGCCATGCAGGCGAAACGTTTGGGTGAGCCATGAATATGACAGATCCACAAAATTTCATCGAGTCTGGGTTGCGCGGCAAATTTAGCCACGATGTGTCGATGCGCAAGTACACCAGTTGGCGCGCAGGCGGGAATGCCGAGCGGATGTATCAGCCTGCCGACCTGGAAGATCTGCGAGTGTTCTTGCGTGGCTTGCCGGCAGATGAGCCGCTGTATGCGGTGGGCTTGGGCAGCAATCTGCTGGTTCGTGACGGTGGATTTCACGGCACGGTGTTGTTGTTGCACGGCACGATGAGCGCCTTGCATATTGAAATGGATGGCAGCGTGTATGTCGGAGCCGGTGTGCCGGGCGGGAAACTGGCGCGTTTCGCCGCCGCACACAATCTGCATGGCGCGGAATTTTTTGTCGGTGTCCCCGGCACGCTGGGTGGGATGCTGGCGATGAATGCCGGTTGCTACGGCAGCGAAACTTGGGAAAAAGTGCTGCGCGTGTTGACTATGAACCAGCATGGCGAAGTACATGTGCGCTCCCCGCGTGAATATGAGATCGGCTACCGGCATGTGGCGCTGAAAGAGCAGGGCGAAGAGGGAATGGGGAAGGGTAAAACCATAGAGCAAGGCGGAGCCACCCTTCCCCAGGAATTTTTCGTTGCAGCATGGATGCAATTTACCAAGGGCGACGGTGAAGCGGCGCGCCAGGAGATCAAGGCATTGTTAAACAAGCGTATTGCCAGCCAGCCATTGAGCCTGCCGAATGCCGGGTCGGTATTTCGCAACCCGCCGGGCGACCATGCGGCGCGGCTGATCGAGCAGTGCGGCTTGAAAGGCAAGCAGATCGGCGGCGCGCAGGTGTCGGAGAAACATGCCAACTTCATCGTGAATACTGGTGCCGCGACGGCGGAGGATATCGAAAAACTGATCTACGAAGTGCAGGCAACGGTAGAGGAAAGAACCGGGATCAAATTGCATCCCGAAGTAAAAATAATTGGTGAACACACGAGTCATGGATAAGAACAAGCCCTCCCTCTTTACGCTTCCACCTTCTGGCTTTGGAAGGGTCGCGGTGTTGTTCGGTGGTAAATCAGCCGAGCGTGAGGTGTCGCTGAAAAGCGGTGCGGCGGTGCTCGCGGCATTGTTGCGCAGCGGCGTGGATGCACATGCATTCGATCCCGCTGTGCAAAACCTACAGGCGCTGGTCGATGATGGTTTCGACCGGGTTTTCATCGCGCTGCACGGACGTTTTGGCGAGGACGGCACGGTGCAGGGCGCACTGGAATTGCTGGGCATCCCATATACCGGCAGCGGGGTGATGGCCTCGGCGCTGGGTATGGACAAGTGGCGCAGCAAACTGGTGTGGCGGGCAGGTGGCTTGCCGATACCGGACTACGTTCTGCTCGATGAGCACAGCGATTGGCAATCTGTCGCGCAACAGCTGGGCTTGCCGCTGTTCGTCAAACCAGCCAACGAAGGCTCCAGCGTGGGTATCAGCAAAGTGAAAGCAGCTGGCGAATTACCTGCCGCATATAAAGAGGCTGCCAGGCACGACAAGCTGGTGCTGGCAGAAAGTTTTATCGGCGGAGGTGAATACACCGTTGCGATCCTGGGCGACCAGGCATTGCCGGTGATCAAGATCGAGCCCGCCAATGAGTTTTACGACTACGAGGCGAAGTACTTGCGCAACGACACCCGCTACTTGTGCCCGAGTGATCTGAGTGGCGCACAGGAAGCCGAGATGCAGGGTCTGGCCAAACAGGCTTTTGCTTTGATCGGCGGGCGGGGTTGGGGGCGCGTGGATTTTCTGAAGGGCACAGACGGCAAGTTGTATGTGCTTGAAGCGAACACCTCGCCGGGGATGACCGACCACAGCCTTGTGCCGATGGCGGCACGCCAGGCGGGAATGAGTTTTGAAGAGCTGGTGCTGAACATATTGGGGTTGGCGCATGTGGGATAACGCCGCACTGCTGCGCGCCATCGCGAACGCACTGTTCGGCTTCAGCGTGCTGGCAGCATTGTATGGCGCGGCTTATTACGCGGTGCACCTGCCCGGATTGTTTTCACTGCAAAGCGTGCAGCTGAGCGCGGCTCCGCAACGTGTCGCGGCGGCGGGAGTGCTGCAGATACTGCGCAGAGAAACAAATGGTAATTTTTTTACAGTGGATCTCGAACACGTAAGACAGTCGTTGGAAAAGTTGCCGTGGGTGCGAAGTGTGAGCATACGCCGCGAATTTCCGCACAGTCTGGTATTGCATTTGGAGGAGCATCAGGCGCTGGCGCACTGGAATAACGCGGCATTGGTGAACAAGCAGGGCGAGGTGTTTTCAGTGGGAACCGACAGGACTGCAGCGAGCGATCAACCGCTGCCGAATTTTACCGGGCCGGAAGGAACTTCGGCCGAGGTGGCGCAGCGCTACGTGCAATTCAGCAGGCAGATCGCTCCGCTGAATTGGCGGGCGTTGCAGCTTGCGTTGTCGGCGCGCCATGCATGGCAACTGCGCCTGGATAACGGCATGGTGGTAGAGCTGGGGCGGGAAGATGTGCAGCAGCGGCTGGCGAGGTTTGTGGAAGCTCAGGGGACAGTGGATCTGAGCAGGATGAAATATGTGGATTTGCGCTATCGAAATGGCTTCGCGGTCAGACAAGGGGATAGGGGATGAGCGATGAGTAGAGTCAAGGAATCTAAAAATCTGGTGGTCGGTCTGGACATCGGTACTTCAAAGATCGTGGTCATTGTTGGAGAAGTGAAGGCCGATGGAATGCTTGAAGTGATCGGCATGGGGATGCACGAATCGTCCGGCATGAAAAAAGGCATGGTGGTCAACATCGAGGCCACGGTAGGTGCGATCCAGCGCGCGCTGGAGGAAGCTGAATTGATGGCTGATTGCAAGATACATGAGGTTTATACCGGTATCGCGGGTAGCCATATCCGCAGCATCAATTCACGCGGCATGGTCAAGATCAAAGAGAAAGAGGTCGTTGCCGCAGACATCGAGCGCGTGATCGAGACCGCAAGCTCGGTCAGCCTGCCGAGTGACCAGCAGATTTTGCATATCCTGGAACAGGAGTTCAGCATCGATGACCACGGCGGCATCAAGAAACCGCTGGGCATGAGCGGGATGCGCCTGGATGTCGAGGTGCACATCGTCAGCGGTGCAGTGTCGGCGGTGCAGAACATCATGAAGTGCATCCATCGTTGTGGCCTGGAAGTAAATGAATTGATCCTACAGCCGCTGGCATCCAGCAAGGCGGTCCTTGCCGAAGATGAGAAGGAGCTGGGCGTATGTCTGGTGGATATCGGCGGCGGGACCACTGACATAGCAGTGTTCACCGGTGGTGCGATCCGCCATACCGCTGTGATACCGATCGCGGGAGATCAGGTCACCAATGACATCGCGATGGCGTTGCGCACCCCGACTCAGGATGCTGAGGACATCAAGATCAAATACGGCTGCGCACTTCGCCAGCTGGCGACAGGTGGCGCGATCGAAGTGCCTGGGGTCGGCGAGCGGGGCCCGCGTGTTCTATCGAGCCAAACCTTGGCGGAAGTGATCGAGCCCCGTGTCGAAGAATTGTATTCACTGGTGCAGCAGGAGTTGCGCCGCAGCGGCTTCGAGGATTTGTTGTCATCGGGCATCGTGATCACCGGAGGCAGCAGCGCCATGCAGGGCATGGTCGAGTTGGGTGAAGAGATCTTCCATCTGCCGGTACGCTTGGGAATCCCGAAATATATCGGCGGATTGTCGGATGTGGTCAAAACACCGCGGCTGGCGACAGGCGTCGGGCTGTTGTTATATGGCCTGGAGCATCATCAACGCAATGAGGAGACTCGTATGCAATCGAATTCTTTTGGTGACGTAATGGCAAGGATGAAGACCTGGTTTCAGGGGAATTTTTAAATTCATTGTTAGGGCGCATCGCGGTGTTGCGCGGTGCTCGAACCCTCGCCGTGCTTAATGCACTGTCTCGGGTTCTGCGCGCCGCGCGCCTAGCGTTGCATCCCTAAAAATGAATTTGCAGGGTTGTGTAGGTTGGGATTTATTAGGTGGGTTAAGGGTTTTTTTTGCAGCAACTTTTTAAGGAGACGACGATGTTTGAAATCATTAACGAAGCACAAACTCAGGATGCGGTGATCAAGGTGATCGGTGTGGGCGGCTGTGGCGGCAATGCCGTGGATCACATGATCGAACAAGGTGTGCAGGGAGTTGAATTCATCGTTATCAACACTGATGCGCAAGCGCTCAATCGCAGCAAGGCGCGCACCCAGTTGCAGATCGGAGCAACGATAACCAAGGGTCTGGGCGCGGGAGCCAAGCCTTCGGTGGGCCAAGCGGCGGCAGAAGAGGACCATGAACGTATCGTTGAGATGCTCACTGGTGCACACATGGTATTCATCACTGCCGGCATGGGTGGTGGTACCGGAACAGGTGCTGCGCCAGTCATCGCGAAGATCGCCAAGGAAATGGACATCCTTACCGTTGCGGTGGTCACCAAGCCTTTCGCTTATGAAGGTAACAGGATGCGCTTCGCCAAAGATGGTATCGAAGCGCTGTCGCTACATGTCGACTCTCTGATCATTGTGCCCAACTCCAAGCTGATGGAAGTTCTGGGAAATGATGTCACTGTGCCGGAAGCGTTCAAGGCGGCCAATGGTGTATTGCAAGGGGCGGTAGCGGGTATCGCAGAAGTCATCAATGTTCCAGGTTTGATCAACGTTGATTTCGCCGACGTGCGCACCGTGATGTCTGAAAATGGCATGGCAATGATGGGTTCGGCGGTCGCTTCCGGAGCTGATCGTGCTCGGATCGCGGCTGAACGCGCGATTGCCAGCCCGCTGTTGGAAGACGTGGATATGACCGGTGCGCGCGGTGTGCTGGTAAATATCACTTCATCCAGCAGTTTGAAGCTTAAGGAACTGGAAGATGTGATGGAGTGCGTCCAGTTTGCCGCTGAAGAAGCAACGGTGATCGTCGGCTCGGTGTTTGACGAATCCATGGGTGATGAGATGCGTGTCACTGTCGTGGCGACAGGTCTGGGTGCGCCGCAGGTGCGCAAGCAAGCCAAGCCGGAAGTGGTGTATCGCGGTGAAGAAACCTACTCGCGAACCGGTACGGACAATGAGCCGATCGCAAATGTGAATTACGGGGAACTGGAAACACCGGCAATCATGCGGAGCGGGCGCAGGGCAGCGGTAGATGCGATGGAGAAATCCGGCGTGGATACTTATGACATTCCGTCCTTTTTGCGTAAGCAGGCAGATTAAGGATTAGGTATATAGTGCCGGGGAGTCATCCTGGGTGAAACTGCGCGCTTCAGTCCTTGAAACAAGGCCTGTGGTAAAATTATCAGTAATATAATTTCGGTGATAACAGTAATGGTCAAGCAACGCACCTTGAAAAGCTCTGTCAGCGTGACAGGGGTCGGCTTGCACAGCGGCGAAAAAGTCACGCTCGGATTGCGTCCGGCCCCGGTCAATACCGGTATCGTGTTTCGCCGCGTGGACGTAAAGCCAGCCGAGGAGATACACGCGCGAGCAGATCTGGTGCATGACACGCGTCTGTCCACATGCATGGAACAAAACGGCGTACGTATCGCCACCATCGAGCATCTGATGTCGGCGCTGGCTGGTCTGGGTGTGGATAATGCATACATCGACCTGGACAGCGCAGAAGTGCCGATCATGGATGGTAGCGCCGGTACCTTTGTTTTTCTGATCCAATCGGCAGGCATCGTCGAGCAGTCCTCCGCCAAAAAATTCATCCGTATCAAGAAGATGGTGGAGGTCAAGCAGGGTGACAAATGGGTACGCTTTGAGCCGTACTCTGGCTATAAATTGACCTTCACCATCAATTTTGCCCACCCGGTTTTTGCCAGTACCAAGCAGAACGTCGTTATTGATCTGGGCGAGCAATCTTTCATTCGTGATATCAGCCGTGCACGCACTTTCGGTTTCATGCACGAAGTCGAGAGCATGCGCGCACAGGGTCTGGCATTGGGAGGTAGTCTGGATAATGCCATCGTGATGGATGACTACCGTGTGCTGAATGCCGACGGGCTACGTTTTGAGGACGAATTCGTCAAACACAAAGTGCTCGATGCGATCGGTGACCTTTATCTGCTGGGGCATCCGCTGATCGGCGCATTTTCCGGCTACAAGTCCGGTCATGCCATGAACAACGCCTTGCTGCGCGAACTACTCGCAGATGAGGAGGCCTGGGAGTTCGTCACGTTCGATAGCGTGGAAGAAGCACCTGCGTTTTTGCGGCTGCAAATGCAGTCTGCCTGATTTCCGCATCACGTCAGGTTTATGCTGATCCTTAGATTATTTTTGGTTCTGGTGACATTGCTGCTGGTGGTCAGCGGCGGCATGTATATCTTCACGCGTAATCGCCGTTATTACCAGTTCGCCATCAAGACGCTGCGCTTCGCAGTGTTATTTCTTGCTGTGCTCGCGTTGCTGTATGTGCTGGAGCGCTATGTTCTAGTGGGTTGGCGGGTACTGTTGTAAATTTCATAATAATTCTTCCGCGTGTGCAAAGACAAAATCATCAACACGCACTGCAAAATCTGCTGCTTACTGCCAGAATTAATTTTTCATCATTGCTATCAGACCACTGGTTCAGCGTTGCTTTAGGCAGCATGAAATTATCAGCAGCATAAATACTAAATAGAGCGTTTAGATATAGCATGCAAACAAAAAAAGTGCCGCAGGCTTCGCGGCGCCTTGATGCGAGAAGATATATTTTAGAAGTCGGTGAATACAGTATTTGAGAATATCTCCAAGTCAGTACGGTTACGTGCTATTAGCTGAACTAAGCTGAAGTCCTTAGTTGCCGTTCCGAATGTCATGCTCGTTACTGAAGGGAAATTAACACTTGCAGTCACTGAGGTCGAACTCGAGAGGGGAGAAACCCTAGGGTTGTTGGCTACGATTGGCCCGCCGGCACGGACTTGCACGTTGACCCCGGTCACTGCTGGGGTCAGCGGTTGTGGGACCCAGCTTACCGGGAAGCTCGCGCCGCCCGTGAATGCAGCAACACTCGCAGGGTCGATTGAAGCTTTTGTAGCGTTAGAGAGTACGTTCCAGTGTACATAAGGAAGCTCTGCGGTGGTCAAGGGCCGACTGCGCAGATACTCCGTGATCGCAGTATCGGTGCTGGTGTTGGCATCATGTACTGTGAAGGTGTAGGCGTCGAAAGGATGGATGGTCAGCAGCGTGGCATCGCTCACCGCACCGTCTCTGAAGTTCTGGTTGTGGTTTGCGCTAACGTTACTGAATACAGTGGCATAGGTAGCCACCTTGGTCGGATCTTGGGCGATACCGGTGAGGCGGAAATAGCTACCACAGGTATTCTTGTGTCCGGTCAGGGATCCGGTCGCAGCGGGAGTGCCGGTCTCCGATTGTATGGTTAGGTAGGCGCAAGTGCCCGCACTCTGTTGCAGGATGATGCCTGCGACCGGGAGACCCGGGCCGGCGACCTTGGCGTATGAATCGGGGTTAGAGAACACAGTCGCCGCATCTCCTGCTGTCGCATCGAAATACAGATTAAGGCCGGAGGTATAGGCGCTTGGAAGAGAGGCGTTTGTATTAAGCTCATCACGTTTTTCGGCCACACTGTTTGTGAAGGTGAAGAAGTGGTGCTGGTTGCCGCGTAGCCTCCAGATGCCGCCGCCGATATCCACTGCGACCGTGGTCAAGGGATAGTGAATGCCATTAGTCAGGTCCAGCACCAGCTTTACCAGCGCATGCGTGGAGTCGAAAAAGCGGATGACTTGCGGCGGTTCGGCTATGGCGTTATCGAACCCGGCAAGAGCAACAAAGGCGAACTCTTGGGCGGCAGTCTTGCCGTTGTTCAGATAGTCACCGGTCACCAGACCGGTGCACTGCGAGGCAGTCGGGCGATTTGCCGCCGGAGTGACCGCGAAGCACGCTGTCAGGGCTGCTTGCGCGGCATTGATTACAGTATAGTCAGCGATAGTGTTGAGCGCGGGTAATGGGGCTGGTGTAGTTGCCAAATTCAGCGCCTGAGTCGTGATAGTGCCATTACCGTCTTTAACAGCGATTGTCGTGCCTCCGTTTACGGTACCTCCTGGGGCGACGGTGATCTGCAGGATGTCTAGCAGTTTGTCTATCCCGGTGCCGTTTGCCATCAGGATGCCGGAGATGAAGTCCGTGGTGGCCGAGGCGCTAACTTGGGTGAGCAGCGGCGCCAAGGCTGTCTGCAGATTTGTGGTTGCTGTGGCGAGTTTGTTGGCGGTGATATTAGTTGCCTCGGTCGCCACATGGGCGGTCAGGTGCAGCGGGTCTCCGGTAGAGTCGATAGCGGCGGCGAGAGTGTTGGTTAGTGGTGTGATGTTGGCCACTACCGACTGGCCGGTGGTTGGCTGTGTTGCAATCAAGGAGACCAGAGTTTCAGCACCGTCGCCGGCCATGCCGCTAGCTACAATTACGAAGGGAGCGGTCATGCCCGTGATATCGAGCGTATAGTGGCCGTTGGCATCAGTGGTGGCAGATTTGTTCGCCCCAGTGGAGTCGGTTACCGTCACTGTGGATCCCGCCAGGGCGACGCCAGTGGCAGCTACGCCGCTTAGAGTCGTGGTTGGAGCGTTTGCTGCTGTAGTGCTGCCACCACACCCCGATAAATTGAAAGAAATAACGATGGCTGCGGCCAACAATATTTTGTTGGTAATACTCATAATTAATGTCCCCGTGATTAATAATTTACAGGAATCGCAGGTTCAACTTTAATGCACGATGCCCAAGTAAAATTATATATTTCTCTTGATTTAGTATGCAAGACTGACATCGCACATTATACGTGTGCCGGCGAGAGTAAAGCGTTCCGGGGTGGTTTTATTAGTGACCTATGAGCTAGCATCAGAAAGCGACGCTTCGCAACACCCCCTGCAACACCTTCGGCTCAATTTCTATCATCCCTGCATCGCTGGTCATCATGATGTGCCCTTCCTGTATGGTGCATTGCAATTGCATATTGCGGTTTGCGAGTGCGGCGAGAGCTAGCGTGGTTTCCATCGGCAGCTTGAGCACAGTCAGGTTGTTCAGGCGCTGCAACTTGTCATTTACCTGGTTCCACCAGATGTCTGCGGCGCGGCCGTAGCTGATGACCACTACCTGATCGGCGCGTCCGCTGGCCTTGCGGATGGCGCGCTCGTCGGGCAGGCCCACGACGACCCAGCGCTTGATCGCGCCGGTGAGGTCTTTGTGCCACAGGTCGGGTTCGTCTTCGCCGCTGATGCCCCTGCCGAAGGTCAGCGCGTCGTCGGCATAGAGCGCGAAGGCGAACAGGCGCACCATCATGCGCTCGTCGGTTTCCGACGGATGCCGTGCCAGCGTCAGCGCATGCTCGGCATAATAGTGGCGGTCCATATCGGCGATCTGGAGGGCGGCTTTGAAAACGGTTGCTTTGATGGCCATGTGTGGGCTGGTGAACGTATTGCGGAGAGCGCATTCTAACAGCCTGAAAATATTGCACTGGATGGCATTGCACGGGCGTTGCGACTATAATCCGCGTCCATACGGACTTAACTATCAGTCACATATCGAATGCAGCTGTTTACTTTTGGCATCAACCATCAAACCGCGCCGCTAGCCGTGCGCGAGCAGGTCGCTTTCAACGAGGATGGGATGGAGAGCGCCCTGCGGGATCTGGTGGGCAATGGCGCGGCGAAAGAGGCGGCGATTTTGTCCACCTGCAACCGCACGGAGCTGTATTGCAACGCGGTACAGCCCGATCAGGCCATCGACTGGCTGGCGCAATACCATCACCTCCCGCGCAAGGACATCGACCCCTATCTCTATACGTTGCCGCGCGAGCAGGCGGTGAAGCATTCGTTCCGCGTGGCCAGCGGGCTGGATTCGATGGTGCTGGGCGAGCCGCAGATCCTCGGCCAGATGAAGCAGGCGGTGCGCCAGGCCGAGCAGGCCGGCACGATGGGATTCCTGCTGCACAAGCTATTCCAGCGCACCTTCTCGGTGGCCAAGGACGTGCGCACGCAAACCGAGATCGGCGCGAACCTGGTTTCGATGGCCGCCGCCGCAGTCAGGCTGGCCGAGCGCATCTTCCCGAGCATCGCCGAGCAGCGCGTGCTGTTCATCGGCGCGGGCGAGATGATCGAACTCAACGCGGTGCATTTCGCGGCGCGTTCGCCACAGCGCATCACCGTTGCCAACCGCACACTGGAGCGCGCGCAAACATTGGCACGGCGTATCAACGGACATGCGATCACGCTGACCGACCTGCCGGAACAACTGGCACATCACGATATCATCGTCACCTGCACCGCCAGCCCGTTGCCGATACTCGGCAAGGGCATGGTGGAGCGCGCGCTCAAGATACGCAAGCATCGCCCGCTGTTCATCGTGGATCTGGCCGTGCCGCGCGACGTGGAGGCGGAGGTCGCCGAACTCAACGATGTGTTCCTGTACACGCTGGACGACATCGCCGAGGTGGTCAAAGACGGGCTGGATGCGCGCCAGGGCGCGGTCAAGGAGGCAGAAGTCATCATCGCTTCCAGTGTGTCCGATTTTGTTCACTGGATGGAATCGCGCGAAGCGGTGCCGACCATACGCGCGCTGCGCGACCATGCCGAACGGGATCGCCGCCACGAACTGGAAAAAGCCTTGCGTCTGCTGGCCAAGGGCGCGAGCCCGGAGCAAGTGCTGGAAGCCATGAGCAACAGCCTGACCAATAAATTCCTGCACGCGCCCACTCATGCGTTGAATCAGGCACAGAGCGATGACCGTGAGGCTTTACTCGAGGTGATCCATCGCTTGTATCACCTCCGACCTGAAGAATAATTTAGCCGCCGTATGAATCCCAGTATCGCCGCCAAACTCGCTCAACTGAGCGAGCGCCTGCTTGAAGTCAACCAGCTGCTGAGCACCGAAGAAGCCACCAAAAGCAT
>Ga0315272_10000058_pt1 | contig 44128 bp, 40 predicted proteins | sample C3_middle_MG_FD_203918 | JGI IMG/M metagenome (GOLD analysis project Ga0315272, IMG submission 203918) | Sediment microbial communities from Yellowstone Lake, YNP, Wyoming, USA - C3_middle | ecosystem: Environmental > Aquatic > Freshwater > Lake > Sediment | place: USA: Wyoming | collected...
TTATTCACCAATAAAACAGCCCCCGGCAAAGCGTATGGGTTCGGCAACCTTGCGTACGAGTTCCTTCCAGTCAGCGCCGCCGTCCTGGGTGACGGTTATCCACTTATCAACGTAAAACACGTTGCTGACGTGGGGAATTTCAAACAGGCGTCTGCCGAGTTCATCATCCTGTGCCTGTTCCGCGTTTTCATACGAACAGGTTACGCCATAGGTGAGCGGTTCCTTGAGGATGAATTTCATCGCGTTCGGATTGGGTGTGCTTTCTATTTCGGCAATTTTTGGCATTTCTGTCTTCTAAAAAATATTTCAGGCATTGCCCACGGGGCTATGCATGGGATCAGCATCCGCTTCAGTTGATACTTCACTTACCGAGTTGAATGCCGCGTGCAGCGTGTGCCACGGCAGAATTGCACATTTGACCCGGGTGGGCAGGTCGCGTACACCGGCAAATACAGCTAGGCGTCCGACATTATTGGGCTGGCTCATATCCAGCTTGCCGGTTGCCATATCCAGAAACTCTTTGGTCAGCGCTTCAGCATCGGTGCGGGTCTTGCCCTTGACCGCAACTGTCATCATCGAAGCAGAAGACTTGCACACCGCGCAGGCTTCGCCTTCAAAGGTAATCGCCTCAACTTTTTCACCATCGAGGTTCAGCCAAACGTTTATATGGTCACCGCACAGCGGATTGTGTCCTTCCGCATGGTGGCTGGCAGGAGACAGCTTGCCGAAATTGCGCGGTTTTTTATTGTGGTCAAGAATCACTTCCTGATAAAGGGCTTTAAGATCGGCCATTATGAAAATACCTTTTGTACAGTGCGTATGCCGGCGATCAGTGCATCGACCTCGGCCATGGTGTTGTAGAAAGCAAACGAAGCGCGCGAAGTTGCAGGCACGCGATAGCGCTGCATCACCGGCTGCGCGCAATGGTGACCGGTGCGCACGGCAACGCCTTCCTGGTTGAGTATTGAACCGATGTCATGCGGATGCACACCGTCTATGGCGAAGGAGATGACAGAGGCTTTGTTTTTGGCGGTACCGATTATGCGCACGCCGGGCATATCATTGATTTGTGCAGTGGCGTATTCGAGTAATGAATGTTCGTGCGCGGCAATTTTATTCATGCCGATGCCCTGCAGGTAATCAATCGCTGCACCGAGAACGATGGCGGCCATGATAGGTGGTGTGCCAGCCTCAAATTTGAACGGGATGGTGTTGTAGGTGGTCTTTTCAAACGTCACCGACAAAATCATGTCGCCGCCGCCCTTGTAGGGCTGCATGGCTTCCAGATGTTTTGCCTTGCCGTAGAGCATGCCGATGCCGGTCGGACCACATAACTTGTGGCCGGAGTAGGCGTAGAAATCGCAGTCGAGATCCTGCACGTCAACACTTAAATGAGGCGCAGCCTGCGCGCCATCCACCAGCACAGGCACACCACGAGCGTGCGCAAAAGCGATCATCTCCTTAACCGGATTGATGGTGCCCAGGGCATTGGAAATGTGCACCACGCCGACAAATTTTGTGCGCTCGTTGAACAGCGCTTCGTACTCTTCGATGATCAGTTCGCCTGCATCATTGATAGGCACGACACGAATTTTTGCACCGGTTTCTTCGCACAGCATCTGCCAGGGCACGATGTTGGAGTGATGTTCCAATGTGGTGAGAATAATTTCATCGCCTGCTTTTATGAACTTGCGGCCATAGCCGTGCATGACGAGATTGATGGCTTCAGTAGTGCCGCTGGTGAAAATAATTTCGCGGTCTTCTTTGGCGTTGATAAATTTTTGCAGGGTGCGACGCGCCACTTCATATTCGTGCGTTGCAGTTTCGGACAAATAATGCACCGCACGATGGATGTTCGCATGCTGGGTAGTCTGGTAGCGCACGATGCGGTCGATCACCTGCTGCGGCATCTGGCTCGACGCCGCATTGTCGAGATACACCAGGGGTTTATTCTCAACCTTCAATTTGAGGATAGGGAAGTCGGCGCGTATGCGCTCGACATCAATTGCAGAGGTGAAGGTGGGAGCGTTCATAGCGGTGTTGATGTTTGTTCGAGCACGGTCTGTTCCAGACTGCGTTTGAGAGAAGCGACAGGGATGCGTTCGATCACTTCTGCGCCAAAGGCGTAAGTCAGCATGTTGCGCGCAATGGTCTCGGACAGACCGCGACTCTGCAAGTAAAACACTTCCTCGCTGTCGAGCTGGCCTATGGTTGCGCCATGGGTGCATTTCACATCGTCGGCAAAAATCTCCAGCTGTGGCTTGGTGTCGACATGGGCTTTATCGGTGAGCAGCAGAGTATGGTTGGATTGCTGCGAGTCGGTTTTTTGCGAGCCATGACGTACCATGATTTTGCCGTTGAAAACAGCATGGGCTGCACCGCCAACGATGCATTTGTGCAGTTGACGGCTGACGCCATGAGCTTGCGCGTGGTCGATGCAGGTATGGGTGTCGGCCAGCTGGCGTGCTGAAATCAGCGCCAGTCCATCGGCCGAGCATTCGGCACCCTCGGCCAGTTTAACGCTCAGGTTGTAGCGCGAGATGCGTGCGCCCATCGCGATACTTACCGATTGATAGTTGCTGGCACGCGAGAGGATGGCAGAGCAATTGGCTATATGGAAGGCCTTGGCACCTTCGCGTTGCACACGCACATGATGGACTTGAGCATTATCGGCCAGCACAAACTCGGTGACGGCATTGGTGAAGTAAGCTTCATCCTGCAGGGAAACATAATCTTCTATTACCGTTATGGTACAGCCATTGTCAGCAAGCACCAGGGTGCGCGGATAACTCACCACTTCTTTTTGCGTGGCAATAAACAACAAATGGACGGGCGAAGTGGCGGCGCTGTTGCGCGGCAACATCACCACTGCGGCATCGTGCAGAAACGCGGTATTCAACGCGGCAAACACATTGTCCCTGGTTGCTGCGTGTTGACCAAGATGTTGTTTGATGACGTCGGCATTTTTGGCGAGTGCTGATGCCAGGTTGCTGACTACAATGCCACTGGCTGCTTTTACCGTTGAGAGCCTGGCCGCATAAACGCCGTCTACAAACACCAGGCGAGTACTCGCCTCTTCAATATTAAAACGCTGAATATCTGCACTACTTAGATTGATCGGGGCCTGAGCTGGCTGCAGAGAAACTTTAGTGAGCTGAGATATATCGGTAAAGCGCCATTCCTCGTCGCGAGTGGTGGGTATGGTCAGTTCGCTGACCGTTTCTACCGCGCTGCTGCGCAGCTGGTTGAGCCAGGGTTGCTGGGCTGCAGCCAGCTGTGGCTGGCCGGCCAGCAGGCTTTGCAGATAGCTCGAAGGCGCCTGTGTTGTTGCTGCACTCATGCTGCCACCCGTGACGCCGCTTTGTACTCTTCGCTCACCCAGTCATAGCCGCGTGTTTCCAGTTCCAGCGCCAATTCCTTGCCGCCGGATTTGATAATGCGGCCGGCTTCCATCACGTGCACAAAGTCCGGCACGATATAGTTAAGCAGACGCTGATAATGGGTCACCAGCACGATGGCGTTATCTTTGTTGGCCAGGTGATTGACGCCGTTGGAGACGATACGCAGCGCATCGATGTCCAGACCGGAGTCTGTTTCGTCGAGGATGGCGAGGCTGGGTTCCAGCAAGGCCATCTGCAAAATCTCATTGCGTTTTTTTTCGCCGCCGGAGAAACCGGCATTGACGCTGCGATCGAGAAAATCTTCGCGCATTTCCAGCAGTTTCATCTTCTCGCGCACAAAGTCGTCGAACTCCAGCGGGTCCAGTTCTTCCTTGCCGCGATGTGTCTGCACGGTGTTGTAAGTCAGGCGCAGGAACTGGTTGTTGCCCACGCCGGGGATTTCGATCGGATACTGGAAGGCCAGAAATACACCGGCACGTGCGCGTTCTTCGGGGGCAAGCTCGAGCAGATTTTTGCCATGAAAGAGTACTGTGCCGCTGGTGATTTCATAATCGCTGTGGCCCGCCAGCACTTTGGAGAAAGTGCTTTTGCCGGAACCGTTAGGCCCCATGATGGCGTGCACTTCGCCGCTCTTCACGGTGAAATTCATGTTCTTGAGGATGGGTGTACCGCTAACGCTTGCGCACAGATTGCGCACTTCAAGTATGGTTTTGCTGTTTGGGTAAATCATCCGACACTTCCTTCTAGTTTAAAGCTGAGCAAATTGGTCGCCTCGACCGCAAACTCAAGGGGTAATTGTTGAAATACGTCTTTGCAAAAGCCGTTGATGATCATCGATACCGCGGCTTCGGCGTCGATGCCGCGCTGGGCAAAATAGAACATCTGGTCTTCGCCGATCTTGGAGGTCGAAGCCTCATGTTCGACCTGTGCGGTGTTATTTCTGACATCGATATAGGGGAAGGTATGCGCACCGGATTCCTGTCCTATCAGCATCGAGTCGCATTGCGAATAATTACGCGCGCCGCTGGCACTGGGGGAAATTTTCACCAGACCGCGATAACTATTGTTGGATTTTCCGGCCGAGATACCCTTGCTTACGATGGTACTACGGGAGTTCTTGCCGATATGGATCATCTTGGTGCCGGTGTCGGCCTGCTGATGATGGTTGGTGAGCGCTACGGAATAAAACTCGCCCACCGAATTGTCGCCCAGCAACACAACAGAAGGATATTTCCAGGTGATGGCCGAGCCGGTTTCAACCTGCGTCCATGAAATGCGCGAGTTCACGCCTTTGGCCAGACCGCGTTTGGTCACGAAATTATACACACCGCCCACGCCGTTTTCGTCACCCGCATACCAGTTTTGCACGGTCGAGTATTTGATATCGGCGTTATCCAGCGCGACCAGCTCGACCACTGCCGCATGCAGCTGGTTGCTGCTGAAGGCGGGAGCGGTACAGCCTTCGAGATAGGACACAGATGCGCCTTCCTCAGCCACAATCAGCGTGCGCTCGAACTGGCCGGACTCTTCGGTGTTGATACGGAAATAGGTGGACAGGTCCATCGGGCATTTCACCCCCTTGGGGATAAAACAGAAGGAGCCGTCGGTGAACACAGCAGAGTTCAGCGCCGCGTAAAAGTTGTCGCTGGTGGGGATGACGGTGCCCAGATATTTTTGTACCAGCTCGGGATGATCTTTTACCGCTTCTGAAAACGAGCAGAAAATCACGCCCACTTCGGCCAATTTTGCCTTGTAAGTGGTGGCTACAGACACGCTGTCGAAAATGACGTCCACGGCAACTCCCGCCAGCGCCATGCGCTCGTGCAGGGGGACGCCAAGTTTTTCAAAGGTGCGCAGCAACTCCGGGTCTACCTCGTCCATGCTCTTCAGTTTGGGTTTCTGCTTGGGGGCAGAGTAGTAGCTGATCGCCTGGAAATCTATTTTCGGATAATGCGCGTTCTGCCAGGTAGGCTCGGTCATTTTGAGCCAGGCAGCATAGGATTTAAGACGAAAATCCAGCAGCCATTCCGGCTCGCCGCGCTTGGCCGAAATCATGCGTATGGTGCTTTCATCCAGACCTTTCGCCGCTACATCAGACTCGATGTCGCTGACGAAGCCGTGCTTGTACGGCTGATTGATAATGTTCTGCAGTGCTGCACTCATTTAATGAACTCCGAAATTATCTGCTTCGAATTATCTGGGACTAGGCATAGCCGAGCTTGCCTGTGCCTGAAGCAAAACACCTATGCCGTAAAATATAATTAGATTTTGATGCTGAAGCTCTCGCCACAGCCGCACATGGCGGTCACTTTGGGATTTTCCACTTTAAACACCTGTTTAAGGCCTTCGCTAACAAAATCCAGGCTGGAACCATCGATATATTTCATCGTGTCTTTATCCAGAACCACTTTGGCGTCAAAGCCTTCAAACAGCTGATCATCAGCCAACACTTCATCAGCGAAATCGTAGGTGTAGGCATAGCCTGAGCAACCGGTCTGTTTGACGCCTATGCGCAAAGCTATGCCGGAGCCGCGTTTGGCGAGCTGGTTTTTGATCTGTTTTGCAGCACTTTCAGTTAGTGTAAAAGCCATTCCAAACTCCTGATTCGATTTACTTACCACAATTAAATTTGCTTAAAAATAAGCATCAAACAGCCATTATACCGAAGCCAGAGCCGGTTTTGCATGGGTCTTGCTGTGAGTCATGGTCACAGGCACTGCGTCCGGCTTTGGTTTTGAGTGATCGTCGACCAATTGCTGCAAACTGACTCCCGCCATATATTTGTGCAATATCTCATTCAAACCCATCCATAAATCATGGGTCGTACACTGCTTGTTGTCATCGCAATTACCCTTGCCGCCGCATTTTGTCGCATCCATCTGCTCGTCTACGGCCACGATAATGTCAGCAACCGAGATCTGAGTGGCCGGTCGAGCCAGGTAGTAGCCGCCACCCGGGCCGCGAACCGCAACCACAATGTCGTGTTTGCGCAACTTGCCGAACAGCTGTTCAAGATACGACAGCGAAATTTTTTGGCGTTCGCTAATACTGGCCAGCGTAACGGGTCCGCTGCCGTGGCGCTCGGCCAGATCAGCCATCGCAGTTACGGCAAAACGACCTTTTGTGGTTAGACGCATAACTCACCCCTCTATGAAATTGTTGAAGTAAATTCAGCGAAAACTGAATACCTGATTAATATGGTCAACTATACTAATCTTGACAAAATTAGTCAACAACTTAATACGGCGGCTATGGTCTGTCTGCTATTTAGGGGCTAATGTTAAAACAAGCGTGATACGGCAAGGGTAATTGCGCTTGATAATCATGGGATATCCGAATAATCCATGTTGTTCAGGATGATTTCGGTTTTGCGCAACAGCCCCTTGGCTTCTTGGTGACTGTCGTAATAGCGCGGATTGGGCACCATCGCAGCAAGCCTGGCGGCCTGCTCTGCCGATAATTGTGCTGCACTAATCTGGTAGTAGTGATTGGCTGCCGCTTCTACACCGAATATGCCAACGCCCCACTCGATGGTATTCATATAAATTTCAAAGATGCGTTCCTTCTTCATCATCGCCTCCAGCATCAGGGTAATGAGTGTTTCCTCGCCTTTGCGCCATGGTGTGCGCTTGGTGGAGAGAAACAAATTCTTGGCCAGTTGCTGGCTGATGGTGGAGCCGCCTGCCACGATTTTTCCGCGTGCCATGTTTTTTTCATACGCCTTCTGGATACCTTCCCAGTCAAAGCCCTCGTGGTCTACAAACTTGGCGTCTTCAGAGGCAATCAACGCACGCTTCAGGTGGTTTGAGATGTATTTGTAGTCTACCCATTTGTGCTGCAATTTAGCCTTGGGATCCTTGCTTTGCATGATGACCAGCCTGTCGTCCATAAAAGCACTGGTAGAAGGGTTGTGGCTTATCCACCAGGCTATTTGAGCTGCTATCCATGCCTGGTAGCAAATCATCAGCACCAACAGCGTGGCAGCGATGTGCCAGAACCATGACCACAATACCTTCATCATGTGCGCAGCTTTTTCATGTTCGTAACTGGGCAATAACAGGTGCAGTATCCGGGTTTACGCCGCGCCATTTCTGGAAAGCGACGGCGGCCTGTTCGACCAGCATCCCCAGACCGTCCGCCAACTGCGCCGCACCTTGCTCCCTGGCAAAACGCAGGAACGGGGTTTCCTTGCCGTACATCATGTCGTAGGCCAGGGCACCGGGTTTGAACAGGCCGTCTGGTAGCGGCGGCAAGGAATCCGTCAGGCCGCTGGAGGTGGCGTTGATCACGATATCAAATTGCTGACCTGCCAGCGCCGCGTAGCTTTTCGCAAAAACCGTACCGTAGCCCTCAAACTCGGCGGCCAGCTGTTCGGCTTTATCCATGTTGCGGTTTGCAATAATAATCGCAGCTCCCGCATTGAACAGATGCCAGATCACGCCGTGCGCGGCTCCGCCAGCGCCCATCAGCAGCACGCGCTTGAACAGAAACTTGCATGCCAGATTTTGTTCGATGTCCGTGACTAATCCTATCCCGTCGGTATTGTCGCCGAGGATAATGCCGTCCTGAAAAATAAAGGTATTCACTGCATGGGCAGCGCGTGCGCGGCCGGAGTGTTCATGGGCAAGCTTGTAGGCTTCATGCTTGAACGGCACGGTGATATTGCAGCCTTTATACCCGGTATCGCGCAGACGCTGTATGGTTGCTGCAAAACCGTCCAGCGGGGATTCTATGGCCTCGTAGCTCATGTCCTGTCCAGTCTGTTCGGCGAACATTTTGTGGATCAGGGGAGACTTGCTGTGCGAGATGGGGTGTCCTATTACGGCGTATTTGTCTGTCATGGTGCAATATTGACTTTATGAACCCGCCATTTTACCGGATTTAATCAGCATCAGGGTCGCACCCGCCAGTGCCATCGCCCAGACTATGGCGGCACCTGTAGGCAGGTCCAGCCACACCGAGAGTAAAAGCCCTGCCGCATAGCCAGTCACACCCACGGCATAGGCGGCAAGCATGCGATTACGCATGAGCTTGTGTGTGGCGAGAGCGGGAGTAATCAGGCTGGCAAAAACCAGATAAACCCCGACGAGTTGCACAGAGGCGGTGACGGCCAGTGCAAAAAGAGCATAGAAGCCAAAGGTACCCAGCTTGTCTCCCAACCAGCGCCAGATTGCCAGGATGGCAACGCTGAGCAGGGCAGTGGCGATAAGTTGAGTATTGTTTACCCACAGGATTTGTCCGACCAGCAGGTCTTTCAAATGTTCGCCCGCGTGCGTGTCGTGGCTCATCAGCAAAATTCCGCCGCTGGCCGCCAGCACGAAGAGCAAACCTATGCTGGCTTCGCGTACCTCAGGCAAAAAATGCTCGATATAACTTAACATGGCCGCGCCCAGCAAAGCACTGGCGACAGCGATGAGTTGCACCAGCAGCGGCTGTTCGGCATAGCCGGCCAGCCCTGCAATTACTACGCCCAAGCCTGCGATCTGGGCCACCGCAAGGTCGGCAAAGATAATGCCGCGTGCCAGCACCTTCATGCCCAGGGGGACATGTGTGAGCAAGATGAGTATTCCTGCGATGAAGGCGGGGATGAGGATGCTGAGGTCTGTCGTGTTCATTTTTGCTCCCTGGCTAGCCCGGCCAGCAGGCGCGCGATGGTGTCGTCAAACAGGCCGTACAAATCTTTCGCAGCTGGCGTGCCGCCCACACTAAACGGTAACTCGACGGCATTAAGATGGGCGCGCTGGGCGATCCATTCGGAGGGCTTTGCATCCTGGTAGGCTGAGCGTATCACCATGCGGGCGGGATGTTGTTGCAGTTGTTCCAGCACCAGTGCAAGGTGAGCGGCACTGGGCTCCATGCCGGGCTTGGCTTCCAGTTCTCCAACCTGCTTCAGACCCAGCCATGTTTCCAGATAAGTATAAGCACGGTGCTGCACCAGTACAGGCTGACCATTGAGCGGTGCGGCCAAAGTATCCCAGCGTTTCAGTGCCTCCTTCCATTTGAGCTTGAAGTCCTGCGAGCGTTGTTTGTAAAAATCGGCATTGGCCGGATCAAGCTCGGCCATGCGTGACGACAAAGCTTGCGCAATGGGCAGATAGTTGCGCGCGTCGAGCTGGATATGCGGGTTGCCAGAGGCATGTACATCGCCCTCGGCCCGGTCAAGGCGGCTGGGCACATCCAGCATATTCACATAGTGAGCAGCCTCGAAATTTCCCGGCTTGCCTGCGGCGATATCAGGATTGGCAGACTCGCGCAGGACGACCGGTAACCAGCCTGTTTCGAGCTCTGCGCCGGTACAAACCACCAGTTGTGCGCGGCGAGCTTTGGCAATGAGGCTGGGCCGTGCTTCCACATGGTGGGGGTCTTGCAAGGCATTGGTGGCTGCATAAATGCTGGCTTTGTCACCGGCCAGTTCCTGTGCAAGCGCTGCCCACTCCGGTTCGCAGGCGAAAATATTGAGCGTTGCATGGGCAGGCATTACTACTGCCACCAGGAAAAATACTAAAAATGATTTGAGTAAGGCTTGCATCTGTTGCTCCTTAAAATTGATGTGCACCATGAGCGCCAAGGCTCATCACGTATTGCACAAATAGCTGGCTGTCGTTAAGTCCCTCACGCGATTTGTCCTGCGCAAGTTGCAGGCGCAAGCGTGAAAACTCACTCGGGCTGTAATCGAACATCAGCGTGGAGCGTGTTGGGGTGAAGGCATAATTGCTGGTGACGTTTGCGGCAATGGCGGAGCCCACTTCGGCAGTGCCGGAATTCAGCTGGTCATAACGCAAGCCTGTGCGCCAGCGCGGCATGAACTGGTATACACCCTGCACATACCAGCCCGACTGGGTGACGCTGTAGCTGTCAGTTGTGTTAGGTGTCGCAATGTCATAGGTCAGCAGGCCGTTTTCCGTGCGCCTGAAATACTCACCCTGCAGCTTTAAACTGGTGACGCTGGTGTTGCCGTTGGGTGCGTATTTCCAAACGAAATCCAGCCCGCCAGTTTTGCTGTCACCGCTGAAACTGTTGCTCACACCAAAAGCCTCGGAAGCTGCATTGACGCGCATGGTCTGGTACCAGGAAGCGCCTGCACGCCAACTGTTGCTTGCATCGAAGTCATCCCCTATATGCGCAAACAGTGTTTCAGCACCTGCGCCATTATTGTCCTGCCTGTCGCTGCCGGGATAACCGCGTCCGCGGCCCACTTCCGCCCCCAGTTCGATGAAGGTGTCGCTAGTCGCCAGCCACTTGAGTTGCAAGCCATCTTCGCCCAGCTGATTGTCCCAGAAGGTGCGGTATACCAGCGGCTGGTCGACAAAATCCCAGGCGTGGGCATGCTGCTCATTGAGATAACCCAGTGCGGAAAAAAAGCGTCCCATCTTGAGATTGAGGCCGTTGCCCAGCGAGCTGGTTTGTACAAATGCATTTTCCACACTGCTGCCACCTTCAGGCAATATCGCGAAGGTGGCGACCCCGCGAAACTGCGGATCAATATTGGCGCTGATGCCCAATTCCGATTCTCCCAGACTGAAGCTTCTGCTGTAACCGTGGTTGTTGGGGGACATGGCAAATCCGGTAATAGGTATATCCGGATTCTGGCTGAGGCTGGTGTAGGTGCCGGCCAGGATCAAGGATACGGCCGGATTGAAAGCGTTATCGCTGGTAGCGGGCTGAGTGGATTTTGTCGCGCTGCCATTGGCATTATTCGATTCGGTTTGTTGCAGGCGTTTCTCCATTAGCTGCAACTGCTCGCGTATGCTTTGCAGTTCATTATCGCTTGCCGCACAGGCGTAAACAGGCATCGCCAATGCCATCAATAAAAAGGTGTATTTGAACAAGATTATTCTCCAAACTATCAGGGTGCAGATATGCACCAACGACGCGGGTGCGTATCACACGCCCCGCGACAGCTTAAGCAGATATTTGGCTGGGCGGTGGGCCACGGGCAATGCCGGGGAGACTATGCCGGGTATGGAAGGTGTATAGCTGCTGTGTGAGAGTCTGTACCCGTGACGAGTGCATCTCAAAGGAAAAATAGCCAGTGTTAAGCGCGCTGCCGAGTTGCGCATCGCTTGTGCATTGTTCGCAGGCAGCCGAGTGGGGAGTCTGCTTGTTTTTTTGCCGTATCTGTTCTGCAAAGCTGTGGCTTAGCGCATGCAATGCTGCACCTTGCTGGGCGAAGATCAGAGCAAAGGCAAATAATAGCGTTTGAATGAAACGCAAAATAGGCATCCTGCCTCTCCACGATATGTGATGATCGCAGTGAGTATTCGCAGCAGTAGAGAATTTGGCATGACCGTACATGGGTTAACTATATCATTAACGGGAGGGGCGCTGGAAACTTTGCCCCGGCTACTGCTTTATCCCAATCTGTTTGTGGTATCACTCAATACGGGTCTAAACTGCAACGATTATCGTCGTTGACGATGTTGTGCATGCCGCTCAGAATGAACGAAGTTAGCTAATTTCTTGGTAAATTTAATGAAAGTCTCCCTGTACTTCCTGATGATCTTTTTTCGCACAGCCACAGTGAGTGAGTTGTTCAGGCTGAGTGCTGCCTTGCAACTTGTTTTAACAGCAATATTTTTCAGCCTTACACCCGCCACAGGGCTGGCTCTGGAATTAAATGACGTGGATGCCGTGCCGCATCTCGACAGTGCGGGCAGGCAAGGCTACCGTGAATTTCTCGCTGCCGAGAAACACCGTGCCTTTGTCATTGCACCCGGAGGCTTGTGGTTCTGGAAGGCCGCAGAGGATACGGCTACGACAGCTACAGAAAATGCGATGCTGGCGTGCCTGGAGGAAACAGGCAAGTCGTGCACGCCTTACGCAGTAAACGAACAGGTGGTGTTTGATGAGAAAATCTGGGTCAGGCTGTGGGGACCATACCAGAACCGATCCGAAGCGGCACGTGCCTATACCGGCAAGGAACGTGGAGACCGCTTTTACAATCTGAGCTTCAGGAATTCATCGGGAAAATTGATGAAGCTGTCCGACCTGAAGGGAAAAGTTATTCTGCTGCATTTCTGGGGTTCCTGGTGTCCCTCCTGTTTGCGTGAAATGCCCGAGCTGCAGCAGCTTTATCGTGCCCTGGGTTCATCTCCCGATATGCAGATGGTGTTGTTGCAAGTGCGTGAAAAATTTGCCACGGGTCGCCAGTGGGCGCAGCAAAAAAATCTGGACCTGCCTTTGCACGATTCCGGGGTAACGGGCACAGCACTTGATTTAATGGGCACTGCAGCAGGCAAGCCGATACATGATCGCGACATCGCCACTGCTTTCCCAACGACTTATGTAATAGACAAGCACGGAATTGTGGTGTTCTCCCATGTAGGCGCGGTCTCAGGGTGGTTACAGTATTTGCAATTGTTGCGCGATGTCGCCGAAAGATCCGGCAAATAAAGTCGTCGCCATGCAGAGGAGGATATGCAGGGTCTGCATTGCTGCAACGCAATAAAAAAGGCCGCTACGAATAGCGGCCTTTTTCACATCAACAAACGCTTGCTAGATTTCTTCCCAGCCCGTGATCATCGCCTTGATATGCGACGTGGGCGTATGCCCGGCTGTGGTCAAATATACATGGGCGATAAGGAAGGCCAGCATCATGAACGCGCCCGCGGTATGGAAGAAAGCCACCCATTCCAGCGACACGAATTTGTCCACCCCCCACGCTTGCCACACACCGTAAAACAGGTAAAACCAGCCCGTAAACCACAGCAGGGGGCCGATGAACAGCAATACCCCGATGTAGGCCAGGCGTTGCAGAGGATTGTGCTTTTTAAGCTGGGTCGCCTTGAATGGATGCGGAGCATCATTGAAAATACCGACTGAATAAAACTTGATCATCGCCACCACCTTGTCCATGGTCGGGATGTACTGTTTCCACTCACCGGTGGTGATGTGCCAGAAGATGGCGAACACCCACAGACCGATCAGCGACCAGGCGGCGATGGTGTGCAGACTCACTGCCTTGCCGAAGCCGAAGAGGTGGTATGAACCATGCACCTCGAAACCGGTGATCAGCATGAAGATAATGAGCGAGGCCTGTGACCAGTGCCATAAACGCTCGAAGCGTTTGAAAACGTAAATTCTTTCGACTGTCATGATCTTATCCTTTCCTGTGAGTATAGATGCGGCCAGCGCCATGGATCAGCACGCCAATCAGGGTCAGCAGGGCGACTGCCCAGCCTATCATATCGAGCCAGCGGTTATTATCGCCGCGACTGGGCATATAGATACCTTTGACGTTTTTGAGGCGGCCCCCCGCGCTGTGACACTGTACGCAAGTGAGGGCATCACCCTTGGGTGCGACCATGTGGGTGATAGGCCAACTCATCTCGGTACTGACGAAGCCATATTTGCCGCTGTAGGGCGCGTTGGCAGCTTTCATGCCGAATTCCAGTGATTTTTCCCAGTTGAAGTTCGACCAGTAAGCGCTGTCGTCACTACCAAAGGTGTGGGGCACCAGTAATGTGTTGCTGACAGTGTCATAAGGCTGCTTGCCACGGAACACCTTGACCGGCCAGATCAACGACTTGCCATCGGTGGGGCTGCCCTCGAAGCTGTTGATCTTGATGACCTGGCTGGGGTCTAGCTTGGTTTCACGCAGGGTGTAATTCACCTTGCCGTTGAACCAGATGTACTCGGGGATAACGTGATCTTCCCAAGTGAAGTCGCCCTTTTTACTGTCGTAGGCATTATGACCACCGCTGTCCTTTTTGGTGATCGGCTTGCCTTCAGGTGACAGTTGACCGCCTGTCGACCAGTCCCATGACATCTTGGTGGCCTGACCGCGCGCAAATTCAGGAATATGGCAGGTCTGGCAAGCAATCTTGTCGGTATGCTCATTCAGTTTGGCCATTTTTGCCGGATGCGGCTTGTTGCCGTGGCAGGACTGGCAACTGGCGGGATTACTGTTGTCCACCTTGCCGCGCATGTGCGGAGGTACTAGATCCTGGCTGCCGGGTGCAACAGTGGGGGCGTAGCGGCTGCCGGGTACCTGGTGAGCGGAAGTCATATGGCAAGTGCCGCAACTGAAGTTCAGGCCTTTTTTCTCCATGTGGATATCAAGATATTTGGGCGGATTCAATAAGGTGCTGTCGAGGTCGCCATGCTTCACTGCATCGCCGCCGCCGCCATAAAAGTGGCAGGCACCGCAGTTCGCGCGGCTGGTTTTGCCGACGCTCTGCGCGACCTTGCTCAGGTCAGGTGCTTTGACGATCTTGCCGGAATGCGCAGGGAATTCCATATCCTTATAGTTGGGATGTCCCGACAATCCCGGAATTTTGCGGTAGGTGCCGGTGCTTTCGTGGCATACGACGCAGTCGACCTTGTCTTCTGCCTTGAAGTCGAACTTGTCATTCTCCCAGCCATAGCCGATGTGGCAGGCGCTGCAGAATTTCTGGTTCGACTCTACTGCGGTACAGAAGTTGTTGATGATGTGTTTCTTGCCCAGCTTCTGTTGGGTATCGGGATTGAGGAATTCCCATTTCCAGTGCTGGGTTTGCTGAATCTGCTTGGCGGCCTCGGTGTGGCAGGTCAAACAGGCCTTGGTGACTTCCGGTGCGGTCTTGAAGTTTTTTTGCAGCTCTTTAAACTTGCTGTGGTCCGCAGTTGAAGAGCTTGCTTTTTTTATCGAGGCTGCCGGATCAGTAGCCGCCGCCATTGCCGCCGGTGTAGCCGGAACTGCACTTGCCGCGGGTGCGGAAGCTTGCGTGGCGTAAGCAGTCAGTGCTGCCAGCGTGGCCCCCGCCACCAGCGTGGACAGGGTAATTTTTAACTTGGAAAACATATATCCTCCCGTTAGATCTTTTTTGCGAACAGTGTACTTTAAGTGTTTGTGGGATCTGGCCGCTTAGCAGCCGCCCCCGCCACCTGCCGCTGCACCACCGGCTGCGCCAGGCGTGCCTCTGATCAACGCGGGGGCAGGCTGGGTCGCATCGAAGATCACAAACTTGGCCTGGTCTTCAGCAACGTGGCCCATCACTTCACCCACCATGGGGCCGAACATCTTGCCCATCAGTCCGGCATTCATCCCGCCTATATAGGTTTTACCGTCATTTTTCTTGTAGATGGAAATTTTGCAGGGCATCAGGATGGAGAGGAAGCGAACACTGTCGTCTTTGAGGATGGGACCGGAATATTTTGTGCTGCATGCTTCGACCATCATCACCGGCAGGGTGTTGCCACCATCCGCTTCAACAGCCTTGGCTGGATTGCGCAGACCGGACAAGGACCAGCCGTTACCGACTTTCATAATGTTCTGCTGGATACGCGCGGCGGTTTCTTCTACACCAAAGGGGCTGGAAATCTCCCAGAACATCAGACTGCCGGCAAAGGTGTATGCCAACACGCCAACGAGGACAACTCCGGCAACAAAGCTAGCAATAATTTTTAACATTTTAAAATCTCCCTATAAAATTTCCAATAAAATTTAAAGACAAAAAAGACAAATAAAAAAACTAAAAACGTTAGACTGACCCTTATTGCTCTTATGAAAACGCGACAGTGAAACACATATAACACAAATAACATAATAAGTATATGGTTATATTATAAACTGTCTTATATTACAAGGTGATATAGCAATATTGTGGAGTAATTTTGTCGGAAATTGTCTTGCAAAATGAGATCAGAATTGGGCAGGTAGCGCCGTGTAATCGGTAGTAGATTAAACTGTGCAGATGAACATCGTGAATGGCTAAAAATTAATGACGGGGAGAAGCTAAATGGACATCCATGGCAAGACCATACAGGAACGCATCGATTGGCTGCTCGAACTTGCCCGAAATCATGAAGTATCCTATGGCAGTCCCGAGTCTTTCCTTGCCCGGGAGCGTTATCTCGCCGAACATCCCTCGGCCATCGTGGTGCTCAAATGCATGGATGGACGCATCAACATTCCTGTCGCCACCAATACGCCGCCGGGCATCATACAGCCCATCCGCAACCTTGGAGGGATGTTCAATCTGGGATGGCCGCACCTCGGCGAGGTACTCGCCAATTACGTGCACGAAAGGGTATCCAGCGGACGCCGGGTGCTGATGCTGATTACCTACCATTATTCTAAGGGGGACACTCATCGCGGTTGTGCCGGTTTTTGCTACGACACCGCAGCGGCGAAAGCCCACACCTGCGCGATCAAGCAGCAGGTCGAGTACACCTTTGGCTCGGGACACGGTACCGTTTACCCTATTGTCTGCGGTTTTGAGACCGACGAGGATGCGCTCATACTTCACGGCAGCAACGGTGATGTTCTTGATATTTCTAAACTTGGAGCCGGGGATGAGGATACCCTGAGGCTGCGTCTGGAGGCGCTGTATCCCGACATGCCGAACCAGATCCGTCAGGATCTGCTACCCCTCTTGCTGGGTAATATCGATCACATTGCCGAGGTCAAGCGGGCTGCGCGGGCGCTTGATATTGAGCACAGGGAGTGGATGATTTGTGTGGGCCGCGGTTTTGATTTCCTGCACATACCCAATATGGCATTGATCATCGGCCCCTACAGCCCCGATCTGGCCGACCCTATCCGCCAGGCGGCCGGCATTATCGAGAACAATATGCGTGCCGGGCGCATCCCTGATGATGGTTTCCTGCTGCTGGCTTCGGCGCCCTATGTCGAGATCGGCGTGGACCGCGCGCGTGCCGTGCTCAAATCACGCTTCCTTTCCCAGTTTGCCGCCGAAGTGATACGCAACGAGTTTCCGGAATTAGCCAGCAAGATGTTCATGCATACCGCAGTGCTCAATTCGAGGTCCAGAACGTTGGAGATGTTGGGAGCAGAGTGAAAAAATTCAGTGTGGGCTTGGTTAGTTGCATGCGGAATATGCTGTTGGAAAGTTCACTGTAAGAATAACATTATTGAAAGGTAATGCTTTGAGTGTATTGGCATGTCGGGGAAGTTTCGGCCATTCATTGTCATTAACGAATGGCCGCTATCGGAAAGTCCAATACATGTGATGAAATGTGTTTGCGGTCCATCAAGCGAATTCAACGTTACCTCGCTTTCTAACCTTGCTCCCCCAACAATGGAAGTCGACGCATGGTTCGCTCCCCCACCCTAACCCTCCCCCGGCGGGAGAGGGGACAGACCCGGATGGATTTGCTGAAAGCAATGCTTGTTTAAGCTGGCTCATTGCCTTGTATTCAATGTGGACCGAATTGCAAAGAAACTCAAATGGCGATGTATTTGTTCCCTCTCCCGGGTGCCCGGCCAAAAGTATCTCGGATTCCGAGGGAGGGATAGGGTGGGGGAGCAGGCATGGAAGCTTTCAGGCAAGCCAATCTCAAGGCAGACCGTCCCTTATGGGTACTGAGCAGCTATTTCTTTCAAGTGAATTAATATGTTTCAAAATCGTTCCGAAATATTCAGTATTGTTTGTTCAAACTAAACCTACGGCAATGCACTTTATAAACAGTATGAATCTAAAGCTGCGGAAAAGCTGGAGGTGACATCAGCTGATTTTTGTTTTTGTGCCTGCAGACACTGCGGTGAGGATGCCCTGCAACAGAGCGGTTGGGGTGGGTGGGCAGCCGGGCACAGCTACATCAACCGGAATGACATTGGAAATTCTGCCGCAACTGGCATAGTTTTCACCCCTGCCCCCGAGGGAATTATCCGGGGAAAAGATTCCTCCGGTACAGCCGCAGTCGCCCACGGCGACCACCAGCTTGGGCTCGGGGGTGGCGTCGTAAGTGCGCTTGAGAGCGATTCCCATATGCCGTGAAACTGGCCCCGTCACCAGCAGCATGTCGGCATGGCGCGGGCTGGCGACAAAATGAATTCCTAATCCTTCGATGTTGTAATAGGCGTTGTTGAGCGCGTGGATTTCCAGCTCGCAGCCGTTGCATGAGCCGGCATCGACGTGGCGGATGGCGAGTGCGCGGCCAACATGATGCAAAATTTTCTCCTGCAGTTGCTGTACATCGAGCCGCAAGCTGTCGTCCGCTTGCGGCGGGGTTTCGCTTTTGTTGCCTGTGCGTAATATCTGTTTCAGTATTTGATACATGATGTATTCCTATAGATCTTGGCCGGCATAGCTCAGGTTGAACGATTTATTGATCAGCGGGAAGTCGGGCACGATGTTGCCGATAATGGCATGCTCCAGCACCGGCCAGTTTTGCCAGGACGGATCGTGCGGATGCAGGCGGTGGATGCTGTTGTTTTTTCCGCTGTGCAGCGCAATTAAAACTTCACCGCGCCAGCCTTCCACCCAGCCTATTCCAAGTTTTCCCTCGGGTATATCCGCTATTTTTTCAACAAGTGACCCCTCAGGAAGATTACTGAGTATGCCGCGGATCAGGCGTATTGATTCTGAAATTTCCTCAAAGCGCAGGATGACACGTGCGGCCACATCGCCATTGCGGTGGGTGGCCATGCGCACCTCAAGACTGTCATAGGGCGTGCAGGGAAAGTCGGCACGCAGGTCCCAGGATTGCCCGCTGGCGCGACCTGGCAGACCGGTGAGGCCGAGTTGCGCGGCCAGTTCGGGTATCACCTTGCCGGTGGTGAGAAAACGGTCCTGTGCGCCGCTGTGTTCGTCGTATATGTCCCTGAGGATGGCGCTTTCCTGTTCGAGATGAGTGAGGTTTTGCCTTAATTTCTCGCAGCCCTGTGCATCAATGTCGCAGGCAACACCACCGGGGATGATTTTGTCCATCAGGTAACGGTGGACGAATAGTTCACCGATAAGGCGCAGCAGGTCTTCCTTGAGTATCCAGAACTGGGTGAAGCCGAAAGCCAGCGCCACGTCATTGCCCAGATAACCCAGATCTCCCAGGTGATTATGGATGCGTTCCAGTTCCAGAAAAATGCCGCGCAATGCCGATGCGCGGGATGACGGTGTGGTGCCGCTGATACTTTCCACCGCCTGTGCATAGGCCCATGCATAGGCCACGGTGCTGTCGCCGCTGATGCGCCCGGCCAGTTTCGCTGCCTGTGCAAGATTCATACTCTCGAAGCGCTTTTCTATTCCTTTGTGCTTGTAGCCCAGGCGCTGTTCCAGTCGCAGTACGCGGTCACCGATGATGGAGAAACGAAAGTGGCCGGGCTCAATGGTGCCAGCGTGTACCGGGCCAACCGGAATTTCATGCACGCCGTCGCCGCTGACCTGAGTGAAAGGGTATGCATCGATTCTGGTGGGATGCACTGCATAGGCGTCAAAGTTTTTGCGCAGCGGGTGCAAGTTGGCCGGCCAGGATGCGTGGCGCAACCATTTGCGCTGATCTTCGGCCCCGGTGGGGTGCAGGCCGAGCAGGTCAATCACGGCACGCTGCATGCGGTTGGCTGCAGGGAACAAATCGCTGATGTCCGGGTAAGCAGGGTGGGCCGCGCTGACCGGCAGGGTCAGGCAGACCATGCCGCCGGCTGTCACCAGCGCGGTGTGCAATTCATAGCCATTGCCGCGCGCCTGCTCGTCACTGCCCCACATTGACACCAGCTTGCCGCCGTCGTGTTTGACTTCCTCGCACAGGCTGCGAAACTGGCCTTCATCAACCGTGCCGTGCCAGATCGGCATCGCGCCCGGCAGCTGTGGAAATTTGTGGGTAAATTCGGCGATATAATTTTTTTCGGCTGTCATGTCTGTTCCCGAGTGTCCTATCCTATCAGGGCCGCAGCCTGTTTAAACCAGTTTGCCAGATAAGGCGGGATATAGAGACCCAGTGTCAGCACCAGTCCCAGGTGCACAAACACCGGGATCAGCGCTGGCGGGTGGGGCAGGCGCTGGCCGGTGGTTTCGCCAAACACCATGCGCTGTGCTCTGCCGAAGATGGCGGCAAACGCCACACCCAGCGCAATAAGCAGGAAGGGCATGCTCCACGGATAGTCGTGCATGGCAGTGGTGAGGATCATGAATTCGCTGGCAAACACGCCGAAAGGCGGCATGCCGAGTATCGCCAGTGTGCCTATCATCAGACCCCAGCCTATGGTGGGATTGGTCTTGATGAGGCCGCGGATGTTTTCCATCATCTGCGTGCCGGATTTCTGCGTGGCATGGCCGACGGCGAAAAAGATCGCCGATTTGGTCAGCGCATGCATGGTCATGTGCAACAGGGCGGCGAAGGTGGCGACCGCGCCACCCATGCCAAAGGCAAAGGTAATCAGTCCCATATGCTCGATCGAAGAATAGGCAAACATGCGTTTGACATCCTTTTGCCTGGAGAGCAGAAAGGCAGCCACGACCACGCTGAGCAGGCCGAACCCCATCATCAGATTGCCGGCCAGATGGTTGTGCAGGGTGCCGTCGACCAGCACTTTTGAGCGCACCAGCACATACAGCGCAACATTGAGCAAGAGCCCGGAGAGTACGGCGGATACGGGTGTGGGACCCTCGGCATGCGCATCCGGCAGCCAGCTGTGCAGTGGCACCAGACCCACCTTGGTGCCGTAACCTACCAGCAGAAAAACAAAGGACAGAATCAGCACCGTCGGCTCAAGCTGGGTCTTGACCCCGTCGAGATGGGTCCACAAAAGCGCATTACCACCGGGACCCAGAATTTTTTCAGCTGCGAAATACAGCAGGATGGTGCCAAACATCGCCAGCGCCAGACCGACACCGCACAAAATGAAATATTTCCACGCGGCTTCCAGGCTGGCAGGGGTGCGGTACAGCGATACCAGCAGCACGGTGGTGAGCGTCGCCGCTTCCATCGCCACCCACATGATGCCCATGTTGTTGGTGAGCAGTACCAGCAGCATGGTGAAGGTGAAGAGCTGGTACATGCTGTGATAGAGGCGCAGCATGTTGATGGTGAGCTTGCCGTGCGCCTGCTCGATGCGCATATAGGGGCGCGAAAACAGCGAGGTGGTAAAGGCAACAAAGGCGGTCAGCGTGACGAACAGCACATTGAATGAGTCGACAAAAAACTGTTCGTTGAATTCAGAAAAGGAACCGCCATTGATGACGCGCACAGTGAGAAAGATGGAGGCGATGAAAGTGGCAAAACTCATTATAGAGTTCAGTTCCGGCGCAAAATTTTTGTAACCGAATCCTCCCAGCAGTAGGCCGCCAAACAGGGGAGTCGCAAGTATCCAGAATATTTCCACGTCAGTCTTCCCTGAGTTTTTCCATGTGCTTCAATTCCAGGCTGTCGAAGGTGGCCCTGATCTGGAAGAAGAAAATGCCCATGATAAACATGCCCACCAGCACGTCGAGCGCAATGCCCAGCTCCACCACCATAGGCATGCCGTAGGTGGCGGTGATGGCGGCGAAGAACAGGCCGTTCTCCATCGCCAGAAAACCGACCACCTGGGGTACGGCTTTGCTGCGTGTGATCATCATCAGGAATGACAGCAGCACGCTGGCGATCGCGATGCCCAGCGTGCTTTTGGTGATGGTGCCCGCCATCTCTGAAATCGGCCCCGCAAGGTTAAACGCGAACACCACCAGCGCGATGCCGATCAGCATGGTGGTGGGAATATTAAACAGTGTTTCAACGTCCCATTTTACATTCAGTTTGCGTATCAGCCGGTGCAATATCCACGGCAGGAACAGCACCTTTAGCAGCAGGGTCAGACCCGCGGAGTAGTAAAGATGATGCTGGTTGGTTGAGTATGCAACCAGTGCGGTGCTGGCTGCCAGCACCAGTCCCTGCAGGGCGAACAGATTGATCAGGGCCAGCACGCGGCGTTGCGCCAGCATGGCGAAAGCTATCAGCAGCACCAGGGCCGCGAACAGGTTGATGAATTGACCGGAGAAATTATCCATCTGGATTTTCCATCTCAGCTACCCAGCAGGAAATGTATCAGCATGCCCAGCACCGCAAGCATGAAGGCGGTGCCCATGAATTCCGGCACGCGGAAAATACGCATCTTGGCGGAGACCGTCTCCAGCAGCGCGAGGCTGGCCCCAGCCATTACAAGCTTAGTCAGCAATGCAGCCAGCGCAAGCGGCAGCGCATCGAGCTTGCCTGCTTCGGCGATACCCCATGGCATAAACAGCGCAAAGCCGATGCTGGTGTAGGCAAATAATTTAAGCGCACTGGCCCATTCGATCAGAGCCAGATGGCGCGCGGAGTATTCCAGAATCATCGCCTCGTGGATCATTGTCAATTCGAGGTGGGTAGAAGGGTTGTCCACGGGAATGCGCGCATTTTCTGCCAGCAATACCATGACGAAAGCAATCGCGGCAAAAGCGAGGCTGGGATAAATTACGAACTGTTTGTGCGCCAGTGTTTCCACGATGGTGACCAGGGAGGTGGACTGGCTGATTAACGCGGCAGTAAAGAACACCATCAGCATGGCTGGTTCGGCGAGAAAACCGACCAGCATTTCGCGCCTTGCACCGAGGCTGCCAAATGAAGTTCCGATATCCATCGCCGCCAGCGAAATAAATACCCGCGCCATCGCAAAGATTCCCACCAGTACAATCACGTCCACCGCGGGGGAGAGGGGCAGGTCTGTCGCAATTACCGGTATCAGTGACGCGGCCAGCCACATGCTGACGAACAATATATAGGGCGTGAAGCGGAACAGCACAGAGGCATTGTAGGCCAGCACTGCATCCTTGTGGAACAGCTTGACCAGCTTGCGATATGGCTGCATTACGCCCGGGCCACTGCGGTTCTGCAGCAGGGCGCGGCACTGGTTGACCCAGCCCAGAAACAGCGGTGCCAGCAGCAGCACCAGAATATTCTGCAAAAACTGTAAAAGGATGCTGTTCATCGTACAAAGGCCAGCAAGGTGAGCAGGGTGGCAAAACTGTAAAGCAGGTAAATATGTATGCGGCCGTGCTGCAGCTTTCCCACCAGTGCCGCAATTTTTTCATTCAGTCCGGCTATAGGCAGGTAGCACCACTTCCACAGCAGGTCATGGGTTTCTCCGTGGTAATGAGGCTTTTTGTCGAAGGGTGAGGGAACCTCACGGATGATGCCGAAGAACTGGTCGAAAATTTGGCGTATGGGCTGGCCAAAGCCCTCCGCGGTGTCCTGCATGCGTGAAGTCTGCTCCGGAAAACCGCAGTCCCACGGCGCGCTGCGGCGAACGCGACCGTGATAGAATTTTTTTACCACATACAGTGCGATCCATACGCCGATCACGATCGTGGCCAGCAGGAAAACCGGATTGTAACTGGCGCGCTCGGCCTGAATGGGTGTGAGCCACATCCATCCACTTTGTGTAGTGGTACTTAGACCCTGACCTACCAGCATTTGCGTGACAAAATCGATGTGCGTGATGATGTACACGGGGAAAATGCCCAGCGCGATGCAGCCCAGGGCCAGCCATGCCAGCCCCAGCCATTCCCATACGCCGATGTCCTGGGCTTTTTCGGCGAGGTTGGCTTCGCGCGGTTGGCCGAGGAAAATAACACCGTAAAATTTGACCATCACATAAGCCGCAAGTGCGGATGCCAGGGCAAGTGCAGCAGCGGCAATCGGCACCAGCATATTGAGATAGGCGTTGGGCAGGCCGGGTGACAAGAGGAAGGCCTGCAGCAGCAGCCACTCGGAAACAAAGCCGTTCAGCGGCGGCAAGCCGGCCAGCGCAAGGGTGCCGACCAAAACCAGCAACGCAAGCTTGGGCATGCGTTGTATCAGCCCGCCCAGCTTGCCTAGATTGCGTTCCCCCGTTGCGTGCAACACTGACCCCGTGCCGAGGAACAGCAGGCTTTTCATAAAGGAGTGGTTGAGCGAGTGATACAGTGCGGCGGTTAAGGCCAGTGCGGCCAAAGCATCCTTGTTGAAGGCATGGAACATAATCGCGAGCCCGATGGCTGTCAGGATGATGCCGATGTTTTCAATGGAGGAATAGGCGAGCAGGCGTTTCATGTCGGTCTGTACCGACGCGAACAGCACACCAAACAGTGCAGTGATCAAACCCAGGGTCAGTGCGATCGCACCCCACCACCATAGTTGCACATCAAGCAAATCGAAACTGACACGCAGGATGCCGTAGATCGCGGTCTTCAGCATGATGCCGCTCATCATCGCCGAGATCGGCGAGGGCGCGGCAGGATGCGCCTCTGGCAGCCAAACATGCAGCGGCAGGATACCGGCCTTGGCGCCAAAGCCGAATAGCGCCAGCAGGAAGGTGATGCTGGCCCAGAAGCCGCTGAGGTGAGACTCGCGCATGGTGGCGAAGGTGTAGTCACCATGGCCGCCCTGCATTACGCCAAAGCCCATCAGTATGGAAATCGCGCCGACATGGGCGATCAGAAGATAGAGGAAACCGGCGCGGCGAATTTCAGGGATATTATGGTCGGTGGTGACCAGGAAGTAGGAGGAAAGCGCCATGGTTTCCCATGCCACCATGAACAAATAAGCATCGTCGGCGAGAAACACCAGTGTCATGCCGACGAGAAAAAGATGGTATTCAAAGCACAGCAAACCCAGCGTGCCGCCTGCCATATGGCGGAAATAACCCGCCGAATAAAGCGAAATACCAATGCTGGCTGCACCGAGCAGCAGCAGGAAAAATGCGGAGAGAGAATCAAGGCGCAGATGGAAAGGCAGGTCGGGGAGGCCGAGCGGCAGCACCGCTATATTGGTGGTGCCACCCAGGCTCGCTACTGCGGCTAGAGCGAGTAGCAATGAGCCCAGCGCAGTCGCGGGAAAAATAATTCGAGTGATAAACAGGCTGCTCTGACTGAACAGACCGGCCAGGCCAAGCAGCAACCAATAGACAATAACACCCAGCGCAATATCGAGCGGCAACAGGGTCGAGACTAGAGTCACAAATAGTTCTCCTGAATGTTAGTTATCGTCCAAGCGCTTAACTTGCAGTGACAATAGCATACCTCTACGGAACCTGAAATACAGGCTTAATGAATTTCCATGATGAGTGTGCAGTACTCATCTCGATGTGAATACTTATAACCAGGTTTTGACCCCGTCGTCTCCCCCTATGTGTTGTTTCATCAGGCGGCATTGGGCATTGGGATCGGTTTCCAGTACTTCCGCATAAATTGAATCCAGCGCCTTGTCCTCATCCGGGAAAATATTTTCCTGGCCTATATAAGCAAGCAGGCCGGAATGTTCCATCACATCTTTTACCTGTTTTTTGAGGCCGCAAAAAACGACACGTATATCATTGGAGCGCAGCCTTTCCACCACGTGGTGGATAACCTCGTCGCCGGAGGCATCGAGCTGGTTAATCCCGTCCGACACGATCATCAAGTGTCTGGAATTGGGACTTTTGGAGACGGCTTCGAGTATGGTGTCTTCGAAATAACTCACATTGGCGAAGTACAGCGAACCGTCATACCTCACGGCGACGATGTATTCGCTCATCGGCAGGCCATGGGCCTTTGCGTCGCGCAGCGTACCATCCTGATGGCGGCCGAGTATCGCAACCCTGGGTGTCATCGTGCGGTACAAATATAAAATTATGGCAAGACCTGCCCCTACCATGATGCCGTTATCCAGATGGGGCGCAAAAGCCAAAGTTGCCACAAACGTCACGATCGAGGCGATACCGTCATGTTTGTGGGTTTTCCAGGCATGTTTGATCGCCCTGAAATTGATCAGGCCGATTACCGCCATCATGATGACTGCTGCTAACACTGCCTGAGGCAAGTGATACAGCAGCGGAGTGAGCAAGAGCAGGGTGAGCAATACAAAAAGGCCGGCGAACACCGATGAGATACCGGTTTTGGCGCCCGCATTCAAATTAACCGCAGAGCGTGAGAAAGAGCCGCTGGTAGGATAAGCCTGGCTGAAGCTGCCGATGATGTTGGCGATCCCCTGGCCCACCAGTTCCTGGTTCGGGTCTATGCGCTCTTTGGTTTTGGCTGCAATCGCCTTTGCAATGGAGATCGCCTCCATAAAACCCACCAGTGAAATAACCAGTGCACCGGTAAAAAGGCTAAGCATCATGTCCCAGTTGAATTTGGGTATTTCCATACTGGGCAAACCGGCCGGGATAGCGCCGACTACCTCGCCACCGCCAACCAGACTGAGTTCCCCCTTGCTTACCTTTTTGATGCGCCAGCGATAACCGTCAGATTTTTCATTTTGTGGCAACTGTCCGGCGAGATAGAATCTGGCAGATTGTGTATCAGTTGCGGGAACTTTTTCGAAGATAAATTTACGCATTGAGCGGGCCAGGTTCCTGTTCTCACCTTCGGCATCCCTGAGCTCAAGTTTAAGCAGCTCGATTTCATAGTTAAGTGCGGCAATACGTTGCCTGTTTCCTTCGTGCTGTTTTTGATTAAGTTTGAGCTCGGCAGCGTTTTCACTGAGCCTGTTGTTCAGGTCATTAATCTTGTTTTCGTTTTTTGAAAAATCGTTGGCGAGATTTTTAACTTCCGTATCCGAAATTTCCTCAACCTTGCCCTTGCTGTTGTGCTCGAAGCCGATAGACCAGCTCACGATGGTGGTGAGCACCACTGCAATCAGCACACCGGGAAAGACGGGTGCGAATTTTTTCAGACCCCACATCATCACGAAGGCCGAGATGCCCATTAACAGGCTCGGGATATGCGTATCGCCCACCTGCTGCAGCACTCCCCAGATGTCCTGAATGAAGTGCTCGCTGCGTCCCATTGAGACACCGAGTACTTTGCTGAGTTGCGACAGGCTGATAATAATGGCGGCGGCATTGGTGAAGCCGACAATAACGGGGTGTGAAAGAAAGTTGACGACTACGCCCAGCTTGAAGACTCCCAGAGTGAGCTGGATGAGGCCAACCATCAGCGCCATCATGATTGCCAGCGCAATGAACTGGCTGGATCCTGATGCTGCCAATGGTGCGAGAGTGGAGGCTGTTAAAAGTGAAACGACTGCAACCGGACCCGTGGCCAGCTGTGCCGAGGAACCCCACATTGCGGCGATGATGCCGGGCAAAAAGGCCGCATACAGCCCGTAATAGGCCGGCAGGCCGGCAAGCTGGGCGTAGGCCATGGACTGCGGAACCAGCACCAGGGCGATGGTAATGCCGGCGATGAAATCGGCTTTGACGTTGACTGCACGCAGGGGAAACCAGCGCAGGAAAGGAAAAAAACGTCTTGCATCTATCATGTATTATGTCCCCAATAGAAATACCGCATTCTGGCTGGAATGAGTACTGCGCACTCGGATCAGGTTTAAATGCCTAAATCATAGCAGGGAGCAGGGATACTGCAAGTCAATACGGGGGTCGGATACCAATTATTTCAACCAATTCACTCAGTATCGCTGAAATCCATCACCAGTATTTTGGGTGCACGGTCAATACGGTATAAAACGTATATCAGTCCTATGGTCGAGGCGAGCATGAACAGTGGCCCGAATAGCCAGAAAACCAGCGGTACCAGGAAATAATAGGCGCGCATGCCGATGCTGTAAAAGCCACCGGCCCGATTGAGGTGGGTCGCTACATGTGAGGGTGTAATCATTTTGTGATTAAGTTTGAGCGGAACGTTGATCATGTAACCGACGTGGTTGAATATCCGGATTGACATGGTAAAGCTGAAAAAAGCGACAAACAGGTCCAGTAACAGGAAAATCAATTTGGTCATCCATAGTTCCGGATGTTTTGCCCCCACTATGTTCAGCGCATGCCATGCGGCTTCCAGCCGTCCACCCTGTTCGCTCAGGGTGAGCACGCCTATAACCAAAAGGACAGAAGTGGAGGCGAGAAAAGTGGCGGCCATCGTGGAATTGCGCAGCGTCTGCACCGCCAGAACAGCTTTCTGATCATCGTGCATGATGGATTCAACCCATGCAGTACGGGCAATCCTGTTGATAGCCTGAACCGTATAGGTGGGTGACTTCCTGATTTTTCGACTTAGAAAAAAATGATAGCTGATGACAAGCAACACGCTAACCAGCAGGCTAACAAGGTCGTAGGCCAGGGATGAAAGCAGGGTCTGAATATGGACCGTATCAAAATTCATTCTGTAATTTCTTGTAACCTTTAATCAGTTCATGGTTGGCCTTCAGTACCGATTCTGAGAAATCACTGGCCTGGGGTGAAACCTGTTTAATTTTGTGCAGCTCCTGATTGGAGTGAACGTTGGTGGTGGAGGGGATGTGAAAATTTTCGGGCACTTCGCAGTGCTCAACCACGGAGTTATGACGCACCACCGAGCCATTGCCAATCACGCAGTCAAACAGCACTGAGTTAAAGCCGATAAATACGTTCTCTCCAACAATGCACGGACCATGCACAATAGAGCGATGGGCAATTGAAGTGTTGGTGCCGATTTTAACCAGACCGCCCGCCTTGGAATGGATCACCACGCCGTCCTGGATATTGGAATTGGCACCGATAATGATAGGCTCCATATTGCCCTCTTCGTCAACTTCGTCGGCGCGGATCACCGCATAGGGACCGATGAAAACATTTTCTTCCACGAAAATTTTTCCGCACAGGATTGCGGTATTGTCCACATAGGCCGATTCATGGATGACCGGCAGGTCGCCGCTGGGATTTTTACGTATCATTCTTTTCTCGCTTCGCCGTCAGGCAGATAGGTTTTGCACTCGCTGAAGATGCGGGCAGTACAGTTGCGGCAAATTTCAGTGTCCAGAGTTGAATAGACAGGTTTGATCCAGTTTGATTTTGCGTGAAAGAAAGCTCCTACCCCGATGTCATCCAGTTTGTGGGACTTTTTCAGGAATTGGTAAACTTTTTCCCTGCACCGGTAAAAGTACAGGCCTCCACCCAGCTTGCGTCTGCGACGGGCTTCCTGCCCCAGTAATTCGGCACCGGCCGCGTCGACAAAACTCATACCGCTGGCGATAATCATTACTGTCTTCTGCAAGGGGTTTATTTCATCGATTTCCAGGAGCCGGCTTTGCACGTGATCTACAGCGCCAAAGAAGATCGAACCGTTGATACGCATCATGCTGATTTGCGGACATTCGTCATGTTCATAAGCGCTCACAAAGTGATAAGCGCCCTCCTCCTTGGCCGGTACTACTGGAACGATATTCGGTTTGGAAACGCGGTATAAATAAATAATGAGGGACAGCAGGATGCCAAAGAAAATTCCTTCTTCCAGATTAACCAGTGTGCCGAGTAAGGTGACCCACAAAATTACAGCCTCGGCGAGGTTGTTTTTGGTGATCAGGGCAATATGATGAAAATCGATCAGGCTCCAGGCCACCAGAAACAGAATGCCAGCCATCGCCGCGTTGGGCAGATAAGAGGCCAGCGGACCTACCAGTAACAGAATAAGCACCAGGAATATCGAAGCGTAGACGGTGGCCAGAGGGGTTCTTGCACCGGCGGCATAGTTGACCCCGCTGCGGTTGAAGGAGCCGCAAGATGCGTAACTGGAGAAGAAACTGCCCAGAATATTTGATAAACCCTGGCCAATAAACTCCTGGTTACCCTCGATACGCTGTTCGGATTTGACGGCGATCGCACGCGAGATGGAGACCGCTTCGGTCAGCGCCAGCATGGTCACGATCAGGGCCGGGAATATTACTTTGTGGATTGTGCCGTAGGAAAAATCCGGCAGGGACAAGGGTGGCAAGCCGACGGGCAGGGCACCCACGGTCCTGATATGTGTGACATCAAAGCTCAACTCAAGATTAAGGACGAATGCAACGATACTGCCCACGATCATCGCAACGATCATATAGGGCATTTTGGGAGTGAATATTTTGGCGAGTATGCCGGCTACCAGGGTGATGGCGGCTACCAGCGTGACATAGGGATTGATACGGGATAGTTGCAGGAAAAATTGCTCGATCACCACATGGAAGGGCGCGCCCCGAACGATGTCGAGGCCGAAAAAATTTTTTACCTGGCTGGCCGCAATCAGCAGTGCGGCACCTGCAGTGAACCCTATTACCACCGTATGCGAAATGAAATTGACCAGCACCCCCATGCGCGCCAGGCCCAGTATCAACTGGAACAAGCCGGTTAAAAAGGTCAGGGTCAGAACCATGCTGATGTATTGGGGTGAACCCGGATCAACCAGCGGGCTCATTGCGGCGAAAACGGCAATTGAAATGGCCGTAGTCGGGCCGGAAACCAGATGCCAGCTTGAGCCAAACAGGGCGGCAATAATTGCAGGTACCATCGCGGCGTAAAGACCATATTGCGGTGGCATGCCGGCGATGGTGGCAAAGGCCACACCCTGCGGCAGCACGATCATCGCACCGGTGAAGGCTGCAATTAAATCGGCCTTGTGGGTGTCGCGGTTGACCATCGGCCACCAGCGCAAAAAAGGAAAAATTTTAAAGAGATGGGGTTTGCTGATGGCTTTGGACACGACGTTACCTATGCTGTTACAAAAAATTTAACTTAAATTTAGGGCGACTCAATTTGCTTGGCCCCCTGTTTGAGATACACGTTCGTCTGGATCATTGTCAGTTCATGCCTATTGAACCAGTCTAACTACCCCCGCCATTATAACTTAGAACTCCTTGCCCATTCTATTTGTTCCCGTCTGAAGCTGACTTGGTTGGGGCCGGGCATTGGTGATTAAACTATAAGATGCATTATCATTGCTATTGTAGAATCTCAATTCCATATGTTAGATTCACAAGATATGTCGCTGATGCATTTATTGCGTATTCAATTTTTGCTGCTGTTCTCACTCTTGCAGTGCGTGGCGCCGCTTGCCCATGCGCATGTAAACGGTGATAGTGCGGATCAGAAAGTACATCTCGCAGCAATAGAATCCTCATGGTTAAATTCCCAGGACCCGGTTTCCAGTGAGGTGCAGCTCCCTGCCGGGCATGATCACTCTGGTGTTGTTTCCATGCCGCCCGAGTACCGTTACGGTGACTTGGCGCTTATACACATCAGTGACGCAAGTGTTAAACCGGTATTGGCACTGCGTGGATATATCGCCCTTTTTTTTGTTGTGCTCCCCAGGCAGAGCATTGTTTGCCTTCCCTACCAGCTTCCTTGCAGTCAAGCCCCGCCTGTCAAAATCGTCCCTGTTAAGAACGTCCAGGACGCATAGCTTGAAAGCTATGCAATTCGCCCAATCTTTATCGGGCAATGTTGCCCGTGCTACATCAGGAGCTACACCATGAAAGCTGCACTTGCTGCTTTTTCACTCATATTATTTCTTGCCTCGAATGTCACGGCTGCTGACGAGCTCGAATTAAGCCCCGACCAAATACAGGCTCTGGGCATCAGCGTTGCCCCCCTCCCTCCCAAAAGCACCGGTGAACTGGCTGGCATGCCGGCCCAGGTCGTAATTCCGGGCAATCAGCTTTTTATCGTCAGCACGCCGCTGCCTGCCATGCTTGAACAAACACTGGTTGGCGTGGGAGACCATGTGCACAAAGGGCAGACGCTGGCACGGTTGCAGAGTCCGGCCCTGGCCGAAGCGCAGCGCGGATTTTTGCAGGCATTGACCCAGGAGCAGCTAGCGAAAGGAAACTTCAGCCGCGATGAACAGCTCTGGAGAGACGGCATCATCGCAGAAAGCCGCTATCGTTCTGCGCACAGTCTGAATATTGAAGCCAGCGCCGCGCTGGCAGAAAAAAAACAGATACTGATTCTTGCCGGGATGTCGGCCGATGCGATAGCCCGTCTGCAATCCGGTGAAAACCTGAACAGTTCACTGGCGATCAACTCTCCCATTGATGGTGTGGTACTCGAAAAAACAGCCGATGCCGGACAACGCCTGGATAGCGCCACCCCGTTATTCAAAGTGGCGAAATTGAAACCGCTGGGGCTGGAAATTCAGGCTCCCCTGGCCGGTGTACAAAGCATCAAGGTGGGGGCAGAAGTGAGCATTCCTGCCTATGCTGCAAGCGGCAAGCTTACGGCCATCGGCCATAGTCTGAGTGACAGCAACCAGACCATACTGCTGCGCGCCCTGATTTATAAAGGCACGGATAATTTACGTCCCGGCCAGAATGTTGAAGTCAGCATCGCCAGCCATTCAGCCAGCACTGCGCAGTGGAAGATACCCAATGCAGCATTGGCGCGTGTTCAGGGCAAGAGCCTTATTTTTGTTGTTTCAGCCAAGGGATTTAGCCCTGCATCTGTCACTATATTAAGCGAGGGCGCGCAGGACACACTGATTACAGGCAAGCTCAGCGGCACAGAAAAATTTGCCATACGTGGTGTTTCGGCACTTAAGGCGAAATTAATGGGAATAGGCGGGAGTGAGTAATGTTATCCAAACTCGTCGAGTTTTCCCTGACCCAGCGCCTGCTGGTGATAGTACTGACGCTGATGATGATAGGTGCGGGAGCGCTGTCATTTCGTGATTTGCCGATAGATGCGTTTCCGGATGTGTCTTCCACCCAGGTCAAGCTGATCATGAAGGCGCCGGGCATGACGCCGGAAGAAGTGGAAGCGCGCATCGTGGCACCGATAGAGCTTGAAATGCTGGGTATCCCCAGGCAGCGCATCCTGCGCTCTATTTCAAAATACGCCATTGCCGATATCACCATCGATTTTGATGACGGCACCGATATTTACTGGGCGCGGCAGCAGGTGGCAGAACGCCTGAACAATGTGCTGCGCGATTTGCCCGCGGGAACGGGGGGAGGACTGGCCCCCATCACCACGCCGCTCGGCGAGATGTTCATGTTCACCGTGGAAGGCGAGGGTTTTTCGCTGGAGCAACGCCGCACGCTGCTCGACTGGACTATCCGCCCGGCATTGCGCACCCTTCCCGGCGTGGCCGATGTCAATTCACTTGGAGGTCTGGCGCGCAGCTTTGAAGTGGTGGTTGATCACACCGCCCTGGCAGCGCGCAAACTCACCATGGATATGCTGCAGCAGGCACTGGAAAACAATAACCGTAACGACGGTGCAGGGCGCTTGAGCGACGGTGACGAAGCACTGCTAGTGAGGGCAGAGGGCAGCATTAAAAACTTGCAGGATGTGCGCAATATTGTCATCAGCAGCCCGGGCGGCAACCCGGTACTCGTCAGCGATGTGGCATTGGTGCGCAGCGGCAGCCTGACCCGCTACGGTGTGGTTACCAAGGATGGCCATGGCGAAGCAGTTGAAGGTCTGGTGCTGGGCTTGCGCGGCGCCAATGCGCAGAAGGTAGTCGATGGTGTGCGTGCCAAGCTGGCTGAGATTGCACCCCTGCTGCCGCAGGGTGCAAGCACCAAAGTATTTTATGACAGGGGCAGTCTGGTTAAGCGCGCAATCGGCACGGTCTCCAAGGCGCTGACCGAGGCGATCGTGCTGGTGGTTATTTTGCTGGTGCTGTTTCTGGGCAATCTTCGCGCAGCGCTGGTGGTTGCGATCACCCTGCCACTCGCGGTGCTGATCACCTTTATCCTGATGCAGCAAGTGGGTATGTCTGCCAACCTGATGAGTCTGGGCGGGCTGGCGATTGCAATCGGCATGCTGGTGGATGCCGCCGTGGTGGTGGTGGAAAATATCATCAGCCACCTGGCAGAAAAACGCCAGCACATTTCCCACCTGCATGTGATCTACCGCGCGGTGAAGGAAGTCATTACGCCGGTGGCGGCAGGCGTGGCCATTATCATCATTGTGTTCTTGCCGCTGATGACGCTGCAGGGGCTGGAGGGAAAACTGTTCATTCCGGTGGCGCTGACCATCGTGTTTGCCCTGGCTGCCTCCTTGCTGCTGTCACTGAGTGTTATTCCCATGCTCTCCTCCTTCCTGATCAAAGGCGGGAGTCATGAAGATCCGTGGCTGGTGCGCAAAGCGTTAAGCATCTATACACCTTTGCTGAATAAATCATTGGCGAATGAGCGCAAAGTAATCATCATCGCGCTGGCAGCACTGGTGGTCACTGCCGGTGTGTATATGCTGATAGGAAAAACCTTCATGCCGGAAATGGATGAGGGTGACATCATCATGCAGACGGCCAAGCTGCCCTCCATTAGCCTGGCGCAGACTGCCGCACTGGATGAGCGAATTCAGGCAGCCATCCTCAAAGTCGTACCCGAAGTGCAGGGCATTGTTTCCCGCGCGGGAGCCGATGAGCTTGGACTTGACCCTATGGGCTTAAACGAGACGGATAACTTTCTGGTGCTCAAGCCGCAAGCGGAATGGCGCATGAAGGACAAACCGGCACTGATCGATGAAATCCGCAAGGTGATGGAAAATTTTCCGGGTATTGAATACAGCTTTACCCAGCCCATCGCGATGCGCGTATCCGAAATGCTCACCGGATCGCGCGGCGATGTGGCGATAAAAATCTTCGGCAGCAACAGCGCACAGTTAAGTGAAATCGCGGAAAAACTGGTGACGGTCGTCAAGGGCATCAAGGGCAGCGAAGATGCCTACACGGTGAAGAATAACGGTGTGCAATATTACCGTGTGGTGATCGACCGGCTCGCTGCCGGCCGTTTGGGATTAAGCGTGGATGACATCGGCAACACCCTGCGCACCCAGGTGGAAGGACGCCTGCTGGGCACGGTGATCGAAGAAGGTCGCCGCACACCTTTGCTATTGCGTGGCTCGGCAGAAGTGCAGCAGTCTCCCGCGCTGTTTGCGGCGCTCACTCTGCCGCTGGCGAATGGTCACAATGTGCCGCTATCGGTGATTGCCAAACTTGAGCGCGCAGACGGGCCGGTCAAGATCGACCGTGAAAACAGCGTGCGCATGGCGGTGGTGCAAACCAATGTGCGCGACCGCGACCTGGTCAGTTTCGTGGAAGAAGCCAAAGCCGCTGTAGCTAAACAAATTGCCTTGCCTGCGGGCTACGCGCTCACCTGGGGTGGACAGTTTGAAAACCAGCAGCGCGCTGCAGCCCGCCTTGCGGTAGTGGTGCCCATCGCACTCGGCCTGATCTTTATGCTGCTGTTCGCCACTTTCGGTTCGGTGCGCCAGGCAGTGCTGGTGCTGACCAATGTTCCGTTTGCGCTGATAGGCGGGGTGTTTGCCCTGTGGATCAGCGGTGAATATATGTCGGTGCCGGCTTCCGTCGGGTTTATCGCGCTGCTTGGTATAGCGGTATTGAATGGTGTGGTGATGGTGTCCTACTTTAACCAGCTGTACAGCGAGGGCATGGAGATCACGCGCGTCGTCACCGAGGGTGCGAAACGCCGCCTGCGCCCGGTGCTGATGACCGCCAGCATCACCGCTTTTGGCCTGCTGCCGCTGCTGTTTGCAAGCGGCCCCGGCTCGGAAATTCAGAAACCGCTTGCCATCGTGGTGATCGGTGGTTTGCTCAGCTCAACCCTGCTGACGCTGATCATGCTGCCTATTTTGTATCGCAAATTTGGCATTGAAAAGAACCCGGGATAAATTCAGATGATTTATTAGGCTCAAACCCCTCCCAGCCTCCCCTTGACAAGGAGCGTGATCTGCTCTCCCCCTGTCAAGGGGGAGTTGGAGGGGGTTGGTTCTAATAGTCAATCTGGGATAAAGGAAAAATATGAATAAAATACTCGACTGCTGCCTGACCCTGGTGTGCCACAAGTCGCTCGAAGAACGCATGGTGGATCATTTGCTGCAACACCCGGGTTGGGTGAGCGGCTTTTCCGTCGGTCAGATTGACGGCCATAGTTTGAAAGAGCATCTGCCCACCATGCTGGAACAGGTTCGCGGCCGTTCGCAGCGTATTGAAATCCGCTGTGTGATGAACCTGCAGGACGCACATGCACTGGTATCTCATCTCAAGAGCGAAGAAGCCAACAGCGAAGTCGCCTACTGGATTGCACCGGTGCTTGAATTTGGGAGGCTGGCATGAAGCATATGTCAGTGTTATTAGGCGCGCTGTTCGTAACAGTTGCCATTGCCCAGCAAGCGCCCGTCTCCGACCTGCCCTCGGCGGCGCAAGTGGAAGCAGCATTGGGCCAGCATATCAACGTGCTGACTGCCGAAACCGGAATTAAAGTGGAGCAGAGCAATCAGCGTAAATGGGATAGTGGCAGCCACGAATTCAATGTGCGGGCGGGCAGTTATCAACGCAATTTCACCAACACCGGACAAGCTTACAGAGAATGGGATGTCTCAGTTGAACGCCCATTCAGGCTGCTCAACAAGGTGACGCTGGACAGCGATATCGGAGCCGAAGGCGTCACCCGTGCAGAGTATGCACTGGGCGATGCACGCCATGAATCAGCACGCCTGCTGTTGCATCTGTGGTTTAACTGGCAGCGCGAAAAGGCGCAGGTAAGCCAATGGCAACAGCAGGTAGAAATACTGAGTCAGCAGGCGCGGATGACCGAGAAGCGAAATCGAGCAGGAGATGCGCCCAGGCTGGAACTCAACCAGGCAAATGCCGCGGCAGCCCAGGCCGGCGTTGCTCTGCAGCAGGCCAGCTTGCGCGCACAGCTGGCGGCCAGCGAACTGCTCAGGCCATTTCCGGAATTGACCTTGCCTGCGCAACCGTCACTGCTTGCCCCGCAAGCCGTAGAGCACGATCTGAAATATTGGCAAGAGCGGGTTTTCGACGACAATCACGAGTTGGGCATGGTGCAATCGGAAAGCAAAATTCAGCAGCTGCTTGCGCGGCGCAGCAGTGCAGATCGTTTACCTGACCCCACTATCGGCTTGCGTTATTCAAGCGAACTGGAGGGCGAGGTGACAGTTGCAGGAGTGTATGTTTCGCTGCCGCTTTCCTTTGGTTTGCGCGGTGCCAATTCGGAAGTGGCCGGCTACCAGGCCGAGATCGCCCATCAACGCGAGGTCGCTGTTAAACGCAGGCTGGAGGGCGACGTATATACCGCCTATACACAGGCGGTTAGTAATTTCCTGATCTGGCAGCAGGCACAGGATGCGGCACGCAGCGTGCAAGAAAATGCGGAACTTGTTGCCCGGGCCTACAATCTGGGGGAAAGCAATCTGACTGATGTGCTCATCGCACGCCGCGTGGCGCTGGAGTCCAGCCTGTCCGCCACCGTGTCGCAGCTGGATGCCAATGAAGCGCGCTATCGTTTGCTGCTCGATGCGCACCAGCTATGGCCATTGGACCTGCACGGTGGCGATAAGGATGGTCAGGCAGCAAAATAGCAAGATGAGCTGTGCCAGTTCAGGCAGACTGAATTTTTAAAATCTCACCCCCAGCGTAAATCGAGTCTGATTCTCGGCGGTAAAGTTTACCTTTGCGTCCTGTGCCAGCCTGACAAAAATATTCCGGAAATCGCAGGTTAATGAAACGGCATTGCCGTAAACGACTTCGTCCCCAACTGTTGCGCGCCCCTGTTTGCTCGATAAATCCAGCGTCCAGCGTAGATGGTCGCCAGTCAGCATGCGCCAGACTGCGTGAATAACGATTTGATCGGTACCCAAACGGTCGTCCTTGACGGCAAATATCGAGAGGGTTGATTTTGCCAGCAGGCTGGTCCCCAAGCCATAGGTGACGGAATCGTTAGGGTCAAAATTGAGATTGTAATACTCATGCAAATTGGTGCGGCCAAAGCCGAGCAGCGCAAAGATCGCATCGCCGATCTGCGCGTTGATCGAGCCCCCGGCAAATCCGTGAGTAGCCAGTTGCAATGATGGCACGATCTGCACGTAGGAAATTTGCGCCCTGTATTCGTAACCGATACGGGTCTGCTCAAATTCGCCGTCGCGCTGGTATTGGCCCAGCCAAACGGCATGGGGACCATCATTCGCGCGCAGATTGAGATCGACCGCGTCTGTAGTGTTGGTGGTGACAAAGTACGACGGTGTGAATTTGTAAGCCCACGCCTCGCCCGCTATAGCGGAGGGTTCGCCCAGTGTTGCAGTGTCTGCATGCACAAGGGATATTCCCGATAGCGTTGCATATACTGCAGCGGCGGCGAGGTTCTTTAAGTTTGCCATGAGCATTGATTTCACCAATTTATATGCCGGATGAGAAAATGGCAGCTGCCGGCAGGTCAGCATGGATTGCATGATCATAGCAAGCTGGAGGCAATACGAATGCTCAAAGCCGTCAAAATGCCTTTTAAAAAGAATGTAAAATGCGGGGCGCGGTCGTGTTGGAATCAAAGGTTGAAGGTCGCGGGCGCATTTTATGCGTATGTGACTCGATATGTGCGTGAAAACACGAATGTCCACTTAATCCCGTCCCCGTAATCCGCCCCGTCGGTTTTCGTATGATTAAACATACGGACTGTCATCATGAGGATGAGTTGGGTTTTATTTTTTACTGCAATGAAACGAGCAACTGTGAGCAAGCACCTAACCCCCCAAAACAACAAGAAGACCCTGTGGGCCCGGCTGGGGCCGGGTCTGATCACCGGCGCTGCGGACGATGACCCCAGCGGCATCGCCACCTATTCCCAGGTCGGCGCGAAGTTCGGCTACGGCGTGCTGTGGACCGCATTCTTCACCTTCCCTCTGATGGTCGGCATCCAGGTCGTGAGTGCCCGCATCGGTCGGGTTACGGGTCACGGACTCGCCGCCAACATCCGCAAGACTTATCCTGCCTGGTTGCTGCACGGTATCGTCTTACTGCTGCTGGTTGCAAACACCATCAACATCGCCGCCGATATCGGCGCGATGGGGGCGGCTCTGCAACTGCTCATCGGCGGATCGGCGCACTGGTATGCGATTGCCTTCGGTATCGCCTCCCTGCTGCTGCAAATTTTTATCCCCTTTCCCCGCTATGCACCCATCTTGAAAGCCCTGACGCTGGCGCTGCTCGCTTATGTGGCCACCGTGTTTGTGGTCAAGGTGCCATGGGGCGAAGTGCTCTACCAGACGGTCATGCCTTCGTTCTCGCTCAAGTCAGAATATATCGTCGCGATCGTGGCCGTGTTCGGCACCACCATCAGCCCCTATCTGTTCTTCTGGCAGGCCTCGCAGGAAGTCGAGGAGCAGCGCGCGGCGGACGGCGAGGAGCCGCTGATAAGCGCGCCGGAGCAGGCGCGTGCGCAATTGCGCCGCATCAAGATCGATACTTACATCGGCATGGGATTTTCCAATATTGTCGCTTTCTTCATCATGCTGACTGCGGCCGTGACCCTGCACCTGCACGGCATTACAGAGATTGAGACTTCCGCGCAGGCAGCGCAGGCACTGCGCCCTTTGGCCGGAGACTTTGCCTTCATGCTGTTTTCTGCAGGTATCGTCGGCACCGGGCTGCTCGCCGTGCCGGTGCTCGCAGGCTCGGCAGCCTACGCCGTTGCCGAGTCCTTCCAGTGGCGCATAGGCCTCGGCCTGAAACTTTTGCAGGCGAGGGGTTTTTACGCAATCGTCAGTGTCGCGACTATCCTCGGGGTAGCGCTTAATTTCACCCCCATACGCCCGATAAAAGCACTGTTCTGGAGCTCGGTGATCAACGGCGTGGTCGCGGTGCCTATCATGGTGGTGATGATGCTGATGGCGATGCGCACGGACATAATGGGTCCCTTCGTCATCACGCGCCGGCTCAGGATTCTCGGCTGGCTTGCGACTGCGATCATGGCCGTCGTGGTGCTCGCCATGTTTGCGACGTGGGGGTTATGAGTCAGCCTGTTCGGCTTTGCTTTCTATCAATCAAAACTGGCTATTTGCACAGTCTTGCGTATTCATCCTCGAAATGAAACAGCTCAATGCGAAAGTGTAGCTGCATCCAGAAGAGCCCGTTATGAGAGGTTCCGCAGACAACAAAAAAGGCTTTGACGTTGCCCAGTCAAAGCCCTTGATGTAGCGATTTGCGCCGTAACCGGCACAGTGATCCTTATGGTTGAATCTGTACGTAGCCTTCCTGCGTCAACTGAGTTATGCGGCTGATTGCGCCGGTATTCACTTTCACCACAGGCAGTAGGTCTTTATTGGTCCAGCCATTACCCTTCATCGACACCGCGCATTCTTCGATCTGCACTCCGGATGCCACCAATCCCTCGATCAGGGCCTTGTAGGGATTGCCGGTGGTAACCTTGCGCTCGGCATTGTAGGCTTGGTCGTTCAATGTCATGTAGGCAGCAGGTCCATGGAACACTCCGATAATATGTCCGGACGCCTTGTCCATTTTCATTTTTTTGTTAAGCAAATCCATATACTTCATGCCGATAGGCAGATCGCCGGCAAGGGCAATGTGGTCCATGTTCATCACCAAATTAACCTCTTTAAGGGTAACCGGCACATCGATAGTGATCTTGGCTTCATTGACGGCCGGCTGGGCATCAGCAGCAATGGTATTTGCCGATATGCACACACTGCCGATGGTGATGACACTTGCAAGAAAATTCAGAATCTTATTCATTTATATATCGCCTTTTTGGTTTATGGTTTGTCTATTTCCCGAACTGAGAAGGACTAAGACGTCCGTAACGACACGCGTTGGTTTGTCTGCCATTCAGTGTCTCCATCCTAACCCGTAAATTAATCTCGTTCAAATTATGGCGTGATTGAGAGATAACCGGATTTCTCAAAATCAACCATTGCACCAATTCCCGACACGACGATTCTGCTAAAGGGGAGAATATCCTGGGATGTGTAGCCTTTCAACCGCATCGCTACACCACATTCATACATCTTTACGCCGTCATTGTGCAAAGCTTCGAGTATCGCCAAATTTGGATTCCCTTTGGGATGCGGCTGCCTGACTTTCTGGTCGTATGCCTCGTCTGTAAGTAAAAATTGTGCGCCATCAGCCCTGAACACCATCACTATTTCATAGTCTTTACCCGGTTTCATACCTAGGGCGGCATATTGATCGTAGAGATTTTTTGTAGCCATTACTTGTTTGCTGATTCCGTTTGGAATGGTGTCTGAGTAATTGACTTGGACTACCACCTTAAGTCCTGTCTGGCTGGTAATCTGTAGTGGCGGTTTGATATTTTCCGCCATATTTTCGCTTGGTTCGGAAAATGCGGCTGTTGATGTGAAGAGTGATATAAGAACCAGAAGTCCTGCGAGTGCCATTGTGAAAGTGCCAGTATTTTTATTCATATTTTCCTTGTATAACTTGACGATTAAGCGGCAGTAAAAGCCAATTGAGCTTCAGTCAATCGGTGCGTTGTGGCTATCAGTACCCCGAGATGCATTTTTAGCCACGGACAGTTAGTTTGGTAATTATTAAATTAGTTCATTATTAAATACTAATCAACTTTCCGGCTTTGCTGGATTGACACACGGATGAAAAATGATGATCTGCGAAAATGAGTCCTTTGCCCTCATTATTGCTTCAGGCAGAGTCTGTCGCATTGCATTTCGCGGGGTTTATTCTCTGATTTAAATTGATCGCACAACGGCCATCGAACCACATTTGTATCTTGCTATATTCATGGCCCTATTGAGTAACACCGCAACGGCATGCCACGCATCCCGGTATTGCCGGAGCGTCGCTTCAGGACAACAATGTCTCATTTGGCGCGTAAAGCACCTGCCAGTATATGCAAACGCCAGCGGATGGGAGCTTGCATTGACAGCCAGCCCGGGGCCGATGCGGTGGCCTGCAAAAGTTCGCGTAGCCCTTCTGCGGCTGCGGGGCCCAGGGCTTGAGCTGCCTTGCTGTCAGCGCGTAACTCAAATAACCAGTGCATCAGCAACCAGCCCAGCAGCAATCCTGCCAATGCCAGCCAAGCCGGTATGCTCGAAGGGATATCTTGGATCACCGCCGTCAACACCAGTACCGGCACTAGCGCAGCCAGGCGCTGAGACAGGCTGCCATGCAGTAAAGCGCGCGCCAGTAGAAAGCGCAGTCCGTTCATTCCCAGACGCTGCACCAGTGCGGATGAGAGAAATATCTGGCTTTGTGCGGGCAGCAAACCGGCAGTCACAATAAACGGGACTGAATGTTCTGCCAGGGTGACGGGTATCGCGGGCAATCGGGCTAGTCCGTTGTTGCTGCGCAACTCAGTCATGGTCAGGTCAACAGCATGACGCAGCGGCCCGGCAACAACCGTCCGCACAACGAGTGAGCTGCATATCGCGGGGCCAAACCAGAATCCGGCCAGCACCAGCGCGCCCTGGTAAATGTTGTAAAACAGCATATAGCTCGTGCTCTTCTCCCAGTCTGCAGGCATCAGTAAGACCGGCGCATAAAATGCAAGGGAACTTAGCACCAGGAATATCCAGGTGCGCAAAGGGGAGGAAGGGATCATGGGATTAATGTCTAAGGTGGCACCGGTTTAGCGGTCTGGGGTTCTGCTAACTCACACGCCCGGTGTGCACAGCACACTGCTCACCCGTTGTCGCGGGCGTAAGTCCGAGAACGCGCAAGCGGGCCTGCGAGGGCCCGAACGCGTGATAAAAATCACCATTCGTCCTGCGCCTGTCGAAGGTCTTGTTCTGCGGTTCACACTATAATTTCGTAGAGGTAACAATCTACAAGAAGACTAAAAATCCATCCGCAAAATACACCAGTCCAACCAGGCCTGTTGCCAATCCGCCATACCAGACCACTTTCTTTTTCAGCAGGCCGGCAATGGAGGAAAGCAGAATTGCAATTTGCAGATAAATAACGGCCACGCCAAAAGCCTTGGAGTGCAACTGTGATTCATCGCGCACCGACTCAAGCTGCTTTGCTTTTGTTTCAATTTCTGCCTTTTCGGTATCGTATTTTTCCACGCGCTTTTTGTAATCGGCGATCTTGTTCTTGTATGCCGCGATGACTTCATTGGTGGCCGATTTTGGCAAACCCAGCAGTTCAATCTCCATTTTTTCTGCCTGCATCTGGTACAGGTAGCCCTTGATTCCCTTGGCCTGGAAATAGGCCCATTGATCCGATGCCTGGGACTGGCTCATCACCGAGCGGGTTGAAAAGCCGCCGCCCTTGAAGGTGGACAGGGTTGCGCAAACCGCCAGGATAACCGTGGTCAGCGCAAGGTAACTCAGCCATGATTCTTTTTTTTCTTCAGCCATTTTTTTCTCCATACTCACAAAATATACAAGTGGCAATTTTACCCTGAATGACCCGGATAAAACATGCCGAACAATTGCTCTTGCTTCAGTCCCTGCCGTTAAAATGTGCAGCCGCGTTAAATAATCGGCATGGCTTATTCAATTTCTTCTTCATTTTTCATGCCGGCCTCTTCGGTAAAGACCGGGAACAATAAGGGAAGCAACAGCAGGGTAAAGAGGGTGGCCGAAATGATACCGCCGACGATAACCACGGCGAACGGGCGTTGCGTTTCGGAGCCGATGCCGTGCGAGAGTGCGGCGGGTAATAAGCCAATTCCCGCCATTAGTGCCGTCATCAGAATCGGTCGCAGGCGGGCAACAGCACCTTCCAGCACACTCTCGGCCATGCCGCGCCCGTTGCGCATGCCTTCCATGAACTGTTCCACCATGATCACGCCGTTCTGCACCGAAATCCCCGCCACCGCGATAAAGCCGACAGAGGCGGAAACAGACAGGTGCAGGCCGGCCATACCCAGTCCGGCAAGGCCGCCGATCAGCGTAAAGGGCACCATCAAGATTACCAGCAGCGCCTTGCGCATGGAACGGAAAGCCCAGAACAGCAGCACGAATATCATCAGCACAGACAGCGGCACAATGACCTTGAGGCGCTTGACGGCGCGCTGCTGGTTTTCAAATTGCCCGCCCCAGGTCATGGTATAGCCTGGGGGAAGTTTCACCTGCGCATTCACCTTTTCCATCGCTTCGGCGACAAAACTTCCCTGGTCGCGTCCTAGCAGATTTGCCTTGATAGCCACCACGCGTCCGCCGGCCTCGCGCGCAATACGCGCGGCACCCTGGCGCACCTGGATGTCGGCAATCGAGCCCAGCGGTATGGTGCCGCCTGCCGGCAGTGTCACCGGCAACTCTGACACATCGTCCACTGCGTCGCGATAGGGGTTATCCAGGCGCAGGGTTACATCGAAGCGGCGGTCGCCTTCATAAAAGGCATTGACCGTGCTGCCTGCCATCGTGGTCTGGATGGTGGCGTTAACATCATTCACATTGATGCCATAACGCGCCATGCGACTGCGATCCAGCGTGATATTCAGTTCGGTCTGCCCGCCCACCTTGATCGCGGCCACGTCTGCGGCACCGCGTATGCTGTTTAGTATGGATGCAACCTGCTCGGATTTATCTTCAA